>Ga0208412_1000729_pt1 | contig 16257 bp, 13 predicted proteins | sample AntDeeMetag02WF4_FD_184758 | JGI IMG/M metagenome (GOLD analysis project Ga0208412, IMG submission 184758) | Saline lake microbial communities from Deep Lake, Antarctica - Antarctic Deep Lake Metagenome 02WF4 (SPAdes) (version 2) | ecosystem: Environmental > Aquatic > Non-marine Saline and... | reverse complement strand
AATCGCCGAGTATTACCCGCTTGAGCGTTTTAGTCGCCAAACGGTGCAAAGCGGCGACGAAGTGATGTTCAGCGCTGATCAGCGTAGTGAAACTATCGTCGTTGAGCTTGAAGGCAGCTACCTGGGTCCATCGCGCTACGCGTTACCACGCGATGCACGTTTGGGCGAGCTGCTGGACTCGGTGGCCGTGCCCAAGACCATGACATCGGTCAATAATATTTCGCTACAGCGTGAAAGCGTCAAACGGCAGCAGGCAAAATCGCTGAAGGAAAGTCTGCGCCGTTTGGAAACGACCTACCTGGGGGCGCCGTCAAGCACCAATGAAGAAGCCCAGGTGCGCGCCAAGGAAGCCGAGCTGATCCAGAACTTTATCCAGCGCGCCCGCGAGCTGGAACCCAGCGGCCGGTTGGTGGTGGCTCACGGCGGGTCGATTGCCAATATTCGCCTGCGCGATGGCGATGTTATTACCATTCCTGAAACGAGCGACTCACTGCTCATCAGTGGGGAAGTCGTTGTACCTCAGGCCGTGGTGTATCGTCCGAACATGAGTGCGGAAGACTACATCGAAGGCGCCGGCGGCCTTACCCAGCGTGCGGATGATGATCATATCCTGCTGGTGCGCCAAAACGGTGCGGTAGTGAATGCAGACGATACTGACGTGCGCGCGGGCGATGAAATTCTGGTGATGCCCAAGGCACCGACCCACAACCTGCAGCTTGCCAGCAGCCTGACGCAAATCCTTTATCAAATTGCCGTGGCCACCAAAGTTGCCGTAGACCTGTAGCGCACCCTATGACTGATACAACACCTAAGCGGACAGCATCCCGCACGCCCTGGCAGGTAACCCGCAGCGTATGGTTTGCCATGTTCATGCGTGAAGCGGTTTCGCGCACCATGACTGACCGCATGGGCTGGTTCTGGATGCTCGTCGAGCCGCTTGCCTTCACGCTGATTATGGTAGCGATTCGCGGGTTTATCAGTGGTGACAAGTTAATCGTCAACGCTGAATTTATTCCGTGGATGATCACCGGTCTCATGGGGTTTTTCCTGATCCGCGAAGGCATGATGCGCGGCTTGGGCGCGGTAGATTCCAACAGCGCGCTGTTTGCCTACCGCCAGGTGCAGCCGGTAGACCCGGTCATCGTGCGTAACTTTTTGGAAGGCATGCTGCGTACCTTTATTTTTATGCTGTTTATTCTCGGGGCAGAAATGCTGGGCATGAAGCTATTTCCCGATAGCGGCGTTCAAGCGTTTGGCTGGTGGTTTTCCCTCTGGTGTTTGGGGTTTGGCCTTGGGCTTAGTGTCTCGGTATTAGGCAGCCTGGTGCCTGAAGTCGGGAAAGTGGTGCGCATGATCAACATGCCGCTGTTGATTCTCTCAGGGGTTATTTTTCCGCTGAACCAGCTGCCGCACTGGCTGCTTGAATACCTGATGTATAACCCCATTGTGCACGGTCTGGAGCTCTTGCGCGCCGCGTTTTTTGACGGCTACCAAACGGTACACGGCACCAGCGCTACCTACTTCTGGCTATGCACGCTGGGCGTTATCGCCTTGGGTCTGCTGCTGCACGTGCGCTTTAAAGCAGCGCTGAAAGCACAGTAACAGCGTTAAGCTCCTTTCTTTATCCCCGGTGCCAATGAGCCATGATTGAAATTAACGGCCTTTACAAGCGCTACCACAACCATCACGGCAGCGACTGGGTGCTGCGCGATATCAACCTGAGCATACCCACCGGCGTTAGCGTTGGGCTGGTGGGGCGCAACGGCGCGGGTAAATCAACGCTTTTGCGCCTTATTGCCGGCATGGATAGCCCTGAGCGGGGCAACATCCGCCGCCGCTGCCGCGTTTCCTGGCCCATTGGCCTGGCCGGCGGCTTTCAAGGCAGCATGACCGGGCGGCAGAACGTCAAGTTTGTAGCGCGAGTTCACGGCGGGCGGCAAAACGTACAGCCGGTTATTGATAAGGTGCGGGCATTTGCCGAGCTGGGCGACGCCTTTGACGAACCCATACGCACCTACTCCAGCGGCATGCGCGCGCGGCTTAACTTCGGGCTTTCGCTGGCGTTTGATTTTGACGTCTACCTTTCTGACGAGGCGACCTCGGTTGGCGATCGGGCCTTCAAGGCCAAAGCTACCAAAGCCTTTAAAGACAAGGTAGGCCAGGCCAGCCTGATTATGGTGTCGCACAGCGAAGGCATTTTGAAAGAGCTTTGCCAGGCGGGGCTCTATCTGAAAAACGGCCAGGCGATCTGGTACGACGACGTGAACGATGCCATTGCTGCCTACCATCAAGAAACCGACGGTATCAAGGTCGAGCCTGAACCCCAAACGCTGGAACAGGCACAGGAGCAGCTGCGCCGCCGCAAGGCCGAGTTCGACAAGGCCCAAAAGGCATTTGAAAAAGCCAAAGAGGATGAACTTATCCCGCGTGAGCGTAAAGCATACGGGGACAAATTCCGTGCTGCCCGCGAGCGTCTGCACACTGCACGTCAGCACGTTCAGGCCTTGCAACCGCCGCAACACGATGAATCATCTTCGTGAAAGGGCGCAGTCATCGTGGCCTATTATAGCGCCTGACTTTTTTCCTTATCCTTAACGGCTAAGCTTCTAATGAAACAGTTCATCAAAAACCAGCCCCACTGGGCCGTGGCGCTTGCCGCCATTTTTCTTGTTAGCGTTTATTGGCTGTTATGGGCCGAAGACAGATATGTCTCGCGGGCAACCGTTGTGTTGGAAAGCCCGCAAATCGCCCAGCCGGATATCAGTTTTTCGTCCATTTTAACCGGGTCAGGCGGTGATAAGGACTTGCTACTGTTGCGCGAGTATCTGCTCTCGGTGGATATGCTCAAGCGAGTACAAAGCGAGCTCGATTTTCGCCAGCACTACAGCGAAAACGGCGACGTCTTTGCACGCCTGTGGGACGCCGACGCGCCGATTGAAAAGCTGCATAAGTATTACCAGCGCCGGGTCGAGGTAGAAATGGACGAATACGCCGGTGTGCTCAACATTAAGGTGCAGGCCTATTCGCCCGAATTTGCCCACGCGATGGTAGCCCTGCTGCTAAAGGCCGGCGAAGCGCACATGAATGAGATGGGCCAGCGGCTGGCACAAGAGCAAGTGCTGTTTCTTGAAGAGCAGTTAAAACGCCTGGAAGAGCGGCTGGATAGCGTCCGCGCCAAGCTGCTGGCGTTCCAGAACAAAGAAGGGCTGGTATCGCCCACCAGTACGGTAGAAAGCCTTAACCAAGTTGTCGCCACGCTAGAGGGCGAGCTTGCCCGCCTGCGCGCTCAGCGCCAGGCGCTTTCCACCTATCAAAGCGTACAATCCTCTGAGATGCAGCGGGTTCAGGCAGAGATTGATGCGCTGCACGAACAGATTCAGCTGCAGAGCGACCGCTTGGCCAAAGCCACCGGAGAGTCGCTCAACCGTATTTCCTCGCAGTATGAAACGCTGGACCTCAAAGCCCAGTTCGCCCAGGAGACCTACTCCAGCGCGCTGAGCGCACTGGAAAGCACCCGCCTGGAAGCCGCGCGCAAACTCAAGCAGGTCAGCGTACTGCAAAGCCCGCTCCAGCCGGAGTACCCCACCAAGCCAGACCGGCTCTACAACACAACGTTGTTTGCGCTCATCGTCATCTTTCTGGGCTTTATCGCCAGCATGATGGCCATGATTATTCGTGACCACAGAGATTGATGACAGCCGGCGGCACATAGCGAGAAGTGCATAACAAACATAATTCAAAAAAATTGATCAGTAACAGAGTCAGTAAAAAGGAATACATAATGAATGGTTCAGCCCACACCAAGACTTTCCTGATCACCGGCGGCGCCGGCTTTATTGGCTCTGCCGTGGTGCGTGAGCTGATCGCACGCTCCAGCCACCGCGTGGTGAACGTTGATAAGCTTACCTACGCGGGTAATCTTGAGTCATTGGCAGACGTCGCAGATCACGAACGTTATGCCTTTGAGCAGGCGGATATTTGTGATGCTCAGGCGATGCAGCGATTATTTGAACAGCATCAGCCCGACGTGGTGATGCACCTGGCCGCCGAAAGCCACGTTGACCGCTCCATTGACGGCCCCGCCGAGTTTATTCAAACCAATATGGTCGGTACTGCGGTGCTACTGGAAGCCGCGCGCGGTTACTGGGCGGCGTTGCAGCAGAGCGACGTTGCCAAGGCCGCTGACTTTCGCTTTCATCACATCAGTACCGACGAGGTTTACGGTGACCTGGACGGGCCTGATGAGCTGTTTACCGAGACCACCTCTTATGCACCCAGCTCGCCGTATTCCGCCAGCAAGGCCGGCTCAGACCATTTAGTGCGTGCCTGGCAGCGTACCTTCGGTTTGCCCACACTGGTGACCAACTGCTCCAACAACTACGGCCCATATCACTTCCCCGAGAAGCTGATCCCGCTGATGATTCTTAACGCGCTGGCCGGTAAGTCGTTGCCTATCTACGGTGACGGCAAGCAGGTGCGCGACTGGCTATATGTGGAAGACCACGCACGGGCGCTGATTCAGGTAGCTAGCGAAGGCGAAATAGGCGAGACCTACAACATCGGTGGCCACAACGAGAAGCAGAACATCGAAGTAGTAAACACATTGTGCGCGTTGCTGGAAGAGCTGGTGCCGGAGAAGCCGTCGGGCATTGCCCGCTATGCCGATCTCATCACCTACGTGTCTGATCGGCCCGGTCATGACCTGCGCTATGCCATTGATGCCAGCAAAATCGAGCGAGAGCTTGGCTGGGTGCCGCAGGAAACCTTCGAAAGCGGCATGCGCAAAACCGTACAGTGGTATCTGGAGAATGAAACCTGGTGGCAACGCGTACAAGATGGCAGCTATCAGGGTCAGCGGCTGGGAGTCGGCGCATGAATATTCTTATTATGGGTGGCAATGGCCAGGTCGGTTTTGAGCTACAGCGCCAATTGTGCCTGTTGGGCGAGGTTTACGCCCCTAGCCGCGCCGAGCTTGATTTAGCCGATGCACAAGCGGTGCAGGCCTGGCTTGAGCACTACCGGCCAACGCTGATTATCAATGCCGCTGCATACACTGCCGTGGACAAGGCCGAAGACGAGCCGCAGATGGCTCAACGGCTGAATGCCGAGCTGCCCACTCAGCTGGCTGCCTACGCCGCTGAGCAGGGCGTGCGATTGGTTCACTATTCCAGCGACTACGTGTATCCCGGTGACGGCGAGCAGGCCCGAACCGAAGACAGCCCTGTAAAGCCGCTTTCCGTTTACGGCGCGAGCAAACTGGCGGGCGATCAGGCCGTAAGCGCGAGCGGCTGTGATGCCCTGGTGTTTCGTACCAGCTGGGTTTACAGCGCACGCGGCAACAATTTCATGAAGACCATGCTGCGGCTGGGCCGCGAGCGCGATGCGCTTGGCATCGTGGCGGATCAGGTTGGCGCGCCCACGCCGGCGCGGTTAATCGCGCTGGTTACCGGTCTGGCATTGGAGCGCAAGCTGGCGGCAGGCCTCTACCACTTGGCGCCGCGCGGCGAGGCCAGCTGGCACGGCTTCGCCTGTGAAATTTTTACGCAGGCAAAACACGCCGGTGAAACGCTGGCCATTAACCCGGAAGGCGTAGCGGCCATTCCCACAGCACAATACCCCACGCCCGCTGCGCGCCCGCTAAACTCTCGCCTTGAGCTCAACAAGCTTGAGAATGCACTCGATATTACCCTGCCGCATTGGCAAAGCCAGCTGGTGCTTACGCTCAAAGAGCATCTGGGCTAAGGCTCAGGCTTCAGTGTGTCCTGCGCGCCCAAGCTGCGATGCAGAATATTTATACGACATAAGGAATCTGATATGGCCCGTAAAGGCATTATTCTGGCCGGTGGCTCGGGCACACGGCTTCATCCCATCACCCGCGGGGTTTCCAAGCAGCTATTGCCCGTTTATGACAAGCCGATGATCTATCATCCTGTATCCGTGCTGATGCTGGCGGGTATTCGCGATATCCTGATTATCTCGACGCCTGAAGACTTACCTCAGTACCAGAGCCTGCTGGGCAACGGCGAGGACTTTGGCGTTCGCTTTGAATACGCCATGCAACCAAGCCCGGATGGGCTGGCCCAGGCATTTATCATCGGTGAAGAGTTTATCGGCGACGATCCGGTGTGCCTGGTGCTGGGCGACAACATCTTCCACGGCCAGCATTTCAGTGAACAGCTCAAGCGCGCAGATACCCAACCCGGCGGCGCAACGGTATTCGGTTATCTGGTAAAAGATCCGGAGCGCTTCGGCGTGGTGGAGTTTGATGAGACGGGCAGGGCGGTTTCCATTGAGGAAAAGCCTGCCAAGCCAAAGTCTCGCTATGCCGTCACCGGCCTGTATTTCTATGATAACGACGTGGTGGAAATTGCCAAAGGCGTCACGCCATCGGAGCGTGGCGAGCTGGAAATAACCAGTATCAACAATGCTTATTTGGAGCGCGGTGACCTGCGCGTTGAGCGTCTGGGCCGTGGCTTTGCCTGGCTGGATACCGGCACCCACGACAGTCTTTTAGAAGCCAGCCAGTACGTGCAAACCATTGAACACCGCCAGGGGCTGAAAATCGCTTGCCTGGAAGAAATTGCCTGGCACAACGGCTGGATAAGCGACGAGACGCTGGCGAATCTGGCCACGCCCCTGGCCAAGACTCAATATGGCCAGTATTTGCAGCGCATGCTGGCAAGCGGCAGCGCAGGACGCTAATACATATTTCTCGAGCGCCGGTGGTGCGTGCGCTGTGATGGAGCGTGGTATCGGGCGCTTCCGCGCTGGCGGGTACCACGCGTTTTACGCTCAAGGAAACGAGGCCAGATGATGCCATGAATCAATTTTCAGCCGTTAGCCCTACACCCGCGTTTACCCCGGTTAATGCGCTGCAGCAGCATGCCGAGGCCATGCAGTGCCAGCCACTGGGCGATTTGTTGCGTAGCGAGCATGGCCATGGGCGCGCCCGTGCGCTGCAGTGGACGTTTGGCTCCATGCATGTGGATGCCAGCAAGCAACGGCTGACGCCACGGACGCTGGAACTGTTGAGCCAATGGGCAACAAGCTGCCATTGGGAAGAAAAGCGCCAGGCACTGTTTAGCGGTAAGCCGATGAACGCCTCCGAGGGCCGGGCGGCATTGCACATGGCGGCTCGCTGGCCGCTAGAAACACAGGCACCTGCCGGTATGGCAACGGCGGTGGCAGAGTGTCAGGCGCAGCAGCGTAAGTTGGCAGGTTTGGTCGACAAACTGCATGCAGGGCGCTGGTGCGGGGCAACCGGCCAGCCGATTGCAGATGTATTGCATATTGGCGTAGGCGGTTCAGACCTTGGCCCAAAGTTGATTAACGAGGCACTGGGAGACGTGCCGGCTTATCGCCGCATACGGGTGCATTACGTCTCCACCATGGATGGCGCGCAGCTTATACCGCTGATGGAAGAGCTGAATCCGGCTGCCACCCTGGTAGTGTTGGCATCCAAGTCTTTTACCACGGCAGATACCCGCTTTAACGTACAAACGGCGCTGGCCTGGCTAAGTGAGGCGCTGGAAGTTGAGAAAAGTGCCCTTTACCGCAGCCAGCTGATCGGCATTTCGGCCAAGCCGGACAAAATGCGTGAGTTCGGTATTCCCGAGGCGCACCAGCTGACGTTTTTGAACACGATAGGCGGACGTTTTTCGGTATGGTCTGCCATTGGCATCAGCGTGGCCATGGCGTTGGGAATGCCCGTTTTTGAGCGGTTACAGGCCGGCGCCCATGCCATGGACCGCCATTTTATGGATGCGCCGTTTACGGATAATCTGCCTGCGCTGCTGGGCAGCATAGGTGCCTGGAATACACAGTTTCTGGATATTTCCAGTCATGTCGTGCTGCCTTACGATGGCCGGCTGAAAAGCTTCACGCCATATGTGCAGCAAGTCGAAATGGAGTCCAACGGCAAGAGTGTAAGCGCGGCCGGGCAAAGCGTGCAGCATGCGACCAGCCCGATTGTATGGGGAGACCTTGGCCCCAACGCCCAACATGCGTTTTATCAGCTGTTGCATCAGGGGTGTCATACGGTCAGTGCGGATTTCATTGCCGTCGCACGCCACGATGTTACAGCATCAGCGGGCGTGACTGATGCGCTGCGCGAGCAGCAGGCACTTACCCTGGCCAATTGCCTGGCACAGTCACAGCTGATGGCGCTTGGCGATGCGGCTATTCCTGCAGGCCTGCGCGGGAAAATACCACCGGGTTATCGGGGCAACCATCCAAGCACTACGATTGTGCTGGAAACCCTGGATGCCTGGAGCCTGGGAGCACTAATGGCCATGTACGAGCACAAGGTATTTGTACAAGCCGTGCTGTGGGGGTTAAACCCCTTTGACCAGCCGGGGGTAGAACTGGGCAAAAAGCTGGCGACCGGCCTTCACCAAAAGTTTGTCGACGGCCCGCAGGAACAGGGCGTGGATGACACCGCCCAGGTTTGCGACCCGGCCACCGGGCAGCTGCTTGAACAGATTCTTCAATGGCGTAATGCCGGCACCTCTTGAACTCTCTTGTAAACAGGATGTAACAATGCACACCCTGCGCAAAGCGATAATTCCCGTGGCGGGCTTTGGCACGCGCTTGCTGCCGATCAGCAAGGCAATTCCCAAAGAAATGGTGCCGGTAGTAGATCGGCCGCTGATTCAACATGTGGTAGAAGAAGCGTTAGCCGCTGGGATCAACGAGATAATCCTGGTGACACGCACCGGCAAGGCAGCCATCGAAGATCACTTTGATACCCATGTGGAGCTGGAGCAATCGCTGGCAGAAAAGGGCAAGCAAGCCTTATTGGACACGCTTGCCGACATTGCCCCACCAGAGTTGACAATTACCAGCGTGCGCCAGCCCGAAGCACGCGGGCTAGGGCATGCGGTGTTGTGTGCCGCGCACTTGTTGGCCAGCAATGAACCCTTTGCCGTTATGTTGCCGGATGTGCTGGTGAAACCACAGCCCGCAGGCGCCGACCAAGAAGGCGATCTGCGCCGGATGATGGCTTGCTGGCAGCAAAATGAGAGGGCGCAAATCATGGTAGAAGCGGTACCCGAAGCCCATGTGCAGCGCTACGGTATTATTGACTGCGGCGGCCGACAACCGGGTGCCGGCCAGAGTGTTGCCATGCATGGCGTTGTGGAAAAACCCGACCCTGCTGAGGCACCGTCACGTCTGGCGGTTATTGGCCGCTATTTGTTACCTTATCGCATCATGGAGTTATTGAGTACTCAGCCCCCCGGGGCAGGCAATGAAGTTCAGCTGACTGATGCTATTGACCGCTTGCTGCAAGAAGGGCAGCAAGTCGAAGCGTTTCGCATGCATGGCCGCACCTTTGACTGCGGGAATATTGCCGGCTGGCTGCAGGCCAATACCCAACTGGCGCGTGAGGCCGGTTATGAGGTGTAAGGCAGTAACCGATAACAACTCGATGAAGCATTTGTTAGCGGCGTACTTTGTTCGCCCGGATGCCAGTGATCCTGAGCAGCGTGTCAATTTCGGTACGTCGGGTCATCGTGGCAGCTCACTGGCAGGCAGTTTCAGCGATTGGCACATTGCCGCCATTGTCCAGTCCGTGGTGGACTACCGCCGTGACGCGGCTATTACCGGCCCGCTGTTTCTGGGGCGCGATACCCACGCGCTTTCACTGCCCGCCTGGGAAACGGCGCTGAAGGTGCTGGCCGGCAACGGCGTTGATATCGTCATCGCGACCGACGATGAAGTGCTGGCCACGCCGGTGATCAGCCATGCCATTTTGCGTCACAATGGGGCAGATTTTCAGCGTGCAGGGGCTCAGCCGGCTGATGGCCTGATCATCACGCCATCTCACAACCCACCGGAAGATGGCGGGATCAAGTACAATCCGCCCCACGGCGGCCCGGCCGAAGCCGGTATTACACGCTGGCTTGAACGTCAGGCGAACGAGTATCTTGAGGCGGAAACATCCGGTATTGCCAGGTTAGCATTGCCCGAGGCGCGTCGGCAGGCGTGTGAGCAGGATCTGATTGGTCACTATGTGGAAACCCTGGGCGAGACCGTCGATATGGCTGCCATTCAGGCAAGCGGCCTGCGCCTTGGCGTCGACCCTATGGGCGGTACCGCATTGCCGATATGGCAGCGGGTAGCCGAGCACTATGGGCTGGCGCTGGAGGTGGTGAACACCCGGGTAGATCCCACCTTTGCCTTTATGCCGCCGGACCACGACGGTAAGATCCGCATGGACTGCTCAAGCCCTGCCGCCATGGCTAACTTGCTCAATATTCGTCAGCGCTTTGACCTGGCCTTTGGCAACGACCCGGACGCCGACCGCCACGGCATCGTCGATGCCGGCGGGCTGATGAACCCCAACCACTATCTGGCGGTGGCCATTGATTACCTGTTGAGCCATCGGCCGTGCTGGGCGCCAACGCTTAAGATCGGCAAGACGCTGGTATCTTCCTCCATGATCGACCGCGTAGTAGCGGGGCATAATCGCCCGCTGTATGAGGTGCCGGTCGGTTTTAAGTGGTTTGTAGACGGGTTGGATCAGGGCTGGCTGGCCTTTGGTGGCGAAGAAAGCGCCGGCGCCAGCCTGCTGACCCAAAACGGCCAGCCATGGTCTACCGATAAAGATGGTATTGCGCTGTGTCTGCTGGCGGCTGAGATTATGGCCGTTACCGGTCAGTCTCCCGGCGAACGCTATGCCGCGCTGACGCAGCGTTACGGTGAGCCGCATTACCGGCGTATTGATACCCCCTGCAGCGCCGGGCAAAAGGCCGCTTTCAAGCAGCTGGATGCACAACGCGTAACGGCCTCGACCCTGGCCGGCGACTCGATCACGCAGGTGATGACCCATGCCCCCGGCAACGATGCGCCCATTGGTGGTATCAAGGTGACAACCGCTAACGGCTGGTTTGCCGCTCGACCCAGCGGTACCGAGGCGATTTACAAACTCTACGCGGAAAGCTTCCACGGAGATGCCCACCTCAACGAGGTTTTGACTGAAGCCAGACAGCTCCTCGACAGCATCCTGTAGCCTCGCTTTCAATATCAGTCCACGGACGACACGGACTTCCACGGACAAAATTTCAAATGTTAATGATTTTTGGTTTTGTGCGTGTGTCTCGCGAGTGTCCGTAGCCCAAAAAGAGACTCTTATGATTTACGAAAAACTGGCCATTCCCGACGTCGTTCTCCTTACCCCCAAGGTGTTCGGCGACGAGCGTGGTTTCTTCATGGAAACCTTCCGTCAATCGGAATTCGAACAGCACTGCGGCGATTACCGTTTTGTACAAGATAACCACAGCATGTCAGCGCACGGCATTCTGCGCGGCCTGCACTACCAGCTGGAAAAGCCCCAGGGCAAGCTGGTGCGCGTGACGCGTGGCGAAGTGTTTGATGTGGCCGTGGATGTGCGTAAAAATAGCCCGACGTTTGGCCAGTGGGTAGGGGCTACCCTTAGCGCTGACAACAAGCAGATGCTGTGGGTGCCGCCAGGCTTTGCCCATGCCTTCTATGTGGTAAGTGACGAGGCGGAATTTCAGTACAAATGTACTGACTACTACAACCCCGGTGATGAATACTGTATCCGTTGGGACGACCCTACGCTGGCTATCGATTGGCCGCTGCTTAATGGTAAAGCGCCAAGAGTCTCAGAGAAGGATGGGCAGGGTAATTCCTTTGTAGATGCGACGAAATTTGACTAAAGATTGTTTGTGAATGGTGCGCAAATATAACATAAAGGATATAAGCGTGTGCAAAACAGATAAAGCAGGTGCGGCTGGTAAGGTATTGCCAAACACCGCTGCTCACGATATTGAAGCGTTGCCTTATGTGATTATGGCTGATGGCAAGTCTGATTCAGTACTGAAGGTCGACAGCGTACGCTTGGCCCAAGATGAATTACTTGTTGAGGGGTGGGAAGCTAGTACGGCTCATACCGCGTTGAACTTCTGGGTAGATGGTATACAACAAAAATCTGTATGTTCGGATATGCCTCGCACAGATGTTGAAGCCAGCATGCGTGGAGTTAACCCATCATTAAAATGTCGCGGCTTCCAGATAAAAATGCATCTGATAAAGGTGCCATACCAAGCAATTCAATTGGCTTGGAAGACTGCAGAAGAGGATAGCCCACGGCTTTTTCATATTAAAGTGCCGACAATGGATCAAGCAGTTGGAGTCGATATGCCTGAGGATATTACTGTGCAGGATAATGCTGATACTCAGCCGTCAACAACAGCTTGGGACTCAGAGTTTTTGAGTCAGGCAAACTGGCAGCAACTTGATACTTTAAAAGTTAACGCACATCTTGACCGTTTTGGCATCATGCCGCAGCGTAGTGGGTTGTTGGCCGGATGGGTAGTTGCTCAGCCAGGATGGGAGCTCTGGCTGTGTGACAGTGAAGGTAATGTTGAGTCGTTGGATAACGCATTACGCTATCAGCGCGAAGATGTCGTTGAGTTGTTGCGCGAGCAATTTGGTCAGCATACGGTAGATGCAGGGTTTGTCATGCCTTGGCCGTATGCCTTGATGCCCGGTGCGGTCATGCGCTTAATCGCTTATCATACTGAGTCAATGCAGGCGTTTGAAGTTTTTCGCAGTACGCCGGAAGAAGTCTCTAGCGATCCTGAAGGCTATGCCCGATGGGCGTTTACCGTACCCACCCCGGCAGAGAAGTTCAATGAGCGATTGAACCGTTGGGAAGGTGCATTGATCGAAGAATTGCTGGCAGAACGCCAAGCCTACTTTGATGCTCAGAGCACAGAGCCTGACGTGCAGGTATTGGGAATGCCTCCCAAGGTCCCCACTCTTAGCATTATCATTCCATTATACAGCCGCTGGGATTTTGTCGAGCATCAGCTGCTGGCTTTCTCGCGCGACCCGGCACTGCTTGAGAGCACCGAGATTATCTACGTCGTGGATGATCCTCGTATTCTTACGGCGATCTCCAACGAAGTGGAAAACCTTCACCGGCTTTATAATGTACCCTTTAAACTGGTTTGGGGGCACCGTAACCGCGGTTTTTCCGGTGCGAATAATCTTGGCGTCAGCGTGAGTTGTGGCCGTCAGGTACTACTGTTGAATAGTGATGCTTTCCCGACGATCCCGGGTTGGGCCAATCAACTCAGCCACCTTCTAGATACTCATCCTGAATTCGGCATGCTAGGGGCGCGCTTATTGAATCCCGAAGGAGGAATGCAGCATGCAGGCATGGTGTTCTTTCATTCGAGCTCTTGGCAAGTATGGCTTAATAAACATCCGATGGCTGGCCTAGACCCACAGTTTGATGTGGTGCCTGAAGGCATGAAAGTGATCGAGAAGCCTGCTGTTACAGGAGCTTGCGTCATTATGACACGGGAACTGTATGATCAGGTTGGCGGGCTGGATGAAGGTTATCTGATTGGTGATTTCGAAGATTCAGACCTTTGCCTGAAGGTCATCCACGAAAATAGCAAAGTGGGTTATGCACCGGGTGTTGAGTTGGTGCACTTAGAGCGGCAGTCATTTTCTTCGTTGGGGGATACATCATTCCGCACGCTGATTGTGCGCTTCAATGCTTGGCGTCATACGCAGCGTTGGGGTACACAAATTCAGTCGGTGATGAAGAAATTCAGTTAAAGGGTGAAAAAAGATGGATTCGGCATTAAAAGACAGAAAAATATCACGCGTGTTGGTGATGGCCCATGGGCATCCTGATTTTGCCTTGGGTGGTGGTGAGCTGGCCGCATATAATTTATTTAAATCGCTGCGTGATGATGACACTATAGACCAAGCTTGGTTTGTCGCCCGCCACGATAGCGGTAATGGCCCTACCGGTGCGCTGACGTTGCGGCGTGAAAATGAGTATTTGTGGCAACAGTCACTGGGCAATTCTTTTTTGTTAAAAGCAGCCAATAGCCATGCAATATGGAATGACTTCCGTCAGCTGATTCGAGTGATGAAACCAACAGTGGTGAATTTGCACCATTATTTTCATCTAGGTATCGAGTTGTTAAGAGTTATCAAGGAAGAAGATCCAGATATTCGCGTCGTGCTGACTTTGCATGAGTATATGGCAATTTGTCATCAGCAGGGGCAGATGGTTAAGCGCGGGTCCAATAAGCTATGCTTTAGTTCATCATTGGAAGACTGTCATCGCTGCTTTCCTGAGTTCACCAAGGAACAGTTTTGGTTACGGCGAAGCTTTATCGGACATCATTTTGATTATGTTGATCATTTTATTTCCCCCTCACATTTTCTTAAGCAGCGTTATGTGGAGTGGGGAATCGCTGAAGAGAAAATCAGTGTGATCGAGAATGGACAGTCACCCGAGCCAAAACTGTCACCGCGTCCGCTTCCCGCCGTGTCGGAAGAAAAGGATGATACAGGAGAACGGTACGAGAAAGACGATGTGAGAAGTGGAAGTTCGCTAGAGTGCGACACCTCAAAAGTCCGCCGAAAGCTCCGCAAGCCAACACGTAACCGCTTGGCCTTCTTTGGCCAAATTAATCCCTTCAAAGGCATTGATGTTTTGATGCACGCCATGCTTTCCATGACCAGGGAGGATCGTGATAAGTTTGTGGTAGAAGTTCATGGTGCAAATTTTGAGCATCAAGCGGATGATTTCAAAAATTCAGTGATGAGTATGGCCAATACGCTAATGGAAGAAGGTTCATTGCGTTGGGTCGGCCCTTATGAACCCTTTCAGGTGCGCGAGCGGATGCGCAACGTCGATTGGGTAATTATTCCGTCAATATGGTGGGAGAACTCGCCCATGGTGATTCAGGAGGCTTTCGTTAATGGCCGTCCGGTTATTGCTTCTGATATTGGTGGCATGAAAGAGAAAATTACGCATGAAGTTGATGGCTTGCATTTTGAAGCACGAAATCCACTAAGCTTGGCAGAAACGCTCAAGCGTGCCGCTGCCATGACGGATGCTGATTGGACGACGCTACATGAAGGGATTAAAGCACCGCTAAGTTATCAGAAAAGTGCAGAAAAATATGCACAAATCTTTGAGGGTTGATAAATGTATACTCCTGTTTTTTATGGTTTGAATGATACCGTTGATGAGGCGCCCTTCTTAGAGACAGATAAGATTTTTTCAGACACTGGGAGGAATACGGGAAATCTCGCTTTTACTTATGCTACGCGCCGGCTATTGGGCGAAAATGTCACGGGATTTAACTGGTCGGGAAGTCATCAAAAAAATGACAACGAGCTACTAGTGGTGTCATGTGCTAATCAGTTAGGTGCTCAGTTTGATATGGGTGAACAGGCAAAAAAGATCGAAAAAATGGATATGCCAGTCATCGCATTGGGGCTAGGCGCTCAGGCGGGAAGCGTCAGTGAAATGCCTGAAGTGCCTCAGGGAACCATAGACTGGTACGATGCAATGGCTTCAAAGGCCTTATCCGATAAGCCAAACATTGCGCTTAGAGGAGAGCATACCTATCAATACTTAAAAAGCATCGGTCGAGAAAAGTCGGCAGTGGTGCTTGGCTGTCCTTCCAATCTAATCAGCCCCTTTCGCGACTTAGGGAAACGCATCAAGGATCGTGAAGTTTTTCCACCTAAGCGAGTAGCTGTTGCGGCTGGGAGCCCATGGGTTCCTAAGCATAGAATGTTAGAGCGTACTCTCGCCGATATGGTGACTCAGACAGGTGGTAGCTATATTACTCAGATGACGCTAGAAATGATTCAGTTAGCACGGGCCGATTTTTCTCACATGGATAAAGAGGTTTTGCTTAAATATAAGAATTTTCTACGCCCTAACATGGTGCTCCCGGAATTTATGCAGTGGTGCCGACAACATGTTGAAATGTTTACTCATGTGCCATCTTGGATGGAGCATTTGAGAAAATTTGATTTCGTGGTTGGTAATCGTATTCATGGTGTTATGCTTGCATTACAAGCTGGTGTGCCGGCCATGTGTATTGCTCACGACTCTAGAATTGTCGAACTGTGTGAGACGATGTGTGTTCCATACGTTCATATGGATGAAGTGAGTAAGCACGGACTTAATATTTACAATTTGCAAAGCTATTATAATTTTGATGCAGAAAAATATGATTTTCAACGTCTTGAACTGGCAGAAAAATTCCGACAATTTTTCCAAAATAACTCCCTGACCGAGCTCAAAAGGTTGAGTGTTTTTCTTGAGGGAGAGTGAGATGAAAAAAGAGGTGATTATACACATTGGCCCGCCTTATTCATCAGGACGCCGAACGAGCGTTTTACGTCCCGTGGTGACCGGGACCGACCGGCTTTTATGTCATACGGTCGCTGAGTAGCCGATTA
>Ga0208412_1000717_pt1 | contig 16350 bp, 15 predicted proteins | sample AntDeeMetag02WF4_FD_184758 | JGI IMG/M metagenome (GOLD analysis project Ga0208412, IMG submission 184758) | Saline lake microbial communities from Deep Lake, Antarctica - Antarctic Deep Lake Metagenome 02WF4 (SPAdes) (version 2) | ecosystem: Environmental > Aquatic > Non-marine Saline and... | reverse complement strand
GTGTGTTTACTATAATAATTCTGTCTGTATGATAGCTATTAGAGCGTAATCGCGGCTATTTCTATCGGGTACTGGTCCGAATAGAGTCGATCCCGTGAACGTTTTGACCGGCATTCGCAACTCCACCACCGTTTGTTTCATATCTCTCGTTGCAATCTATAATCCGAAAGTCTGCGCGTATCATAGGGTTGTGTGTCAACAAACCACATTCCATCAACTATATTAAGGGTTTCGGTAATGGAGGTCCTCTCTTGTGTTGATTTTCGTCATCACGTCACCGGGTGGCGGTCGGATCGCGGAGCTTTGAAAGCTCGGATTCGATACTTTTCGGTCCTTGAGCCCCGTATATTCGGGATTGGACCTGGCCGTCGCGGACAAACAGGAGCGCCGGTCCGGCGGTGACCTCGTACTCCTCGGAGAGGAACGACACATGGTCAGGGCCGTACACGGCAAACGGCATAACACCCTGAGGCTCTGCGAATATGTCGTCGAGATCGTGTCTAACGGTTTCACACGGGTCACAGTCATCGAGCCAGACGTACACCACAGACGGGGTGTGAATACGTGTCAGTTGCGGCAGGTGGGGAGCGGGAACCGGAACGAACACGTCGGGAGCCCCTTCGGTCCGGGGAGTCGGCGTTCGGAACAGCCGCAGAACGGGAACGAGACCGAGCCAGTCTTCGAGCGGTACTCCCTCGTCCTCGACCCCTTCAGTCGCAGCGATGCGGTCAGCGACCGTGCACAGTTCGGCCACCGAAAGCGGGTCGTCCAGCCCGAGTTCCACGAGCGGTTCGATCAGGTCGGACCGGTCGACATGGCGTTCAACGATTCGTCGGAGCTCCTCTCGGTTGGCATCCGTGACCGTCGTCGCGTACGTCTCAACGAGGGCATCGAACTCGTCCGTGGTGGTCACCGCCTCACCATCGGCCGTCAACACGCCCGCCGTAAACAGTCGTTCGCGGTCCGGTTCCGCGGGTTGCTCGCTGTCCGGCCCCCCGTCCCCGCTCCTCGCGCTTTCGTTCATGCTCGTTATCCATTCACACACGGACCGATAAAGTGTTTGTCCGTCCCGGGGGTCGATCACGTGCCGGTTCGGGATGGTAGCCCAGGGACACCGCACGGCACAGCGACGGTGAACTGATCAGGCCTCGACGTCGTGTTCGAGTCGTCCGACGCCTTCGACCTCAATCTCCACGGTGTCACCGTCGCTGAGGGGACCGACACCGACGGTCGTTCCCATCGCGACGATATCGCCCGGCTCAAGCGTGAGGAACGTCGAGACTTCGCTGATCGCCCGTCCGACATCGAAGACCAGTTCGTCGTCGTCCGAGTCCTGCCGCTTCTCCCCGTTCAGCCAGAGCCGAACGCGGGGCTCCTCCGGTACGTCCTCGGGTGTCGCCATCACGGGTCCGATCGGCGCGGAGTTGTCGAACGCCTTGCCGCGAACCCAGTTTCGCTCGGCGTCCTGGTCGTCGCGGTTGGACACGTCGTTCAAGCAGGTGTATCCCGCGACGACGTCCATGTAATCGTCTTCGGAGACGTTTCGGCACTGCTCTCCGATGACGACGCCGAATTCGCCCTCGTAGTCCATCCGTCCGCGACCGAGTTCGATGTCCCCCTTCTCCCGCCCGGCGAGTTCCTCGGGCGTCACCGCCGGAGTCGGCAGCTTCACGGTGTCGCCGTGGCCGGCGACCGCGTTGGGGCCTTTCAGGAAGAATCCCGGACGCGGCGGGAGGTCTTCGGGAATGCTCCGCCCCGCTTCCTTGATGTGCTCGATGTAGTTGGCTGCGACGCAGACGATCTTCGTCGGCTCGACCGGTGGGAGGATGTCGACCGCGTCCGGGTCGTACTCCTCGCCACCGAACTCGATGACGTCGTCGTCCGTCCACTCGCCACGTCGTACTGATCCACCGTCGTCTCTGAATCGGACTATTCGCATGTTGGGTCCTCTCGTCGATTGGTAGCGCGAGTACTCATATAGTTTTGTGTCGGTGCAGTCCTCACGCGGGACGAACGATCCGTAGCAACCTACTTGTAGGGGCGGATTGATAAGCGCCCATGCCGATACTCGCAGCCATCGGAGAGGGCAGCCAGTCCGATCGGATTCTGACCGTCTCGTACGAGCTTGCGGAACGCTACGAGGAGACGCTCGTCGTCATCCACGTCGTTCCGACGGAATCGTTCGATGAGTACCGCAAATCCATCGAGGACATCGAGGAGTTCGCCGACGTCACGATCCGCCAAGAGGAGGACAGCGCCGCTCGTTTCGCCTACCGCGTCGTGACGGACACACTCGAAGAGTTCGACGAAAGCCGCGTCGAAACCCAGGGGCGTGTCGGCGACCCGGCCGAAGAGATTCTCATGGAGGCGGACCGGCTCGATCCCGAGTTCCTCGCGGTCGGCGGCCGGCGACGGTCGCCAGTCGGGAAGGCACTCTTCGGAAGCGTCACGCAGGAGGTACTACTGAACGCGTCGTGTCCGGTCGTCACGACGATGCGCGACTGACCCCACGCGACTGCAGTCGAAAGAGAAATTGCTGGCTGATCCGGCCGATTTGACGTCCCGATCGATCTTTCGAATGATCGCTCCGATCGGGTGACCTACCAGGCCGGGTAATCGTCAGCCCACGGACGCTCGCGCTCGACCGCAGCGCTCGCCGCCAGGACATCGTCGTCCGCGTGGCGTCGTCCGACGACCTGCATTCCCACCGGAAGACCTTCCTCCGAGATCCCTGCCGGAACGGCGCCGACCGGATGTCCGGAGAAATTGAACGGCTGTGTGAGCAGCCAGCCGCGGAGCGGTTCGACCTCCTTCCCATCGATTTCCGTGGGGAAATCACCGTGTGCGAACGGCGTGACGGCCAATGTCGGCGTCACCAGCACGTCGTACTCGCGGAGGAGGTCGACGATGCCGTCGTACACCTTCGTCCGCGTCACGTCAGCCCGCTTGTACTCGCGCGTCGATACTGAGTCGCTCTCGAGGATCGTCTCGATCGTCACCGGGCGAAGCTTCTCCCGATCGGCACCGTGCGGGTCAAGCCCCTGACTCTCGAGGGAGTCGAACAGGGACTCCCAGAGGACCTTCGCGAACGTGTAAAACGCATCGAGGACCTCGTGGCGGTCGCAATCGATGTCGGGATCGACGTGCTCGACCGTGGCGCCGGCCGCCTCCAGCGCCGTCACGGCCTCGCCGACGATCTCACGGACTTCGGGATCAACTGGATAGAGCCCGAGATCGGGACTGTACGCGACCCGAAGATCGTCGATCGAGCGCTTCGTGGCCGCGACGTAGTCGGTCTCGTCGGCCGGAAGGCTGAACGGATCGCCGGGGTCGGGCCCGGCCATTACGTCGAGCATCAACGCCGCGTCCTCCACCGTGCGGGCCATCGGACCCGTGTGGGAGAACGGTGTGTGGTCCGAATACGCGTTCGGGCGGTCCACACGCGGAACGCGCCCGAACGAGGGCTTGATCCCGAACACGTTACAGGCCGACGACGGCGTCCGGATCGATCCCCCGGTGTCGGATCCCTGTGCGAGTGGCACGAGTCCGTCAGCCAGCGCGGCACCCGCTCCACCGGAGGAGCCACCGGCGATTCGGTCCGGATCGAAGGGAGTCCCTGTGGGGCCGACGACGAGATTATCGGTCGTGCAACCAAGTCCGAACTCCGGCGTGTTCGTCTTTCCGATCACGATGGCGCCCGCGGCCAGTAATCGATCGACGAACACGTCGTTAGCGTCCGCGACGTGGTCCTCGAAGAGCCGGGAGCCGAACGTGGTTCGTACGCCTTCAACGTTGTTGAGGTCCTTGATAGCTACTGGGACCCCATGCAGGGGGCCAAGTGGATCCCCCTCCTCGACCATTCGGTCGGCTTCACGTGCCGCCTCGCGTGCCCGTTCGTCGGTGATCGTCACGAAGGCGTTGGTTCGATCGTTGCGTTCCTCGATGCGGTCGAGCAGGGCGTCGACGACCGCTTCCGAGCTTCGTTCGCCAGTGCTGATCTCGCCGGCGAGCGTCGCCGCCGAGAGCTTGTGAATCTCACTCACACACGTACTAGCGAGTACCCGGCTCAAAAAGCTTCCTGCACCAGGGGAGACACGAACGGACGATGTGCTCCGCTTCCGGCGTTCCTGACAGTGTGAATATAGTAGTGGGCGGCTCCCAACCTCCTTCCACTGCCTCGATCGATTCGTCAACGACTACCGGGAGAACTGAAGAGTCACCATCTCGAACGGCGGTGCACACACATTCGGCGAATGTTTTCGTCGGTTCGAGTCCGTGCCTGTCGCTCCACGTCTGGAACGACTCCTGCGTTCGATTGTGGGGAACAATAATTATAAAATGATCGGCTAAAGAACTCGAGATATGGGATCAGAAAGAGCAGATGTTGGAGGGGTGAACGCAACAGAAACTACGCTCGATATCATCGAACGGATACATCAGCACGGCTCGGGACGCGTAACGGTTCTCGCTCGGGAACTTGGACTGGCAAAAAGCACGGTACACAATCACCTTCAGACGCTTCGTCGGCGCGGGTACGTGATACAGGATGGTGACGAGTACCGGCTCAGCCTCCGGTTTCTCCATCTCGGACAGGGCGTCCGAACGAGCCGAACCGCCTACCAACTTGTCAAGGAGAAGGTGGAATGGCTCGCCGACGAGACCGGAGAGCGGTCGCAGTTCATCGTCGAAGAGCAGGGTTGCGGTGTCTACATGTTCTGCGAGCTCGGTACCGACGGGGTCCAAACCGACTCCGAGATCGGCAAGCGCATCCCGCTCCACGCGACCGCCGCGGGCAAGGCCATCCTCTCTGCACTTCCGGACTCCCGCGTCGACGAGATCATCGAGGGTCACAAACTCGAGCGATTCACGGACCGGACCCTGACCGAGCCGACGGAACTCCGACGGGAGATCGCACAGATCCGCGAGCGGGGATACGCCGATAACCGGGGCGAGACCACCACCAGCCTCTGGGCGGTCGGTGTTCCGGTTCGCGATGCCGATGGAACTCTTCTCGGCGCGATGAGCGCCTCCGCACCCAGTCAGCGAATGAAGGGAGAACGTGCCCAGTCGATGTTGCCCGATCTGTTACTCGCTGTTGCAAACGAACTCGAACTAAACATCAGGTATGTCTGACGTTCGGTAGCGTAGAACATATGGTAGTATTACTGTTCTATGTCTGTAATTCCATACTTTAATAGTTAACAATCACTATTATCATCATTTATTTACTATGTTCATTGGCTTGATGGTATTTTCGTAGCATTCCACCGTCAATATTGAATAGATCGTTCTCTGAAGCCGAACGGTTGAACGGTCGAATTGCGTTCCGGAAGCACGTAGATTCATGATGCTCCGTGGCATTATCCATCCGAGAATGGTTATCGTCAAGGGTTTCGAAAGGCCTCCGCGCGAGATCGTCGACGGGTTCACCGGGCACGCGTCCGCGGACGTCCACGAAGCGATGGGGAAGCGGAACGCGATGGCCCCGTGTATCGATCACGTGGGCGGGCCACCACAGCTGTGTGGCCCCGCCTGTACGGTTCGCGTTCCGGCGGGAGACAATATGATGGCTCACGTCGGGGTTGAGTATGCGGAGCCGGGAGACGTGCTCGTCGTCGCAGCCGAATCAGATCGGGCGGCGACGTGGGGGGAGTTGTCGACTCGAAACGCGATGCGTCGAGGCATCGACGGTATCGTCACCGGCGGAAACGTCCGCGACTCGGCGTGGCTGTCTGGCAGCGAATTCTCGGTCTTCGCGCCGGCTGTCTCGCAGGCGGGAGCCGTCAAGGAGACGCCCGGGTCGGTGAACGTTTCCGTCGTCGTCGGCGACGTCTCCGTCTCGCCCGGCGATATCGTGGTCGGAGACGCCGACGGAGTGACCGTCGTACCACGTCAGGAGGCCGCAACGATCCTCGAAGCGACCGAGCGAAAGGTCGAGCACGAGGAGGATATTCGACGTCGGATCGATGACGGTGAGTCACTGTGTGAGATCCTCGGCTTGGAGGAGACGCTCGTGGATCACGACATTTCCATCGTCGACGATCCGAGAGAATCCTTCGATCCGGACCGGTAAACCCGCTACCTGACGAATTGGGGGAACCGTTATTTTGGTGGTCGCAAATATACAGACGATAGCGATGAACACACCGATCCCGGCACCCGGACTCGGAACGTACAGACAGACGGAACACGACGTCTGCGTCGAGAGCGTCAGTACAGCCCTCGAGGTCGGATACCGGCACGTCGATACCGCAGAGGCGTACGGGAACGAAGCGGCCGTCAGCGACGGAATCGCGGCCGCAGAGGTGGACGATTCGGAGGTATTTCTGGCGACGAAGGTGCTACACCCGCGATTCACCGACGACTACTCTGCGGCAGGGGTCGAGGACCACGTCCGCGCGTGTCTGGATCGGTTGGACGTCGAGTCGGTCGAGCTCCTCTACGGGGTCCACTGGCCGGCCGGCGAATACGATCCGGAGATAACTTTCGGGGCCTGTGCCGCCCTGTACGACGAGGGGCTGTTCGATCGGCTAGGGGTTTGTAACATGACCGCGGATCAGCTCCGCGTCTCGAATCAGATCTCCTCCGTTCCGATCACCGTGATTCAGGTGGAGATGCACCCGCTGTTGCCCCAGAAAGAACTTCGAGACTACTGCGACTCGAAGGACATCGACCTCGTGGCGTACGCACCGCTCGGAAACGGCCGAGTCCTCGAGGACCCAGTAGTCAGCAGTATCGCCGCCGAACGGGGCGTCAGCCCGGCTCGCGTCAGCATCGCGTGGTGTCTGGAGAAAGGCGCAATCCCCATTCCGAAGGCGACAAGTCGAGACCACATTGAGGACAATCTGGCGGCCCGCGACCTCGACCTGACTGCTGAGGAACTGGCGCGCCTCGACGCTATCGAGGAGCGTGACCGGCAGTACGATCCGGACTACGCACCCGATTGGTGAACCGCTCGCAACCGGTTCGAGCGAGAATTTTGGAACGCGAACCTTTATGCCCGATCGAAGAGCCGATCCACGCACCAATGAGATTGGTACACTTTAGCACGGATGGTGCAGATCGCCGCGTCGGAATCGAGAGGAGCGGAACGGTACACGACGTCTCCGAGTCGATGGGGCGGTTCGACGACGCGCTCGCAGCGGCCGCGGAGGGGACGGACTTCGGCAACAGCGGAGAGACGTACGATACCGATGGGGTGAGGCTGCTCCCACCGACGACGGCCCGGAACACGACCTTCGCGGTTGCACTGAACTACTACTCACACATCGAAGAGGTGGACCAGACGGGGACCGAGTTCGAGCGCCCCCTGATCTTCACGAAGTCTCATCGGGCCCTCGTCGGCCACGATGAACCGATCGAGTACGATACGCGGGTCACGACCGATCTCGACTACGAAGGCGAACTGGCGGCAGTCATCGGGAAACCAGGCCGCCACATCGACGAGTCGGACGCCCTCGACCACGTCGCAGGATATACCGTGCTTAACGATATTACTGCACGTGACCTGCAGAACGTTCGTGCGGAGGATGCCGAGTGGCTCGACTGGTTCTCCTCGAAGGCCCTCCAGCGCTCGACGCCGGTTGGACCGGCCGTCGTCACCGCCGACGAAGTCGGAGATCCCAGCGACCTCCACATCGAGACCCGACACAACGGGGACGTGGTTCAAGACGAGGGGACACACCTCATGATCTACGACGTGGCCGACCTAGTCTCGTTCGTCTCCACGCGCGTACGCCTTCAACCGGGCGACATCGTGGCGACGGGCACGCCTAAGGGGGTCGGGCACTTCCAGGACGTCTCCCTCGCGGACGGGGACGAGGTGACGGTAACGATCGAGGGTGTTGGCACGCTTACCAACGTGGTCGATCGCGTGCAGTGACCGTGATCGCTCGGTGAACGGTGCCGTCGCGAACCAACAACTTCGGAGGAAAACGGTTGCAGACGCGACGTGACGTCTACTGGTTCGGCACGAAGTCGTGCGTTCCGTCGCCGGAGAACTCGCCCGCCACGTAGTCGTTCGACAGCGTCCCGACGCCCTCGACCTCCACCTCGACCACGTCGCCGCCGCTGATGGGACCGACGCCCTCCGGCGTGCCCGTCGCCACGACGTCGCCTTCCTCCAGCGTGATCAGCTTCGTGATCTCGGCGATGAGCTCCGGGATGTCGAAGATGAGGTCGTCGATGGACGAGGACTGTTTCACCTCTCCGTTCTGTCGAGTTTCGATCCGCGCGCCGTCCGGAAGGTGTTCCGGCGTCGCGAGCACGGGTCCGATCGGCGCGGAGTTGTCGAACGACTTGCCACGTACCCAGTTCTGTTCGACCCGCTGGTCGTCTCTATTCGAGAGGTCGTTGACGCAGGTGTAGCCCGCGATAACCGACTCGGCGTCTTCCTCGGCCACGTTTCTGCACTGTTCGCCGATGACGACCCCCAACTCTCCCTCGAAGTCGATTCGGTCCTTCGACTCGGGGAGCGTGATGGTGTCCTCGGCGCCCGCGAGCGTGTTCGGTGTTTTGAGAAAGAGCAGCGGTCGGTCCGGAATGTCCGAATCGGTCTCGGCCGCGTGGTTCGCGTAGTTCAGACCGACGCAGACGATCTTCGAGGGGTCCGTCGGCGGGAGGAGGTCAATGTCCTCCAGTTCGAATCGCTGACTCCCAAACTCGACGGCGTCGTCAATCCACTCGCCAACGCGAACACTACCTGCCGGATCACGGAATCGTACTTTTCGCATCCTAAGTGACGTGTTGGCACCTACCGTCATAAGCGTACCTGGAACCGGCGGAATCGTACACTGTTCGAAAATTGGGTTCGTCTCTCCACTAACAGATTATGTTTAAATTATGATGATTGCGTATTTATTTAGCGATTCTATCATTCAGTGCTCATAATCTGTGGAAAACGTCATCAAGCCAACATGGGCCTCCGGAAAAGCGTCAAGGCGGCCGATAACTAGATTTACTACAGATATCGCACGTTTGGGAGGGCCTCTCTCGAAGTTTCGATATTCGGGTGCACTCTATTGCGGTAATACGGGCATATGTCCGTCGAGACCGCCTCTATCAATGATCTGTTTCTTCGTGAATGATTTTGTGTGAGGTGATCTCCACATCTATCATCCTCAAAAATATCGTTATCTCATCATTTATTTAATACCGACAGCTCAGTGAGAAGTCATGATTCCAACCGGAAACGGAAGCGTGTCGACACGCGAAACCGCTGGAACGCTAGACGTCAGTCGGAACGAACTCACGGGATGGTGCTCTCGACGAACGTGAGGTGCACCGAAGGTTACACGTCGTCGGGCCGGGGTGCGTTCTCGTACTTGACCATCTTCTCGGGTTTGTCTGAAATTGTCTCATAGATCTGTTGTAGCGTCCCCTCGGCCGCGAGGAGGTTGTGATCGTCAAGGAATTCACGACCTTCCTCGGTGAGGCCGTAGAACTTCCAGAGGTACCCTTGGCGGTGTTCGCCGTCATCGAGAGCTACCTCTTTGACGATCCCAGCGTCGATCAGTTTCTGAATATGTTTGTAGACGGTGGCTGCGCTCACGCTGGGATTGAGTTCCTCGAGTTCGTACATCGACGGGAACTGGTCGGAAGACCAACTTGACGAGGAAGAAATAACGCTGGCCGACAACGAGGAGATCCTCCATGCCTTGAGTGAGTTGACTTCGGTCTACGAGAACGACCGATCGTATTTGGTGTTGGGGAACTACGACCGGGAGCCGATCCGACGGCTGAACTTAGTGGTCGACCGACTCAACCGCCGGCAAGACGCCTACGCCTTTCGGATGGTCGATATCCGTGGTGAATGGGACAACAGCATCCAGAAATTCTGCCTGATCGCCGATATCGTGACGTACCTCGTTGGTGTCGCCGAGAAGGAGCCAAGTGACTTCCTCGTCGAACAGGGATTGCTCGTCGGCACGACCGAGTACTTCGCGAAAACTCACGTCCTCAAGCGAGAGTATGAGGGCGAGGAGCACCCGTTTGGCTGGATGCAGGACGGTGTCTTCGAACTATTTGACCAGGAGGAACGGCTCTATTGCTGGCAGACTGAGGAGGATCTGGTCGCCGTAACGGGTGAGCCCAGGGCAACTGTCCTCGGTTACACATCGATAGAGGGGTGTGTGCGAGTACACCCTCAAACACATCGATAGAGGGGTCTCTGGTAGGGGATCCGTTGGCTGAGATCGGTCCGGAATTTCGAGGATAAGTACATCCAGAGGAGATAGCGTCCAAATTATGGCACCTCGAGCCTTCTAGACGGTTTCTACACATCGATAGAGGGGTGTCAAGATTCCTCGTTTGGATGAGACAGGTTAGATGAGAAAAATAACAGAATCACCATTTATGGGCTGATAACAGACTGACTGTACACATCGATAGAGGGGTGTCTGCTGGAGAGTCGTATTCCGGACGGAGCTTTGGTCCAGCTACGTTTGGTTTCGGATCTGTGCTTTGACGACGGATTGAACCTCACTCTCGGAAACCATCTCGATGCGAGAGTCCTCACGGAGTGTTTCGAGAATCGTTTCAGGCCGTTCTCCGAACTGAAATTCGAGAAACATCCCGGAGCTGGGGCCGTGACTCCGCCGTTCGAAATCGACAAGCGAGTACGTCGTGAGCTCTTTCATCTTGTTAACGTACGTTTCTTGGTGATACTGATCGGCGTCGATCGCATCGGTTAGGTACTGATACACTCGGTACCCAGTCGTACTCCGAGCCGTCCCGTCAGCCGTTTGTGAAGCGACCGCCGCTGTTGCGTACAGACAAAGTTTCTTTTGGGTGCTGATCCCACGAACCACCTCTAACACCCGGTTCTTCTCGACTTTCGCCTGTGCGGCTCGAACGTGGCCCTCGCAAACGCGAGCGTCACCTTCGCGTTCAGCAAGCTCTCCAGCGACTCGCATGAGATCGATCGCTTTGCGTGCGTCACCGTGCGTCTGCGCTGCAAACGCCGCTGCAAGCGGGATCACATCGTCGTCGACGACATCGTCGTGGAACGCGTCTTGGCGCCGTCGGAGGATCGCCTGAAGCTGGTTCGCGTCGTAATCGTCAAAGTGGACGTCTTCGGGGGTGAACGAACTAACCGCTCGACTCCCGACCGCGTCCATCATTTTCGTGTCGTTCGAGATGGCGACGACCGAGATGTACGCGTTCAGTTCGTCGTTCGCACCGGCTCGCGAGAGCTGATACAGGAGTCGCGAGAACGCGGGGTCCTGTTTATCCCGCCGTCCAACGAGCATGTCCAACTCATCGAGGACGAACACGACCGAGTCGAAGTGCTGGTTCACGATTCGGTAGAGTTCGTCCCACTTCTCTTTGGTCGCAACCCCGTGTTTCGGAACCTGAACGTCGACGCCGGCCTCATCCGCGGCTTGTTGAGCGAGTTCGTACACCGCAACGCCGAGCGTGTCCAAGTCCTGGCAATTCACCTCGATAGTGCCGAACCGGATATCTCGGGAGTCACAGATGCGACTGATGTTGTTACAAACCGCTTTCGTGATGAGGGATTTACCGGTTCCAGACGGTCCATAGAGGAACAGATTCGGCGGCCGGTTGTCCCCGAGGGCAACGCGAAGCATCTTCGTGACCTCTTGAAGTTGCGCATCGCGCCCCACGATGCGGTCCTCTTCCACCACAAAATTTGGATCGAGAAGCGATCGGTCTCGGATGAGACCTTTCTGTTCGTCAAACTCAAGGAGCATGTCCTCGATCGACTGTGAGGAGCTCTCGGCGTCCCTCGCAGACGATTGGTCGGTAGCGGTCACGTGCGGCGGTGAGTCGTGTTGTGATGTATGAGATTTCGTCGCACTCGAAAGATCGGTTTGAGCCCCCGTCTCATCCTCCGGAGACCCCGATTCAGTAGAGGGGTCATCGGAGTCGTCAGTACCCATGGAACGACCGATACAGGCTAGTAGTAAAAAGGTTCCCCACCCCTATCGAAGTGTGATCTCCCGTTTTAGAATCTCGTTCGCTTTTGTGAAGCCGGTGTCAGCAAATAAATGATGGAAATACGTAACCGCCGGCGATGTGTTTAGCCGACACACGGTCAAACACACACACCCCTCTATCGATGTGTTCGATGTCTTCGGTGGGTGGGGGGTGAGTCGAGCCACTCGGTCGGGTGGATCGTCGGGAGATGCCGAGAAACCACTTAGATCACGCAAGACATCGTCTGATAGAACCTCCTCGTTTCTCTGTCTTCTTCTTCTTCTTCTTTTCTAACAACAAACAACACACACACACACCCCTCTATCGATGTGTTCGATGTGTTCGTTAACGCCAAATTTTGTTGGTGTGATAGCGCCAAAATTCTACCTACATTATTCAGCGCTATTCGACGCTATTCGACGCTATTCACCCTTAATTCACCGTATAACGTCGACTTCTCGGCTGATACCCACGAGTACCCGACAACAAGTCGCCGTCCTCTGACTGTTGTCCGGTCGACGCCAATCGGTCGAACACATCGATAGAGGGGTGTGTGTCTCTAATTGGATCCACTGATCTGGAGTGAACACATCGATAGAGGGGTGTGTCATGGAGCGAGATGTGTGGTGCCGACTGTCTCGAGTCAGTTCGTGTCACTCGATCTCCTCGGATCGCCAGTGATCTCGGCTGAAGTCGTGAGGTTCCACCTTCGATCTTGGTCTTAGGTCTATATCATAGATATTCATCTTAGATCTGCATCTCAGGCTTGTGTCTTAGCTACTGGACTCGTTGCAGGCGGCGATACCGATGATGTTGAGTTCTGTCACCGCTTCAACATCGAGTGTCTCCGGGCGGCGTGACGGCTGCAGTCTAAGCGGGCCGATGAACGACTCTGACTGTCGCGATGAACTACCCTCACTGCTGGGGAGCTTTTAGGAACTACTGCCGACGAACTGACCGTCGACGGCACGCCTGAGTACTCCCGAAACGCCGGTTGGGAGACCACTGACGAGCAGGAAACCGACGAAGATGACTCCAAACCCGACCAGTGAGACGAGCGACAGCGTCTCTCCAAGCAGGACCCAGCCCCCGACCGCCGAGACGATCGGGACGAAGTAAAACAGGAGATTCGCTTGCGTCGCATCTGTCTCGTCGATGAGCGCAAAGTAAGCGAGATACGCGATCGCTCCCGAAAAGACGCCGACGTAGAGCAGCGCTGCGAGCGCGACTGGGGGCACCGAGAGCCCGGTGACGGATTCACCGGCCGAGAGGCTGAGACCGTGCGAGAGAACGGCCGCCAGCGGGACGCCCCAGACGGTCCGCGCCGTGCTCGACATCGTCGACTCAGCGCGACGAATCACCACGGCACCGAGCGCGCTCGTCACGGCGGCGCCGAACAGCAGCGGAATCCCGATCCCGCCACCAAGCAGCGCCGTCGAATCGGGATTCGCGACCAGCCCGACGCCGAGCAGCCCCAGCACCATCCCCGCCGAGCCGCGAACCGAAAGCCGATCTCCCGAAAGCAAGACGGCGGCGAACACCGGCGTCAGAATCGGGTTCAGGCTGAAGACGACCGCGGCCACGCCGCTGGTCACGTCCTGTTGACCGACGAACAACAGCGCGTTCGTTAGCCCGATGACGAGCACGCCCGTTGCGAGGATGCCGATGATGTCGCCGACGGTCCGCGGGCGTAACTCCGACCGAGAAAGGCTGGTCGCTGCGAACGCCGCCAGGACGACCGCTCCGATGTCGAAGCGAACGGCGACGAAAAACAGCGGCGGAAAGTACGCTAATCCGGCCTTCGCTGCGATGAAGGTCCCACCGAACAGAACCGCCGAAACGAGAAACAACGCGCCGGTTCGCTGCGAGAACACGCTACGGCAACACCTCAGAAACAGATCCGACCGCTTGCGTGATTATCTCCGAAATAGCAGACATATATTCGTATAGTTCCCGAAGACGGATAACGGAATTCGTAAAATATTCCGTGGAGAGAAACAGACGTATGCGGTGAGACACGATCACGGTATGAAATCGATCACGGCGTGAAATTCCGTACCGAAACAATTCTTTAACGAAACGAAGGAACGAAGCGGGTTTATCAGGGCGGCCACTCCATCCTCGCATGGAGGCCCCGCTTGAGGAGATTGAGTTTCTCGCCCGGTCGCAGAACCGGGTCGCGGTGTTGCGACTGCTGGCCACCGAGTCACACACACGCCGGAGCCTCGCTGCGGCCACTGGGGCCTCGCAGGCGACGCTGGGGCGGATCCTTGAGGACTTCACCGACCGATCGTGGGTCAGACGCGACGAGCCCCTCGTCGGTGGCGGCCGTCGCCGACGGTCGGACGCCCGCGAGTCGCTCGGGCACGTCGCCGACGGGCGTCGACACGACCGGCAGGTTGCAGGCGAGCGCCTCCTTCACTGCGTTGGGCGACCCTTCGTGTGCCGACGTGAGCAGCAGCGCGTCGGCGGCGTTCATGTACGCCGGCATTCGCTCGTGGGGCACGCCGGTCACGACATTGAGTGCGATCTCGCCACTGATCCTGTCCGCCACGGAGCCGACAATGCGCTCCGCTCGCGGGAAGTTCTTGACTGGCCGCGCCGTGTCGTATGGGTACAACACGTGCAGTCGGCCGTCGTCCCACCCGAGCTCGCGTCGCGCGAGCCGGCGATCGAGCGGTCGGAACTGCTCGGTGTCGACGCCGTGCGGAATGACCCGGCAGTCGCCTCCGAGGTCCGCGGCCATCCGCCGGGACATCACTACGACCGCGTCGGCGACTCGGGCGCAGCCCCGACTCACCGGTCCGAGCGGCCCGTAGAGGTCTGTCCCCCACAGCGAGACCACGGTCGGCAACCCCACCGCAGCGAGGGCCGTCGGGGCGACGACGCCCTGATTCGCGTGGACGAGGTCGAACTCTCGGAGCGACGCGCGGACCGTTTGACCGAGGTGACGGAGGTAGTCGAGGACGGAGCGCGTCTGCTCGCCGGGGACGTGGGACCCCGGTACGGCCAGCGTCGCGCAGTCGACGCCACGGCGGCGCAGCGCACGCACCTGTCCGCGGTAGGCGGTCGATCCGGCGCTCGGAACCAACTGGAGGACGCGCATCGACTCACACCTCATCGACGACCTCATCGCCTCGCCAGCGCTCGATCGCTGAGACGACGTTCTCTGCCGCACAGGCCGGCAGGTGCCCATCTCCGGAGGGCCCCGCGGCGGCGGCATCGACCGCGGCCGCGATCGTCGCGGCATCGGTTCCGACGAGCACGTTCTCGCCCCTGTCGACCGTTCCCCGCCACTCAGTCGTCTCCCGGAGCGTGACGCACGGCGTTCCGAGGTACGAGGCCTCGCGCTGGACCCCGCCGGAGTCGGTCGCGACGGCGGAAGCGCCGTTCAGCAGGCCGAGGAAGGCGCCGTAGCCCACCGGGTCGACGAGCCGGACGCGGTCTTCGGCCCAATCGAGCGTCCCGCTCTCTCGCAGGCGGTCGGCGGTTCGGGGATGGATCGGCAACACGACCGGGAGCGACGCGCGCCCGAGCCCGTCGATCACACTTCGAAGCGTCGGTCCATCGTCGGTCGTCGATTGTCGGTGAACCGTCGCGAGCACGTACGAGTCCGGGACATCCGACCGGACCGCCGCGGCCGCCGATTCGGTGCCGGTCGCCCGCGACAGCGCCACCGCGTCGGCACGGACGTCTCCGACGCGGCGAACGCCGCGGATCACGCCTTCGTCTGCGAGCGTGCTCACCGCATCGACAGTCGGTGCCAACCGCAGGTCGGCGAGGTGATCGACAATGACGCGAGTCCGCTCCTCCGGCATCTGCCAGTCGCCGCTCCGGAGGCCCGCCTCGACGTGAACTAGCACCGTCCCCGTCGCAACAGCAGATATCGCGCCCGCGAGCGTCGACGTCGTATCGCCGTACACCACGACCACAGTCGGAGATTCGGCGGCCAGCACCGGCACAAGTCGCCCGGTGATACGGGCCACCTGCTCGTCGCGGGGAGCCGAGCCGACGCCGAGGTGGTGATCCGGCGACGGGAGCGGCAGTTCGTCGAAGAAGGTTTCCGAGAGCTCCTCGTCGTGGTGTTGTCCGGTGTGAGTGAGTGACGATTCGTGTCCGCGAGCCGCAAGCTCGCACAGCACCGGCGCCGCCATCACGAACTCCGGTCGGACGCCGACGACCGAGTGGACGTTCATCGTTTCAGCTCCGACGAGGCGGTCGTCTCCGCGATCACGTCGAGGAGAAACGCCGTTACGTCCGTTTTGTCCGCGAGGAGACGCTCGCGCCCCCGGGCCCACGCCTCACGTGGCGGTTCCTTGAGGAACGCGACGGCGCGGTCGATTGCGGCGTCCTCGTCGGCGAACGACTGTAACAGCCCGTACTCCGTCTCCAACTCCCGGAAGTTGCTCATGT
>Ga0208412_1000715_pt1 | contig 16379 bp, 19 predicted proteins | sample AntDeeMetag02WF4_FD_184758 | JGI IMG/M metagenome (GOLD analysis project Ga0208412, IMG submission 184758) | Saline lake microbial communities from Deep Lake, Antarctica - Antarctic Deep Lake Metagenome 02WF4 (SPAdes) (version 2) | ecosystem: Environmental > Aquatic > Non-marine Saline and... | reverse complement strand
TTCGTCAAGGGACGTGGTGAGGGTCTGATGTTCAGGTGCATCACGACCGTCGACGTTGAGGATAATCGACTCTCCGAGGTCGTGGGCGAAACCCGCGACTGTGATTACGGCGTCCTCGTCGAGTCCATCTTCGCGGATTTCTTGTTCTGAGACCATACGTTAGGATACCCCCAAACCACTGTTAAACCGCGTTCCGGCGTACATATCTGTCCGTGTCATTGTTCGTCGATCTCGCCTTTCGGCCCCAGCCCGATTGCCTCCAACCCCGGCACCTCACCACAGAGTGGACAGACCAGTACCTCGCCGCGGCCCGACGTTCCGCGGACGTCGACCTCACAGGTCGGACAATGGTAGTCAGGTCCGTGGTCGGCGGGTGCGCCCGGCCGCCCCGGCCCGCCGTACTGTTGGGCATACCCCCACAGCGCGATTGCCAGCCCGGTGTCGTCGCCCTCGCAGTAGTCGAGATACGGATCGAGTTGGTCCCGCAGGTCCGGCGGCTCGTAACCATCGAGTGGATCACGCATACCGCTGGGCCACCTCCTGGAGCCGCTTGTCGCTAATCCCGGCGTGGTCGCTGTCGAAGTGCAACCCGGTGTCGTAGTACCACGCCCCGAGATCGTCGTGGTCGATCAGTCGCTCGCTGTCGTCGGCGGGATCGCGAAGGACGTAGGCCCACTGGTCGGTGTCGGTGTCCTGGAGACACCGCTCGACGACCGCCACCTTCGGGGCGTGGTGGTCGCTGGGCTTTCGCCACAGCACCGTCCGTTTGTGGGCGCGGTCGCCGATGGCAAACGGGTCGATCTCTGTTTCGAGTCGATGGACGAACGAGTTGTTATGGACCCGCAGCTTCCGCTCGAAGGCCACCAGTGAGTCGGTGAGCGCCGTCGTCCACTCGCCGTCGTAGCACATCCGACAGCGGTCGCCGTACCGTAGCGGCACCGCATGGTCGCACTCGCCGCACGTATCCCACCGTTCGGGTCGCAGTGGCCCGCCAGCGTGTGGCCCCACCTGCCGTTCGATGGCCGTCAGTTCGAGCGCGTCGACCAGCTCGTCGTGGCTCGGGTCAGCACCAAGATCGAGTACGCGATCGGCCGGGAGTTGGAGGTCCTCGATCGGTCGACCGTAGGATTGCCAGCCATATTGGCTGTACCACTCGCCGCCGATGAATAGGATCTCGTCTTCGGGTACGCGGTGGCCGCATAATCGACAGACCAGTCGGTAGGTGCCTTTCTCGTCGAAGGCACTCCGCGAGGTGGTTTCCTCCCGGTAGTAGACGTTTGAACTCCCGCAGTCACGGGCGGCGTGGAACTTCCGCCAGCGTTCGTTGAGCGTCCGGCATGGTGGTTCGAAGACTGCATCCGAAGGCCACTCCTCGTGGCGGTCGTCGTAGCGGTTCAGTTCGCGGTGAGTGTCGATCGTCGACTGTTCTGTGTCGGTCGACTCGGTGTCACTCATCGTCGTCGACCTCCAGTTCGAGGCCACCGACGTGCTTGTCAATACATTCGACCAGCCGCTCGAAGGTCGCTTTCGAGAAGTCCTCGTCTTTCGGGTAGATGTGGACCTTCTCGCCGATGATCTTGAGATGAAAGAACTCGTTTGTCTCGGTGTCGAGCACTTTCGATGAGAGACGCCCTTCTTCGACAAGCGGGGCGACGAACGCATACCCGTGTGTTTCGAGTTTGGCTTTGGCCGTCGCTGTGTGAACTGTCTCTGCTAGTCGGTACCTCGCGGCCGTCGACAGCGGGAGTTCGTAGTTCCCACTTCGATGAACGACGATCTCGAAATCAGTTTGGGCATAGCCGCGTTCGATAGCAAGGTCACTCATCGCTGTCGGCCTCCTCGATCAGCGTCGATTGTCCTTCGGGCAACTGCGACCACTTCGCGAAGGGTGTCTCGTCGGCCGGTTTGAGATAGACGATTCGTGGCGGGTCCTCGTCGCCGTCGTCGGCGACGCTAAACAGCCCCTCGAAGTCCTCATGGTCGTAGTCGTCGATCGGTTCGGCCTCGAAGGCAATCACCCGGTCTTCCTTTCGGTGGGTGGCGATCCGCATGGCCTGGGGCTCGCCGTTGACGACCCGCACGTAGCCCCGACCGCCCACAGTGAGTGGGTAGGTGTCGGCGACCAGTTCGCCGTCGGCGGCCTCCAGAATCGCCCACAGTCGCTCGTGGTCGTCGATCTCGTAGTGAGCCGCCGCTTCGCGTTTCCGATGCTCGCGGTAGCACTCCCGGCACCAATAGTCTTCCATCGGGTCGCCGTCGAACTCGCTTCCGGTCCAGTAGCCTTTCAGCACGCGGACTGCCCAGTCGATGATATACTCGTTGCACTTCCAGCACTCCGGGCGGTCGTCCCGAAGGTCGGTCGGCTGTTCTGATTCTGCGTGGCTCATTACGTATCACTCCGTTCAACTCGCATCCGAACCCGGCCCCAGATCTCGACTTTGAACGGGCGGGTTTCGTGTCGCGGATGGCCTTCAGGAACGTAGACGAGCCCGCCTTCGAGTGGTCGACCATCCTCGAAGCCTTCTTTCGGCGAGTGGTGCGAGTCGTTGGTCTCGACGATCAGTGTCAGTGACTCGTCGACGTCCATGTAGAAGGCGTACTTTTGGTGGTTCTCGATATGGCCGTCGACCACCGTGTGGTCGTCGTGTGGAATGTAGTACTTGTCTTCGGGCTGGATTTCTAGTTCGCACTCGTCGGGATCGTCTTCGAGGAGCTGGTCGTAGCTCTGTCGGGTCGGCCCCGACCACACTTTGACCGTCGCTGTCTCGGTGTTTGATTCTAATTCTGATTCAGGCATAAGAGACTTCGATCAGCCGTTTGACGGCCACCGTCGCGGTGCGAAACACGACCGAAGCGAACGCAAATGCAACCACCAGCTCGAAGGCCAACATGGCCCTCGAACCGAGACCAAGCCGGTTGGAGAACCGGATACGGAAGGTCGGAGTAACAACCCACCAAAGGTCAGACGCTACTGGGACCAGTGCCAGTGACCCGTTTTCGAGTGTGGCTCGTCGGGCGTCTGTGCCCTCCGATCATCGTCCAGCACGCCAATTGGCAGTGTCACGATAGCAAGACTGTGGGAGAGTCTGGTGTATCGTCGCGGTGTTGGTGTCGTACAGTTTGATATCGGGTGCGGTATGCACGATCGTCCCGCCTCATCGAGTCGCGTCGACTCTCGGCGATCATCCAATCGCGTAGGGGTGTGTCTTAGCACGGGCATACCGTGAGCAGACAGCCTCTATCGGCCGTCTACTGTATTTGAGGAAATGGCAACCTAACATAAATACCTCCCGCTGGCAGAGACTTCGAGCGGTGAGAGTTCAAACAGCAGCCGTTTATTGACAGCCGATATTTATTATCCATCCCGGTCATTCTGCTTTCATGATATCAGACACTGCGCTGTGTGAACCGAGTGATACCGCCTTCTCCGAAGCAGTCGGGGCTATCTGTTGGTTTCTCGACGGCGTGATTTCAGTACTACAGGCTGTCGTGGCCGTCGCAGTCGTGTGAATAAGACAACTTAGGAGCACTAGAATAGTTTCGGACCCGCCGACAGCCGAACATTATAAAATTTTTGAAAATGGAAATTTTCATTCTTTATCTCAGGAACGAATCCTAAGACACGCCTATACAGTCTTTAGAGGGAACTAACAGGATTCTACCTAACGCAATCAAAGCTGTTATGTGTTATTGGTGCGCGCAATGAAATAGCTCAGTCAGGACGTGCCAGTCTAGTAAGCCGGTCTGCTTCCTGTTTGAGCTGCTGAGTGGTTACTCGGTACACCACTCAGGAGGTAGAATGCTGAAAATCGATATTTCAGTATTGGACGTGACCGTCGCCGGCGATAACTCGACGCTCATTCGGTTGAGCGACCAGATCGTCGTCGTGGGTCTATATGTCCTCATCACGCTGCTGTAGAAGCCAGTAGCTCGGCAATGTTGTATCGTGGCACGTTCGATCTCTCGGACGTGCCAGCCTAGTAAGCATGTTCACCGAGTATTTTTTTGGACTTAAATGTACTGATTAGCTTACTTGTCGGTATATCAGAATCATCTAATCAGGCTCTTTACTGTCTTTACTCGGAGAATGGAGGATCTGATATATTCTTTTTTAATTCTGTATCCCAACCATTCTACAACATATCTTTCGCCCACACTGTCGCATCACACCGACAGGCCCGGTCGTCCGATGGCCAGATCCCACAGTCCGGGCAGGCTTGCCGCCCGCTGTCGGCGTACATCCCCTCGATCCGTTGGACCGGGATGAAGCCAACATCTTCGAGGAGCCCTCTACTCGTCGGTCCCTCGTGTCGTTCCCATCCACACGCAAACGCCATCTCGGCGTCGGTGCTGGTAGTCCACTCCAATCGCGCCTCCAGGAGTGCGGTCCCGATCCCGCGGCCACGCCATGCCGGGTCGACGGCGTTGAGCATGAACCACGCGTTCAGGTCACCGACGAGTGCCTGTGGGTCGTATCTACCCGGCGGCAGTTCGTCGACTGTTTGCTCGGCGTCTATCAGTACGACGAGTCCACCGCCGACACGAACCGAGTGGTCGTTCTGGATGTGTTCGGCGATCACGCCGTGGGCATCGATCGGGGCGTCATCGCGATCGTCGTCGGGGTAGGTCCAATCTGCAATCGGAAACAAATCCAATTGGAGCGAATCGGGCCACTCGTAAGCACCACCGAACCAGTGGTGCCACTGTCGCATCAAGAAGAACGAATCATCGAGACCGTCGGCCGGTCGGACTCGCCACTGAGCGTCGGCGTGGTGGGTGGCGGCCGTCGACTGGCGGGCGGTGTTGCTCATGGCGTCTGTTCCCGCGCTCGTTTTGTGACATCCGGTACTGGCGGGTACTTCCGAATCTCGCGTTGGGCCAGAAACCCGTGTTCGGTCTCGACGGTGAGCCGCGTTCCCGATTCGTTGGTTGAGGCACTCGACTGCTTGAAATGGAAGGCCACGTCGTCGCGTCGACACTGCTGGAGGATCTCCCGTGCCCACGCATGATCCATCTCTCGGCGGTCGTCCTCGGCGGCACTCTCGCCACCGACGACAGCCCACTCGATATGCGAGAGATCAACTTCGCCGATCGGTTCGATCAGTGGCTCGAAGCTCACCCACCGACGGGCCTCAACGTCGCGGAGTTGTTCGATCCGGTGGGTGGTATCTGGGTACTCGCCGCCCGGCCCACTCCCGACGCTGGTGCCGACGATCGCGTTGTCGGGCCACGGAAGATCGACCGCTGCGGCCCGTCCCGGTCGCTTTGTCAGAAAGATGAACTCGTGTTCCGGGAGCTGGCGAGCGACGGCCACTGTCTGTCGGATGAATGATTCGGGTACCTCGCGGTGGAATAGGTCGCCCATCGAGACGACGAAGATCCGGCCCGGTCCCTTTGGGTAGCGGTACTCGAATGGCTCGTCAAGTCGGTCGGGGTGAGTGGTCACTACGTCGGCGGCGTTCTGTTGGGTCCACTCCCTGGTGCTGAGATACTCTTGGGCGTCGTCGCGTTCGGCCTGTCGACGCATGAACGACTCTGCCCAGCAGTTCGAGCACTCTGGGCCATGTCGTGAGCAACCCGTGACGCTATTCCACGTGTAGTCGCACCAACTGATGCTAGTTTTCTGCAAGGGCCGCCACCTCCTCGTCACTCATGTCGCCGATCGCCGCGGCGAAGGCGTCGTACTCGTAGGCCTTCGGGCCGCAGTGTCCGCAGTTGATCGTCTCGCCGTAGTGCGGGCCGAACCAGCGGTATTCGACGCCCGCGAACCGCCCGCAGTTCCCACACCGGATATGATCAGGCATCCGAACCACCCCACTCACGTTTCGATATATCAATCCCCTTCTCGCCGAGATACTGGGTGCTTTCGCGGCCCCAGTCTTCCTCGCCGGAGCCCTTCGTCAGCAGCACGTAGACCTGACTGTCGCCGAACGGGCGCATCGTTCGACCAGCCCGCTGGCCTGTCTGTGAGCGCGAGGAGCCCATCGTCGACGCCAAGATCGCCACCTCTGCATCCGGCAGGTCAATTCCCTCGTCGCCCACCCGCGAGATAATCAGCGCCTCCAGCTCACCGTCGCGGAACTGCTGGTAGATATCCTCGCGATCGTCGTGGTTCGTCTCGCCATAGATGAACGGCAGCCCCAGCTCGTCGGCGAGATCCTTGCCCTGCTTGATCCAGTCGACGAAGATAATCGCTTTCGCGTCGGTGTGGTCGGCCAGCAGCGACCGAATCACCTCAGTCTTCGCCGAGTTCTTCGCGGCCTCGATCATCATGCGACTGCCGTTCATCATCTCGTAGTTCTCGCGTTCCCGGTCGGTCCCCCACGGGACGGTGATAATCTCGACTTCAGGTTTCGAGACCCACCCATCGGCGAACAGCGAGCCCCAGTCAGTGCCAACCGGCGGGCCGATCAGGGTGTAGATTTCCTTGGCGTCGCCGCTTTCCCGAACCGGCGTGGCACTCAAGCCGAGGCGGGCGACCGACTGAATCTCGCGGAACCGCTTCCACGTCTCGGCGACGGCGTGGTGGCACTCGTCGGCGACCACGAGCCCCCACTCGCGTTCGTTGAACAGTTTCCGGTGTCGACTCATCGCCGCGGTATCGTAGGTGGCGATCGTCACCGGGCGAATCCGCTTTTCGCCGCCGTGGTACTGTCCAATTCTGCGTCGTGGCAGAGTGGTCTTATCCAGCAGTTCGTCGACCCACTGTTGGGCGAGTTCTCGGTTCGGAACTAAGATCAGCGTCTCGCCACCGATGGCTTCCATCGCACCGATCGCAGCCATGGTTTTGCCGCTGCCCGAGGGTCCAACGAACACACCCGACTTCCGGGCGGCGAAGTGCTCGACCCAATCTTGCTGGTAGGGCCGGAGTTCGATATCGTCTCGCAGTTCGAGATCGAGGCTCGCCCCCTCATCGAGTCGACGTTCGTCGATCGGCGGGTAGCCCTCGTCGTAGAGGTGGGATTTCACTGCCCCCTCGCTGCCCTTCTTGAGCCGGAAGCGAAGCTCCTCATCGTCTGTTCGGGTGTAGTGGTCTCGGTACTCCAGCCGTCGATTGGCGTCCTGCCATGCCTCGCTGTCGGCAGCATGAAGCCATGTCAGCCCGTCCTCGCCGGTCTTGTTTTCGACGCGTTCGGCGAGGTTGTCGACGGGGTCGGCATATGAGGCTTCAAAGTTGATGTCGACGCCCTCGATCCACCCATTGGCAGCCAGCGAGCGGATATCGCCGGGCGGGGCGATTACGGTTGCCGCACGGCTGGGTTGGTGTTCCGCAAGCAGTTCCCGATCGTCGGATTCGGTGAGCCACGTTTCGAGTGAGTTGCGTTTGCCCGCTTCGTAGACGACCGGCCACGAGGGGTGCCGGGCGTTGCCGTGCTCGATGGCGATCTCGGTGGCCGTCCCACCGCCGAAGGCGTCGTAGGTCGCCGCGAGTTCGGACAGCGAGCCGGGGTCGGACCACGGCCATGCGACCGTCAGTGGACTCACGGCCGCCGCAAGGCCCGTGCCGAGACCAGCCATATAGCTCCGGCGAGTGGTCGTCGACTCGTCGCAGTCGTCGTCATGCTCGCGTGTGCGTGTGTGTTGTGTCATGATGAGACCCCCGTTTGACCGCCAGCAAGACCAGCCGTCGCCGTCGACTGGAGGATATTGAAGTCCGTGTTCAGCGGCGAGTTGATCCGAATCCAGTGCCAGGTGTTGTCGATGATGCTGGGCGCGTGATTCGCTGAGACAGAGACCACGCCGTCGGCGTCGGTGTAGGATTGGACTCGCGTTGGGCCATCCTCGCTGGTGGCGACCTCGCCGTAGCGTGTCTCGCCTGCTGCGGTGATCGGCTCATCGTCGTTGCGGTAGTAGATCGATTCCTCGGTGTGGTCCGGGCTGTTAACCACGACGCCCATGTGCTCGCGGACCTGGGTTTGGGAGTCGCCGCGTAGGACCGCCAGCGAGAGGCTCGTCTCGTCGCCTGCCTGTACGTCGCCGGGGTTGAGTCGGATCTCGCCGGGTGCCTGGGCGTCGCCGGGCAGCACGCCGGAGAGTTCGAGGTTCGATGCGTCGCCTTCGACTTCCACGTCAGCGAAGCCGTCACCCGCAATGGCGAACGGCCCGCCGACCGACTGCTCCATACGGATCGTCGGTGGGGTCGAAAGGCTGGTCTCGCCCGCACGGATGGCGATCGTCTTCGAGAATCGCTCGCCAGTCTGTGAGTCGTAGTTCGCGCGGATGCGGTAGGTGCCGGGACCGTCGGTGAGGAACCGGGCTTCTTCGCCACTGCGCCGAACATCCAAGAGGTTGCCCTCTGGGTCGTACACGTCGAGTGAGTGCAAGGACTGGTAGCCTTCATCGGCGCGCGGGCGCAGTTGGACTGAGACCCACTGATCGGGACCGGGACGGGTGGAGGAGACGTCGACCGCCTGAATCGCCGGAATGTCGCCGCCGAAGGCTGGGTTCTCGACGCCGACCCGTTGTTCGTTGCGGCCCTCATTGTTGCTGGTTCGGACCACCACGTCGGCCAGTGCACGGCCGTCGGCGTTGGCTTCGAGCGGGTAGTCGACGACGGTGACGGTGCTCGTGCCGAGCAACGACTCGTCGATGTTGAGGTACTCGTCGTCGATGACGTCGACTGAGCCATCGTCCCATTCGATTTCGGCGGCGATATCGCCGGGATCGACGCCCGGTGGGATCGGGATCTCGACGCTCAGGTTCCCGTTGTCGAGTTCAGGCTCGCTCGGTGGCTCGGGGGCTTCGATGCGGTCGGCGTTATTGATCGCGCGGTTGGCGGCGTTGAGTTCTTCGAGGAGCACTGCCTCGCTGGTGTCGTTGATTTGCTCACGGTCGGGGATTGTATCGAAGCGAGAGTTGTCGAGGTAGGCATCCCGAATATCGTCTGACCCGCCGACTGTCCGCAAGAGGTTCACAAGTCGCTCGCGGTATGGATCAAGCGAGGGTTCGGTCGGTGGGTCCGGGAGTGCGGATGCCCCGAGGGCCGTGTTGGCGGCGTTAGTCTCGGCGATCAGTTCGCTTCGCGAGAGATCTTGGAGATCCGATCGGTCTGGGAGGGTATCGAACTGTGAGTTCGAGAGGTACTCCGAGACGGCGTTTTGGTCTTCGACGGCCGTGACGAGATCAAGGACCGTGTCGACCAGTTCGTCGCTGATCGGATCGAGATTGCTGATGGGGCCGTCAACGAGGAGTGCTTGGGTAGCATAGCGGATCTCGTCGCGGATCTCTTTCCGCGAGAGATCGCGTACATTGGACTCGTCGGGGATTGTGCTGAATTGTGAGTCTTCGAGGTAGGCGTCGATACTCGCTTGGTTGGCGTTTTCGAGGTCGGCAATGAGTTCGAGTAGGTAGTCGGCCAGCTCGCCGAGTGCGTCTTCGGCTTGGCCGATCGTCTCTTCGATCTCGTCGCCGAACGGAATGTTGTTGGCGGCGTTGCAGACCTCCTCGCCGAACCGTTCGGGGTCGCAGGTCTTGAGTTGGCGAGTCGAAAGACGTTGGGTTTCGAGGGTTACGCGGCTGGGGACGCGCGTTTGTGTGGGTGTGGTTGTGAACGCCACGCCGTACTCAAAGTCCTCTTTGGAGTCAATCTGGTTGTACGTCTGGGTAATGATATCGGTGTCAGATTCGAGGTCGACTGGCGTCTCCGCTTTGGTCGCTTGTAGGGCGACACGCTCGACGCCATTATCGACGTTGATGCTAAATTCGCCGTCCTGGTCGGCCGTGGTGACGTAGCGACCGAGGGTGCCGTCTTCGGTGAGTTGCTGGACTTCCTCGACGTTCGAGGGGATCTTTTCGAGGTCGCTTTGGATGTCGTTTTGGATGGTCGAAAGGAGGCTGGTAAGCGTGCCGTCGGGTGTGACCGCAATCGGATAGGAGACGCCGCTGGATTCGGACTCGACGAGATAGAAGCCTGCTTCGAGTGGGTCAGTTGTGACCGTCGGCTGGTTGTCGATCCCACCAGCGAGTGAGCCACTTGGTTCGTCGATCTCGTAGGTTTGTGGTGAGCCGATCGAGGCTCCTGATGGGTCGATCTTGGTGAGCGTGACTTCCTCGTTGCCGACCGGCCCGCCGGGCCACTGGCGGCTGACTGAATCGAGGAAGTCGCGGACGCCGCCGCCGTCGGGGTCCCACGTCGAAAGGACGAGTGGCTCCCCTGCTTCGTGGACGGTGACGGGTTCGCTGAGGTCAATGTCGTTGGTCCACGCCGTCCCGCCCCAATCCTCTGAGGTGTGAGCGAGTGGGTAGGTCCCATCGGCGGTGTCGGTGAACGAATCGAAATTCCTGTTTTCTTTGAAGTTCGGTGGTTCGGCCTCACTGATGTCGTTGAGGATGTCTTCGGCTGTTTGGCCGTCCGGGAGGTTGTCGGTTGGGACGCCGTAGGCTTCGACGGCGGCTCCCGAGACTGGGTTGCCGTTTTGGTCGACTACTTGGCCTTGTACGCCATAACCAGCCTCTGTTATCGAATCGAACTCGCGGATGGAATACTGATCAATCCATATTTGACCATTATTATCGCCAGAATAACCTCGGATATAGAAATTGCTCAAGTCGCCGTTAAATTCTCCCAACGACTGCCATTCAAGTGGCTCATCAGATCCAACACCCCATATTTTCCCATATGCATTCCCGTCATTGATTATCACACGCGCTTTTTTCCAACCACCCCCATCAGATAGATCATTATAATTAGGATACAGCATATGTTTGTCAGATACTCTCAAACCTATGTTTGGATATCTACCATTGTAATTATACAAACCAAATGAATCACCAGGGTTAATTTCCCTGTCATTATGTCGGTATATGAATTTGAGTTCGATGTTTTGACCGTTGGATAAATCTGGAGAGTTAGCATCATTTCCAGACGTTCCGTCGAAAGTCAACGAATTAGTATTAGTTGGACTGTCTGTTGATATCGAACCGCCAGACCATCCATCTGCGTTACCATCTTCGAAATTTTCAGAGTAGATAGTGTCTGCCCCAATGAAATCTATCGGGCCTTGGGTCGGGTCTGTGGCGGATACCACCCCACCATGTCCGTCGGCACCCGGCAACGGCATACTCACCAGCGCCAGCGTCCCGGTAACGATCAACAGCGCCATACCCAGGGCTCGCCACTGGCTGCGTTCGAGTCGGAACATGAATTATCGATGCCTCGGGGTCGGTCGACTGGCGATGCGGCTGGCTGTCGGGGTCAGTGCGGTGTGTCGGGGCATTTGCATATGGGAAACTGGCCTGCGATTGGAGTATAGAAAACAGTGCGTCTCGGTGTGGGTGGGCGGCTATCTCACTCGGTCGACGACCATTCCGAGGATCTCCACATCGTTCTTCTTGTTTTGTTCGGTGTTCTTTTTCAGCCCACGGGCGAGATTCAGTGCGTCTTGGATCTCGGCTTCCCGCAGCTCGCGTTGCTGATCGCGGAGCCACATTTCGGTGAGCTCCATGAACGTCGCTAGATCGAACTGTTCGACGGCAATGCTCGTCGTCTCGTCGCCCGTGATATAACCCGTCTCTGGATTGATGCGCTTGCGGTGGCGTTCGGTGCCCCACTCACCGACGACGCTGGCGTCGGTGTCGGTCTGTCCTAGTCGGATACACGGATCGGTGAGTTCGACGGCTTTGTTTTCGTCGTGGGTAGCGTATTTGCCCCACGTCTCGCCATCGAGGGAAGCGAATAGTTGCGCCGTGAGTCGCTGTTCGTATTCAAGCCCTTCACAGTCGCCCAGTGTAGGTTCGTCTTCAAGCGTCGACCGACAGTTCATCGTCGCGTGATCCAAGAGGAATTTGTAGGCGACGATCTCGTTGGGATCGTTGGGGTCCGGGCGGTCGGCGGGGTCCTGTGGGTCGTCGGTGTCGACTTCATTATTGCCGAACCAGTTGCTTCGGTCGCCGAGGGCTTTTTTCTCGGACAGTGCTTCGGCTACGCGATCGTTGGCGGTTGAACTCATGGGTCTAATCTAAGGTATTGATTGGTAGGTGAGTGGCCGACGGGCGCTGCTGCTGCTTACGTCAGCCACTCCGGCATTGTGCCGGGATTCGAAGACACACCACACCGCGTGGTTTTACAGCCCGGCCCGGCTGGCAGTCCCAACCTGATGGCCACACTGTCTTATCCGCTTGCGCGGGCGTCCGCGTCGTACTTATGAGAAAAAACGACAGTCTCCTACATAATAGTTGTGTTGGCAATGGAGGTAGAGGCGTTGAGACTAGGGCATATGGCCGTCTCAGCGGTTTGGATTGGTTACAGATTAGAACGATCCACTAACCAAGATTTGGAATATTCTTCGAACTATATTTGGAATTTTGGTTAGTGCGGTTAGAGCCGCAACACGACCGTGCCGACGTAGTTCTCTTGAGTGACGTACTCCCCCCAGTATTCGGCGTCAGTCCTCGGGAGGGCGTCGCCTTGGGTGACATACCCCTGTGGTGTCTCGTCGACTACTCGGTGGCGAATATAGGTTTGTTCGGATTCGGCGTAGTAGACGACCTGCTGGTCGAGCTGTGGCTCGCCGAGGTCGACGTAGACCACCACGTCGTTGGCTTGCTCGTCACCCATCGAGATCCCGCCAGTGTCGGCGATCCCGATCGGGATGGCCGTCGACGGCGTGGCGGCGACCCACGCGAGGGTGAGGACGGCCGTGCAAGCGAGTAAGACGACGAGTCGACGAGAGTTCACACTACAGGCGTTTGCGAGTCAAATAAAAGAGGTGTCGGTGGCAGCGATCGGATTAGTTAGTTCGGCCAGTCGCGTTCGGCTAGTACATTACCTGAATCCGAACCTGTCCAAATTACGCGAACAGTATTTCCAGAGCCAAGATTATTTCCAGAGCCAAGATTACTTTCGTCGGTCACATTGATCGTGTCTCCAGCCGAAATTTCAGTGCCGTCTCCCCAACTAGCAGTGGTTACTTCCGAGCCATTGGCAGTGATTGAGACAGAGTCGTTTTGAATATTATCTCCGCCATCATGACTCAACTCAACACTATTAGTGCTGAAATCGAAGCCAATCTGTGCGTTTGGTGGTGTATCGCTCACTTGATCGCCGAGCCCGAGCACGAACGCGCCGATCACAGCCGCCAGAATGACCGTTATTGCGACCATGAGGATAACCCCAATCACGGGCGAGACCGCACGTTCGTTGTCGTTGCGGTTGAATAGTTCTTTGAACATATGTTTTTTAACCACTCACCGGAACGGTTTTGCGACCACACAGCAAATGATGGATTGGAGTACCGCCGACTTCCCTCCACTCCACCTGCCTTCCGTGTGCCCGTAGCCGTTGGTTTCTGTGGTGTACTAGAGATATTCCGCGTGGCGTACTTATACCATTCGGCGACAATCTCAATACCAATACTTCCATAGTTACATACCAGATGGACCCACTCCCGACTGTCGAGGAGCTGGCAGCAACCTATAACCCGCCGAGCTACGCCGACCCGATGGATGCGGTCGCCGATTATGAGACCTATCAGCGGGAGTGGGCGACGACAGAGCTCGGGTCGTCGGCTGTCTCGACACGGATGGAGCTACCCCGCGGGCGGATCCGGTCATGGGAAGAGGGGTCGAAGCCCGACGTAGTACGCGGTATTGAGACCGCCCGCGAGCATGGATGGCTCGAATGCGCGGTCGACAGCGAGATCTTTGCGGCGTTGAACCGCCTTGTCGCGGGTGTGTTTTCGGGCGGCTCGATCAGCGAAAGCGTCTACGTGCCGAGTTTTTCTACGCCCGACGATCGCGTCGACGACCAGCTCCGTGCCGATCTCGAAACGTTGGGCGTTGGGTCACAGATCGCGCTGTCGAACTCTGGCAACGTCGAGGAGGTCCGGCCAGAACAGGATGCGTCGGTATTGGGCCGGGTACTTGTCGCCCTCGGTGCGCCCGCCGGGCAAAAGGCTGGTCGGATTGATCGGCTGCCATCCTATCTCTATCGCCACCCCGAAGCGACTCAACGCGAGTTCGCTCGCGTGTATGTGGCAAATCGGGCAACCGACCGGCGCGATCGTGATTTCTACCAGATTCGAGAGGAGCGATCCGACCGCTATCTCGATGCTGTGGCGACGTTACTCAAAAAGACGATGGACGTTGAGGTGTGGCGCGGCGACCGAACGGTTCGATTCCGAAAGGCCGGGATGGCAGCGTTGGGGTTAGATTAGATTCGCTAACCAAGATTTGGAAATCTGTTTGAACCAAATTCTGATTTTTGGTTAGCGGAGAAAGCGACAGTCAGACCCGCCCACGGCCGATTTTCGGGAGGACAGTATCAAAGCGACACACCCCTTAAGTGTAGCACCCGATACCCTCCCTGCCCCGATCGGCGTGGCGCGAGTCTAAGTTCATCTGTCGACGCGAATGATTTGATCTTTTCCGTCTTACTTTACTTTCACCACGCTTACCGTAGTCTTTTAAAATACTCTTTCGAACCGACTAGTCCGTGATCGCCAACGCCCGCGCTCTCAAAGAAGATATCCTCCCTGAAGAGTTGGTCCACAGAGGCGAGAAGTTCGACCTGTTGATGACGGCTTTGCAGTCGCTCGATCCCGACACACTGGGCGACGACGCCCGGATCTACGGCCCCAGCGGTGCGGGGAAGACGACGATGGCGAAGATGGCCGCCCGCGAAATCGAAGCCCAGTTGATGAGCGTGGAAACCGCCCACGTCGACTGTCTGAGCCATTCGACGACCACGGCGGCACTCCATCATCTCTGTGCGAGTCTCGAAATCGACGGTGGGCTTGCTTACCGCTCGTCGTCGGTCGCCGAATATAGAGACGCCCTCGCTGGGCTCGATCGCCCGGTGTTGGTGCTCGTCGACGAGGCCGATCATCTCGATTGTCTCGACTTGATTCACGTGCTGTATGAGTTGCCGCACGTCGCTACGATTACGATCTCGAATCGGGAAGAGTCGCTGTTGAAACGCGCCGACGACCGGACGGCTTCACGCCTGCGGAGTGGGGTGCGAATCCAGTTGGACGCCTACAGTGACCAGCAGTTGGTCGACATCTTGGAACGCCGGGTGGCCTCCGGGCTCGTCGAGAACATTGTCGACGACGACGCATTGTGGGCGATGGCCCGCCGCTCGGAGGGTAACGCTCGCGAGGCGATTTGGCACCTCCGGTTCGGGATTAAGCACGTTCGAGCAGGCAACGCCGACCGCGTGACAACGGGCGTGGTCGACGAGACCTCGACGCTCGCGCGGGCGGATCTCGTGCGGAAGGTGTTTTCGCGGCTCGATCGGGAGCACCGCGTGATTTGCGAAGTGCTGTTTGAACACGGCGAGCTGGGCGCGAGTGAGTTACACGACGAACTGGTGTCGACGCTGGGCGAGTCCATGTCGCCGCGGAAGCGACAGCGGTTGGTGAGCAAAATCTTAGATGGGAGTGGCTACGATTTGGTGGCGAAATCTGGCAAGGGCCCGTCGACGAGCTATCGGTTGACCGATCGGACGCGAGAGTTGTTCGAATCCGGCGAGTTGCCGTGAAAAGGTGGCCCTCGACCGTTGTGTTGCGATGCCCCGCGAGGGCCGGATGGGTGTGGTTGCGGATTACGATTTAAAATTGAGGGTGTCGCGGCCGTTACCACAATATGGTAACGCCCAGTGACTACAGACAGTCGTGGACGGCGATTCGTTCCGGGAGGCCGACGACGCCGCACCCTGGGCACTCGACCAGTGGCGTCGGCGGGAGATCGTTGAGAAGTTCGATCGCCCGGTCGACGTGCTGTTGGGCCTCGGGGTTCTCGACGTGAGAGTTGGCGGCGGCCAGCTCGTCGCGGAGAGCTTCGGCGGTTGTTTGGCTGTCGGCGGTGCTCTTATCTGTGGCTGATTGCGTAGTATTCATTGGCTTTCCTCGCAGGAAGCCCAGCCTCGGTGCTGGTACCACCGGGGCGTTTCAAACGCCCGTGAGCGACTGGTGACTTCCTACTAATTCGTACGTATTCCGGCATCTTAGTACCTTCGCTCGGCTAAATTCTGTGTTCAACGAACGTCGATTCTGACTGTTTTTGACTAATCAAGTTTTGCAAAATCCTTTGAAGAAAATTCGAAGATTTGGTTAGTGAGAATTGATTTTGAGATCTTTCTCTTTGCCGCCTTTTCGCTAACACTCAACACTACTATTTTATATCCGTCAAATTCAATATTCGTATAATGAATAACATCTTGGGGCTCAACAGTACCAGAACTGGTGAGAGCCGCGGTGTCTCACCTGTTATTGCAACAGTGCTTGTCGTCGCGATCGTCGTGATTATCTCGGCGTCGATTGCTGCTGTGACACTCGGTTATACAGACCAACTGAGTGATCCTGCGCCGACTACAGCGTTTGAATTTGACTACGAAGATGGGTGGGAAATCACGCATACACAAGGTGAGAGTATTAATGCCG
>Ga0208412_1000709_pt1 | contig 16409 bp, 17 predicted proteins | sample AntDeeMetag02WF4_FD_184758 | JGI IMG/M metagenome (GOLD analysis project Ga0208412, IMG submission 184758) | Saline lake microbial communities from Deep Lake, Antarctica - Antarctic Deep Lake Metagenome 02WF4 (SPAdes) (version 2) | ecosystem: Environmental > Aquatic > Non-marine Saline and... | reverse complement strand
AGGGCCCGGAATCTTGTCTCAGATTCCGTCTCCGGGCTCTGACTCTCATCACCCGTACCAATTATTGGCACGGTGGGCCGTTACCCCACCGTCTACCTAATCGGCCGCAGCCGCATCCTTCAGCGTCGGAACGTTTGGAGTATGCTGCATTCCAGCGTGCATACCGTATCCAGTCTTAGCCTCAGTTTCCCGAGGTTATTCTGGTCTGAAGGGTAGCTTGGCCACGTGTTACTGAGCTATCTGCCACGAATCTAATTCGTGCGACTAGCATGGCTAAATCGAATCCCAATAGCAATGTCCTCCGGCAGGATCAACCGGAATGTTCCCCACGTGAAGTGGGGGGTGGCGGGAACAATCCATCAGAGATGGATTGGTCACCAAATGTGTCTCATTGCATGGTCCGAGTTCGGCGTCCACCGAGCAATCGGGTGACACCGAACTACCAAGGCTAACGTCGGATCCCATCTATACGGCGTACCGCAGGGGCGGGATCCCCATTTCTTCGGATCAAATCGAAATTGACTCGCGGATATAAACCCGTCGAACGTAATTTCAATCTGCTCCACGAGTGCCGACCGAATTGAACGGCCTTGCAATCTCGTGTGTTGTCTGTTGCGTTCCATCCGAATGCCCTGTTATAAATAAGGCCGTCGTCTCACACCAGCTGTGAGACGTGACCTCAAGGCATTCAACCGACCGAGAGTTGCAGCACAGACAACTACCGAGATCTTGCTATAATTAGACGACTCCCCGATGTATCGACGAAAGATGTAAAAAATCAGTTTTCAATCGAATCGGAAGGTTTCGAGATTTCGTGGCGCGTGGGTCCTAATATTGAATTTCTGGTAGAGTCCAGAAGAGAACTGATCCGTCGACGATTCATCTCCGTGGATACAGAGAACCTCTTCAGGGGTTGGATTCATTGTCCCGACGAAATCTTCGAGACCATTTCGATCAGCATGCCCAGAAAACCCACTCACGGTTTCAACATCAAAGTGAAGTGTGAGCTGCTCACTGCGACCCCCGCGGTCACTGAACGGAATCTCTCGACGTCCACTCTGAATCCGTCGACCGAGTGTCCCCTGTGCTTGGTAACCGACAAAGATGAGCGTGTTTTCGGAGTCACCACCTAATAGTTCGAGCCACGACATAATCGGACCGCCAGTCACCATCCCCGATGTCGACAAAATAATGCAGGGCTCACCACCGGCGATATCCTCACGCATCTCCTGGCCGCCGTCGACCTGCTGGAATTGATCGGCGAGGAATGGATTCTCATCTTCATGGAGAATTCGCTGGCGAAGGCCATCACGGAGGAAATCTGGATACGCTGTATGAATCGCTGTCGCCTCACGAATCATTCCATCAAGGTAGATCGGCATCGTCGGAAGTTTGTCTTCACGCATCGCCTCTTCGAGAACGAGCATCAGTTCCTGTGACCGACCGACAGCGAACGCCGGAATAACGACTCTCCCACCGTCATCGTACGTCTCATTAATCAGCTCAATGAGCTTCCGTTCGCTATCTTCCTGATCGGTCTGATAGTCGTTACGCTTGCCGTAGGTCGACTCCATAAAGAGCGTCTCGACACGTGGGAAATTATTCGACGCACCATTGAATAGGCGAGTATCTGTATGGTGGATATCACCTGAGAAAACGATATTATGGAATCCCTCGCCAATATGGAAGTGGCAAACAGCACTGCCGAGAATATGACCTGCGTTGTGCATTGTAAGCTGGATATCTGGCGCGATATCAGTCACGTTGCCGTATTCGACTGTGATGGTGTGTTTGAGTTCTTCACGGACCATTGCACTTTCATACGGCGGTGAACGGCCTTCCTTCGAGGCAACGTCGAGATAATCGAGCTGGAGCAATCCCATTAAATCACGAGTTGCCTGTGTCGTGTAGACTGGACCATCATAGCCATATTTGAATAGAAGTGGAAGGAGGGCACTGTGATCAAGATGGGCGTGAGTCAAGACGACTGCATCGAGATCTGCAATCGGATTTGCTTCTGGGATCTGGAGATATGGTACCTCACCATCTGCGCCGGGCTTATCACCGCAGTCGACGAGGATTCGTGTTTCTGGGGTACTAAGTAGAAAACTTGCCCGCCCGACCTCGCGACAGCAACCGAGTGTCGTCACCCGAACCCACTCGGGATCTTGGGTCGACTCACGATGAATCTGGTCACCGACACGCTCAAGAAATGCGCGTCGTTCGCCACGTTCCTGCATCAGGAAGTTCCGGACATTGTCGACTGTCGAAGACTCCATCGGTGGTGTTCGGAGAACCTCGACTGTCCACCCCACCTCTTGGGTGATCTCTCGAAGCGTACTCGCTCGACGACCAATGACAAGCCCAGGTTTCTCAGCTTCGATCAGCACTTCACCAGTCGCAGGATAGAACTGAAGATTGGTGATACCCGCATCATCTGGGATAACATCGAGAATCTTCGGTTTGGCCTTAGCTGGACTCGCCTGTGTTCCTGGTGCTGGCCGGATCGTAATCCGCTTTTTTACTGTACTCGCTAATTTCCGGATTAATCTATCTCGCTCAGCAAATTTACGTGGAGTCTCTGTATACACAACGAGATCTGGGCCCTCATAGGTAACCCGTGAGATAGAAAGCTCGTCAGGAATTTCGGCCTCTAGTTCAGCCTGTACGTCATCAAGTGGATTTTGGTTTTCAGTAGTGGTCATATATATCCGAACACATCAATCAAAAACTGGAGAGTCGATCTCTACCACAATTCTAGCCGTTGGGATGGTATTCTACTCGGGAGAAACTACCACAGCATACTCACCAGTGTTCGAATTGACGAAACCGTTCATTTGGATTCAATCGCTAGGTAGTATATATGTTCTTCGACAAACTAGTAAATAGTCTAGAAGAAAACATACGAACAAACAACACCACTGCAGACATAAATCAGTAGCTAATTAACTATCTTGTAAATATGCATTCATTTATATTTGAGAAGGCATTAGCTCAATGAAATATCGGTTGCCGAGGGCGGTTAACTGCAGAACAAAGTAACAAACCGAACCTACCCTGTTCTCGCATGTGGTCTGGTCCGGTGTTGCTTTGGTTTGTATTTTCACACATTACCTGAATTGAGGCGCTAAGGCCCCTTCCTCAACGAGCGACCGAAGGGAGCGAGTAGAGAGGGGATACAGCGCCGCACAGTTCTCAAACACGTTCGTCGCTCGGCCCACAGGCCCACCGCCACCTTTATGTTGAAACTAAGTGTAAACATAGGTGATGGATAGACACGAAATCGAAGGCCACGAAGTCATCGACGGGACGGCCAAAGCAACCGGCAACGGCGCTCACGTCCTCGTCCCGAAGCGGTGGCGTGGCGCAGACGTGAAGATTGTCCGAACATCTGACCCCGACGAGTAGCACCACCCGATGAATTACAACTACAGGTATCGACTCCGACCGTCCGACGCTCTTGAAGAACAGTTGGCGTGGACTGTCGATACCTGTAGACAGGTCTACAACCACTTCCTCCACCGGCTCAACCGAAGCGACGATACCTCGGCATACAGCGAACAGAAACTCCTGCCGGGCCTCAAAAAGTGGTGGAACGACCTGAAAGACGTTCACTCGAAAGTCCTTCAGAAAGCCGTTCAACGGTTGTACGACAATCTCTCGACGCTACGCGGGCGCAAAGACAACGGCTACCGTGTCGGCCAACTCAAGTGGAAGGCTCCGGGCGAGTACCGCAGTTTCACCTACAGTCAATCCGGCTTCAAGCTCAAGAACACGAGCGGTCGGACCCGACTATGGCTCTCGAAACTCGGTGAAATTCCGCTCACCTTCCACCGTGACCTGCCCGACGACGCTGAAATCAAGACCGTCACGGTCAAGCAGGAACCGACCGGGAAGTGGTACGCCATCCTCGGGGTCGAGACTCCTGACGACCCGTCTGCGAAACCCGAGAACCCCGAGAAGTGTGTCGGCATCGACGTGGGGATTCTCAAGTATGCTCACGACACGGACGGCACCGCCGTCGAATCGCCCGACCTGTCCGACAAACGAGAGCGGTTGAAACGCGCTCAGCGTGACCTCTCGCGGAAGGAACACGGTTCCGCAAATTGGGAGAGACAGCGGAAGGTTGTGGCCGAACGTCACGCCGAGTTGAAGAACAAGCGCCGTGACTTCCTCCACAAGCTCTCGAACTACTACGCCCGAGAGTACGACCTCGTGGCAGTAGAGGACTTGGACGCGAAGGGCTTGGTCGAACTGCCGGGAAACTCACGCAACCGAGCAGGAGCAGCGTGGGGAACGTTCCTACGGATGCTTGAGTACAAGTGCGAACGCGAGGGAACACACTTCGTCGCCGTGAATCCGCGCGGGACGACCAAAGAGTGCGCGTCGTGTGGCGTTTCGACGGAAAAACCGTTGTGGGTCCGTGAACACTCCTGTCCTGCTTGCGGGTTTGAGGCGGACAGGGACGCGAACGCGGCGTGGAACATTCTTTCTCGCGGCGTCGAGAAGCGGTTAGGAGCGGGACGCTCCGAATCAACGCCTGTGGAGACTGCGCTCCCTGTGGATACGCCTGTATCTGCAAAGCGCGTCGTGGAAACAGGAAGCCCCACCCTCAAGAGCGAGCCGTCAGGCGAGCGATAGGGTGGGGTAGTTCACGTAGTCAAGACGCAACTCCTATTAATCGAAGAATTAGATTAAATAATAGCGAGATAGGATAGCTCGGAGATTCCGCTAGGCTCATATCCTGGAGATCGATAGTTCAAATCTATCTCTCGCTATAATATTAATTTCATTAATTTTGAGATGACATAAACACACATATAGAGGAATTTATATCCGACACCCGTGTATTCCTATTTATATGCAATTCTGTGATGAGTGTGGTTCGATCATGCACACGGAGGACGACACGTGGGTGTGTCGCTCCTGTGAGAACGAGGAGGCGCGGGACTCGCAAGCAGAAGCGGCGATGGCGACCCAGGATGGACAGCAGGACGATGGGGCACCCGCCGTGGCCGATGCGACCCAGGACTCGGCCGAGACGATGCAGGAGCCCTGTCCGGCCGAGGGCTGCGACAGCGACCGGGCCTCCTCCGAGATGATGCCGAAGCCGGGCGGCTCCTACGAGGTTCGGCTGTTCACCTGCGTCAAGTGCGGTCATAAATGGCGCGAATCCTAACGGCGCATCTCGCGAACCTCGCCTCTTAATTGAGCACAGACCGCCACATCAGACACTCAACTCGTTCGATACAGAGGCTGGATTCAGCACTCATCAGCTATTGATCACCTTTTTAAATAGCTGGAGGAAGTAACTCAGACGAACACCTACAAATGCCGACCGAAGGCCACCCAGCACTCCCGGACTGGATCGAAAATTCGTATCTCCATCTTGAGCGATATCTCTGTGAGCAGGCAGATCAAGACTCCTTTACACACCACCAAGCAACAGAACTCATCGCTGAGGCCAATCCGGATTTTGGAGATGCCGATATCGACCACGCCCTCGATTACCTACTCAACCGTGGTTGGCTCTACAAGCTCGATGATCGGCTATTCATCACCGAGTTACAGTGTGGAAAATTTGATGAATCGGCCGAGTGACTATCTTTCGACTGTCGACCGAGCGTCTCTGGATCAATTCAATTGCCAGCGTCGAGCGTCAAGCGCCGAGCGCCAACGCCATAGGTAGATCAGACCCGGAATGACCGCAACGGCCCAGACCAGTGAACTTGCAATATCGACGTCCTCGATCTGACGAGATGGCCTACCACCGGTGATGAACGTGCTCGCGCACGTACTGCTCATAGACTGCTTCGACCGCCTCGTGGGCGTCGACCCCCAGCGGGTCGAGATCGGAGACTGCGGCGTTCGCACGGATATGCTCGGGCGTCGTCGATCCGGGAATAACCGTCGAGACGGCCTCGTGGTCGAGAATCCACCGGAGCGAGAACTGTGCCAACGAGAGATCCGCTGGGACGTGCTCGGTCAGCGCGTCGACGGCGTCGAAGGCCTCGCCCTCGCGATTGTAGTTGCGGTGGTCGTTTTCGGGGAAGTTGGTCTCCCGCGAGAGCGCTCCAGTAAGCAGTCCCGAGGCGAGTGGGACCCGGACGATCACGCCGACGTCTCGGGCCGCAGCCTCTTCGAAGAACAACTCGGCGGGCCGCTGTCGAAACGGATTGAAAATGATCTGCACCGATTCGACGCCGGGATAGGTGATCGCCTTCAGTCCCTCTTCGACCCGTTCGACGCTGACGCCGTAGCGGTCGATCCGCTCTTCGTCACAGAGTGTGTCGAGTGCATCGAAGACTGAAGGCCGATAATAGACGTCGGTCGGCGGGCAGTGGAGCTGCAGGAGATCAAGCGCGTCGACGCCGAGGTTCTCCCGCGAGCGGTCGACGAATCGCCGGAGGTTTTCTTCGGTGTATCCCTCGGTTGTATGTGGATCGAGACGTCGGCCGGCCTTCGTTGCGACTGTGACATCAGAGCTGTCGATATCTTCTCGCAGTACGTTGCCGAGAATGCGCTCGGACCGTCCGTCACCATAGACATCCGCAGTATCAAAGAAGTCGACACCACTTTCGCGAGCGGTTTCGACCGCTTGCCGTGCCTCAGTTGATGAAACGTCGCCCCAGTCACTCCCGATCTCCCACGAACCGTACCCGATTTCGCTTACCGAGTCAATCGTCCCAAGCGTTCTGTGGTTCACGTATGTACCTATTACTACGAATCAAATAGTGGTGGCCCTTGTCATCGAAGATTCGTCACTCAATACTCATACTCGTAGTTGTTCTCATTGTCGTCTTAGAAAATGAGATTAAGTCACGACAAAAGTGGCTCAGGAGAGATTTGACCGGCTGTCTGAACGGCTTCCGGACTCTTAGGAAGTCGAGAAGCAGCGAGTCTTCGGACTATATTCGATCTGTTCTTGCTTTTCTAGAATATCTTGGAGTATGATGGCATCGTGAGGATCAATCCCTTCTGCGACCAAGCGAAAATTCAAGTCGATATCCCTGATCGGCTCGTGTTCCTCGATTAATCGTCGGACTACGGTGGATTCGTAGGTTGACATGGTCAACCCTGAAAGCGATATCCGATTTAAAATTCGGGATTGAATCAAATCAATAGCAGCTGTTAGAGGCTGAATCCAATCCTGGAAGTACTGTCTTTCCGGAAATGACTTCGCAATAAATAGCGATAGAGCGGATGAATCCTTCTCGAATACGTTGGGTAGAGTGCTTGGCTACTTACTAACAAGATCGTTTCCGGAAACGACCCAATCACCCTTATACAGTTGACGCAGAATCTGTCCTATAACACATGATCCGTGATGCTCGCGTCCTCCGTGCTGGGTTCATCCCCCAAGAAGTCGAGCATCGTGATGCAGAGGTCAATCACCTCTCCAGTGTCCTCAAACCGATCACCAGCGGGGAGCCCGCCGACACCGCTGTCGTGACCGGTCCCAGCGGTGCAGGCAAGACCTGCGTGTCCAAGTTCGTCACCGAACGGCTCCGTGAAGAGGCCCTCGATGTCGAGGCGACCTACGCCAACTGCTGGCGAAACCATACTCGGTTTCGAACCCTCTACCAGATTCTCGACGATATCGGGAGGACCATCGATATTCACCGTCAGTCGACTCCCCACGACGAACTCATTGACCGCCTCCAGCAGTACAACGAATCACGAACCGTGGTAATCCTGGATGAAGCCGACCAGCTCGAAGACCCCAGTGTCATCTACGATCTCCATAGCCTCCCGCAGTTCGCGGTGATCTGTATCGCCAACAAAGAAGAGGAGCTGTTCAGCCAAGTCGACGATCGGCTGGTGAGTCGACTGCGGTCCAGCGAGCACGTCCGAATGGACAAATACCATGATGAGCAACTCTATGATATTCTGCGAGCCCGTGTGCGGTGGGGCCTCGAACAAGACGTGGTGAACGATGATCAACTGTACTGTATCGCTGATGCAGCCGCTGGTGATGCTCGACTCGCTATTGGTATTCTTCGGACCGCAGCGGGCCAGGCCGACCGCGAAAACAACGAGCAGATCACCGACGAAATGCTTCAAGACGCTGCAGAGGACGCCCGAGCCCAAATCAGACAGAAAAGCCTCGATTCGCTCACCCCCCATCAGCGGGTCGTCTACGAAATCATCCGTGAACAGGGAGCCCTAGGCCCAGCGGAGATCCACGATCGATACACTGAGCGGGTCGACGAGCCACGGACGAAACGGACGATCCGGACTTACCTCTCAAAAATGACCCAGTATAATCTCTTGGAAGCAGAAGGAACCAGTCGAGATCGAAAGTACACACTCATCACGAACGGCACCTCACCGTCGACTGACTGAGACGCGGCCACAGGTTGTTCAGAAGAGACGTCCACAATCGACTGGAGATGCGCCTGAGTCACTGCTCGATGACTGTGCCATCTCCGACATCAAGATCCTCCTGCAGTGCTTCGAGCAGCATCTGTCCCTCTTTGTGAAGTTCCTCGGCTTCTTCGAGCGAGACGTCGCCGTTTTCGAGCGTGTCGACGATAGTTTCGATACGATCCACCTTGTCGCTGATTGGTGTTTCCTGTGTCATGGTCAAAGTATGTACAGCGCAGTGAGTATGAGGACGAGCAAAACGAGCCCAGCAATCACGAGACGGTATCGCTGTTGTGTCGCTTCAATTTGAGCTTGGGCCTCTGTTTCCGCCTCATCGCGTACTTTCTCAACAGTCTCTTCGAGTTCTTCTTCGTGTTCTTTCTCTTGTTGAAGCGTCTGATATGCGGTTTCGAGTCGGTTCTCTAACGTCAATAGTTCAGTCTCGGTGTTTCGCTCGACAGGCTAACGATCTTACTCGATCGTCGACTTCTTGTTAACGGACACAGGTGTGGACGACAATCAATCGGCTTATCGATTCGATTTCTACTAACCGGATGCCCTCGTTCAGGAGCGAAATTGAGGAGGTGGCAACGTTTCGAGGTATAAGGAGACACACCAATTACAACAGCCATTAATTGCTACACGACTTGTTTGTACGTTAAAAAATAGCCTTTATTCATATTACTAGATTGTGTTGAACCAATCATACAAACAAGACAAATGCACTCGTTGATACCTGTCATGGCAGGGGGGAGATCAATCAACTGCTGTATAAATACTATCTCATCGTTCCACAGTGGGATCTTATTGGGTTCATACTTATCTGGTTTGACCTTTTTAGCCTCTTCAAGCAGACCGAAAACGCCTGTCGTTACAGTTTAATGATGATCGCAGAGAGTATATTATAATGACTGAATCTATCCCGGTAACTATAGTGTCGGGGACGCTCGGAGCTGGTAAAACGACGCTATTGAACCACGTCTTAACAAGTGATCATGAGTTCGATGTGGCTGTCGTCGTCAACGATATGGGTGAAGTCAATGTCGATGCGAATCTTATTGAGCGACGCGTTGAGGGTGAAGATATCATCGAGTTCTCTAATGGTTGTATCTGCTGTAGCCTGCAGGGTGATCTCGAACAGGCAATAATTGATCTTGCACTCACTGAGGACTTCGGTTATCTGTTGGTTGAACCATCGGGTATCAGTGAGCCGAAACCCGTCGCTCAGCAGTTCGTACAGGGGCGTACATCGGGGTTCTACAATCTCGACTCCGTCACGACTGTGGTCAACGCCCGTGAATTCTATGACTCTTTCAGCGGTGAAGCGGTCGAACGGAAAGGAAAGCCGGGTGAAACGAGACCACTCGCCGATCTCATTGTCGACGACGTTGAGTTCTGTGATACTCTTATTATCAATAAAACCGATATTGTCAGTGATACTGAGCTAGAGGATGTCCGTGACATGGTCCGAATGCTTCAGCCGAGCGCTACAGTTCATACTACCGAGTTTGGAACCATCAACCCTAGCGAGATACTCGGCACAGGTCGTTTTGATGTCCAAGCCGTCGACAGCGCGGCCAGTTGGAAGCAGGCTCTCGAAACTCACCACAGTGATCCTACTGACCACGACACAGAGGGTTATCTCCATCCGGAGGAGAGTCATGACCGCCACCGGCATCCACCAGAAATCTACGATGTAAACTCGTTTATATATCATCGTCGCCGTCCAATGCACCCCGAACGGCTGGCGGCGACGATAGCCGATCTCCCGAACGGTATTATCCGAGCGAAGGGACTGCTTCACGTTGCTGGACGACCGGAGTACGCAATGAACCTCTCTGTGGCCGGTGAGCAGGCACACGTCGATGTTTCTGGTCGGTGGATAGACTCTCTGTCAGAGACTCGCAAACAGAACTATCGCCAATCCCGGAATCCCGACTGGGACGACACGTGGGGTGACCGTAAAACACAACTGGTTATTATTGGCCGAGATATGAACATCGAAGCCATCGAAGATGTACTGGACGCATGTCTATGTTCTAAAAGGGAATTCGACGGCACTGGCGCTGAGAATCCGTTTCCTCGACAGGAAGGCGAAGAAATCAGACTGTAGCTCTGTGGTCAGTGTCTCCCATCGAGAAATACGGGCTGTGTCCAAGCCACAGCGCCATCTGAGCCCTCAACGCGGGCTCGGACGTACAACTCCGACCCAGTAAATGAGTACGATGGGGTACTCGATGTGTCGGTTTGTAGCACTTCTGCGGTGTTTTCTTGACTATCATCAGTAGCCTTCTTTTTTGTTCCGATGAAGGTCGTTCGGTAGCGTGTCGGATTATGTGTATCCGATGTCCAGCCGATATCTTTGCTATCGGTCGGCAGCCCCAAACGAATCCCGGTCTCGTCGACCGCTATCTCTTCGAACTCGATTGGAAGGGTGAGTTTGTGCCTGACGCTGTAGAAATCACCGCGCTCGATACCCTCTAAAATCGCTTCCGTTGACAGTTCGTGCGCTCGTACGAAGACCGATGTTCGGCCAGGGAGCGATGGCGCATGCGTTCGCATTTCTCCCTCGACCGGCCGAGTCTCGGGGCCGAGTCTGTCGAAATGATGTGAATCGTCCGCGGCAATGGCATACAGGGTGCGACCGGTCGACAACACTTCATCCCACATCTCCATTGTCGATGGATGGCCGCCGCCTCCATTGTCATTCATTCCCGGTTCTGTGGTAATCATCTCAAAGTGGCTGAGAACATCGGAATCAACGGCGAGAATATCTTCGGCGCTGGCTGCCCATGTGAAATTCGGGTGTGCAAGAGCCGGAAGACACCCCGCTTCGGCGAGCCGGGTCGCCTGCAGCGTGTAGGTCTCTGTGGCTGGCTCCGACGGAACGGTGACCGCTCGACTCTCTGCGGGCTGTTGTGTTGTCGCTGGGTCAAAAAAATCGTCCCGGACCGGTGACACTACACTATCGAACCGTACCTTCCGAGGTGTCCCGCCGTATCCCATCACATCATGGATTTTCCCATCATGAGATGTACTCGTCTCGATACCCTGCATGACCAGGAACTGTTCGGGCTCGTTGTACACCGATCCTAACCCTTCTACGGGGGTCGCGTAATTGAGATCGGTAACTGCAACGAAGTCGTAACCGTGTTCTTTGTACCACTGTACGACATCCGATTTGTCGTGGACGTTTGTGTGGGCGTGGAGCTGGCCTCTATACCACTCAAATTTATCGTTTTCAGACTCCGTGAGAGCAGCCGGAGAGAATACTCGAGAGTTCGTTGTCTCAGATGGCATACCATTTCTTCTCATTTATTACATTATATATTTTGTCTTTTCGCAAATATTTCTGAATGAGCGTATGGATTTATAAATTATGTATAGAATAATATGCAGCATTCACCACTACTGCTACTTATTTATACAGAGTCTCGAAACTCTATCGTAATGCTCCCAACAGATCCCGGGGTTACAGGAACGCGACCCGCCCTCGTTGTTATCGATCCACAGGTCGACTTCCTTGATGAAGACGGCCCGGTTTATTGCCCATCGTCGTCAGTTGGTGATACAGAAGCTGTCATTGAGAACATCAAAACGCTCGTTAAAGCGGCTCGCAAGGCTGAGATTCCGATTATTTGGACGAAGGAATCTCACAGACCTGACTTCGCCGATTACGGTGCTGAACTACTCTCGGCGGAATTAGAACACACAATGGCGGGAACTGACGGTGAACAAATCGTCTCGGCATTTGATATTTCCGAAGGTGATTTTCCAGCCAGCGAGTATCTCATCAAAAAGCGTCGATATAATTGTTTTCATAACACTGATCTGAATCATCTGCTTTCGACGTTTGAGATCGATACACTACTGATTGCAGGAGTCACGACCAACGTTTGTGTGCATTATACTGCACAGGGGGCCCACGAACGCGATTACGTCTTCCGCGTCGTTGAGGAATGTACCGCGGGAACTGATCAACACCTCCATGAGGCTGCTATTGAGATGCTTGATTATCTTCAACCAGGTGGGGTCCAACCGCTTTCTGATGTTCTTAGTGCTCTCGAAATATACGATGGTAATGAAATCGTCCGGCGAGTGAAGTCTACTGGCAGTGTCATCGGATGACTGTGTTTTGATCTTCATATTATGGTATGAAACTAATTTACGAATAATCAAGATTATTTTAAGAAAGAAACGTATAGACGGCGTCTCGTCGGTGTTGACTGCGACAGCTTCCTGATTCTCTGCGTAGGTCCGAATCTCCGGGGCGTGGATTCGTTTCTGGCTCGTCGACTACTCGGTTAACGATTAAAAATCCGCATCGAAGCGAACAGCGACCAAATCCGGTTAGCACGCCTCTGAGGCTGAATCATATTTGTCTTTGGAGCTCCAGAACGTATGTATATATTATATATACAGATACCCACAGATAGGTGTTGTTCATGTACGCATCTGTGCTTCACAGGTGAATATACAAGTGTAAGCCAATCCTTTTCATTGATCCCTACTTTTCAAATTTTGTTGAACATATGATTTCGGAAATCCACTCATTAGTCAGAAGAGTAGACGGACAACCATCAGACACCGCTTGTTCGTGGGGTGCTGTCTAATGAGACAACAGATGTTGTCGAATACGGCTAACCAAGATACAGATGCACATACTATCACGACGCTTTTTGAGGGTCTCCAATGAGCCTCAATGGTGTCTCTCGCCGCTCGGTACTGGCGGCAGCTGGGACCGGACTCGGACTCTCGGTCGCTGGCTGTACAGGTGGCGGTGGCAGTGACGGGCCGACCGTAGGCATCTTGGAGGACCGCTCCGGCGCGTTCCAGCTCAACGGCACTTCGAAATGGCAAGCAACCCGACTTGCGATCGAAGAGATCAATGAAGAGGGTGGGCTCCTCGGCGAAGAGGTCGAGATAGTGGATCCCGACCCACAGTCGGACAACTCCCGGTATCAAGAACTCACCGAGCGGCTGATTCTCCAAGACGAGGTCGACGCGCTGTGGGCAGCCTATGCAAGTCCGGCCCGAGAGGCGATCCGGCCGATCATCAACGAAAACGAGCAGCTGTACTTCTATACGACCCAGTACGAGGGCGGCGTCTGTGACAATACGATCTTCCCGGTGGGCGCGACCGCCCGCCAGCAGTTAGCAAAGGTGACGCCGTTCATGGCCGACGAGTTCGGTGAAAATATATACATTATTGCGGTCGATAATAACTTCGGTCAGCTCTCGGGTGACTGGGTCAATGTGCTCGCTCAAGAGAACGACTACAACATTGTTGGCGAGGAGTACATTCCGCTCTCGGAGACCGACTTCTCGTCGGTCATCAACCGGATCCAGCAGGAGGATCCTGACTTCATCATGTCGATGCTCGTCGGGGCGAACCACGAGAACTTCTACGACCAGCGGGCCACAAATGGGGTGGAGGACATTCCGATTGGGACCTCCACCACATTGGCCCAGGGTCACGAGCACATCCGCTACGACCCACCGGCACTGACCAACGTCTACGCAGGGGTCAGCTACATGGAAGAACTCGGGGACCTCCGGGAGGGCGAGAACTTCGTCGAGGACTTTTACGACCGGTGGCCGGACGCTAACTACCTCAACCAAGAGGCCCAGAACAGTTACTTCTCGGTGTACCTGTGGGCCAACGCCGTCGAGGAGGCCGGGACCTTCGATCAACAGGAAGTCATCAGCGTCCTCGAAGAGGGCCAAGACATCAGCGCCCCCTCCGGCGAGCTGACGCTCGATGGGGCGACCCACCACATGGAACACGAGATGCGGGTCGCCCAAGCCGACGAGAACCACGAGATATCCTTTACAAACAACGAGCGCATCGGGCCGAGTTTCCTCCGCGAAGAGGTTGAAGACGGCGCGGGGTGTGATCTCCGAGAGGAAGACAAAACCACCCAGTACGTACCCAGTGACGTCTACGACGTCTAAAGAGAGTCATATACAGTACCAAGTTATTTACTGCGACCGAACAGGGAGCCGTTGACCATACTCGAGTTGACGGTCTTCCAGTCGGGTCTATCCTGCTCGCGTTTCTGTTCCAGTTTCTCAACAGCTTCGGCTTCATCATACTGGCGACGGTCCGACTGGCGATCATCTTCAAAATCGTGAGCGTTGTTAATTTTGCTCACGGTAAGTTCATTTTCGTTGCCGTTTACGGAACGGCGCTTCCATACCATGCCAGCGTTCCACTGCCATTAGCGATGCCGGGTGCACTCGGCCTCGGTGTCGGCTACAGCGTCGTGACGACGCTTGGCCTCGCTGTGCACGTGATGCCGCTGTGGCTCTCGGAAGTCGGCTTCGCGGGGGTTCCGCCGTTCCCAAAAATCGTGATATCAAGAACGATCCTTAGCCTTGTTGGCCAAATTGTCTTCGCCGTACCGTTGGCCATCGCCTCCGAGTAGGCAGAGGATACGCCGACAACGCACGACAGTATACTGAAAACAGGCAGTCATCACGAGAAACCAATAGACGAAATCGAGTTCGTCACCAGACAATACCACTCCTGAAACATGGAAACCACACACTTCGGCTTATTTTGTTCTTCGTCGACCCACTAGGTATGTTTGAGAGATCAGGGTCGACATCGCCATCGTCGTCCAGACCACTCGGAGTGAGTCGACCAACTCGAGGATCAGAACGAAACCGGGACCTCGTCAACAAAACTGACCCATCAAGCGATGACCTCCTACTCCCGTCACTCAATGACGGTATCACACTCCTGGATGTCGACGGCAGCCGAGGGGTTCCGATTCTTCAGTCGCTGGTCCTCGATCACCTACTACTCCACGACGGACCCGCCTTCTGGGTCGACGCCAACGGCCACGCAACGACGACCACACTCGCCCAGATCGCGCCCAGCCAGCGCCTGCTCAACCGCATCCACGTCGCACGAGGTTTTACCGCCTACCAGCACTACGGCGCGGTTTGTGACCTCCCAACGGCAGTGAACCGATCTATCCAGGAGACATCCAGCGAGGTGGGACTACAGGGTCGACAGCCATCGAGTCACAGTGACGACACGTCTCCACAACCCCCGTCGCTCATCGTCGCCCCGGCCGTCGACGCCCAGTACCGCGCTGACGACACCCTCGGGGAGGCACACACAGAAACGCTTCAGGCCAGAACACTCGCCCGCTTGGCGGCCTACACCGACGGCTACGACATCCCGGTGCTCGTCACCCGCAGCAAGCGTGATGCGTTCACAGTGCCGATCGAAACGGCCGCCGACCACCATCTGGAGTGTGAGCAAACCCGGGTGGGACCACGGATTGTCGGGGATGATTTCGAGACGCTTGTCTATCCCGTCGACGACGGTGCGTACTACCAGACGACCTTCGCCTACTGGCGACAGTTGCTCAACGCACGCGCTTCACAGGTCGGAGTGGAACCAGCGACACCCTCGCCGCCGACTCCCGACAGTGTGGGTACTGGCCTCACCGTGACCGGCGAGACGACCTCGATGGCGGCGAATCCCCTACTCGATGCATGGACTGTGGGTGGTCCCGGAGGGCGATAGCGATGGGGCGAACGAATCCAACGTATCGGGACGCCCTCCGAGCCATCGAAGACCGCTGGCATGACTTCCGGCGAGCACTCCGTCGACGCGATCAACCACGGTTTGATCAGCTGTTCGCCTATGCTCGGGAACACGCCGATGCGAGCGGGCTGTTGAACCACCAGAACCCGCTATTGCCCGCACTGCTCAGTATCGATCTCGAACAAGAGAGTCGACTCGATAAACACGAAGAACGGCTTGAGGAACTCGAACACCGTCTCAACGAGCAGATTGACGCGGGCCGAGCCGACGATCACACCGAGGAAACGACGCGATGAGTGCATATCAACGGGAAAAGGGTTTCAACAAAGCCTATTAACACACTCGACGAGGTCGTCTTCTGTAGCCCATCGACATAATCGCCCGCCATCGTCCAACATCTCGAAAATAGATGTCTGCATTCCACTGTAGGGATTCTCACTCGTGACCCCGGTATCGATGTGTTCCAGATCGAGCGTTT
>Ga0208412_1000703_pt1 | contig 16535 bp, 29 predicted proteins | sample AntDeeMetag02WF4_FD_184758 | JGI IMG/M metagenome (GOLD analysis project Ga0208412, IMG submission 184758) | Saline lake microbial communities from Deep Lake, Antarctica - Antarctic Deep Lake Metagenome 02WF4 (SPAdes) (version 2) | ecosystem: Environmental > Aquatic > Non-marine Saline and... | reverse complement strand
TATTAGCAAGGCAAATAGATTTTAAATTTCAAGAGCCTACAACGATATTAAATAAACAATTTAAGCAAAATAATACGGTTGCTTATGGCGATAGTTTATTAACCTTAAACGACGTAAATAATACACCTTTAGATGGCGATAAAATAGATGTGGTTTTACCTTTTGAAACTATTATTTACGAAAGATTAAATAACTTACAAACTAATGAGATAACAAATATTAGCTACGGATTAGCAATGAGCGAAGCTTTAGAGCCAGTCATTCCTAAGCCAATATTATTTTATAATAACATCGTTAATTTAAATGGTAATAGCATAGCATTTGAAAACGGAAATAGTATTTTTAATAATTTAAACACCGCTCAAAACACACTAGGATTAAATACTGTTTCAAATTCTTTATTATTTAATAATGAATTTTCAACGTGGAATGGTGCATTTATAAATAATACATTATATTCGAATTATTGGCAAAATTATATCCAGTCAATTTTTAACATCAAAAAGAGAAGTTTTAAATTTAAGGCAAAGCTACCAACTTATTTGTTAACACAGATAAAACTAAATGATGTAATAAAAATTAAAGACAATTATTTTACAATAAATGACTACAATATAAATTTATTAGATGGAGAAGCCACATTTAATTTAATAAATAATTTTGATACTAATTTTAATTTATTTGCACCTTCAAAAAAAGATTTTTATATTAATTTTTTACAGCAAACATTTAGAGTTTATGTATCAAATAGCAGTGTAATGAATATTAGCATTCAGGATTTAGGTTTTGGAATTGATTTTATATCTGCGGTTAAAAATCAAAATTACATTGACATTACTATAAGCCAAAACAACTTAATTCAAAATAGGGACGTATTCATAAATGTGAATAACGGATCAAATAAAAGTTTTCAAATATATTTAAACCAAGATAATGATAGTAACTGATATAATAAAATTGTTAAACTCTCAAGACTTTTACGGAGGTGGTGAATTTATAGAAATTGCAAAAGGCAAAAATGCAACGGTTAAGAATATTAGAAAATTTAAAGAGCAAATTAAAAGAAATTATAAAATATTTTTCAAATGATTACAGAGGTTATAAAAGTCGTCACAGATACAGGTGATTCCGAAAAAAAAGTAAAGTCTTTAGGTAATTCAATTTCAGAAGTCGGTGAAAAAGGCAAAGAAGCTGGAGCAACGGGTTCAAAGGGTTTTTCAAATTTAGGCGGTTCTATTCAAGGATTAACTCCTGGTTTAGATAAAGCTATTGGTGGAATGAAAGGATTGTTAGTACAAATGTATTTAATAGTCGCAAATCCTATCGGTGCTGTATTAGCGTTAATTGTAGGTGCCGTTGCGTTATTAGGCAAAGCGTTCTTATCAACAGAATCTGGAGGCAATAAATTACAGAAAGGGTTGTCGGTTATTAGCGGATTGTTTAGCGGACTTTTAAAAGTTCTCGAGCCAGTTGCGACATTTTTAGTCGACAATATTATTAAAAGTTTTCAAACAGCAGGAAATGTAATTTTAGCAACATCAGTACTTTTACAAAAAGGATTACAAGCATTAGGTTTAGATTCAGCTGCGAACGGACTGAAAGTTTTAACAAATGCAGTTGATAATAATGTAAAAGCCAGCGGTAAGCTTGCAGACGCAGAAGCTAAATTGGTAAAAGCAAGAAGGGATAGTGAGAAGATACAATTTGACTTTCAAAATAAAGCCGAAAAAATACGGCAAAAAAGGGATAACACTAGTAATTTGTCAATAACTGAAAGGGCAAGGTTAAATGCGCAACTTGCAGCGGTTTTAAAAGAGCAATCGGCTGAGGAATTAAAAATAGCAAATTTAGCTAAAAAAGTTTCTGATTTACGAATAGCACAGGAGGGAAAAAGTAGCGCAAACTTAGACGAAAGAGCTGCTTCTTTATTAAAAATATCTGATATAAACGAGCGTATTTCAGGGCAAGAATCGGAGCAACTTGCAAACGCTAATAGTTTGCGGAATGAACAAAAAGCATTGGACAAAGAAGCCGCTGCAACAAAAGCAGCAGCAGCTAAAGTAATTGAAGATGCACGACTTGCCTTAATCAAAGAAGGTTTTGACAAGGAAACGGCTTTACGAATTGGTAATCAGGATTTGTTAGACAAAACAGAAGAGCAAAAACTTAAAACGCAAAAAGAAAGAGCAAATCAAGAGATTAAAGATTTAGAAAAAAAAGGAATAGATACTGCTGCAATTACAATTTTAAACGCAGAAAAATTTGCTACTTTAGAAAACGAATTACTTGAAAAGAGACGTTTAGAAAAAGAGGAAAAAACAAAAGTTGATAATGAAAAAATAGCCGCTGACAAAAAAATACAAGACGAAAAAGAATTAGTTTTCGCAAAAGAGCAAGCAGATAAATTGCTATCGGTGGAGCAAGCATACCAAGATGCAAAAAGGAACGCACTTGATGTCGGTTTAAATATTTTGGGAGGGTTTGCTGGTAAAAATAAAGCATTGGCATTGGCTATTTTAGGGGTCCAAAAAGGTTTAGCAATTAGCGACATAGTTATTAATGCAACTAAATCAGTAGCAACGCAAACTGCTTCAGCTAAAGCAAACATCGCAGCAACGAATGCGTTTTATGCTTTAGGTGGCGCAGTCGGTGCTGGTATAGCTGCAAAGCAAAATATAAAAACACTTGCTTCTCTTGCAAAAGGAATAGTTACCACTAAAATTAGTGCTGGCGTTGGTATTGCTGGTATAGTAGCTGCTGGTATAACAGGAGCGAAAAACATAACAGGCGGTGGCGGTGGCGGTGGCGGAAGCGAAACAGGTTCATCTAGTGGTGGTAGTGCACCTTCTTTTAATTTAGTACAAGGCACGGGAGCAAATCAAATAGCGTCTAGTATATCGGGACAAAATAGACCTATACAGGCTTTTGTAGTAAGTTCTAATGTTACAACGGCTCAAAGTTTGGATAGGAATATAATTTCTAACAGTAAGATATAAAGCAAAAATGTCACAAAATAAACATCAATTCGTTTTAAAGGTATGAAAACATTTTTAGCTGAATTTAATCCAATTGAAAACAAAGGAGTGTTTGCCATATCACTTGTCGAAAGTCCAGCAATGGAGGGCAATTTTATAGCATTAAAATCAAATCAAATTGAGTTAAAAGAAATTGATTCAGAGCAAAGAATATTAGTTGGTTTAGTTTTAGAACCAAATAAGCCTATTTATAGAAATCAAAACGGCGAAGAATTTAATATAGTATTTAACGAAAATACAATTAAAGAACTTTCACATGAATTTTTTAAAAGTAACTCTCAAAAAAATTCAACTATTGAACACGATGCTAAAATAGACGGTGTAACATTTGTAGAAAGTTGGATAGTTGAAGATAGTAAAAATGACAAATCGAACGCTTTAGGATTAAGTTATCCAAAAGGAAGTTGGATCGCAACTATGAAAGTTGATAGCGACGAGGTTTGGAATGATTATGTAAAAACAGGGAAGGTCAAAGGGTTTTCAATTGATGCGATGTTATCGCTTAAAGAAGTTAAATTAAAATCAAATATAAATATGGAATTAATCGAAATGTTAAAAGATTTGCCAGCTAAAATAGCATTGGCAATGAAGCCAAATGAAAAGGTAAAATTAGGGAGCGTTAAAAGTTCTGATGGTTCAGTAACTATTGAATACGAAGGCGAAGTATTAGAGTCGGGAGTAGCTGTATTTGTACTTGCAGATGATGGTACTCAAGTTATGTTACCAGTGGGTGAGTACGCACTAGAAAACGAAACTATTTTAGTAGTATCTCAAGAAGGCATTGCTGGTGAAATAAAAGATGTAGCAGTTGTAGAAGTAGAAGATGTACCAGCACCTTTAAGCAATACAGTTGATACAGCAACGGCAGTTGAAACAGCTATTAAATCGATAATGATTAAATATGCAAAAGAAATAGATGCGCGTTTTGAAGCAATTACAAACGCAAATTTAGCACTTAAAAAGCAATTACTAGAATTAGGTTCTCAACCAGCTACAAAGCCAATTAAAAGCGTTCCAACGCAAGCAAAAGGAAAATTTTCAGACTTATTAAATAAATTAAATAATTAAATTATGCCAACAACATTGAATATCACGACCAACTTTGTTGGTAACGTAGCTGGGGATTACATCGCTGCTATGATTAAAGAAAGTAATACTATTTCTCAAAATTTAGTTACAGTATTACCAAACATTGTATCTACAACTTATTTGAGAAAAATCAACACCATTGATGGTTTTGTTGATTATGTGTGTGGATTTACACCAAGTGGATCTGTTATTCTTTCAGAGTATGAGATTACACCTAAGAAAATTAAATGGGATGCGGAACTTTGCAAAGAAGATTTCAGACAATTGTGGACAGCTCAAGAAATGGGTTTTTCTGCTCACAACGATTCCTTACCGGCAACAGAACAAGCTGCAATACTTTTGGACATGGGTAAAAAAGTAGCGAGAAAAGTAGATGTAGATATTTGGAGTGGAAATGGATTAAATGGAAATTTAGCTGGTTTAGTTCCTCAATTATTGGCAGATGCAACTGTTATTGATGTACCAACTCCAGTAGTTATAACAGCAGCAAATGTAGAAGCGCAATTAGTTAAATTTATTGATCTTGTTCCTGACGCAGTTATCGGAGCACCTGACTATGTTTTAGGCGTTTCAACAAATGTATTGAGAGCGTTAAAAAATGTGCAGGGTTCATTTGCACGTTCAAATGGTACTTTTGCAAGTCCAGGCGAATTTGATTTTAACGGATATGTATTAACTGAAATCAAAGGATTGCCAGCAAACACAATGATAGGTTATGCCAAATCAAACGTTACTTTTGTAACTGGATTGCTAGCAGACCACAACGAAATCAGAGTTAAAGACATGGACGAAACTGATTTATCAGGAACTATTCGTTTGAAAGTAGTTTTAACAGGTGCTATTGGATATGCTTATGGAGCAGAAATAGTTTTGTATAAAACTGCATAATATTAATATAAAAGGGTTTTTAATTAAACCCTTTTTTTAAAACTCTTAAAATTATGGCTTGTGATATTACAAACGGACGAGACAAGGAATGCAAAAACGCAATTGCTGGCACGTCAAAGATATATTTATTTAACGACATTGAAAATCCATTTACGGTTTTAAATGGAGTTGTTACTGCTATTAACCCTCTTTTAACTGACGTATTTAAATATGAGTTGGTAGGAGATGGAAACACTTTTGCCCAATCTATGCAATCAGACAGAAATAATGGGACATCTACAAACACGCAAACGTTAACTTTAGTTTTGCCTAAAATTAGCAAAGAAGATAATAATCAGTTTAATCTTTTGGCTTATGGGTATCCAAAAGCGGTGGTTGCTGATAGGGCTGGTAATTATCAAGTTGTAGGTTTAAAGGATGGTATCGATTTTTTAATAGCGCCTACAACTGGAGGAGCGAAATCTGATTTTAACGGTTATAATTTAACAGGAGTGGCTTTAGAAAGTGAATTAGCACCTATTTTAGATAGTGCAACAATAACCGCTTTTTTGGCACTTGTTAATCCAACTACTTAATTTTTTTTTATTAGTTATTTTTTTTAACCGTTAATTTTATTAACGGTTTTTTTTGTCACAAAAATTAAATATTCACGTTTTAAATATATGAAAGTATTAAGTCCTTTAAATGCAAATCACGAAATAGTTATAGTACCTAGATTTTATTCTAACTCTAATGTTGTTTTAACTTTAAGGAATGAAGAAAAAAATGAAGTCTTAAACTATAACGTTACACCTATAAATTACAACGGTTATACATACTTATATTTTAACGAATCTTTTATAAACAACACTAACTATCAGTTAACGGTTAATAATGGTCTAGAGGTAATGTATAGAGGTAAAATTTTTGTAACAGACCAAAGTGATAATACTCAAAACTATAAAATAACAAAAGATATATTTCAGTACTAATGAGTGATATAAAATTAATACAGCTTAATAATTATGTTAAGCCAAAATTAGAAGAAAATAAATCTAAAAACTGGGTTTTAAACGGTCGTAATAATGAATTTTATAAATACATTATTGACAGATTTAACGGGTCGGTAACTAATCATGCTATTATAACATCATATTGTAATTTAATTTATGGACAAGGGTTGTTTGCTAAGAATTCAAGTTCAAACGCTATTCAATGGGCGAATTTTAAAACAATATTAAGCGTTAAAGAATTACGTAAAATAATTGCAGACTTTCAACTTTTTGGTGAAGCATCGATGCAAGTTATAAAATCTAAAAACAGAGAGAAAGTAACAGGAATTTTTCATTTGCCAAAACAATATGTCGTTCCTTCATTAGAGAATCAGGAAGGGGAGATTGAAAGTTATTTTTTTAATAAGAATTGGAGTAAACCTAATGATGCACAAGAATTTTCTTCTTTTGGGACATCTGACGACGAAATAGAAATTTATAATATCAAGCCATATTCTGCTGGTAAAAATTATTTTGCTGATCCTGATTATTTACCTTCTTTGCAATATGCTGAAATGGAGGAAGAGATATCAAATTTTTATAATAATTTTTTAAAAAACGGTTTATCTGCTGGATATGTAATTAACGTGCCAGATGGACAGGTTTTAACAGCAGAGGAAAAAGACAATTTTGAATATCAAATAAAAAGAAAATTAACAGGGTCGCCAAACGCTGGTAAATTTGTTTTGAATTTTGCAAATAAAGAAGCAGAAATAACTATTGTGCCTTTTCCTACAAATGAAAATATGCATAAGCAGTGGGATTTTTTAAGTAATGAAGCAAGGCAACAAATAATGACTGGGCATCTACTTACTTCACCAATGCTGGTAGGTATTAAAGATAACACAGGTTTAGGTAACAATGCAAATGAATTAGACGAAGCCGAATCGCAATTGTTAAAAAGAGTTATAGCACCAAAACAAATATATATTTTAGAAGCAATAAATGACGTTATTGCATTTAATGGTATTTCTTTAGATTTATATTTTAAAGCACTTTCTGATGTTGAAAATCCAATACTACCAACTGAATTATCTAATCAAAAAAGTGAATTAGATTTATTTTTTGAATTAGGTGAAAGCGACGTTTTAGAAGGCTATGAATTAGAAAGTGTGAAGCCAGTAGATTATGAAGAAGAAGATGCTGTACAATTAGCGGTAAGTACAGGCGTTGCAAGAAGCAATTCAAGTTCAAAATACGACACTGATTTTTACGCATTTAGATACAGATATGCCGGTAATCAAAACCCAGAAAGGTCGTTTTGTAAGGCTATGTTAAGTTCAAACAAAATTTTTAGACGTGAGGACATTGAAGCGTTAACAACTAAGATAGTAAATCCAGGCTTTGGAAAACACCCTAACCCAAACGATCCTTATTCGATTTGGTTATATAAAGGTGGTGGCTTATTGAGTGCAAAATTTGTTGGAGGCACTTGCAAGCATTATTGGGAAAAAATGACGTATAAAAAAATTAAAAAAGGAAAAGTAACAGGAGTGGATGTTAAATCTCCAATTTCTATTAATAAAGCAACGAAAGAAAGAGCATCAGGAATAGCGGGAATAGCACCACATGATAGATAAATATATATGGCAATTACACTAATAATTAGACCTTCTGAAATTACAGAAATGACACCTTTAGGTGGCAATATTGATATAGATAAAATTTTACCTATAATTTATGACGTTCAAATTACGGTTATTGAACCATTATTAGGAACTAATTTATTCAATAAAATTATTTTAGACATTGAAAATGAAAATTTGCAAGGTGATTATTTAATGCTTTATAATGATTATTTAAAGCCTATTTTAAGACATCAAATTTTTGCTGAATATGTCGAGATAGCAAGTTATTCAATTGATAACGGTGGCATCTTTAAACACCAACCTACAGATAGCCAAATAGTAGATAAGTCAGAGGTGCAATATTTAGCGCAAACACAAAGAACTAAAGCGCAAATGTACATTGACAGAGCACAGAGGTATTTATGTAATACAAATATTCCAGAGTTTAGAGATTGGAATATTTTAAATAATAAAGTAAAAAACATTAAGGTATCAGGCGGATGGTATTTAGACACAAATAACGAAAGAATAATTAGAAAAGATAGCCTTGAATATTAATATAAATAATGGAAGGGATAAAATTTGTAAAAATTTAGCTGGTGGAATACGAGCGGTTTATTTAGCACCCTATAAGAAAGTAACACGTTCAAATATTGCATATAATGGAGTTGAATTAACAGCTTTTCCGCAGACATTTATTTATAAGTTTAAAATGATAGGCAATACAACTTTTGTTCAATCGCAACAAGAAAACGACGGCGGTAAATCATTTTCTCAATCCATTACTTTAAACTTTTCAAAAATTTCTGCTTTTGACAATATTCAATTTTCCAAATTATTAAGAAAAGATTATTTTATAGTTGTTGAGGACAATAATAATAATTTTTTACTATTAGGATTTAGGAATGGTTTAGAATGTGAAAGTATAAAAACATCTAGTGACCAAAATTATGAAATTGCATTTAAAGGTGAAGAGGAGAATTTTGCACCATTTTGTGATCAATTAATTAATAATAATTTAATTGTTATAGAAGGTCAAAATTACATATTTCAAGATAATGAAAATTATATATTTCAAAACGATAACAATTATATCTTTCAATAAATGGCACTAATAAATAAAAAATTAACGGATTTAACTGAAAAAATAAACGTATCAGATGATGCGTTTATTCATATTGTCGAACCAAATGACTTGACACAGAGTGCAAGCGGGTCAAGTTATAAAGCTAAAAAATCAGTTTTAAGTGGAACGGTAAGAGCGCAAACAACTGTATCGGGTACTGTGAAAACAAATGCAAATTCTGCTGATCCAATAGTTTACTTAAAAGGCGAAGTAGATACTTTGATTTTAAATAAGCAAAATGTATTAGGCTTTACACCAGAAAACGTATCCAATAAACAAAACAGCTTATTTGAAGATTTAAGCAATGCAAAATATCCAACGGTAACGGCAGTAAATAATGCGCTTAGTACAAAAGCGAATAACACTGATTTAAACCTAAAATCTGACAAGGCAAATACTTATGATAAAGCGGAAGTTGATAATATATTTGCCTCCAATCCAAATGGGTACACCGCAAACAGTACAGATGCAGAATTAAGAGATAGAGCCACGCATACAGGCGTACAGGCAATTTCTACAGTAACAGGATTGCAAACAGCTTTAGACAATAAAGCTGACTTGGTGGCGGGTGTTGTACCACAAAACCAATTACCATCTTATGTCGATGACGTTTTAGAGTTTGTTAATTTAGCTAGTTTTCCTGCAACGGGAGAAATAGGAAAAATATACATAGCCTTAGATTCTAATAAACAATACCGTTGGAGTGGTACTATTTACATTCAAATTACAAACGGACTAATTGCATCTACTTCGGACGTTCCAGAGGGTAGTAATTTATACTTTACTGGCGCAAGGGTTTTGGCTACAGTTTTATCGGGTATTTCTTTTATTACAAATAGAGCAGTAGTGGCTACTGATAGTGTTTTAGTAGCTTTAGGACTTTTGCAAAAACAGGTTAGTGATAAACTAAACTTAACAGGTGGCACTTTAACAGGAGCACTAACAATAAACGTAGATAGTTTTATTAATGGGTTGCGTATAGGTAGGGGTGGTGGCAATCAGAGTAGTAACACCGCAAACGGAGGATTTGCTTTAAATGCAAACACAACAGGTTCTAATAACACCGCAAACGGAGCATTTGCTTTAAATGCAAACACAACAGGTTCTAATAACACAGCAAACGGAGCAAGTGCTTTGCAAAATAACACAATAGGTTCTAATAACACAGCAAATGGAGTATTTTCTTTATTTTCCAACACAACAGGTTTTAATAACACCGCAAACGGAACAAGTGCTTTAATTGCAAACACGATAGGTTCTGCAAACACCGCAATAGGACAAAATGCTTTGCTTAGTAACACAACAGGTTCTAATAACACAGCAAACGGTATTAATTCAGGAAGCCGTATTGCAGACGGCATAACAGCTAATACAATATCAAATGAGTCTGTATTTTTAGGTAATAATACAAAGGCTTTAGCAAACAATCAAACAAATCAAATTGTAATAGGAGATAATGCAACAGGTGCAGGAAGTAACACGGTTACTTTAGGGAACACTTCAATTACTTCAACTATATTAAGAGGAACAGTCACAGCACCTACATTCGTTGGAGCATTAACAGGAACGGCAAGTGGTAATTTACCATTAGCAGGAGGTACTTTAACAGGGCATTTAAATATAGGAAATTTAAGTACTACAATTGAATATTTCTTAGACATTCCTAGTAATTCAGAAACATGGGTTAACATCGGAACATTTAGCAATCGTTTTTCTGCACAAATTCAAACTCAAATTACTTCAAGTTCTTCAGAAGAAGAATCGATAATTGACTTACTTGGTACTTATTTTAATGATCAAACTAATATTAATGTTAAAAGACAAACTTACACATCCCCTTCTCTTTTAGAAGTTAGAGTTACCGGAACAGAAGGGAATAATCAAACAGTTTTTATAAGAACGCGGTCAAATGGAGCAAATACATCTCTAAGATTTAGAGTTATATCAAGCAGAGGATTAGTAAGTATTTCAAATACAATTACAACAGCACAAACAGGTGGAGCTTTTTACATAAATAATAACACACGTGTAACAGGAATGAATACTGATCTAGACGTAGTAGGCAATGGGAAGTTTAGTGGAAGTATTAATTCAGGATCTATAACAGCTAACGGAATTATTACAGGGAATCAAATTGCTTCTGTAAGCGGAATAACTGGTGCAAATATTAGAATTACCGCAATACCTGAATACGCAGACAATGCAGCAGCACTTGCTAATTTTGAACCAATTGGGAGATTTTATAGAACTGGCGATATATTAAAAGTAGTACATTAACAAATAAATACAAACAAAATGAAACAATCAAAATTTTTTAGCCTAAACTGGCTTGATGCCGCAAAAGCATTATTACTATTAGTAATTGCTACAATTTTAAATTTTATTCAAGAAACATTTATTCCTAGTTTAAAAGTTTCGCCCGAAATTAAAGCGTTACTTTTGTTAGTAGTTTCTTACATCATTAAAAACTTCTTTACACCAAACGAAGATGACAAATTGCCAGAAACCTTAAAAAAATAAATTTAATTACCTCAGCTTACCTACTATGTTAACAATAAAATCTTTAGTTTCCTTCGTTAATTACTTGTTTTGCTTTTTTTATGGGTTTACCGTTATTGACGTTGCGCAAAAAGTAATATACAATGATTTTTATTTAGGAAACATAACTAATTTTTTTCAGTTGTTGCTTACTATTATAGGCGTGTTTTTTGCGTATTATAAACTAAGGACTTATAGACGAGATTCAGATACTAAAAGTAGAATGTTAGAGCAAGAGGCAGAAAATAAAGAAATTGAGTTGTTTTTTAAGCGTAATGCAAAAGAAATTAAGGAAACTGAATTAATGTTTACAAAATTTGGAAATGAATTTTTAGATCCATTTAAAGATAAAGAAAATGAAACTAAGTGAGAAATATAAAACGTTGCTTAATTCTTATGGCTTAAATACCGAGCTGAGAATAGATCATTTCATGGCTCAAATTGAACACGAAAGTAATTTAAAACCAATTACAGAAAACTTAAATTATTCTGCTACAGGACTTACAAAAACTTTTGGTAAATATTTTGCAACTGTAGCGATTGCAAATAGTTACGCAAGGCAGCCCGAAAGGATAGCAAATAGAGTTTATGCAAATAGGATGGCAAACGGAAATGAAGCGTCGGGAGATGGTTGGAAATTTCGAGGTCGTGGGTTTATTCAAATAACAGGTAAAGCAAATTATATAATGTTATCAAAAGATACTAGAATTGACTTTTTAAATAATCCTGATTTACTTTTGACCGAAGCAAATTCTATGATAAGCGCATTATGGTTTTGGAATAGACATAAATTAAATTTATTGGCCGATAAAAATAATATTTTTGGTATTACTAGAATAATTAACGGTGGCCTCAATGGTTTATCACATCGAAAAGAATTACTTAATAAATATAGACTAGAGAGAAATGTATAAACTAGCAATTATATTTTTGGTATTATTCTTTTCATGCGGCACTAGAAAAACAAATCAGATAAAAGAAATAGAAAAGATAAAAGAAGCAGAAATAAATACGTCTGCTGACTTATCTATTTTTAGAAAATTGGAAGCTACAGAATCTTATGATCGCGGGTATGTTTACACGCGCGAAAAAGACGGTTTAAAAGAAACATTTGCGCAAAACAATAAAAGTAGTACGTCTACAAAAATAGTTGATTCAGTGCGTTATAATACAGCTATAATTAACAAAACAGTTACAACTTACAAAACAGTTAAAAATAAAAAAACCCAAAGTGATGGCGTATCAGTTTGGGTTTGGATTGTTGGATTGTTTTTAGTTTTTTTGTTTGCTATTTTAAAATGGAATAAAGAACTTTTTAGGTACCGGAATTAATTTTCATAATTGTAATACATTTATGTCTCTTAGCCAATAGTTATAAAACAGCTTAACACCAATTCGGTTTAATAAGAAGTTCCGGATTTTGATTAATATTTCCAATTATCTTACATTGTTCAATCCATTGTGATGTTTGCATATCCGCACAAGCTTCATAAAATGGAATATAATTTTTGTAAAAATCATCTGAATGAGTATTTATAACTAATCCACCGTTTAGCCTAAAAACTTTATGCAAATGGTGCATAAATTGCAAAAAGTCGCCTTCAAATATTTCTTTTCCATTTGCGTCTTTTAAACCAGTTGATTGTTGTAATTCATAATCTGAATAATGATGCATAAAACTACCTAAAGTTTCTAAATCTGGTTCGCCTTGAATTGCAAAACCATTAGCATGAAAGCATCTGAATTTCAAAGCTGATTTGCTAACACTCGTTTGCACGCATTGCGGGCTTATTGGTTCAATCATATTTTTATTTCGCATCATATTTTTTTTAAGTTGAAAATTTACGTTTTCAAAGTCCGCCACTTCTGCAAGCTGCAGGCCGTTATAACTCATTTGAAAGACGAGTTATCTCTACAAGAAAATATCTTCCAAAACCATTTGCAGCGTATGTCTTTTTTTCAACTTCTTCATTAAAATAAGACATCAAAACTGTTTCAGACATTTGACTATCATAAATTCCCATCGCTTTATGTAATGTAATTATATTATTTAAAATTTCTTTTTTTTGATTTTTTTGATGTTCTTTAGGTAATTCTTTAAAACCTATTAAATGATTAAATATTGACATAAAAAGCTACTTATAAAAGTTGTTTGGCAATATTGCTATATTGTTATTAATTTAATAATTGTTTTGTGTATGTTTTTAAAGTGGTCGAATTTGACCACTTTGGATTTATTTTCCTAAACAGACACCAAGCGTAAACAGTTAATATTCAAAAGTTACTACTATTTTGTGTCCTAAATTTTCTGCAGCTTTTGCAGCAAAGTCTAATAAGCTATCTAAATCATAAATAAAAAAGTCATGCACTTCTATATTATTATCTTTGCAGACCTTTTCAAACGTTTCTAAAGATGGTGATGTAGTGCCCAGTTCCCATCTTTTTAATTGTAGTTGACTAAGGCCTACAATTTCTTTTTTGGCTCTTAAAATGGCTGTTAATTGCTGTTGGATTTTACTCATCTTTTATAGGGTTTTCAAAAATTGGATCGTTGACAATCATTTTTAGTGCGTTAGTGTATATTTCATTTTCTAACTGTTCTATTCTTTTTTCTAGTGCCTCAATGCGGGCTAAATAAAAATCATTCATAATATTTTTTTTTACAAATATAGGAACATTTATGATTAATAAAATAACACTAATGTAAAATTTAACTTTTTATTAACTATTAAATATCTACTTATAATTTATCTTTGTCAAAAAAAAACTATGGACACAACAGATTACACAAATAAAGCTCCTTACTTGCAATGTCAAGAAGAAATAGAGCAAATAACAGTAGATGCTTACTATCATAATGATCTTATCGAAATCGCAAAACTTACTAAAGAGTATTTTAAGATTTTCAATTTCCCGATGGACAAAACAAATGAAGAACTATTGAAAATGTACAACATTAAAAAGCAACTAAACAAATTACTATGAAACCAAAATTAATATTTGAGAATGAATCGCTAGCTTACAAGCAATTAATGATCTTAGGTGCTATAAGTTATAAGGTCAAGGGCAACGAGATTACAGGAATTGATGCAAAAGGAAAAAAAATACAAACCGTAATAATTAAAGAAAAATGAAATTTAAAAAAGGTAATAAATACAAGTGCATAGAAACTTATAATATGGAAAACAATAAAATAGCCTATATTGAGGGAGGTATTTATAATTGTGTGGGTGAAGATATTTTAAAAAGTGATGTTTCTGATTTGCATTACATGAATGATTACAAATTAAATTCAAGAAGTTTTGTTCTCTATGCTAATATACCCACACACTACGAAAATGGTACGGATAAAGATGTTATTGATTTTTGCTATGATTATAGTCTTAATTTTTGTAAAGGTTCAGCAGTTAAGTATATTGCAAGGGCGGGCAAAAAAGATAATGAAATAGGGGACCTAAAAAAAGCAATTGACTTTTTGCAACGAGAAATTAAAAAATTAGAAAAATGAATATTATGAAAGAAAATAATGATATATTATGTGATGCATTTATTAACGATTTGCCAAATACTAACGAAAAAATAATTGATAAGTACACTAAGCAAATTTCTACTGAACTATATTATTTATCAAAGGAATTTGAAAAGAACGGGGATACAAATGCACACGTAAACGCAAGATGTGAAATAAATAAAAAGTATGGTAAATTTTGGAGAGAAAGATTAAATTTTAAAAAAATTTATAATTTACCTAATCCATTTGGTAAAATGTCATATTACTAAAATTAGAAAAATGATTGTCGTAAAATTAAAATCTGATATTCACCCTAGCGCATTAGAAGTCGCAATGGGACACAGAGGAATTTCTCAAACTGAATTATGTAAAAATATAAAAGGGCTTTCACAGCCTAATTTATCTAAATTTTTAAAAAGATATTATGCAACTATTTCAGAAGAAAAACTAAAAGAAATAATGAAATATTTAGACTTCCCTTTTGAGTTTTTATATAAAAACTTTGACACCCGCTTTAGATTTGTAAAATAATATTAACCAGCCATAATCAACTAAAAAAAAACAAAACTGAAATTTTGTGCGTCTGGGGAGACAGTTGATTATGGCATAAATAAAAATAATTATAAAAAAGTATTGTTTATGTAAATATTAGTCGTATTTTTACACCAGCAATAAAGCGAAACACTAAAATATAGAAATTATGACAACTATAATAAATCAATTCAGAGTAATATTTCAAGAAGAAACTATCAGAGGTTTAAGAGATTTTGGGACAATGTGGTATGATGTTAATTTTTTTGATGCTAAAAATATTGTTAAAAAATACGAAAATTGCAAAGGATTTGAAGTTAAAACTAGAACTATAACTAAAGATAGTAATTCTTTAAAAAACGCACTAAATGCAAAGTTTAACTAAAAAAAAAAGAAATGATTTACTATTGCTTGCTCCTTTAGAAATAGAGGAGCAAATAATAAATATTTTAGGACTAAAAGTTTCTGTTAAAAAAGAAAATAATAGATTATTCATTGCATTACAATCTTATCAAAGTTGTTTTAAATTAATGGAAAGATTGCATTGGGATTTTGATTTTAGTGTACATAAAAAAAATAAACATTATATCGTTGAAATATGGGAAGATTAGAACAGATTAAAGCTAAATGGGACAAAAATAAAAATAAAGTTTTAACCGAAAAAGAAATTAAAAATAAAGTAGCTGAAAAGCACATAAAACAAATGAGATATGACAATAACAGAAGAAGTTAATATATGGATTGCGTTTTGGGTTGGAAGTACTTTTATTTTTATGGTGCTTTTTTATATTATAGAATTATATTATTATTTAAAAAAAAACACAAAAGATGAAACGAAAAAACGTAATAATATTAATCCAACCCGATAAAGAGCCAATTTGTCGAGGTAATTTTAAAAAGTTGTGTATAGAGTTTGCTCTTCCTTATCACTCACTTAAAATGATGCCTTTTCCAATAAAGCATAATAATTTAATAATATATAAGTCAGAATTTAAATGAAATACACACAAGAGCAAAGATTTAAAGTAATAAGGCAAAAAAAGAATTTACACGTTTCAGATGTATTTAAAGAAATAAAATTAAAAAAACACTTTCCTATAAAAGTAGATATTGAAGGCTGTTTTTATGTAATCGAATCCAAATTAAACTATGATGCATTATTGTAATTGTGGCGAGAAATACGTTACCGAATCCAGCGCAAAAAGATGCTGCACAAAT
>Ga0208412_1000697_pt1 | contig 16673 bp, 12 predicted proteins | sample AntDeeMetag02WF4_FD_184758 | JGI IMG/M metagenome (GOLD analysis project Ga0208412, IMG submission 184758) | Saline lake microbial communities from Deep Lake, Antarctica - Antarctic Deep Lake Metagenome 02WF4 (SPAdes) (version 2) | ecosystem: Environmental > Aquatic > Non-marine Saline and... | reverse complement strand
GGCTTCTTTAACAACCTTGCACTAAATATCTGTCGAGCATCAGAAACGGTGGTGTGTGATGGCCCGATTAGGCCGCTTGAGTGGGAAGTCGTGGTCTGTCAGTGACGACTTCTACGATAAGTCGGCACTAAGAAAAGAAAGCGCTGGTGCGGCACAATTCATATAATGTATGAAGCCCATGTGTTGAGTGAAGGTATGTCCCGAACTACTGCCACCATCCCAGACGATCTCACCGACCTCATGGAGGGGGCTGTCAAAGCGGGCATTTTCGAAAACAAGAGCGACGCCATCCGCCACGTCCTCCGTGAATACTTCGAACAGAATCAGAACGCTCGGATTGCCGCCGCAATATCGCTGTACGAGGGTGGAGACATCACCCTGGGTACTGCTGCCCGTCTCGCTGGTGTTAATCGATTCGAGATGCGGGATATCCTGCGAGAAGAGGGTATTGAACTGCGGTTCGGTCCTGAAGACATGGCGGCCGCAAGAGACGAGATCGACGCAGCTCGAAATCTTGAATGACAGGCCCGCCCAGCAACGCGACGGTCCTCAACACGACGGTTCTTTCGAATTTCGCACAGGTTGATCACGTCGAACTGCTACTGGACCTTCCTCGACTCGTGACGGTAGCTGCTGTCCAAGAAGAACTCGAAGCGGGGGCTGAAACTCATCTGTACATCGAACACGCACTGGCCATGCTTGGAGATAGGATCCCAGTACTTACTCCATCTTCATCAGCAGAGAAAGTGGAAGAGAAACTGCTGGAAACACTAGACCCGGGGGAAGCACAAGCGTTGGCAGTCGCAGAGACTGCTGACGGCACGGTTGTCACTGATGATGGCGATGCGCGTACGACAGCAAACCAACGGGGAGTGGGGTTGACAGGGTCAATCGGTCTGTTGGTACGATTCGTCGAAGACGGCCATATTTCGGCAGAGACAGCCGACGAGTACCTCAAACGCTGGATCGATGAAGCTGGGTTTCGTTCACCCGCCCGTGACTTCGATGTCTTTCTTGAGGAGTAACCGACTAGAGATCACTCTGCTTCTACAGTGAATTGACTGGTAAGTGGGTCTTCTTATGTACCATCATACTCATTACTGGGAGTATGGGATCTGACGGAGGAGATAACGTCGAAGAATTTTACGGTTCATTGATGGAAGTAATGCGGAATGCAGATCAATCTCTTGAAGCGATGGAGGTATTGATAGCAGTCAAGGGATTTGAACGGAATATACAGAAAGGGTATGCGAACGAACTCGGTATTGATGAGAAACAACTTGATCAGATTCTTTCAAAACTTATTGACGCCACCGTAGAAGGTGGTGGCGAAGTTAGCCCGGAAACACTCAACAAAACGTTAGAGACCACAGAGGGTTACTTCGACAAGTAGCAAGTCTGTATTGACCGGATCAGGGCACAATGTGCTCAATGGCTTTCGAGACGGTGATTCCTTCGATTGTTGGTATGCCGAGAGCATCCGCAGTCCCCCAATGAGGCTGGTAAAGTGATTCACGTATGTGGCGGATTTTTCTTATAGGAAGACCAGAGCAATCATATGGCAAACAGAACCTGTGACGGCTGCGGGCAATCGTTTGGGACACTAACGAAACTCCGTCTGCATGATTGCCCTGACGAAGGTGGTCTGATCGACGATGCATTTCTTCCGGAACCACAACCCGACAAGTTCCCCAACCGAATTCTGGAGACAGACGAATTCGAGGAACTGAAAGCCGACTCGCGGATCGACAGCATCACGAAAATGATCGACGTGCCCCTCCCAGGGGACAGCGAAGCGATCTCGTTCGTTGTAGAGGTTAATGGGCATGCGTACGGGCTACACTGCGACCACGACACTGCTGACTGGGATATTGTCGCTGATGGACCTGATTTGGACGAAGTGAGAAAGGAGCACTCCGAGTGGCTGTCTGACGATATTGGGAAAGTCACCGGTGGTTCACCTGACCCTGAAAGCTTGGATGGGGTCGAGGTGCCTGACGAAATCACGACTGACTGTAGTATGTGTGATGGCTCTCACATTCTCTCAGCACAGCCAGATTCGTTCGCCTCATCTGCTGGTTTCCTGGAGTACGAAGGATTCTGTGAAGAGACTGGCAACCCCGTAATCGTCACAAAGAATCCCGACGAGTTCCTTGAACAGTAGCACGGTCACAGTCCTTCTAACGTCAGAACAGCTAACCAGCGATGGATAGTTACCTAGTTAGCACATAGTACTAATAAACAAGTGGCTACGGTCGCTTTTCGAGCGAAACATCCCACCCATCGTGATCTTCATCGTCCATGTAGGCAAAGTGATTCTGAGCCTGCTCGTAGGTATCCATCCCTCGGAATTGGAAGAAGGGTGCACCACAGGCAGGGCAGGCTTCAACATCAGAGACTCGACCAGATGATCTCCCAGTCGTTTGCTGACCCATTGTTGCGCTCATGGCCCGGGAGACGTAGTCCGTATCTCCAGATTCGAATTGTTGTTCGATCTGAGTCAGTAAGGCTAGTGTCCAGTTCCGAGCGTCATCTCGGGTTGTGATCTCTCCTGGGCCATCGAAGAAGTCCTCAACCACACCGACAACATCAGCTGCCCAACGGAGACTAATACTGTAGCTGTATTCTGCGTCCAGTTCAGGATCAATATCCTCTGCGTCCATCGCAAGCACGCTAACCTCGATGTCCAAGTACTGGTGTCGGTAGGTGTAGGTCGGATTCTGATCTTCTGAGACACGGTACCGTTCCCATTCACCCGGAAGATTCTCGATAAGCTCCGTCATGTCCTATTTTCTGAAAATCAATAGACCTACTTAGCAACACCGCCCTAACCACCGAAGAGTTCGTACGGTTCCTGGAGCAGTCCTACCGCCGAGAATACGGAACTGGACGCCACTATATAGCTAAACACTAAGTTAGCGTGTAGAATACATTTGATAACAAGATGCTTTCTCTCCCTCCCCTCGTCGATAATGGTGACAGGACAGTTGAAGACATCTACAAGAAAATCATTCCAGAAACCGAAGAAGCACGCATCGCCACTGGTTATTTCTACCTCTCCGGATTCGACCTGTACCGCGATGACCTCGAACAACTCGCCGATCCAGACGAACTCGGCCACGCCCCAATCCGCATTTTGATGGGGCGACAAACGAACCGAAGCACAGCAGATGAAATAGGGGAGGGACAAAGCCTACGCGACGAGCTTAGAGACGAGGTTGAAGACAGCATTGAAGAACTTAACAACGCGCAGTTAGGACGACTGGATCGGCTGCGAGACTTCATAGCCGAAAACAAGGTTAGCGTCCGTGTGCGAAACCCAGAAAACGGCTACTTCCACGCCAAAGGAGCCTCGTTCAGAGCACCGCAAGATGATGACGACTGGGCAACTGACGATGACACCGACACACGTCCCTGCGCGACAATTGTCGGGTCCTCAAATTTTACAGCCAGTGGACACCGGAACAACATTGAACTGAACCTCACAAGCCAGGATCAACCTGAGGCAGAAGCGTTCGAGGACTGGTACGATAACCAGTGGGCGAATGCTGAGGACTTCAGCGAAGAGATCATTCGAATTATCGAAACCAGCGACCGGTACCAGGACTGGCAAGAACAGCAGGAAGAAGAGTCGGATAACGACGAAACACCAGAGGAGCTGGGAACGTACATCGAACCGTTTGAACTGTACAAACTCCTTGCCTACGACGAACTGAGCGGAAACGTCAACATCCGCGACAGCCCGCTGTACTACTTCCAGACACTCGGGTACGAGAGCGCGAAGGAGAAACTCTCGCAGTACAACGGGTGTATCATTTCTGACTCGGTCGGTCTCGGGAAATCATTCATCGGTGGCGAACTCCTCCATGACTACCGCCAACGTGGAGATCACTGCCTTCTCATCGTACCTGCGAACCTCACCGAACAATGGGAGGGCCTAATTCAAGACGACACCGACGAAGATGGGAATCCGTACTTCGGGCTCGAAGTCGATGGAACCCACCTCGATGTGATGAGCATCAGTACGTTCCAGAACCTCACGTACACCGAGGTACAGGACCTCAAAGACGCATTTGATGTTGTGCTGATCGACGAAGCCCATCGCTTTCGGAACCATGGAAAGTGGCGACCGAACCCAGAAGACGAAGATGACTACAAGGGAACGCGTCGTCACGCGAACCTCCGTCAGCTCCGTGGAAAGACGATGATTATGCTGACGGCGACACCGATCAATAACTCCGCAACTGACTTAGAAAACCTCATTAGCCTCTTCACTAGCCCTGAAGAACTTCGGAACAAGGCGTCATTGGACTTCGACGCCTTCGAAGAGTACATCGAACTTTCAGAGACGCGGAAGAAAATTGCTGCCGGAAAGGAGGAAGCCAGTGAGGAAGACCAGCGGAAAATAACAGAGCAACTCCAGCGGCATTCGGAGGAAATCTCGAAAATCCTAAACGAGGTGATGGTGCTTCGAACCCGGAAGCACGTCAAAGACCAAATTCAAGACGAGGAGGACTTCGAGATGAGTTTCAAGCCGCCAACGCTCAGCAAGGAGCAGTACTCGCTCCCAGCAGCGTACCAACCGGTGTATAGGATGCTGCCGGACGTAATGGACGCACTTCATCTTCCACACATCACAGTGAAGAACCCGAAGGCAGGTGGGACACTCAAAGCCCTATACAAGCTAAACCTGCTCAAGCGACTGGAGTCTTCTACATACGCATTTGTACAGTCAATCGAGACGCTGCACCAGAGCGAGCGGCAACTCCTCGGTCTGCTTGATGGGCTTCCAGAAGAAGAGAAGATAGACATGCTTCGTGCGGCGCAAGGCAGCGAAGACTCGGTGACGCTCGATGACTTCGTAGAAGGTAGTGACGCCGTAGAAGACCTCGAACAGACACTCGAAGAGTTCGGATTCGATACGACCGCCGTTCGTGCCGATGAGGATCGTGAGAGCGACGACACAGACGAGTTAGCCGATGCGACGATTGGCGAGGTTAAGTCGTACATCCGGGAAGACCTGACGCTCCTGGCGTACTTCCTGTCGCAGTTCATCGGAGATGTCGCCCGTGACTCCGGTGATGTGAGTGACCAGGCCGTTTCGACCCGACAATGGCTGCACGATCACAACGCTGGGGTGCTTCCAGACGTTCCGGAAGAAGAGTTGAATCCGGTTCTCTACCCGCGAAGCGATCTGAATGACGTTGATGAAGCGACGCGGGAATTCTACGAAGCGGTGTTCTCGCTCCGAGAGTTCCGTGACCCGAAGATCGACCGGCTCGCAGATGTCCTCAACGGATACGATGACGAGAAGGTCCTCATCTTCACTCAGTACCGCGCCACCGCGGACTACGTCCATCGAACGCTTCTGAACAACCCTGACTCACCACTAACGGACGCAAATAGCGCAGTCGTCAAAGGTGGGGACGAGAACAAGCAAGATGTCATTCAGCGGTTCGCACCCGAGGCTTCGGGATACCAGCAAACACTGGCTGAATCGGGTGAATCGGAGCTACAGTACGTCGTAGCGACCGACACACTGTCGGAAGGGGTCAATCTACAGGATGTGTCGGTCCAAGTCTCGTACGACCTGCCGTGGAATCCGATGCGAATCGTCCAGCGCGTGGGTCGTATCGACCGAATCGGGAGTACTGAAAAGAAGTACGTCCACAACTTCTACCCCGACGGGGACATCGAGGCCGCCATCAAACTCCTCAAACGCCTGCAAGCGAAAATCAACGACATCGCACTCATCGTTGGGAAAGAAAACAACATCCTCGATCCGAACGAGGACCAGATTCTGGAGAAGACTGGCGTAAACACCGAGAAGACAATTGGTGAGTTACAGGTGGATGAGATTGGAGACTCGCTACAGCGTTCACGGGAAATCGACGACGTGAATGAGCTCGATGACACGAGCAAGAATCCACTACTGAGGAACGCAGGAAGCAACGAGCAGGCTGCGTACGAGCGGTTCTTGCTGAAGAAGGAGTTGAACGAGGACTTCGGACTCACGGCGGACGACTTCGAGTACGCTGAGGACTACTTCGATGACCCACCAGACGACCGCGAATTTCTGTACACGAATGTTACTGGCCACGATTCGGGTCCACGTCCGGGTGTGTTTGGCCTCGCACACCTCTGGTTCGACGACGAAGACCACGGGTCACCACTCGGACGTGTCCGTCGAGCGTTCTACTACAAGCCGTTCACAGACGACGTGAAAGAGCGCCCGGTCGGGACACTCAGGATCAATCCATCAGTTACGGGTGAACCGATCGTCGGAGATGCTGAAAATGTCCTGGCGAACCGTGAGGCAATTAGAGACGTTCTCGATGACCGCTTAGAGGCAATCCAGGAGGGGCAAGTCGAAGGTGCGTTCAAGCAGGGTGAAGCGTTCTCGAAGGAGCAGGAGACAATCTTGGACTTCATCACTCATTACCTGCAGCCAAACCACGATGAGATGTCTGTTCCAGCGGATGAGTACGAAACGCTCGAAGAATGGGCTGGGGAACTCCGAGAACGCCTACAGGACGTGAAGTTAGCAAATACGGACGAAGACCGGATTCTCCGAGATACTTTTCGCCATAATGAACAGTATGACTCGTTCCCAGAGTGGCCTCCTGTCGAGTTCTTAGAAGAACTTGAGGAGTTCCTAGAAGAGAACGTCGAAGCGTCCACTGAGTATCAAGCGAAGCTCGTAGGGGAAAGCGACGTCCAAGCTCGGATGATGTGTTGGGGAGTGATTGGAACGTAGGATTCCAGATAGGATTAGTCGCAGTTACGGTTTAGGCCCTCCCTCTTTGAGTACATCATACTTCTCTAATACCATGTCGAAGTACTTCTCGGTCATGATTCGAGGATTGGACACACGATGGAAGTCATCAAGCACGAACTCCACGTCTCGTCGTTCGAGCCCATACGCGTAGAACGCGGCAGCGTCGATCTCGGCCTGTAACTCCCGCCGCTTATGCTGGTCGATCGCTGGTTCGATACCGCCGAGTCGTTCACGCATCTCGGCGAACTCCTCACCGTAGCAGTTCAAACGAGCTGCTCGTTCGGCGATGTAGAGGAACCAGTCGTCTCCCTCGGTTAGACGGGGCATCTGTGATTCAAGTAACTCCCGCTTCACGATGTGGGTCTCAACCTTCGTCCGCATTAGGAAGTCGAAAGCGATGCTGTTCAATATCCCTGTAGCCGCAAACAGCTCGTGGTCGGTGAACCGCCGTACGTAGGGTGACCGAAGCGGGGACTCCGAGAGATGCTCTTCTTCGGGCTCGATAGCGAACGGTTTGAAGGTGTTAATCGTGTGGAGGCAGATGACCTCCTTCGGAAGAACGGTCGCAATTATCGTTCGCTCGTCGCGCGACCGAGAGACGTCTCTGATGCCGATTCGGTACTCGGTACAATCGAGAAGTACGTCCTCTTCCTCAAGTCCGTGACCGCGATGCTCTTCGAGAAGGTCATCCACGAACTGAACCTGTGACTGACTCGTCTCCGGGCCTCCGAAGGCGTCATAGATCGAACGCTTGAGATGCCCCCGATTGAAGTTCTTCTCCCGGACTCGGTACTGTGCGCTGTTCGGCGGATCGTACATTCCGCAACTCCAGTATTTGGGCCCATCCAAGCTCTCTGTGTGGGTGTTGTCGTGCTCGAACTGGTGGATGTTCCTCCCTCCATAGACCGGATAGTCTGCCCCCTGGGGTGATGTCTGGAGACGGTCTTTGTCGGTCGATTCGACGAACTCCTTGGTGAGCATATTAACTGACCACGCGTCCTCTATCTCCTCGTCTAATGAGGGTTGATTGACAACCTTGCTAAGGACATCTGCCTCAACCTGTGAGGTAATGGATGGGAAGATACGACCCTCGGGTGAGTAGTTGAGAAGCACCTCTCTTGGGATTTCCGCGGCTACATCTTCGATGTCGTACAGCACGTCCATATTGCGCTGGTTAAAGATTCCTCGAAGATGAGTAGTCGTCCCACCGTACTCAAACGTCAGAATCGCAAAGCGGTACTGCCGATGGATTTGTTCGAAGATTCCCTTGTTCTCGAATCCGATGAGGTTTTCCACGTCAGTGTGATCCAGTAGATGCATCCGGAGATCTTTGCCCATCACTCCACCGAAGATTGTACCAGGGAGAAGCAGACTAACCTTCACGCCGTCCCGAGAGAGCTTGAAGACTCGCTCCAGAAAGAGAGCCGATAACTCGTTCTTCGTTGGCATCGTGCGACCACCGACCACTGGAGACTGGAGTTTGTAGGTGTCCCCCTTGGTGAAGAAGTCCGCTCGGGTATCCATCGAGTCCTGATACGCTTCCCACTCTTGTGCGATGTCAGGGATTGAAAGGAGATCCTCCATCACTTCGTCCTTCTCTTCCGAGGGATAGTTGCGGAATTGCTCGTCATACCGGATGAAGAAGTCGTCGCGGTTCGCGTAAAGCATGTCCCACGGTGGGTTCCCGATGAACACGTCGAAGCCACCCTCCTCGAATACGTCCGCGAATTCTAACGGCCAATGGAAGGGCGACCAGTCTCGGAGTTCATCGACTGTGATGTCATCGAAGCCTGCATCTTGGAATTCCCCGCGAAGGATCTTGTCGAACTTCTCACGGTGTTCTTCGATACGGGCTTCCGCTTCCTTCCGCCACTTCTGTGCTTCGGCACTCGTGCCGGCGCTCTTGTGGTTCTTGATGGCTTGCTTGACATCCTCGAACCGGGTTTTACGCTCCCACGCGCCCAACTCACTGTTACCGTCTTCGTTGGTCTCGACAACGGCATCAATCTGACCGATGAGGCTGTTCCCCTGTCGGATGTTGAAATCGATGTTCGGCAGCGGTTCCACCTCACTTGGTTCATCCTCGATGTCGGCGACCATCGAGAGCCATAGACGCAGCTTGCAAATTTCGACAGCACCCTCATCGATATCAACCCCGTATAAGTTGTTCAGGATAACTGCACGCTTCGCATAGAGGGAGGTACTTCCCCTTCCCGTCTCGATCTCCTCCAACTCGTCACGCGTCCTGCTTCCCAGTTCCCAGCCTTTTCCCTCGGCATCGAGCTGCTGGAATAACTCGATGCACTGTATATAGATGTCCAGCAACACTTCCTGCGCGGCGAGCAGGAATGCACCACTCCCAACTGCGGGGTCGAGCACGCGCATCTCCGTCAGCACGTCGTGATATAACGTTTCGACGTGATGTGTTTGCACGTTCTCGGTTGGCACCTGCGCTGTGACAGCACCACCGTCTGCGAGGGCCTCTGCGCCCGCAGCATCCACTGTCGAGAAGCCGAACACATCGTCAATTTCCTTGTACTCGGCGTCTACGGCCTCGTTGAGCTGGTCGAGGAGGTACGGGTGGATTGTCTGGCGGGCCATGAACCCGGTGATCTCTTCAGGCGTGTAGTACGCCCCCATCTCTTTCTGATTGACCGTCTGCTCGAAGATGTGTCCGAGAATCGCGGGCGAAAGGTTTTTTGGATCAACGATGTCCAGGCGTTCGTCTACATTCCAGTTCCAATTCGATAGGAAGTCCAGAATGTCGTCGAAGAGTTGGTTCGTCTCTTCGGCAGACTCACCGAGCTTCGCATCAGGAAAGTCTTCCTCAATGGGGTTCTTGGCGAACAGCCCACCGTTCAGGTAGGGGAGACTCCCGAAGTTAGGGTTCTGCTTGTCCTCTGCGAGGTAGTCGAAGAATAGTGGCCGGTAGAAGTTCTCGTATCGGTCTTCGCCTTCGTCAACGACGTCTTCAGGCTGTTCGTGGAGGTAATTCGGATTCCGATCTAATAGGCGCTTCTCCTGAATGAAGTACAGGAAGATCATCCGGTCGAGGATGACTTGCACGTAGCGCTGCTTCGCATCACCTCGGTCGTTGGGAATGCCGGAAACCTCCTGAACGAGGTCAGTACGGAGGTCTTCGAACTCTTGGTAGAATTCTTTGACAACCTGCTGTGTGTCGTATAGCGTGTCGTAGATTGCTGCAGAGGAACCATACTCAATAGAGTTGAGCTTCTTCAGGACGGTGTTCTTCTCCCCGCTGTCGCTCGTGAACTGGTTCTTAGTGAATGAGATTTTTTGATGCTTGATTCGACCGTGCTGCTGGCCTTCCCAGGTCCGCATTCGCGTGAGGAATGTGAACTCCTCGAAGTCGTTCGTGGCGACGAGGTTGGTGTGCTGCGATCGGTTATCTGGCTTGAAGTCAGTCGCAGATTCACCAGGTCCTGCGTTGACGAGCACAACGAATTCGTCGTCAGCAAGTTGGAGAACCAGTTCGTTGTCTTCCCCGAGGTTCGGGCGTGGTTTCAGCCCGCGTTTCTCAAAAGAGTCAGCGATGTCCTGGAGAGAGTCCCAGCCCGCGATATCGTTCGCGGTAATCTGCTGGAGAGTCATACCATTTGAAAACCGCTTTACTCTTATGAAGGTATGGAAAACTTATCACTACGCAGTTGCCTGATTTCGCGTGACTAGAGTTACTCCTCGTATGCTGCCGTGGGAACAAGATCACCGTGCCGGAAATCAACGGGAAGAACCTCGCCCGTTGAACGTCTTTTTATGCGGTAGAGGTACTGATCACGGTCACGGCCTGTCTCGGTGTTCAGATCATCCTGCAGACGGTCAGTGACGACGCATTTGTCGCCGTGGTACTGGACATCGGCGTCGTCTTCACCCACGTAGACGGTTACTTTATCGCCTTTCGAGTACGGTTCAGATGCTGGTTGTGGAGGATTCATTGCGTAGTTATCGATTGCCTTCAATCATTAGTCCAGTCCCAGGGACGCTTGGCTGAGACGATTTCGTTGGGTAGCTGTTTCTGAAACGTCTTGGAGGCTCGATTGTGCTGCATCAGGCCCTGGAGATTGACCAAGACGAACGACGGTGGAGCCCGAGGCTGCTGTACCAGATGGGCCTCGTTCAAGGTCACTCGAATCGGCGAATGCACCCCAGATGAACGGCCACCATCGTCTGAGTCGGTCGTATTCCTCGAAGAGGGTCTTGATATCGTCTCCGGGACGGATACCCTCGATGTACGTCGTTTTGAGATCAGGTAAGTCGTAATGGGTGGTAAGGTGGCACATTACTGCACTGGCGACATCACGTGGGTACTCAGGGTTGAATATACCTGTGTCTGGATTCGGGTCGGCGAATGGGTCATCACGATTACTCTGGGGAGTCCACCACGGTTCTAAGTGGGCTTCCCAACGGCGGTGCCCCTCGATTTCCCGGGGTTCGATAATATCCCAAGCAGCGAGTTCGTTGATGTGGCGGTCGTAACTACTCTCTGAGATATCCGCGGTATCAATGATTTCAGATCGACCCATCGGGTCATCTGCGTCAAGCAGTGTTTTGAGGAGTTGCGTCGCTGTTGGTGGGAGCTCAGGCAGGAGGCGTTCCGTGGGGAGATTCGACAACCCGTACGAGATGTCTCGAACAGTGATAAAGTCGTAACTCTGGGTAGATTGGGCGATGTGGAGCATTGCCTCGGCCACGTCATGAGGACACGCTCGGTGTGGCCGATCTTCCGTTCCGAGAACCCGGAGGAACAGCCTGACGAGCCGTTCGAGATCCTGTTCTCCTTCATGAAGACCCCCCTGGTGAGCCACTTGGTAGTTCTTCGCCGACGCGTATTCTTCGACGAGGTCTCGGATCGCGGAGTACGAGGTCCCGAGTTGTACGGGGATTTCCATCACCGGTGCTGATTCCCGTCCGTTCGCAACCGCTTCACGGAGTTCGGCTGCCTCTTGATCGATAGCCCGCTCGATGTCATCGTGGAGATCGGTTATCGTTGGACCTGAGAGAACCCATGATGCCGTCAGATGCATCGTTGGGTCAGTCTCGTCCACGTCGTACGGAAGACGTCGTTTGAGCTTGTCGGGCCGGTCCTCCAGGAGCATTCTGTACCCGGAGTGAATGCCGTACACGGACTGCTTCGGGACGGTGTATCTGGCGAAATCAAGGAAATCGTTGAGGCGTTGCTCATCACTAATGAGCATTCCCGTGTCAGGGACTCGGATGTTAATTGTGACGTCTACACCGGCTGAGTAGTACAGCTGTGTCGCCGAGGCTATGAGCCCGTGCAGATCACGCATTAATTCAGCCCGCGCTTCAACGTCGTCACTGTTCGTGAGTTTTCCAACCTGTTGTAGACACAGACTGCGGACAGTTCCGATGCGGTCACGCCATCCGTCGTAGTTCTCTTCATCTTCGCTAAACCATCCAATTTGGTGGCCCCAACGGAGGATCTCTCCAGCGTCACGATCCAGCTGATCGACAACAGCATCATCGATTTCCTCGAACTCGGAACCAAGCTGTGAGGGGGTCAGAATCTTACTCAACGCCTTGTCGCTGAGTAAGGTTCCCGCGAGACGTCCCAAGGTGGGAAGGGGGCCGCCCCACTGAGCAGCTACGAGGAGATCATCATCAAAACAACTGAGATAGGAGACTCGCCCATCCTCAAAACGCTCAATACGGTCATCAACGAGAGTGACGCCTCGATCACGACGTCCAGCAAGGTACCGCTGGTGCATTCCCCAAGCATCAAGGACGCCAGAGGGGCCGTTCAGCCACTGAACGTAGTCGGCATCTTCACCAGCAGTGCCTGTTGCAGCCATCCATTCCTCTGCTGTTCCAGGGCCGTCCCCTCCCATCGTGTTCATTCGCGCCGAATACACTGTACCTGCCTGAGGCTGAGGGGTCGGCGTAAGATGCGTCTCCAAAGTCGATTGGGCCGGATGGATGATCCTGTTGTCCGGGGTGACATACTGCTCAACGGCAACCCGTCCTAGATCGGTAAGTGACGCACTGTTGTATTGGCCACGACGGTCAATATCTACGAATCCTAAGTCTTCCAGATCGAGGATGTAGCGACCAACGGTCCCGGGCTCCACGTGGATCTCATCATCCTGCTTGAGATCACGATAGTCTCGACTCCTGTCAACGGGCAGGTTCCCCAAAAGACGAAGTTTTCCCGATTCTTCTGGAAGGTTCTGGATCGCTTCCCACGCCGCCTGAAGTTTGTCCGATGATGGTTGACTGTCCCCACTGGAGGTTTCTGGGGTGGACGTCTCACTGGTCTCAGTAAGACTGAGATGGGTATCATACCACGCAGGGTAGCGTCGTTCAATCGCAGTGTCCAGTGCTGGTGAGACGACCAGACGGATATCGAATGTTGATCCGAGAACAGCGATGGCGGCGAGTGCTCGAACTCCAGTTCCGCGGTCATCAAGGTTTTTCCACGATTCCCCGTCCAGTACGAGTGTGATGGGTTGGGTGGTGTCGTCAAGTTCCTCGTGGAGGCGAACTGGTCCCTTGGCGAGGGCTTCGAGCCCGGCATTGACAGGGCCACGTCCTGTACTGATCGTGGTGAGGGTGTCGTTGAGTGATTGGTATCGATGCCGGTGGTAGCCTGAGAGTTCGTCGAGATCGTCTTCGTCTACGTCGTAGTATTTGAATGCGAACTCGACAAGTGAGTTCACGTATTCGACCGCTTCGGCCTCTGCATCACTCCATGTTCCCGTTGTGTTTTGCCATGTTCCGTGGTTGAACCCTAGGGTGTCCTCCTGAAGATGCCGAAGAACGGAACCGTAACGCGCGTGCGTGAGTACGTGTGCGTCTTTTTGATAGGTGAATCTCCGAACTGACCGAATGCTAACCGGTAGCAAGTCGGTGAGGAGTTCAGGCACCCACTCTGTCACCCGTGGGGTGACCTCTGTAACGGTGATTCCAGCAGCAGAAACTGGGCCTCCCGGGACGATCTTTCGAATTCCTTGTTGTCGATTAGTATGCATGCAGTCCGTGATGAGGTGCGGACTGCGTGGAGGCCGGCGAGGGTCCCGAAACCAATTTGAACCCTTGCGTCCATGCTATGGACAGGAGCGAGCCGAAAACACCGCTCCATCCGTGTTGAGGACCGGCTCTGCTGGTCCGCTTCAGCGATACTGCAAAACGACATCCGGGGCGAGGCCTGGAAACTTCACACCCGGATTGTCGTTTGAACCTGTACCTGTGAGTCATGAATATGGAGCAGCGCGAGCTACTCGCAGTCACCTCCTTCAGATTGTGTCTGTATGGATTGCATCACTTCTATCTCCGATGAGGACACTGTCAATTGACAGCGCAGTCGCTATGTGGGGTAACACTTAAGCCCACAGCGGAAGAAGGCCGAGGTAGCCAACCTTTGAGGACACGAAGCAACGTGTCCGGGGCCTTCTTCAGGCTTCCAACGCCGACCAGTGATTACTGTGTCCTGCCTTGGTATCCCCTTTCTGCTGGTGGGTCTTAAAAGTAATAGTCCCGTCTGACATATCTCTACTACTGGACATTATCTATGGACAAGCGAAGAAGAATGCAGATAAATACACCAAGACGCTCAAAATCACACTCCTACGATTACTTCAAATACATACAGGATCTGATATAGTTTACAATGAAATCTCCAAAATACCCGGATGGCAACCGATTCGCGCTAGACTCACTTTGACTGGACAAACTACAGTAAATCACTCTTTTCAACAGAGTAGTCTGAGTTCACCGAACCAAGTTCACTGAGTCCCAACGGGTACATCCCTAAGGGTATGCCACTACCTTTGGCTTCTCGGAGAGTGTCATACAACAGTTCTCATACCCGTTTTCTCACTCTGGATCCGTACGGAGAGCAGACGGCTGTTTGTTAAACCACAACACACTTCCGAGAGTAGTTAAAAATAGAGGCTATGGACGAGCTTTTTGAGGCATTATCGAACGTTCATCGCCGCCGACTGCTCGTCGCCTTACTTGACCACAATCCGCAGCGAGATGACGTGGACGTGCCAGAAGATGTTCACGAAGGGGAGAAGGCGTTAGAGACCCTTCAATCAGAACTTTACCACTCGCATCTCCCGCGATTGGAAGAGGCGGGATTCATCGGTTGGAACCGAGACGCCCATGAGGTGGTGAAGGGGCCGAGATTCGACGAAATCCGGCCACTCCTTGAGCTGATGCGAGACCATGCCGATGAACTCCCCAACGACTGGCTGTGAGTGCTCAGTCTGCACACCTACTGAGTATCTGATTTAGTCTTATTGGTCCAGAAATGAGCCATATTGTGAATAGTTCTATGACACCCTGTTCTCGTTGTACTCAGGAGCAACTTTACTCGTCACTATCTTCATCAATGACTCTTTTTAGGGTTAAATCGGCTTGGAGAACAGCTTGTTTCCCCTCGATCCCGAGTGCTTTTCGAGCTCGTTTGTCGATCGTGGTTTGATATTTAGGAGGGCCGATCTCGATGGTTATACTGGTTGTTTCCGCGGATTCGTTTCCCATGTTGTGACTAAAAGACCCGAGTTAACTTAATCCTACGGAGGAAGATCTCGTCTTACTGAGTAGGAGAAACTATTGTAGTAGCACCTGGTTGTACGACAACCCATGTATTTCTTAATGTATCTCCCCCGACGCCATCTTGCGTTTTACTTACCTGACACTTGATTCGCTGCTTAACCCCGGTACAAATACTAGGAAACCCACTCAGATATACCAGAATAGAATATAGGCCCGGTAGTTTTGCAAGCGTTTATGAGAGGCAGTTCAATGCGATAACATATGCCTGACAACCCTGACGAATGGTCCAAGTTTGGGGATGCTGACGACCTCCAACAGTTGTACGTTGGATACGACTCCGATAGGGGAGACACCTACCTTGCAAGTAGCGAACTTCAAATCGAAGAGCTTGAAGAAGCAGCAGAGGAGTTCAATTTCGCATCCAGAGCAGAAGCTGCCCGGTATTTCCTGAATTTAGGAATTCGATCTTTCGTTGCTAACGACCCCCGGAATCGAGTCTCTTCAGCTCAAGATGAAGCGATCACAATACGTGAACTAGTTCCTAAAGGAGAAGACAACGCGGTTTCCATCCGTGACGAGTTACTGGAGATCATTGATGAACATCTCTTAGACATCGTAGACGACGATCCAGAGATCACTCGGGATGGATGGGAGGTATACCGATGAAAGGTTCGCCAGATAACATCCGAGATCTGAAAGAAAGTGAAACATACTTCGATTACTACTCTGAATCCAGGGGCGTCGAACAGGGGACGCTTAGAAATACAAATACCGCTTGGAACCACATTCAGAGCTTCTTGAACGAGCGAGACCTCGAATTTGAGGAGGTCGGTGAAAGGGAAGCACTAGACTTTTGTGACTTCTTAAAACAGAGGGATTCTTTAGAGGAGAAATCGGCCGAGATGTATGTGTACCAGCTCTCACGAATGGTACAGTGGTTCAAGCGACGAGGAGTCTTTGATTACGATCCATTTGCTCTCGCACTAGAAGAAAATCCATTCAAATACGATAGTGAAACAATCAAGAGAGAAGTTTTACTTGAAGAACTACGAGTGGGAATTGATTCGATTCGGAATCCTCTCGTCTTGACTCTGGTTGTACTATTACTAAAAACAGGAATGAGACTCAGTGAAGCCGCGAATCTGGATTATAGAGACATCCATTTGGACCACTCGATTGCTGAGCGAATGGATACCCCTCGTGCGCAGGTTGCAGACAAACCCGATTCGCTCTATATTGATTCATCCATCTCGGAAGGACAATTCCACAATGGTGAATTGCGTAAAAATGGGAACAAACCGAACTCCTATCGAGTGATTCCCATCGATGATGAGCTTAAGGCTACTCTCGTCTGGTG
>Ga0208412_1000695_pt1 | contig 16726 bp, 13 predicted proteins | sample AntDeeMetag02WF4_FD_184758 | JGI IMG/M metagenome (GOLD analysis project Ga0208412, IMG submission 184758) | Saline lake microbial communities from Deep Lake, Antarctica - Antarctic Deep Lake Metagenome 02WF4 (SPAdes) (version 2) | ecosystem: Environmental > Aquatic > Non-marine Saline and... | reverse complement strand
ATTGCCGCGGCGATCGGCCGTGGCTCGCATGCAACCGAGGCTACCCGAGCAAGAGAGCGAAGACTCCGATGGACTATGATGCAGTGGTGATCGGTGGCGGCCACAACGGCCTGACCTGCGCTTGCTATCTGGCCCGGGCCGGGCTGCATGTCCGCGTGCTCGAGAGTCACGATATCGTCGGCGGTGCGGCCGTGACCGAGGAATTCCATCCTGGCTTTCGCAATTCCACCGCCAGCTACACGGTCAGCCTGCTCAGCCCGCGCGTGATCGAGGAGCTGCATCTGCACGAGCACGGGCTACGGATCCTTGAGCGGCCCGTAGGCAATTTCCTGCCACTGGCGGACGGCGACTGTCTCTTGGCGGGTGGCGAGGCCGATACCGAGGCGCAATTTGCGCGGTTCTCCGAACGCGATGCGCGCAATCTCGCCGGCTACGAGGCCATGCTTAATCGCGTGGCGCGCGTGCTGCGCGAGATTACGACCATGACGCCGCCCAACGCCGGGGGCGGGCTGGCCGACCTGTGGCAGGCGCTGCGCCTCGCGCGGCGTCTGAACAAGCTCGACCTCGCCGCGCAGCGCGATGTGGTAGACCTGTTCACACGCTCGGCCGCGGAGATCCTCGATCAGTGGTTCGAGTCGGAGCCGGTCAAGGCGTTGTTCGGCTTCGATGCCGTGATCGGCAATTTCGCCTCGCCCTATGCCCCCGGCTCGGCGTATGTGCTGCTGCACCATGTCTTCGGCGAGGTGAACGGCAAGCCCGGGGCCTGGGGCCATGCGGTCGGCGGCATGGGCGCGATCACGCAGGCGCTGGCGCGCGAGGCCGAATCGCTCGGCGTCGAGATCACGACCGAGGCCCGCGTGACCCGGATCCTCGCGCGCGATGGCACCGCCAGCGGGGTCGAGCTCGCGAACGGCGAGACCGTCACCGCCCGGCGCGTGGTCGCCAACGTCACGCCGCATCATCTATTCCACGATCTGGTCGACGAAGTGGAACTGCCGGAGGATTTCCGCACGCGGGTCCAGCGCAGTCAGTACGGCTCGGCGACGCTGCGCATGAACGTCGCGTTGTCCGAACTGCCCCGCTTCACCGCGCGACCGGACCCCGGGCCGCACTTGTCCTCCGGGATCGTGATCGCGCCCTCGCTCGATTACATGGATCGCGCCTGGTTGGATGCACGCGAACACGGGATCTCGCGCGAGCCGGTGGTCGAGATGCTCATCCCCTCGACCCTCGACGACAGCCTGGCGCCCCCCGGCCGGCATGTCGCCAGCCTGTTCTGCCAGCACTTCAGCCCGGAGCCGCCGGGCGGAGAGAGCTGGGACGAGCTGCGCACGCAGGCCGCGCAAACCGCGATCGACGCCGTCGAGCGCCAGGCGCCCGGTTTCCGCGCGAGCATAGTGGGCGAACAGGTGTTCACGCCACTGGATCTGGAGCGGCGCTTCGGCCTCACCCGCGGCGATATCTTCCACGGGCGCCTCAGCCTCGATCAGTTGTTCTCGGCGCGCCCGGTACTCGGCCACGGCGATTACCGCATGCCGCTGAGCGGCTTGTACCTCTGCGGCGCCGGCGCGCACCCGGGCGGCGGTGTGACCGGTCTGCCGGGGCGCAATGCGGCGCGCGAGATCCTCAAGGATGCCGGGCGCCGTCCGCGGCCGCACTGAATGCGCTTTCCCAGCGAAACCCACCGACGGGAGTATCGGATTCAATGACCTGCATTGCATTCACACGCAGCGTGCCGCAGTCGCTCGCGCAGGCGGAGTTGACGCATCTGGAGCGAACGCCGATTGATCCGGTTCGCGCCCAGCAGCAGCACGATCAATACCGGAGCGTGATTGAGTCGATCGGTTGCAGTCTGCGCGAACTGCCTGCCACGCCGGAGTTGGCGGACTCGGTGTTCGTTGAGGATACCGCGGTCGTGCTCGACGAGATCGCCATCATCACACGCCCGGGTGCCGAATCCCGTCGCCCGGAGACCGCGTCCGTGGCCGAGGCCCTCGGCCCATTACGCTCGCTCGCGTTCATCGAAGCGCCGGGGATTATTGACGGCGGTGATGTCTTGTGCCTGGGGCAACGGATCTACATTGGCCGGACTCGGCGCACCAATGTCGAAGGCATTGAGCAGTTCCGAGCGATCGTCGAGCCGCTGGGCTACGCCGTGTACAGCGTGCCCGTCAGCGGCTGCCTGCATCTCAAGTCCGCCGTCACGGCACTGGACGCCGCCACGCTATTGCTCAACCCCGAATGGATCGATCGCACTGCGTTCGCTGACTACCGCTGCATCGAGGTGGATCCTCAGGAGCCATTCGCGGCCAATGCGCTGTGGATCGACGACAAGGTACTCTTGCCCGCCGCGGCGCCGCGGACGCGCGAGCGCGTCGAGCAGGCCGGCCTGCGTGTGATCCCGGTCGACGCGGACGAACTGGCGAAGGCGGAAGGCGGCCTGACCTGCTGCAGTCTGCTCGTGCGCGATTGAGGCTGCCACTGGATTCCGCGGCGCCAGCCTGTCAGGCATCCGAGCGGATTTCCCCATGGGGCGCGTAGCCCCGGTCCCTGTCGCTATCGGGCGGTTTCACCCGCTGGCCGAACACCGGGGAAATTCCGTTCGACCGCGCGCATTCCGAGCGTGAGTACCATGGTCATCGCGATGTAGATGCCGGCGATCAGCAGCAGGGGTTCGTAGACCAGGAAGGTCTCGTCGCGAACGATGTTGGCTGCCTGAAGCAGGTCCATCACGGCGATGGTGGAGACGAGCGGCACCGACTTCAGCAACAGGATGATCTCCCCCGTCAGCGTGGGCAGGCAGATCTGGATCGCGTGCGGCAGCCAGATGCGGTAGAGGATCTTGAAGCGTGACATGCCGAACGCGCGCGCGGCCTCGAGTTCGCCGCGCGGGACGCTCAACATTGCGCCCCGGATGACCTCGCCCGCGTAGGCGCCGACGCTCACGGTGAACGTGAGGATGCCGTAGAAGAACGGGTCGCGCAGGATCGGCCAGATCCACATCTCGCGGATGCCCTCGATCTGCGGCAGCAGTCGGCCGACGCCGTCGTAGAAGAAGAACAGCTGCAGCAGCAGCGGCGTGCCGCGCACGACCGTGGTGATGCCGCGCGCCAGCCAGGCCAGCGGGCGTGGCCCGTTGATCTGCGACAGCGCCAGCGTGATCGCCAGCGCGAAGCCGAGCACGCCGGAGACCACCACGAGGATCATCGTGTTGATGAAGCCTTCCCACAGGTACTCGAGGTAGACCGGGTCCGTGAGCCAGGAATAGTCCATGATCCCCCCGTCAGACGCCCGGTTGACCGCGTCGCACGCGCTGCTCGACCCGGTTGAAGAAGACGTTCGATGTCATCGTCATGACGAGGTAGATCGCCCCCGCGACGGCGTAGAACACGAAGTACGAGCGTGTGCTCGCCGCTGCCTGCTGGGTGGTGAAGAACAGCTCCTGGAAGCCGACCACGCTGACCAGCGCGGTGTCCTTGACCAGAATGAGCCAGATGTTGGACATGCCGCCGAGAGCGTTGGGCAGCATCTCCGGCAGAATAATGCGCCGGAAGCGCTGGCGGCGGGTCATGCCGAAGGCGTCGGCCGCCTCGATGTGGCCGCGCGGAATCGCGAGAATCGCGCCGCGGAAGATCTCGGTGAGATAGGCACCCTCGACCACGGCGAGCACCGCGATCGCGGCGGCGAAGCCGCTGATGTCATACGTGCCCTCGAACTCGAGCCATCGCAGCAGGGCGTTGAGCGCCTGCTGGCCCGAGTAGTAGAGGATGATGATCAGCAGTAACTCGGGCACGGCCCGCACGATCGTGGTGTAGCCAGTCGCGAGGCCCTTCAGTATGCGGTTGCCGCTGAGTTTCGCGGTCGCGCCGAGCAGGCCGAGCGCCAGCCCGATGAGATAGGCGGCGATCGCCATCTCGATCGTCACGAGGGCGCCGTTGAGGATGGGGCCCGCCCAGTCGAGCAGACCGGAGCTACCGAAGGTCTCCATGGCGTGTCAGTCCATCGGTCGGTCCGAAAGGAACCCCGGCGGCGCCTCTGCGCCGCCGGGGCATGGGACCGCCGCGGCCGTCAGCCGCCGCAGATGTCCTGATTGAAGTACTTCTGCGAGAGCTCGGCGCAGGTGCCGTTGTCGATCACGCTGTGGATCGCCTCGCTCAGCTTTTTCTGCAGCTCGTCCTCGCCCTCGCGCAGGCCTATCCCGATGCCCTCGCCGAACGCGGGGTGCTTCGGCGTCAGACCCTTGATCTCGTAGCCCTTCGCCTCGTCGCGCTGGACGAACTCGGCCATGGCAATCTGGTCGGCGAGGATGACGTCGATGCGCCCGGCCATCAGGTCACGGTTGACCTGCTCCTGCTTGTCATAGATGCGGATATCGGCGACGACGTCCCGCAGTTCCTCGCGGGCGAAGTTGGCATGGGTGGTTGCCGCCTGCACGCCGAGCATCTTGCCGGAGAGGTCCTTCGGCGGATCCAGACTCATGCCCTTCTCCGCGACGTAGGCGCCGACCGTGTAGTAGTACGGATCGGTGAAGTCGATCACCTTGTCCCGCTTCTCGGTGATCGACATCGAGGTCATGATGAGGTCGATCTTGTTCGAGTTCAGCGCGGGGATGATGCCGCTCCACGATGTCGGCGTAATCTTGCAGTCGTGTTCGATGCGTGCACAGATCGCGTCTGCCAGTTCGACCTCGAAACCGGTCCAACTGCCGTCCGATGCCTTGTAGGTGAACGGCGGGTAGGGCTCGGCGGCGATGCCGATCCGCAGTGTGTCGGCCGCCGCCGCCGGCGCCGATGCGCCGAGCACCATCAGGGCGCCACCGAGGGCGCCGAAGAGCTTCTTCTTCATCATGCTCATTGTGTCTTACCTCCTGGATTGATCGGCCCGTGGGCCGTCCTGAACCGCGGCCGTACGTTCAAGCCACGGCGGATACGAACTGCCGGCAGCGCTCGCTGTCGGAGTGCTCGAATACGTGTTGAGGCGAGCCCCGCTCTTCGACCAGGCCGTTGTGCAGGAAAACCACCTGACTCGATACATCGCGCGCGAAGCTCATCTCGTGGGTCACCATCACCATCGTTCGGCCCTCGTCGGCGAGGCCGCGGATCGCACGCAGAACCTCGCCGACCAATTCCGGGTCGAGGGCCGAGGTCGGCTCGTCGAACAGCAGCACACGCGGCTCCATGGCCAGCGCGCGCGCGATGGCCGCGCGCTGCTGCTGGCCGCCGGAGAGGAACGCGGGATACTGGTCGCGCTTGTCCGACATGCCGACCTTCTCGAGGTAGGCCTCGCCGCGCTCGATGGCCTCCTTCTTGGACATGCCGAGCACATGGACCGGAGCCTCGATAACATTGCCGAGCACGGTCAGGTGGGGCCAGAGGTTGAATTGCTGGAAGACCATCGCGACCTTGGTGCGCAGGCGCTGCACCTTGGTGCGGTCGGAGGCTGCGGCGTGGCTGTCCTGATCGCGCTCGAACCGGAGTTGTTCGCCGGCGATCAGCAGCTCGCCATGATCGGGGATCTCGAGCAGGTTGAGGCAGCGCAGCAACGTGCTCTTGCCGGAGCCGCTGGCGCCGATGATCGACATCACGCTGCGTTCCTCGGCGGACAGCGTGATGCCGCGCAGGACCGACAACGGCCCGAACTTCTTCTCGAGGTCGGTGACGCGCACGGCCGGCTCGGCGGGTGTACTCCCGCTTGCGGGGGCTGGCTCGTCCCGGGTGGTTCCATCCGTCTGCGGCATGTTTACCCCCTGTGACGCAGATAGATTCGCACACAGTTGAACGACTGTTCAAGCGCTGCCGGCTCGTCGCCGCCTGTGCGCCGTTTATCCGCGTGGCGTGCTCAGCCCCGTTGTCAGCAACCCGTCGAGGCACGCCTCGCACAGCCGGATGCCTTCCTCGGGGGTGAACGTACGCGGATTCAGACACCACTCGAGCCAGAGCCCATCGAGCATGCCCGACATACCGATCGCCACGAGCCGGACATCGAGGCCGCGCGTGGGCTGTTCGCGGGCGAGCTCGCCGACCAGCGTCTGCAGCGTTTCCAGGTAGGCACCATAGGTGCGGTCGTGGACGGCGGCGATCGTTTCCGACTGATGGGCCATGCTCCAGAACGACAGCCACACGCGCAGCAGCCCGGCGTCCAGGTTCATGGGCGAAAACGAGGCGCGGAAGAATGCGGACAGACGGGCCCGGGCGCTGCCATCGACCTGCTTCATTTCTTCCTGCAGACCGGCTTGAAGCCCCGTGGCAATCTGCTCATAGACATCGGCGATCAATGCTTCCTTGCCGCTGTAGTAGTGACTGATCAGGCCGACCGAGACACCGGCCTCCTTACAGATGGTCCGGATCGAGGTCTTCTCGGCGCCGTGCTCGGCCAGGCAGCGCAGGGTCGCGTCCATCAGCGCCTGACGGCGCTGATCCGGGGTCTGGCGCCGGAAGCGGGGCAGGTGGCTCGGCGGTTCCGGTTGATCGCTCATGGGCTTTCTCGCGGGCCGGCTGCAGGTGTGCCTGCTGCCGGTCTCTTCTGTTGTTGAACAAATGTTCAGCAGCGCTTACGATAAGCGCATTCGATTGCCGTTGCCAGGATGATACCGCCATGGACTACTCACCGTTGGTCGGCCGGATCGCGGGAGAAGGTGCCGCGGCCTGGGATATCCACAACCAGGCGCTGGACGCCCAGGCCCGGGGCGAGGATGTTGTCGTCCTCAGTGTCGGCGATCCCGACCTCGAGACCCCGCGACCGATCGTCGACGCTGCGGTCGAGTCCCTCCACGATGGCCACACGCACTACGCCGACCTGATTGGCGAGCTGCCGCTGCGCGAGGCGATCGCGCGGCATTACGCGGCGCATGGTGGCTGGGCGGCGGGTCCGGACAATGTCTGTGTCGTCTGCGGTGCGCAGAACGGTCTGTTTTTCGCGTCCATGCTGCTGCTCAAGGGCGGCGACGAGGTCATCGTCCTGCAGCCGAACTACGTGACCTATGAGGCGACCATCGCGGTCAGCGGCGCGCACCAGGTGCCGGTCCCGACCCGCGAGGAGGACGGTTTCCGTCCCGATCCGGATGCGATCGCGGCGGCCATCACGCCGCGCACGCGTGCGCTGATGATTACCAATCCGAACAACCCGACCGGCGTGGCGATGTCCGCCGACGAACTGGAAGCGATCGCCGCCATCGCCCGCGAGCATGATCTGTGGGTCATCAGCGATGAAGTCTACGCGACACTGCGCTTCGACTCGCCGCATCTGAGTATCGCGGCGCTTCCGGGAATGGCGGAGCGCACGGTGACCGTGTCCAGTCTGTCGAAATCGCATGCCATGACCGGCTGGCGCAGTGGCTGGATTATCGCCCCCCGGCAGCTGATTGCGCACGCGGAGAACCTGGCGCTGTGCGTGCTCTACGGTCTGCCGGGCTTCGTCCAGCGGGCGGCGACCGTGGCGATGGAGCAGGCCGATACCATCGTCGGCGAGATGTGCGCCATCTATCGACGGCGCCGTGACCTGGTCGTGGGAGGATTGTCCGCGGTCCCGAACCTGCGCGTCGTCACGCCGGAGGCGGGTATGTTCGTCATGGTCGACGTCCGCGCTACCGGCCTTTCGGCGGCGGACTTCGCCTGGCGGCTGTTGCGCGAGCAGGGTGTGTCCGTGCTCGACGGCACGGCCTTCGGGCCCAACGCAGCCGGCTATGTGCGTCTGTCGTACACGCTCGACGAAGCACGTCTGACAGAGGGCTGCCGGCGGATCGAGGCGTTCGCGACTTCACTGGCCAACAACGCGGAGCATGCCGATGTCTGAGACTGCGCGCACCGGACCCTGGATCCACGGCCTGCTGGAATCGCGTGGTGTGGAGCGCGTGTTCGGGATTCCGGGCGTGCACACGATCGCGCTCTACGACGGCCTCGCCGACAGCCCCCTGGAGCACGTGACGCCGCGGCACGAGCAGGGCGCCGGTTTTATGGCCGACGCGTATGCGCGGGTCTCCGGCAAGCCCGGCGTGTGTTTCGTGATCACCGGCCCGGGTATGACCAACATCGTTACCGCGATGGGCCAGGCGTATGCAGATTCGATACCCATGCTGGTGCTGTCGAGTGTCTCCGATCGGCGTCATCTGGGCCGCGGGTTGGGGCAACTGCACGAACTGCGGGATCAGCAGGCGCTGGCGGCGGGCGTGAGCGCGTTCAGCCAGACCCTGCATTCGCTCGCCGATCTGCCCGCCGCGCTCGACCGCGCCTTCGCCGTGTTCACCGGGGAACGCCCACGTCCGGTACACATCGAGATCCCGCTTGACCTCTGGCAGGAAGCGCCGCCCACGGCCGTACTGGCCGCGCCCGCCTTGCCTTCCCGGATCCAGCCGGCGTCCGGACTCATTGCGGAGGCCGCGAGCCGACTCGCCGGTGCGGAGCGCCCGGCAATCCTCGCGGGCGGCGGCGCGACCCGCGCGGAGCCCGAGTTGCGCGCGCTGGCTGAACGCCTCGATGCGCCGGTGGTCATGACCGTCAATGGCCGCGGCCTGCTGCCGCCCGAGCATCCGCTGGCCGTACCTGCAAGCCCGTCACTGGAGGCGGTGCGGGAACTGATGGCCGCGAGCGACGTGATCCTCGCGGTGGGCACCGAACTCGGGCCGACCGACTACGACATGTATGAGCGTGGCATGCCCGACCTGCCGGGGGCGTTGATTCGCCTTGATATCGATCCGGTGCAGATGACTCAGCCGCGCGTCGCCGACGTACCGCTGACCGGGGATGCGGAAATCACGCTCGCGGCGCTGCTGGAAAGCGTGTCGGGCGCAACGGTGCATGGCCATGATGGCGCCGGCCGCGCGGAGCGCACGCGCGACGCGGCGCGAGGGAGTCTCGAAGCGCCGATGCAGCGTGGGATCGAGTTCCTCGAGACCGTCCGGGATACCCTCCCGGAGGCGATCCTGGTCGGTGATTCGACCCACCCGATCTACGCCGGCAACCTTTACTTCGCGGCTGCCCGCGTCGGCAGCTGGTTCAATTCGGCGACCGGCTACGGCACCCTGGGTTATGCCCTGCCGGCCTCGCTCGGAGCCGCTCTGGCCGCGCTCGACCGGCCGGTTGTCTGCCTCGTCGGCGACGGGGGACTCCATTACACGCTTGGTGAGATCGCCTCGATCCGCGACCAGGACCGCCCCGTCATCGTGCTGCTCTGGAACAACGCCGGCTTCGGCGAAATCCGGCTGGCGATGGAGGCCGAACATGTGACGCCGGTGGGCGTGGATCTCTTTGCGCCGGACTTCGAGGCGCTGGCGAGTGCGTATGGCTACGCTTTCGAAGCACCCGACGGTCTCGCTCAGTTGCCGCAAGTCCTGACCGCAGCCGCTAAACGCCGCGAGCCGACACTCGTCCGCCTCGACGAGGCGCGGATGCTTGGCGGCTGAGGTGGCAGGCGTAGGTTGGGTTGAGCGCCAGCGATACCCAACGGGTCGAGATAACGCCCACCGACAATGCTCCATCCGGGCGGCGCGTCGAACAGGATATTCGTCTGCCGCAATCCTGCCTTGTCCCGTTGGGTTTCCTCCGTCAACCCAACCTACGGGACGTCGGATCCGCAGCGATGTAGGCCGGCCTTGCGCGGTTCAGGGCGCTGGGGTATCGGCCCTGGCGTGTCACCGCGCAATGCCGGCATTTCCGGTCGCCTGCCGATTTGTCTTATCCCACCCCTATCCGACGGAATCCGGCAAGTGGGCCGCTGCCCTGATCCGTACAGTGCCACGCCTGATTCCGATACCGAATTCAAACGGAGGTGCAACGATGCAGACCGTGGCTTTCACGCGGATGGAAGATGGTACGCAGGAAGATTACGAGCTTCTGGACCGCCTCGCCGAAAAGCAGAAAGAAGATCTCGTCGACAACATCATGAAGGAACTGCACGCACTGTCCGGCTCCTTCGAGGGGTATCAGATCGATCGCCTTGAGCATGTGGTCCAGAGCGCGACGCGGGCATATCACGATGGCAGGGACGAAGAGTACGTCGTCTGCGCACTTCTGCACGATATGGGCGATCACCTGTCACCGGACAACCATAGCGAGTACGCCGCGGCGATCCTGCGCCCGTACGTGTCCGAGGCGAACTACTGGATGGTGAAACACCACGGCGCATTCCAGATGTACTACTACGCCCACTATCTGGGCGGCGACCGCCACGCCCGCGAGGCGTTCCGTGACAACCCCTGGTTCGATCGGACCGAAGAGTTCACGTATCACTACGACCAGAACTGCTTCGACCCGGACTACGACAACCTGCCTCTCGAGTTCTTCGAGCCGATGCTGCGCCGCATTTTCGCGCGCGAACCGTTCGGGGGACATGTGCAGGCGTAATAAGGCGTCTCACGCGGAGGCGCACTGCGCGTAAGCCGGCGGATGAGGTCACGGCCCTGTGCAAGCGCATGCCGGCTGTAGCCCGACGGCCAAAGCCGGCCTGCCACTGGTAGCGCGTAGCCCGGATGGAGGCGAAGCCGCAATCCGGGGCGCCCTGCACGACATTACGGAATGTGTCACTCGGATATGCCACCCCGGATTCCGTTTCACTCCATCCGGGCTACGCGCTGATTAATGCGCTCTTCGCGCTCTTCGCGTGCTCGGCGCCTCTGCGTGAACCATCCTGACATCCCCGCGCATGGATGGACGCCCGACTCGCTCCGGGGCTGTCTGCCCGTTGTCTGGCGGGGGCCGGGTCACCATACAAAAATCCGCCCGGCGGGAGACACCGGGCGGGACTGCCAAAACGGCTTGTTGAACCTGGAACGGCGGAGCGCTCAGCGCCGCGCGTGCTCGCGGGCGAGCACCTTGCGGCGGCTGCCGACGCTGTCGCGATCCATGTAGCACTGGCGCATATGCCGGTGTCCGGTGCCGGGTTTGTAGCCGGCGCGGCCATGAAACAGCCGGTAGTTGTCCATGATCAGCAGGTCGCCGGGTTCCAGCTTGAAATGGAGCTGGTAGGCCGGATCGTTGACGAGGTCGGTCATCCGCCGCCGCGCCCGGTAGTACCGATCGAGCAGATCCGGATCGCCGGCGGCCACGGCATCGGTGCGGTTCGACATCCGTAACTGGCGCACGCGCCCGCGGTCGTCGAGCTCGATCAGCGGGCCGCTGTTCTCGAGGATGGTGTCCTCATCCACATAGGTGAAATCGGGTTTCACCTGCGTCAACGCCTCGAATTCCTCGGGCGCTGTCCGGCGCAGTTCCTCCGCGATCCGGAAACCGTCGGTTACGGTGGAATCGCCGCCCTCGGCATTGTTCACCAGGCAGTGCAGGAAGATGTAACCGGGGACGGGTTCGCGGTAGGGATTGTCCGTGTGCGGTTCCAGGGCGCGCGTGGTCATGGTCAGGTCAAACGCGTCCGGGATGGCCTTGACGTCGGCCACACCGCCCCAGTTGGTGCGGCGCATCGGCCCGATTCGTTCCACCACTTCGGTGACGGCATCCATTTCCGGCGGCACGTTGCGCACGACGACGAACGCATGACGGCGCAGCTTCTCGAGCATGTCGTACAGGGCCGTGGGATCGTCTTTTGCCACGGACCAGTCGGTCTCGGGGATGGGATCGAGGCCGGCGTCCCAGGTGACGATGTCGTCGCGCTCATCGGTCTGCCGCGGAGCGAGCGCCTTTTCGAGTTGGCCCATGTCGAAGGGCGCGACGTGGCCATCGGCAAACGTGACTTCCAGGCGCTCACCCTCGCTGCGCGCGTCGGATACCGCGGTATCGAGCGGCAGCGACCAGGCATCGAGCAGGCGCTGGCCGGTCTTCGGATCATGGCATTCGGGGCAGGGACAACGCTCACGCAGCCACAACGGGTGCAGTTCCCGTACGGAGCCATCGCCGAGCGCGATGGTCAGGCGGCCATTGGCAATCTCGGTGCGACTCGCCGTTTCGGTCATGAACGGTCCTCCTTCCTCATCGTTGACGATGATCATCATAGGAGCCTTATGCGGTCGGTACTTGTCTTTTGTTTCCGGTTGACGGCAGGATAGGTCAACTCTGAATCCGCAGTCGTACCAATCCATGCTGCAACGTCTTGAGCCCGAGAGTCCCAGGCGCATCGGTTTCCTGCTGCTGCCGAAATTCTCGCTGATCGGCCTCCTGTCGGCCGTCGAGCCGCTGCGGGGCGCAAACCGCACGCTCGGCTATGCCGCCTACAGTTGGCATTTCTTCTCGGTCGATGGCGAACCGGTCGCGGCCAGTAATGGCATCCCGATTGCCCCGGAAGCGGCAATCGAGACAGTCGACCATTTCCCGTGCGTCGCCGTGTTCGCCAGTTACGATCCGCTCGCTGCAGCCGGACGGCGGTTGTACCGATGGCTGCAGCGGCTTCACCGCCAGGGGGCCGAGCTTGGTGGATTCGAAACGGGGACGGTCGTGCTCGCGGAGGCTGGGTTACTCGCCGGACGCCGGGTGACGCTGCACTGGGAAACGGTCGAGGCGTTCCGCGAGACCTGGCTCGACGTCGACGCCCGCGATTCCCTCTACGAGATCGACGGTCCGATCTTTACCTGTTCCGGCGCCACAGCGGGAATGGACCTGATGCTGTACCTGATCGGTCAGCATCATTCCGGCACGGTCGCCGCGGATGTGGCCGATCAGTTCCTGCACACGGAGATCCGCGCCGCCGGTGCCCATCAGCGCATGGCGGCGGACACGCGCGCCGGGACCTCGAACCCGGATCTCGTGCGCGTCACCGAGACGATGTCGGACCACCTCGAGCATCCGCTGTCGCTGGACGAACTGGCGGCCGCCTGCGATATGAGCCGGCGACGCCTGGAGCGCCTGTTCGCCCGCCACCTCGGCGAGCCTCCGCAGCGCTGGTACCTGCGGCTGCGCCTGGAACGGGCCCGCCATCTGCTCCGTTACGGCGAACTCCCGGTCAACGAGGTCGCCGTCGCCTGTGGTTTCGGTTCGGCGGCGTATTTCACGCGCGCGTACCGAACCCGATACGACCGAACGCCGGGCGCCGAACGGCGCGACGCGCGGGACAATACGCCCGGTCAGTGACTTCAATTATCGGCGGCGGTTACCGAGCCGGCTTTGCGCCACTCCACATAGTCGAAGCTGCTGCGGTAGCTCTGGTTGAACTGCTTGTTCTGTTGCAGCGAGCCCATTTCTACGCCGCCGGCGAAGATGGCGTCACCGCGGTCGCGAAAACGTGGTTCGCCGGTACGCGCGTAGAGCCAGCCATACATCGGCGCGATCAGGAGGCTGGTGTCTGGCGAGGGGCTCTCTGATCCGACCCCATCAACGGTCGGCTGGACGTACTCGAACGCGCCAACCGGCGAACTTTCATACGGATACCAGTCGCCACGGCTGCCGCCGACTCCGGCAATCCACATGGTCTCCCACAGCCAGTCGGCGAGTAACCGGAGTCGTGGCAGGATGCGCGGGTCGCGAGCGCGGCCGGTGGCTTCGAGGTGGTCGTCGTACGCGATCAGGGCGCTGGCCGTCAGGCCGGCCATGAATGCCTGACAGAATTGCCATTCCGGATCGTCGTGGCCGAACTCGCCGGTCACCCAGGCATCGACGTGGTCAATGGCCATATCGACGTAGAGATCGACGCGGGCCGTCTGGGGAGGCGCGCCGGCACGTTCGGCGAGGATCTGGTTTTCCAGTGCGTAAGCCACTTCACGCGAGTAGCGAGAATCACGCCACTGTTTCGAGAATCGCGGCTGCTCCGGGTTAGAGAAGGCGCCGCGATCGCGCATGCGGAGTAGATAATCGAGCGACTGCTGGTCGCCGGTGCGTTGCCAGTCCATGAACAGGCCGTGCGGAAAGCGCATGTAGCCGGCGACCTTGAAATCGTTCTTCTCAAGGTATGTCTTGTAAACGGACTCGGCCGCTTCCGCGTAGCGATGCCAGGGTTGCTCATCCCCCGTGTAGTCGGCAATCTGCAGAAAGACCCGCTGGGCATCGTAGTAATTCAGCTTCAGCCGATCCAGGTAACTGCTTTCAGCGAGCATGTCGTCGCCGCGGCGTCGACCGTAATCCGTCATGTTCTCCTCCCACGTCGTCAGTCCGCGGGGGGCCTCAGGATTGCTTTGCGGTGCTTCGAGCCTGTTTTGCATTTCACCATCGGCTGCGCAGCCGACGACGGGCCCCCTGGAGACCAGTGGCCGCCGTTCCGGATCGGTAACGGTACATGACGCGCTTAGAGCGATCACAAGCAGGGGGGGCAGCAACCACCGGGTTTGGACCCGAATCGGGAATAGGCGTATCGAGAGCATTGGTTTTCCTCGAGAGGGTGCCCGAGCGGGGCGGCACCGCGCGGTACTCGAGGAAAATGTAGTTCAGGACAGGGCGATCCGCCACGCAGATCCCCTGCCGTGACCGGCTCCGGTGCCGCGGTTCGACCGGATGGATGGTCTTGCGCCTCGCCGGATGCCATCGGCTCAGATCCCGTGACGCTCCAGTCCTCTTGTGCGCCAGTCGACGTACTGAAAGCTGGCTCGATAGTTTTGGTTGAATCGCTTGCCGGACTGAAGGTTCGCGAGTTCCACGCCGCCGGCGAAGATATCATCGCCGCGGTTCAGCCAGCGTTCGTCACCGGTCTGATAGAACAGCCAGCCGTACATCGGTGCGATCAGCATGTTGAGGTCGGGTGCCGGTGCGTTGCCGCCCACACCGCTGGTGGCGGGCTGCACATACTCGAATGCCCCGTAGCCGCTGCCGTTTACGTTCGTGACCCACATCGTGTCCCAGAGGAAATTGCCGAGACGTTTGAGGGCGGGCAGAACACGCGCGTCCGGATCGCCAACCTCGACCGAGCGCTCGTAATGCGCGATCAGCGCGGAGGCGGTCAGACCGCCCATGAATGCCTGACAGAACTGCCAGTCCGGATCCGTATCGACATAATTGCGCGTGACCCAGATGTCGACATGACCGAGCGCGAGATCAGCGAGTGCCCGGATGCGTCCCGTCTGCCGTTCGTGACCGGCGCGGTCGGCCAGGACCTGTGTCTCCAGCGAATAGGCGACCTCGCGCGAATATTTCTGTTTGCGCCATTCACCGTCCGACCGCGATGGGAATGAAAAAGGGGGGCGGTCACGCAGTCGGGCGAGATACTCGAACGATTCGTCGTCGTCGTTGCGCGTCGCGTCAATGAACAGCCCGTGCGGGAATCGCTGGTAACCCGCGGCCCTGAAGTCCGCGTTTTCCAGATACCGCTTGTAGACTGATTCGGCCGCCTCAGCGTATGAACGCCACGGCTGGCTCTCTCCCAGATAGTTCCCGATCTGCTCATGGATGCGCTGAGCGTCGTAATACCGCAACTTGAACCGTTTGAGGTAATCCGTTTCATTCTGGAGTTCCTGGCCCCATTTGCGACCGTACTCCGTCATGTGGCGTTCCCAGGTATCGAATTCGGGGGGTTGGCTCGACGCCTCGATCACGCCGTCGCGCTGCACGCCGTCACTGCCGCCAGTTGACGTGCCACTGGCGCCGTCGCCAGAACCGCCACCACTACCGCCACCACCGCCACAGCCTGCCATAGAGGCGGCGACGAACAGTGCGCAGAGCGGTCCGGCTCGGTAGAAGATGGATCGGCTACGGGGTGTGCGCGAGGAACTCCGGTGCATGGCTGACTCCACGGTCGGTGGGCCGCACACCCAAGTCTCCGTGCGTGCGAACGGAAACGTTTCCCCTCTGGCATTGATTGATACGCTTTCCCTGCGTGGGGCCGGTTGGCCAGTTCCCTGTTGAGTTTCACGCGAAAGGCGACCTTGTACGGCTGTGGTCGCAGCCGGTCAACGCTTCTCCGGACGAGCGGGGCGATCGTTGCGATAACTGGTCCGGCCTTCGGAAAATCCGGACAGTGCGGAGCGTGGTGATCCTCTACCGGTCGGCGTTACGCGCGATCGCCTCGCTTCGCCACTCGACGAACCGGAAGCTGTCGCGGTAGTTCTGATTGAACAGTTTTGCGGTCGTCAGATTCGCCAGTTCCACACCGCCGGCGAAGATGGCGTCACCGCGCTGCAGCCAGGCACCGTCCCCTGTCTGGAGATACAACCATGCGAACATTGGGGCGATCAATTGGTTGAGATCCGGGGCCGGTGACTCGCCGCCCACACCGCTAATGCCGGGCTGGACGTACTTGAATGCCCCATAGCCCGTGCCGTCGACGTCTGCGACCCACATCTCGTCCCAGAGGAAGTCCGCGAGTCGCTCCAGCGCCGGGGTGATCCGGCCGTCCGGGGTGTCGAGTTCAACCGACCGCTCGTAATACTGGATCAGGGCGGAAGCCGTCAGGCCGGTCATGAAGGCCTGGCAGAACTGCCAGTCTGGATCGCGGTCGATGTAGTCCTTGGTTACCCAGATATCGATGTGCCCAAGGGCCAGATCGACCAGTTTCGATAGCCGTTCGGCCTGCCGTGGATAGCCGGCACGTTCAGCAACGATATGGCTCTCGATCGAGTAGGCGATCTCACGCGAGTATTTCTGCTGGGCCCACTCCGCGTGCTGGTTGATCGGAAAGGAGAACGGAGGTCGGTCACGCAGTTTCTCGAGGTAGTCGCGCGACTGGTTGTCGCCTGTATGTTCCCAGTCGAGATACAGACCGTGCGGAAACCGCTGCCATCCAACCGCTTGGAAGTCGGCTTTTTCGAGGTAGATCTTGTAGTTCGACTCGGCTTCCTGGCCGTAGGCCCGCCAGGGCCGGATCTCGCCGAGATACGCGCCGATCTGCTCATGGACGCGCTTTGCGTCGTAGTAGCGCAGTTTGAACT
>Ga0208412_1000694_pt1 | contig 16730 bp, 7 predicted proteins | sample AntDeeMetag02WF4_FD_184758 | JGI IMG/M metagenome (GOLD analysis project Ga0208412, IMG submission 184758) | Saline lake microbial communities from Deep Lake, Antarctica - Antarctic Deep Lake Metagenome 02WF4 (SPAdes) (version 2) | ecosystem: Environmental > Aquatic > Non-marine Saline and... | reverse complement strand
CTCTGAAAGTGCAGACATGGGGGGTGGAGAGTCAACTGGAGAGCAGAATTTACTGGGTGGGGAGTGACGAACCCCTCAGTAAATGGTGTGGCTAGTAACGATCTCAATCATCTTCACCGTGCCGTTGGCTATCGCCTACGCGGGTGTCTCTGAATAACTTTTTTCGGCGACGTCGACTGGCGATCACAACATTTCTAATTGACCATGATCGTGACCATTGATATATATTCGACCACAATCTGTTACCATCACGGTCTTAGCACGACCATCAGATTCGGTTTCTACAAAGCCTTCTTCAGCAAGACTATTGACATGACGTGCGACCGTACTCTTTGATTTATCCAGCTCGCTGGCAATGTCGGTTATCGAAAGAGGCGTATTCAGAGTCAGTAGTTCTGAAAGCAGTTTTGTCTCAGCATCTGTCGCCCTCCCCCGCAAATTAATCTCTGGGAGGCGACGAACACTGTTGTCTATATCTCCGACCTGAAGGATCGTGTCGATGAATCTCTCACTAGAGAAGGTTGCGACGACCAATGGGAATAGCAGTTCACGAGCACCGCCGCCGAGAATAACGATTGTTTCCCCACCTGCTGATCGGATAAGATCTATACAGTAAAGCACGCTTTCCACAAAATCAGTATATGGTAGGTGTTCTGTGTGGAGGCTGAGGTCTGGAACAACCTGCGTCAAGACGTCTGCAACCTCTTGATAGGCATCATCACCACGATCGGAACTGTTCGATGGTTGCAAGAGCACTACCTCATCTTCATCATCAAGCCCTTCGCTCAAAACAGGCCGAACGACCCGTCGACTGTCGAACCCCAACGGTGAAATGTATGTCCGCATGACTCTATCTGTGAGCCAACTCCTCGTTATTGTTCCGGATTTGTGCAACAGTAACCACGAAACGCGCACAGCCAACCCACTCAGAACGACTGGTTGACCGGATCGGTCGTCGAACTACCCCAATCATGTCCTAAATCAATGCAATAGTCGTGGAAATATTGCATAGCCGGTATTATTTTATCAGTAGAGATGGATTGTTACTCGCTCGCATTTAGCGATGCCAGATGGTAACCCCATTGGCATGGATAGAGACGTCTATATTATATTTCGTGTATTTTTTGCGATAATTTTTTAACACTGGATAGTAAATAGACATTTGTTCGCCCCACAGAGAAGGCCCACAATGGCCGATACGGGTAGCTAGAGCTATCTGTATTAACACGAGGATTGGCGTCCATCCGACACACGACGCCACGGGCGATTCCCAAGCCATCCCATGCCAGACCCACCCGACTCAAGCGAACCCACGTTGACGGACTTTATTGGAACACGAGATTCGTTTCTCGTGGTTCGAGACCCGCAACTCAAGAAAACAGGTACACAGGCACGTGCGCAACTACGGTCGCTACCGCTCTTTTCGGAGTTTGGTCTCGACCAGGTCGCTCACCCTGGTATCTACGACAATGGGTTGCGCCTCGTTGAGTACGAGCTGTACCCAAACGAAAATCTACGAGACGACGGCATCGCCGACGTCGAGTTTCCGTTGGTTCACTATGTTAGCCAAGAGATGCTGACCGGTGACCTACAAGACGACGACCGAGTGTATGATGACCAAGACATCATCCGTCGACTCCTCCGTGAACGCCCTGAGGGAGTCCCATACGTTCTGGTTACCGACACGAGCTCGCCACGGATGCCCCGGCATACCCAAAAGCCGGGGAAGTCGTTCGTAGACGAATTCGAGTGCACAGTCACTGACTACAAAGGCTTGCTGAAACGGTATCTCCAGTACAACCTTGACTCGGCGTTGCCGCTATCGTCGACGCAGAATCTGTACTTCCATCAGATATCGTCCCACCACAAGCAAGCAGGTCTTGTGGCCGGTTCGATCCCGGAGCTCTTCGACTACACGCAGATCCCAGCCGACAGTCCAGCGTGGGAGCCTCTCTACTACCTCCTTCGCGAGGATATCGATCAGGTCCTGGAGGACTACTCCGAACGGATTCGAGAAGCCCTCCGTTCATGGACCGAACGAGGACCGACCCAGAAGATCGCCAATAGCATGCTGGATATGATCGAACGGGTGGAATTCGAGGAAGAACGACTTGACGACTACCGCTACCGCCACCAAAACAACACATGACTGTTACATACACACCGGCCGATTCGAAGCCGGATAAGTTACTCACCGGGTTCATCTCGGTGCGAGCACCGGAACTCAAACATATATATCGTGCCATCCAGAGTGCGACGAGCGTCGACGAACTCATCAACAAGTTCGGCCGTCCAACTGAGGATGGACCCGAATCCGACCATATCGAGGAGACTGTGCGATTCCTCAATGCGGTTGATTTGGTTGAGAGCCCCTCGGGCGATATCAAGAGTACTGTTGATCGCATCAATGGTAGTCTATTCGGCCAGCTCGCATTCGAGCCTCGGCTCCTGTATCACTGTAATCAACAAGAAGGACGGCAGCAACACTTTACTGAGATATATCGAGCGTTACTGAAAAACAATCGACGTACAGTAACAGCTGACAACAGTGAAATCGGGGCTTCCCTAAAACGTGAATCGGATTACAACTTCAGTTGGACTGATGAAAAGGTCAAAATGTGGGTGCGGTTGTGCAACCAACTTGGCCTCATTACCACGTCTGATGAGTATCTGACGCTCAGTCCTTGTCGTGCTCTCCTCCATGATGCTCTGGTGCTTGCTCCAATGTCGTCTGATGAAAGCCCGAACTACGCTTCTGTAGAAGTCGAGAACGGGGAGTTCCGCCGAGGTCTAGATTGGATCAACGACAACCTATTTGCGGTATACCAAGAGCGAGCAGATACTCCCCAACTCCATCCAGCAGTCGCCGACGTACTACGTAATATGGAAGTCGACGGTGTGATCTCCCTCACCAGCCCTGGAGACGCACAGAATTCGGTGAAGATGCCTCCTGAAAACCTCGATAATGATGTTCGGGGGGAACGCCGTGACGTCACACGAATCTCGATCTACTCGCGTCCGGATGAGACCGCCTACGAATACCCACTCACGCAGTTCCTGACCTAACAATGAGCAACAGCATTCAGAACCCTTCGACCCCCGGCGAGATGGACCGCTACTGGGACGACGATGAGGTCGACCACTTCATCACGTCCGAGGCTCACACAGCAACAAAGACGCCAGAACAGTTCAAAGAGACACACGTCGACATCAACCGGATCTACGCGGATACCCTTACACCGATCGGTGTATCTGGTGACTTCGTCACACAAGAAGACATACTTGAATCGATTACGGCGTCGAAACTTGACGATCCCAATCGGATCTTCATCGTTCGTGGTGAACCAGGATCCGGGAAAAGCCAACTCTGTGAGTGGACGAAGTACCAAATCAACGGCTACGGTGACGATGATGACGGTATCGAAGACTACGTGGCGCTTCACGTCTCCCGTAGCCAGACCCGGATGGATCAAATCATTAACGTCCTTACCGAGCCCCTTGATGTCGATCCAAATGTCCAGAACATCGACGATCTCGATCCGCAGGACGCAGCGAGTGCCATCGTCGAGTACATGCGCGGTATCTGGTCTACCGAACATTTCACTGACCCGGAAGTCAGGGAACTAACCGAGAAACGGGGCGGGCAGAGTGATCTCCGTGCGATCTTTGCAAAGAACATACAGGAGTATCAAGACGCACTTGAATCCCGTGATGAACACCCGGACTTTAACCTCCTTACCCGGTCTGACTTTCGTGACCTCCGCCTCCAAGTAAGCTTCAGCAGCAAACTCAACGACAACCAAGACCTGCTCTATTCGGTGCTCAAAAATGAAGCCCACGAGTACCTCTCACGAAACCTCGTTGGTGACTTCAAAGAACAACTCCAAGAATACTCCCAGCGCTATCAAGAACAGGGTATCAGGCCGGTACTCATCTGTGAGGACCTCACGACGTTCAGTGTCCTCAAAGAACAACTCCTCGATCACATTTTCGAACTTGGCAGTAGCCACTACGATATCGTCCTCGGGTGGACTATCGGTTGGGAGCAGGACAACATCGATGACGCGATGGCTCGCTCGGATGCGGCCACGTACATGAAAGGCCGTTCAGAGGGGTACTTGACGATGACCAACGAGAACGGTGAGGCCTATTTTCTCGATGATGATGCCTCAGTCGAGCTCACTCGGTCGTACCTCAATGCTATCAAACGCCACTCCCAAACCGGAAACACACCAGACCAAGTTGAGGAAGCTTTCAATGGACTATATCCCTTCAATGAGCGATTTATTCAGATCGCTTACCGCCAACTCAATGACGAGGGGAGTGATCGCAAGACTCCACGACTGCTCTTGTTGCGGGTTGTTAAACATTGCCTGAAGTCGAACCTGCAGCCATACGAGGCGATGAAGTCTAATTCATTCGTAGACAGGCCAATGCTGGACATCGACTCAAAGTATCACCAAATCTATCAGGATATCAGTCGTTGGTATGGACTTTCTCTAGAGGATGGTGTGGGGGTGAAGACTGGTATTTTTGAGGCTTTCGGGGTTCCCCTACCGACTGAGGAAGTTGATGTGAGAGATGGATACGTGGTTTTCAACAAGGGACAATGGAGTGATATTAAAGAGAAAATCAATCCAGATCCCCCCGAACACGAAGTGGAAGTTGAGGATGAACCAGAAGGTGAAGGAGATGTCGATGTAGGTGAGGACAAAGAAGAGGATGAAGAGAGAGAAAATGACGATGACAATGAAGAAGAGGAAATTACCCCGGTCAAGCCAGAACTAGAGCCCTCCGGAGAGGAACGTGAGAGACGGCGCAAAGTACAAGAATTCCAAGATTGGGTCACCAATGGTGAGAAGTTCCCTAGTTCCGACACGCTACACAGTGGCGCTGTTGAGGCACTTGAGCGATGGCATAATCCGACGCGGCTCGCTAATCCGAATGCGTCGACGCGGTCTGCGAGCGCAATCTTCTACGCCCGTGGAGACAATGTCCCCGTCTCTATCCAGGGAGACCAACAGCGACAGGCGAACATCGATATAGAACTTCAGTGGGGGCCAGAATATGCGGATCTGTACACGCCGATGCTTGAGTACGGTCTCCTTGGGACGTTCGATACTACCGATACGAATTTCGATCAACTCCGGGCGTGGGCAGACACAAACGTCGCACAATTCAAGCAAGATATGCGAGAGGAAATCGAGGACTGCCTTCCGACCGAGCTTACGATTGAGAAAACCTTGGTGCTGGGTCAGTTCTTCTTGATTAACGCTGCGAAGGGGAAGACGATCGAAGACGGCAAACTTCCCGCGGGACTTGTCTTTGAGGACTATGAACACGACCGCCCGTACGGAAAGCCAATCGTCGATGAGTTCGATCACGACAGCGCGTTTGGAGAGGCCTTTTCGAGACTCGGTAAATCTTCAACCGTCATCAGCGATCTCATAGAGGGATTCTTCCTGCTCAAGTCGAACGTTGTCGACTACGAGCGCTTAGCAGAGGCACGGCAAGAAATTGCGTCTGACTTCCAAACCTACGTCGACGACGCCATGATGATTGATGCCGGCGACTTAGCTGATGCGTATAAAATTGGCTCAACGCGTAACCAAGCCAATACGAAGGTATCGACGCTATTGAGTCGAATCTCAGACTACGCAGCCGAACTCCAGCGACTCACTGCTGACGAAGATGCTTCAAACATTCAGGATGCTCTCAAACCGGTCGAACGGTGGTATGATAGCAGCCATACAGTAGAGGATCTAAGCGAGTGGTTTGAGTCGCTTTACAATTGCGCTGGGACACTAGATGTTACGATGGGGAAGAGCTACGAGGATGCCTTGAGCACACTCACCGAATCGCCCGAGGAGGTGAAACTCACTGCCTTCGGTGACGACGTTGATGTGTTCCAACAGATGGACGGTACGACCGGAACAATGCTTGTGGCACTGTTGCACGACTTCGCTCGGAGTCGCCATGAGCAGGAGGCTTGGAAAATATACGAGGCATTTGACTCGCTCATTAGCGATCTTCAAAAGGAGGAGCATTCGACAGGTTCTGACCTCGAACATCGGATCAAAGAGCTCACACAGTACAGCGAGTACGAACAGAAGCGGCAGGAAGTCTTGGGAATCACGGAGGATCTGTAAATATGTCTAATACCCAATCACTACCCACGGTCGTAGAGGCCCTCGAAGACAAAGCCAGAAAGAAGAAGCAGGCCGAAAATACCCAATACCACGTCTCGGTCGCCCAGCATAATATTCGCGAGATAAATAACGAACTGGACGATCTCATAACGAGCCTCAGAGATCTTCGATATTACAAAACCGTGTTCGAGGAGGCGTTCGATGGCTCAGCCCCGATGTTGGTTAGCAGTGCTACCCAGTCCGCAGAGAAAGCAATTGAGTCGACACAGGAACAACTGTTAGAGGACGTCCAGAGCAGTCTCGGTGATGACGGCGAGACAGAACTCGGATCTGATACTGACCACGACAATCTCAAGGTGCAACTTACTCCAAAAGTATCCAAGCAGATCTCACAGATCCAGTCGGCAACGCAAATGGTCGACAACGTAACAGAGCAGATAGAGGGCCAACTCGAATCCAAACAAAAAGCCTGGAGCACGAAGGTCAGCGCAGCAGAGGAACTGCAAAAGATCCTCGGCGGCCAAGACGGCGACTTCGCAACTACGCTGAACCATATGCATACGCTCCTCACTCGGAAGTTGATGGATTCGAGTGGGTCGGCATCGAACTTCGTCTCACAGTGGACCAATGCAGTGAGCAACTGGGAACAACACCAGTCACTCCAGAGTTTTGACGATTTCCAAGAGAAACACAATCTCTCCGATTCAACAGTGGAGGACGTCAAGACCCTCAGCCAGTCGGGGGAACTGACCTTGGCCGATGTTTCCCTGGAGACCATCAAGGAAATGAAGCGTGTCGACGAGCTTGAATCGGCCATCGAATTGAGTCTCTAACCATGGACGACCCAGTAGCCCGTGCAGAGCAGATGCAAGAGGCCTATCACGATTACTTCATTGGTCGTGGTGGGCGGGCAGCACGTAGCGTCGCTAATCGGCTCGTCGATGGGAAAGACGACCTCACGGGCATGCGTGGGCCCTATCTGCAAGCACTCGATATCCCAAACTGGAGTGACCAGTCGTGGGACACCTTTGCGCGATCGGCACAACTTGAGCCCCACATTCGCCGTGCATTCACAAAGATTGGGTTCGAGCGACTCTACGACTTCCAGGAACGCAGTATTGAGGCCATTCTTGAGGGCGATGACACCGTCATCACGGCCGCAACGGGGCGAGGGAAAACTGAAGCGTGGCTCATCCCGATTCTCAATCAGATTCTTGAGGACAAGCGATACGGCGATGAAGGCGATGAGACGAGCGTCAAGGCCACACTCATCTACCCGACGAAAGCGCTTGCACAGGACCAACTGAAGCGGCTCCTGCAGTATCTCTATCGGATCAACAAACAGCTAAAGTCCGAACAGCAGATCACTGTCGGTATCTATGATGGTGATACGCCACGGAATGTCGGTGAATCAGGTGCCGAAGGGTATCTGAATGCGACCTTCCGTCACTTCGAGTGTCCAGGGTACAACGATGAGCTCGAAAAGTGTCAGGACTGCGGCGGTGGCGTTCGAATCCGAAACAACACGTCGCGGTTCAAGCTCATCCCAGAGAAGGCATACTGTGAGGACGATACACCGAACGATGTGCCGCTTGATTTCTTGCGGCTGACAAAAAACGATATCCTGCAAGAGGGTGTCGACATTCTGCTCACGAACCCAGATACGATAAATTACCGTCTGATCAACACCAACGCAGAGGACGAACACGAACGGTTCATCTACGAACCCGACTTCCTCGTCTTCGATGAGGTCCACACTTACGACGGGTTGTTCGGGAGTTACACATCGACACTGATGAAGCGTATCCAGGCGCTTCGAACAGAACGGGGCGTCGATGACTTACAGCTTGTTGCGAGCAGTGCGACTGTCGAAAATGATGTTGAGCTGTTCCAGAAGGTAAGCGGCGCTGTCGATGTCACTCAAGTAAGCGAAAATCCGCGTGAGATCGATGGTGAGTGTCCACAGCGGGTCCCGGACGCTCTGACCACTCAACGTCTGTCCGTCGACCGTATTCTGGATGCGACAGCCACAGAGGAAGATGCAGTCCCCGGGTTGGACGGCTTCGACTATACACTTGAGGATGCGATGAGTTACGATCGCGACCGCCGTGAAACGGTGGTGGCTGATGCCCTGTTCGATTATCTCACCACCGCCGAAGCTGAAGATGACTCCGGTGCACAGGTGGTCCGCTATGTCCATCAGTTGCTGTACGATGAGCCACTTACGCGATCAGAATTGCACGGCAAGTTGGAGGCGACGTTAGAGGTTGATTCCGATGAAGCCTCAACGGTAGTCTCGAATGTGCGGTCTCTGGGTGAATTCTCAGGGATGTTGGAGAACAGAAGTCACATGTTCTCGTGGCCAATTGACGGCTTCTATACGTGTCCATCGTGCGATGCAACCCACAGAGCTCCACAGGATGAATGTCGTGTATGTGGGTTCGAATTCGTCACTCGATCTACCTACTGCCGACACTGTAGTAACGAGCACTCAATCGCGTGGTACTGTCCAGCCTGTGATCAACTAGAGCCGTATACACCGACCGAACACGGGACCATCGACCAGGAAGAAGAACACATCTGTCACCGATGTGAGCACGCCCGTGACGACGTCGTCCAAATGGTGCGCACGACATTCCAACCGTTCCTCGAGTGTCTCGACTGTGGCCACCGCACCGAGCGAACCACGGTTCGTGATTGCGATGCCTGCGGTTCCAAGACCGTGCGGACGAGCGAAGAGACGTTTACGTGCGTCAACCCGGAGTGTGAATCCACCCACGAGGCTGAACGTCGCTGTAACAACTGCACTGGGAGCGACTTCACTCTCGCAACCATCGACGGCCCATTTGATTGCCGGAACTGTGGCACGTCCTACGACAACTCCGAGGAGGCTCCTGACCACTGTGTCGACTGTGGGGCCTCACTCAATTCGACTCGATATCTTCCATGGGTCTGTGAGAATGACGGTTGTAGCCGGATCCATTTCGATCACGAGCCCGAGCAGTGTGCCTGTGGGGCCTCGGAGTTCGTCAAACGTGGCCTCTTCGAAATCCGCCACGATCAGCACTGTCGAGATTGTGATACTGCCATCCTCGGCAGTCAAGACTGCGACTGTGAGGAACCGGATATCCACCCGCGAACCGGTCATCATCAAGCCTACAAAACAATCGATACCAACGGCTGGATTCACACAATGAGTTCACAGCGGTCGGCTGTTCCATGCCCGCATCAATATGCACGGTATGAGATTGGCCGTCGGTTTGATGAACTGATGCGGGGGCCGAGTAATCTCGCCGTGACAACCTCACAGTACATGTTACGTCGAGTTGCAGACGAGGAGGGCCAACAGGCGGCGAAACTCCTGTCGTTTGCTGACTCCCACCGTGACATGAAAGAGCTCAGTCGGGATTTCTCTGAACCCGAAGTCGAGACACTCCTCGATCAACTACTGATCGAAAATGCGTCGACTCCCTCAGACGGCGACCACTGGCGACCGATGGATCAAGTCCTTGCGTCTGCTGCGGACATGGTCGATGACGTCAATGAGGCACTGGAACCGCCGCGTGTTGCGAGGAACGTCGAGTTCGATCTGAAGTCGCGGTTGAAAGACCAACCCCGTAAACGATGGGACGATGATAACGCGCTCTACGATCGGCTGACTCGACGCGCAATTGAGCATACCTACAGCCAGCGGTTGGGCGAGCGAGACGGCTCGCTTGCTGAAGAGGGCCTGATCGATGTTCGCCTTGCTGGGGGGCTTGATGAGCTCTCTGGCGATGAACGTGCAATTGTCCGCGAACTCGTAGACGAAGGAAACGACTATCGAGTTGCGAATTTCGACCATCCAAGTCCCGACACGCCTGCTGAATCCGTTGTCGAATCACTGGTCGACCGCAACATCCTCGCTTACGGACACTCCGAGGACTACGTCTCCTTCGATCCATCAGCGCTTGCTCTTACTGTCGCAGGCGATGGTGATGGGATCCGATTTGATCCGCAAGCCGAGCGATACTATACAACGCTCCATCATCAGTTCGGATTGGACACGCAGGCGACGGTCCCGTCTAAAACATCACTGACACAGCGGGCATCGATCTCTCACCCACGGTTCGCCCAACGTGCCCATCGTGCTGAATACTCACGGACTCGAATCCTCATCTCCGAAGAATATCTTGGGGCCACGAACAAACGCAAGCGGCGGGAGTTGGAGTACCTCTTCCGGGAGGAGAATTATCCGCATCACCTCTCTTCAGGACCAACGATGGAACTCGGGGTCGACATTGGTGATCTTGATGCCCTCCTGCTTTACGGGACGCCACCAAACATGAACGCGTACCTGCAGCGAGTCGGCCGTGCAGGCCGGAGCTCTCATTCTTCGATGGTCCATTCGGTCAGCCAGCGGAACCCGATCGACTACTATTATTACGACCATCCGGACGAGCTCATCGACACTGACCCGACCCCTGTACCACTCAACGAACACAACGAGGAGGTCCTTCGCGTGTCGCTATCGTGGGGGATCTTTGACTATGTAGCGGCCAACTTCACCATCCAATGGGATGTCAGTCACCATGGCCGAGCGCGATCAATCGATGGCGGTGATACTCCTCACCGTCGTAGTATGCTTGATGACAGTGACCGTGCAGACGCCAGCAAACTGACCCATGTAATGTCATTGGGCGCCAATACGCTGTCTCTAGGCACCGCAGATTCCAAACTCGAGGTGCTCAGTGAAGTGGTTGACGACTACGAAGGAGACATTGCCGATTACCTCGAGTCCCTGCTGGACTACAAGTTCTGTGAGGAGTGTGAAAAGCGGTACTCCGCAGGCGACGACCGCGACACATGTGCAGATAGTGATTGTGATGGCACACTTCGATACGCCAAGGAAGAATTCGGCCATCTCGTCGAGAACGCCATCGAGAACTTCGATGAGCACTACATTACTGGCTTTCGGGAGTACAAGGAAGGGCTCGAAACCGAACTATCAGACCTCAAACGACGTAATTCCCGATTGGGTCGCGACCAACGACGAGCTAGTTCGGACGAACGGGCCCAAATTGCGCGCCAACGACGTGGACTTAAGGACCGCATCAGTGTTCTGGAAGACTATCTCTCGGATCTTGGAGATGCGAGTTACTTCGATTTCCTCAGAGAGTCACGCAAGAGCAAGTACGACTTCTCGATGCGGAGTGTCGCTACGACGGCTGGCCTAACGCTCGTTGATGATGGATACACCCGTCGGAATGTCGGCGGTCAGGAGAGTGGCCGTGCCATGCGGATGGCGCTCTCGGAACTCCACCCTGGAGCTGCGTACCTTGAGGGCGGCGAGACGTACACTGTATCGCGTGTTCGACTGGACGAGAAGGCCGGCTCAGACCTTCGAGATATGGTGACCCAAGCCGTCGATGGAGACCAACTGGCTGAGGAACTGGTCTGTCCGGCGTGTCACGCTTCGCACGATATCGGTGCCGACGAGTGTGATTGCGAGAACGATGTCCCGCTTAAACGACGACGGCTGGCGGTGCTTGATTCAGTCGACGCCTATCACGACAATCTCAAACTGACTGCAGAAGGCGACGAAGCCCGCTACCTTCACGACGAACCGAACAACCCTGTACAGAACACGTACGCTGAGCGACAGACGTCGATTCTCAAGTTCGATGCTGAACGGACATTCGAACTACGGGATGCAGACGGTGACTCGATCGGGACGATCGCGTACGGCGATTACTCGGTGTTGCTGCATACTGAGAGTTATAAGACGAAATATAAGTCTGGAGAAGTCGACCCAAGAGCGACACCATTCCAGGTCTGTGGTGAAGAGAACTGTCCGGGTGTTATCTACCACGATGGTAATGATCAACGGCGATGCAGTGCCGATCCCGATCATTTCCCGGATGGCCGTGGCGTTGACTCAGAGTTCATTCGTCTCGGGTATCAGTATGATACACAGGGGATTCGTGTTGATTTGGATACCCGTGACCTGTCGCATACGTTGGCTCACGGGCTCCGAGTCGCGTTGCAGTATCTTGGCGGCGTCAACATCCGTGATCTTGCGGAATACGTCGACGAAGACCACGTGGACATCTTTGAGGCCCAAGAAGGCGGAACCGACATTGCACGACTTGTCTTCGAACGATCTGATAACGAATATCGAGCATTCGACCGTGCAGTCGACCTCATGCGAAAGCAGTTCGACTGTGGCTGCGAGAACGGGTGTCCGTCATGTCTCTACCAGTACGGCTGTGACGTTCGAAACGACCAACGGTCGTTCAATCGGGAACGTCTCCGAGAGATCATATCCCAACGGGACGTGACAATACGGTCGATCACGGGCGACGAGAGCGACGAACAGCTTGCAGACTAACCAACATCCCCATAGCTCACCACCGATGAAATTTGACCCACTCACACTTGCGAACTCGATGCGTGAATCGTACGCTGAACATTACGCTGGCTCTCAGCCACACCATGCAGTAAAGAATCTAATCTCACGGTACCACGAAGGGTCCGGTGAGTCACTTGAAAGTGACCTCCCGGAGTTCATTCGGACAAAAGGTCCTTACTTGCAGGTGCTTGACCTCCCGCGGATAAGCGACGTTCCTTGGGAGACGTTCGCCGACAACCATGGCCTCCATGATGATGTCACCGCGACGTTCTCAGAGGCTGGATTCCGATCTCTATTCGAATTTCAAGAGTCTGCGGTTGAATCGGTCCTTGAGGACCACCATACGCTCTTGACTGCGGCTACAGGCCGCGGGAAGACAGAAGGATGGCTTATTCCAATTCTTCAGTTCATAACCGAGGCAAAGGACGGCGAGCATGCAGCTCACCCACCGGACAGTGTCAAATGCATCCTCACATACCCGACGAAAGCACTGGCACAGGATCAGCTGAAACGGTTAATTGATTACCTGTTTACACTCAATCGCGACCGGTCGCCGGACAAGCAAATCACTGTTGGGATTTATGATGGCGACACCAAACGTCGCGATCCCGACGAACTCGGCTACCTTCAGACTACGTTTCAGTACTTCGACTGCCCGTGTGGTGAGTGTGACTCGTCACTAACGGTCAGACAGCGTGAGGATGATTCGTTTGTCGTCGAACCGATGGTAGAACATGATGATGACCTCACGTTCGAATTCATCAAAGTCACCCGAGATGCGATTGTTGAATCCCCAGCGGACATTCTGTTGACGAACCCGGATACGATCAACTACCGACTCTTCAACGTCAACAGCGACGAAGACCAACACCGGTTTGTCGCCGAACCAAAGTACTTCGTGTTCGATGAGATCCACGAATATTCCGAGCTCTTCGGTTCATTCACATCGACGCTTATGCGCCGGTATATTCGGGAGCGACAGGAACTCAATGGATACAGCAGTGAAGCGGATGATGATCTCACTATTGTCGGTGCATCGGCCACTGTAGAGAACAAACGGACGATATTCCAGCGCATTAACCCGTTTGTCGACCCCGACATCGAGGTTGTTGAGGAAGACGAGCGGACGCTTGATGCGCCTTTCCCTGTCGACATTCCAGACGAATTCGTTTCTGAGGAGCTCACCGAGGATCAATTACTTGACGGGGGTACTGCAGCAGCGAAGAAAGCGCTTGAAGTCGCTGGCATTGAGGACAGCACCGAGGATGTAGAGGATGCACTCTACGAACATCTAGTCGAAGATGAGGGAGGTCCGCTAGAGTTTGTTCGTGGTATTTATGCAGCGCTTCGTGAGACCCCGCTCCGACCAGCTGGCCTTCGCGATCGCATCATCGAGGAGTGTGACCGCACTGAGTCTGAAGCTGAGACCGTCGTCACGAATTTCATGACCATCGGTAGTGTGTCGGGCATTCTAGAGCGTCGAGCCCATCTATTCAGTTGGCCGCTCGACGGCTACTATACGTGTATTAATTGTGGGACGGTCTATGACACGCCGCAGTCATCCTGTACGGAGTGCGACCATCACTTTGTGACGAAGCTCTCGTTGTGTACAGAATGTGGCGAGGAGTCGCTTGAGTCGTGGTTCTGTCCAAACTGCGAGCGGCTGGCACCCCACACGGTGACCTCAGAAGAAGGCCGATTTGAGTACTTCAGTCGGAAGCAGTGCCAGTGTGAGACAGTCGATGGTGAGACCCCTGAGATGATCAAGGTCTTCTGGCGACCGTACTACGAATGTGCTGACTGCGACGAGCGGCAGAAGATCGATCGTCATCATGATTGCCCAGACTGCGGAGCTGCAATGGTACTTGACGATTCGATGGACAAGCACGTCTGCACCAACGTTGATTGCGATGGTGAACTCACCGTTGAGGAGGCCCAAGAACCTGAATGCCATTCGTGTGACTCCACAGCACTAGAGCCGCTGGCAGACGAGGGCGTCCAGTACTGTACAGAGTGTGGAGATATCTATGAAGACCCTGAGGGGCAAGGCTGTACCACTGACGATTGTGACGGCGATCTCACACCAAAACGATTCCTGGGATGGACGTGCAGCGATCACGAATGTGATGAGGTATACTTTGGAACGCCGCCGGCATCATGCGGGTGTGGGAAACGAAAGCTCGTGCGGTCGGCACTGTTTGATATCAATATGGTCGAAGAGTGTCAGTCCTGTGGCCACGAATTCCTCCCGCATGGGCCTCATGACTGCAACTGCGACGAACCCGAGATTAGTCGCCGAGCAAAGGGATATAGTAATTACCGCATCGTCGACGATGCTGGGCGTATTCGAAAGGCCAGTCAGTTCCCTGGTGGACTGCCGTGTTATCATGAGGACCAACGAGAGACCTACAAGAAGAATCGGCGGTATGATTCGATGCTCCGTGGTCCGGCCAACGCTGCAGTAACAACAGGCCGCTATCTACTACGATCACTCGCGGACCGTACAGATCCCAGTACATTCGCTGAATCAAAAATGCTCTCCTTTGCCGATAGTCAGTCGGATATGAAGGAACTGGAGCGGAATTTCCGTGAACCAGAGGAGACGTTCTTTTTCGACCAATTGTTTATTGAGACCGTCAGGTCCGAGGCTAGTGATGCGGGGTGGGCAACACTCTCAGATGTTATCGCGTGTGGGGTTGATGATGCCCATCAATATGAGAACGAATTGGCGGGTGAGGGTGGCAACAGCCCCCAGATGTACGATCGGTTGACTGCCTACGAGCAGTCCGTCGACGAGTACCTCAGAGAGGAACTGCTATCTCGGGTTTTCCCCGGGAAATACGGTCAGCGCTACCGGAGCACTCAACTTAGCGACGACGGATTGATTGACATTCGATTGGACGCCGATCTCGATGATCTCACCGAGGGCGAACTTGAGTTGCTCAAAGAGGCTATTGGGCAGAATCACTACTACGAACCAAACTTGGTAGACGAGGTCGACGGCGGACGCAGTCATCTTGACACACTCCTCGATCGTGGACTTCTACGGCGAATCGATGAAGACGGCAGTCGATATGTGATGGTCGACGAAGACGTCGTTGAGTGTGCTGTCGTCGACGAGGAGACGCCAACGAACTACAGTCCAAGCAACCAAGAGTATGCCACTTCGCTCGAAGTCGACCTGGGAACCGCAGCCGACGACGTCACCGAGTTCGAAGTCACAATCGAAGACCGATCGGATTTCTCACACCCCCACTACAACTTAACCGCTCAAAAGGTCTCGGCGTCCGATCCGATGATGCTCCTCGCCCGAGCCTACTACGGTGAGACCGACCGCGATGAGCGTCGGAAACTGGAGTTCCAGTTCCGACAGGGTCGATACCCGCATTTCCTCTCGTCGGGGCCAGCGATGGAACTCGGGGTCGACATTGGTGACCTCAACACGTTACTCCTGTATGGTACGCCACCGAATGCGAATTCGTACCTGCAGCGAATCGGTCGCGCAGGACGTTCCTCTGGGAATTCGTTGATCCATTCGGTCAGCCAGCGGAACCCGATCGACTACTACTATCATGAGCACCCCGAGGAGCTCATTGCTGCAGACCCACAACAGGTACCGCTCAACGAGGTGAATCGTGAAGTGCTCCACCAGTCCCTGACATGGGCTGTCCTCGACTGGGCGGCGACGACCCGATGGGTGCCGTGGCGTCGTGAACAAAGTGGTCTGGAGGATCTCCTCGTCTGTAAGGACGAACCGACGTCACGCACCGAGTCCAAGCCAAACGATATACTGACATTTACAGGCGTACTCTCATCTACGAACTTCCAAGTTCAGATTCAAAACGACGAATCACCGCTTGAAGCACTACGGTCGCTTCTTGCCGACAACCATGATGAAATCAAAGAGTGGTTAGAAGATCTCCTGTCATTTAGTGTCTGTTCTGACTGTGGGAGAAAACATGCTGCAGGCTACGGCGGGGAATGCCAGCGCGGCGACTGTGACGGTGTAGTCGAGCCCGTTTTGCAGACACACGGCAGCATTGTTGAGGGTATACTCTCCGGTACAGAGGATATCGAAAGCTTCGAAGAGACCATTATCGACCTGTACTTCGATCAGCAGGACGACATTTATGCCGATATCGATGAACTGGAGGACGAACTGAGTGATCTGCGGCGTGAAAAACGAAAGG
>Ga0208412_1000690_pt1 | contig 16762 bp, 16 predicted proteins | sample AntDeeMetag02WF4_FD_184758 | JGI IMG/M metagenome (GOLD analysis project Ga0208412, IMG submission 184758) | Saline lake microbial communities from Deep Lake, Antarctica - Antarctic Deep Lake Metagenome 02WF4 (SPAdes) (version 2) | ecosystem: Environmental > Aquatic > Non-marine Saline and... | reverse complement strand
CGACGCGGGAGCCGCCTGGCACAGCCATGAATACAGCGCCCAGCATACCGCCGCCAGCATGGCAAAGCCGTAGCCGGCCAGCGAGCCTTCGTGGCTGCCGCTCAGTGCCTGCGGCACCATCAGCAGGGCCACGCCGGCAAAGGCAATTATGGCGCCGAGCACGCTTGAAAAGCGCACGCGGCCGAAGGTAATCCACTGACTTAACAGAATGAACAGCACCGGCCAGGTGTAGGTAATCAAGGCGGCGTCCGAGGCGGGTGCCAGCCGCATGCCGATAAAGTAACTGCTGACCGCACCGGTAGTGAGCAGCGGCAATCCCAGCCAGATGGCCAAGCGCCAGCCCATGCTCAGGTGGCGGGTGGGCTCGCGCCGGCTTAGCGGTAGCGTGACTAGCGCGCCTGCCAGCAGCGTGAGCGCGGCCAGCGGCAGTGGAGAAACATCGCGCGCCTGTTCGGCGAGCAGCGGGGCAGCACTCCATAACACGACGGCCACCAACGCAGCGGCAATACTGAAATGACGGGGTGAGATAATATGAATGTTATGCATACGTTGGCTCCTTGCCTTGAATATCACTCTCGCAGCATATCCCGCCACAACGCATCATAAAATAAATGCTTATTGATGTGACTCATCAATGTTCGTGATGAATGGGCTATAATGTGTTGACGGTACTTTGTCGTCGTGATGGCAAAAAGGAGTCTTATGCGCGCCCCCACGTTTGATCTCACGCTGCTGCGCACGCTGGTGGCGGTGGCTGACAACGGCAGCGTGACCGCCGCTGCCAAGCGATTGTCGTATACCCAGTCGACGGTCAGCATGCAGTTAAAGCGGCTGGAAGAGCAGCTCGACACGACGCTGCACGAGCGCGTGGGGCGCAAGCTCAAGGTCACCGCCGACGGCGAGCGTTTGCTGACCCACGCACGCAGGCTGCTGGCGGTGAACGACGACGCCTGGCAGGACATGCAGGCGCGCCAGGTGAGCGGCGAGCTGCGCCTGGGCATTCCCGAAGACTACGCGCTGCTGCTGCCCGCGGTGTTGACCTATTTTCATCAGCTGTATCCCGGCGTGTCGCTGGAGGTCATTTGCGGCACCAGCGTCGACTTGGCCGAGCGGGTGAAAAAGGACGAGCTGGAGCTGGCGCTGGTCACGCGGCAGCGCCGTTCGCCGGGGGGGGAAGTGATCCGCCGCGAGCCGCTGCTGTGGGCAGTGGGGCTGCAGCACCAGCCGCTGCTGCGCGACCCGTTGCCGTTGGCGCTGTATTCCCGCGGGGCGGACGTGTTTCGTGAAGTGGCCGAACAGGCGCTGGAATCCGCCGGACGGCAGTGGCAGGTGGCCTATACCAGCCAGTCGATGAGCGGGCTGACGCCGGTGGTAATTGCGGGGCTGGCCATCGTGGTGATTACCCGCAGCATGTTGACGCCGATGCTCAAGCCGCTGGATGAAAGCAGCGGCCTGCCGGCGCTGCCCAGCATCGAGCTGGCGCTGCACTGGGCACCGCACCGGCCGTCAGAACCGGCGCGACGGCTGGGAGATTTGATTCGCCGCCAGCTGGCCGCGCCGGCGCCGGATTAACGCCGGTCAAGTGAGATGATTGTCCCAGTGCAGCGCCAAGTCGGCCAGCGCCACGGCGTCGGGCTTGCCGGGCTCGATCCGATAAAGCCCGCCCTGGCCGGACGACACCAAAAAACCGCCCGCGCCGTCGCAGCGGGCGCCGGCGGCGTCGGGCAGGGCGTAGTCACCCAAGAGCTTCCCGCTTTGATGGTTGAGCATGATGACCTTATGCCCTCGCGGCGCGGTCACCAGCGCCAGCGGTTGCTGCCGGCTGATCGCGACGCTGGCGGTGTACTGCTGAAGGCTCGCGGTTAGCGCTTCCTCAAGGGCTAGCTCGGAGAACGCGCCGTCCGGCCCTAGCCGGCAAAGCAGCGGCTGGGTTTCCCACTCGGGCCCCTGAAACTGGTAGCCCGCTACCACCGTGCCGTCTGCGCTGACGTCCAGATGCCGGCAGCTGAGCTGGTGGTGCGAGGGCCGGTGGCGCGCGGTAATCGCGCCGCTGTGGCGGTCCACCAGCAGCAGCGCCGGGTCCATGTCGCCAAGGTTGAGTTTGACGCGGCCGTAGTCCGGGTGCGTCTTGATGCCGCCAAGCCCCACGGCCAGCGTCTTGCCGTCGGGCAGCAGGCGGATCTCGTGGGGGCCGATGCCGTCAAGGGTGATGTCGCGGATGTGCTTATAGCCGTCGTCGGCGTCATACACCCGCACGAGCCCCATGGCGTCATCCAGTCGGTTGGCGGTGACGTAAAGGTAGCGCCCGTGGGGCTCGAACACGCCGTGGCCGTAAAAATGGTAGCCGTCGCCGGCGGCCACGCGGTGGGTGATCTGGCGCTTGTCGGCGTCGACCACGTAGAAGTGGTGGCCCGGGCGCCGGGCAAAGACCACCGCCCGGGGTGCGCTGGGCGACAAGCAGCCACCGTGGCAGCGCTCGGGAATGGTCAGCGTAAAGTGGCGCTCGCCGCTGGGGGTAATGCCGGCGATGCAGTGGTTGCCCTGGGCATCATCCACCGCGCTGAACAGCCAGTCGCTGTGCTCGCGGCCGGGCAGCGCCCAGGCAAAGGAAGGCATAGCCAGCGCCCCCGCGCCGGCCACCAGCAGGTTGCGCCGCGTCTGGTTAACGGTCATGGGTCAGTCCCCGTCGCTGGAGTTAAAGCCGCGCCGCAGCCCGGTCGCTGCGGCAACGTCAAGCGCCAGCAGTTGGCGCAGCTGGCTTACCTGAACGTAAAACCCCTGCAGCGCAGAAAACGCGTCCTTTTTGTCAAGAACAGGGTTATCAAGTGCAGGGTTGTCAGATGCAGGGTCGTCAAGCGCAGGCGCGAGCCCGGCGGGCAGCGCGGCGGCGCGCTCAAGGATGGTGTCCAGCTGTTCGCGCACGCTTTGCGCCAGTTCAGCGTGGCCGCGGCTCGTTAGCAGCGCGGTCAGGCCGGGCATTAGCCCGCGGTTAATCCCGTCAAGGCTGGCCTGCATCAGGGCGATGCTTTGGCCGCTGCGCCAGGCCTCGGCGCGGTAGCCGTTGGCCGGTTTGCCGCGCAGCCCCAGCGGGTTGGCCAGGCGCTTTTCTTCCAACCGTTCCACGCTTTGAATAGCACTTTGCAGCAGCGTATGGGTATAGCCGTCGGTGGTTTCAAAGTGCTGGCCAAAGGCGTCCCAGTCGTCGGCAAGCGCTTGGGTGGTGTGGGTCAAATGCGTGCTAACCGCCCGGGTGAGGGCGCAGGCGTTGGTGCTATCCAGCGCTGTTTTTTCTATGGCGTCGTCATACAGCAGGTATTCCAGCGCGGGAAAGCCCTGCACCGCGACGCCGGCCTGCTCAACGTCCTGCACCGTCGGTGGGGCGTCGGCCTTGAGCTGCGTGTTGATCTTGCGGCCGACCAGATTTTTGCTGTCCGGCCAGAACTGCAGCTGCCAGCCGCGGCTTTGCTGTTCGATCGGCCCGAACTGGATATAGCGCACCGCCTGCCAGTCGCGGTAGGCGGCCAGCCAGTCGGCCTCCAGCGTGGTGCGCGCGGTTTCACTGGGCGACTGGCAGTAGTCGGCAGCGCTTTGCTCAAGGGTTTTCGCGGCGTCGGCAAGGGCGGTGTATTGCTGCTGGGCCGCCTGGTGCCACTGCTCGCGCGGGGCGGGTTTATCAGCGCTGGCGCCAAGCGTTAACAGCAGCGAGGCGGCAACCAGTCCGGTTTGGGCGGTGCGTCGAAAAGGCACTCGTGTCGGCATGGCGGGCTCCTTTACTCAGGGGAAATGCATCACAGGGATTTGAGAAAGCGCAGCACGCTTTGGCGCTGCTCGGAGGGCAGGGCGCGGTAGCGCTCGCGGGCCGTTTCGGCTTCGCCGCCGTGCCACAGAATCGCTTCTTCCAGGGTGGCGGCGCGGCCGTCGTGCAAAAAGCGCGCGCGCGGGTTAACCGTCTGCGCCAGACCAATACCCCACAGCGGCGGGGTGCGCCATTCGTTGCCGCTGGCCTCGAACTCGCGGCGGTTGTCCGCCAGCCCTTCGCCCATATCGTGCAGCAGCAGGTCGGTGTAGGGCCAGATAGTTTGGCCGGCAAGCGCGGGGCGCGCGGCGTTTTTGGTCGTTTGCTGGCGCGGCGTGTGGCAGCTGGCGCAGCCAAGCCTGTTGAACTGCCGCGCGCCCTGCTGCACGGCGGGGTCGTCCATGTCGCGGCGCATGGGCACGGCCAGGCTTTCGGCGTAGAAGGTGATGAAGTCGGCGATTTTGTCGCTGACTTCGGGCTCGCCGCCATCGGCAAAGTCGTCGCACTGCTGCGCGGCGGTGCAGTCGGTGGCCGGGGCCAGGCTAGAGGTCAGCCCCATGTCGCCGGCGAAGGCGTGCATGCCCTGCTGCTCGACGCTGGGTTCGCCGGCTTTCCAGCCAAAACGGCCGACCACGGTGCTTTGGCGGCGTTCGTCCCAGACGTGGTTGACTCGCCCGGAAATCCCGTCGCCGTCGCCGTCGTCAGGGTCGGCGGCGGCCAGCAGATCAGCCTCGGGAATCGCGGCTAGCAGTCCCAGCCCGGACATCGGCGGCGCCAAGCGCGGCGAGGTTTCGAGTGCGTCGGGCAGCGGCCCGTAAGCGGGGGAATCAATCCGGTAGTGCGGTGCGGTCAGGGTGACCGTGTCGCCGCCCTCAAGGCTGACTTGGCGTTTTTCGTGGTCGATGACCAGCGTGCCCTCGGGCTCGGCGCCGGGAATCGCGGCGGTTTGCAGCTGGCGGCCGTAGTTGGGCACCGGCACGGCGCCGAGCTGTTGGAGCGTTTCCTCGCTGCCCTGTTCGGCGGGCAATGAGAGGCGCAGAAACAGCGCGATCGGCGTCTCGTCGCCCCTGGGTGGATGGCCGCGGCCGTCCTTTATGTGGCAGCCCTGACAGCTGTTGGTGTTAAACAAAGGCCCGAGGCCGTCGCGGGCGGCGGTGCTGGCCGGGGCCACGACCCAGGGGTTGCGGAAAAAGCTGTTACCTACGCTGAAATCGAGCCGTTTGGTCATGGCCAGATTTCCCAGCGGCAGCGAGTAGGCGTTGTGGTCAAACTGCTCCACCGAGCCCTGGCCGCCGGACAGCGGCGTGCCTTGGATGGGAAAGGCGTCGGCTTCATCGCCGGCAAGCGTCAGGCCGGAAAACATCAGCCCGGCCAAGAGAAGGAGAGAGTGCGGTGTCATCGGGCTGCCTCGCAGATGAGCGGTATGCATAAACGGCAAAAACCGCCCTGCAGAGGGCTGCCAGGGCGGTGGGTCAAGCATTCTTGATCACGCCGCGTGCCTAGAAATTATGGCCGGCGGTATCCGGCTGCAGGGAAGTGACGCCAAGGGCACCCGCCGCTTCTTCGATGGAGGCCGTTTGTGCCACCAGCGCAAGAATTGCGTCGTTGATCATCCGGCTGCCGTCTGCGTTGCCCGGCGCGATCATCATGTCAAAGGCCATCGGTGATTGTTCAGCCTCGGCGGCCTGTTTGATCACGTTAAGCTTGTCCATTGAGGTTTCAAGCTGGCCGCGCAGGGTTTTGTCCAGTTCGCTATCTTGCTGGGCTAATAGGTCGGCAAGCGCCGGGCCGCTGACCACCGAGCCGTCGGTGCGCTCGTACACGCCGGTGTAGACGTTTTGAATGCCCTGGCCGTTGAAGTAGTGCGAGTTGTGGGTGTTGTCGCTGAAGCAGTCGTGCTCGTCCTCAAAGGAGTTGGCTTCAAGGGCGACCTTCAAACGCTCGCCGGCCAGCTCGCCAAGCGACAGCGAGCCCATGCCGAAGAGCATGCGGCGCAGGCCTTCCTGATCGCTTTCGGCGAGCAGCGCTTCGCGGTAGTTGCCGGCGGTGTCTGTTGCCCACTGCCCGGTCATCCACTCAAGGTCGTCGACCAGCAGGTCGGATACTGCGTCGAGGTACTCGCCTCGGCGGTCGCAGTTGCCGTTAGTGCAGTCGTCGCCGGTGATGTAGTCGCTGACCGGGCGCTCGCCGCTGCCGGCGTCAAAGCCGTGAAGATCCTGGCCCCAGAGCAAAAACTCGACAGCGTGATAGCCGGTGGCCACGTTGGCTTCCGAGCCGCCGATTTCGTTCAGATCAGCCAGCACCTCGGGGGTAATGTCGCTGACATCGACGTCCTTGCCGCCCACGGTGATCGATTCATTGGCGACGATGTTGACGGTGGCGCCTTCGCTGCCCAGCTCGTGCTGGTAGTCGTCGGTTTCAACGTAGTCGATCATGCCCTCGTCAAGTGGCCAGGCGTTGAGCTGGCCTTCCCAGTCGTCAACCACGGCATTGCCAAAGCGGAAGACCTCCGACTGCTGATAAGGAACCCGCGCCTGCAGCCAGGCCTGCTGGGCGGCGGCCAGCGTCTTGGCTGAGGGGGTTTCCAGCAGCGCGTCGATGCGCTCGTTCAGCGTTTGCGCGGTGGTCAGCGCGTCCTGATAGGTAGCGTGGGCCATATCGGCGTAGTGGGCAACGACCGCATCCGGCGTGGCGTCGTTGGCGGCCTGAGCGGCCAGCGGCACAAGCGCGGCAAGCGAGATGGCGGCAACGAGTGGGTGACGAGTCATGCGGCGTTTCCTCGGTGTAATAGCCAGAATGTGCGACTACGTTACCGACCCGCCAACCAAGGTGCAAATGATATTCAATGTGATTAGGTGGGGCGCCGCGGGCTATTGCGTGCCGATAATTACGCTCGAGGCCTTGAAGATGGCGCTGGCCGGGCGGCCTTCGGCCAGCTCAAGGTATTCCGCGCTGGCGGTGGTGATAATCGCCGCCAGATGGCCACCGCCGTCAAGCGCCAGCACCACTTCGCTGTTGACCGCCCCCGGCTGCAGGCGCTCGACGGTGCCGTGCAGGCAGTTGCGCGCAGAAACGTTAGCGCCCTCGCTCTCCACCGCGATGATCACTGATGACGCCTTGATCAGCGCAAAGGCCTCGCGGCCCACGGCGAGATCCAGGGTTTGGGCGCTTTCTCGGGTAATCACGGCGACAAGCGTTTGCCCCGAGGCCGTGGCCAGTTCCACCTCGTCGTTGACGGCGCCTGAGTTAATCGCCGTGACGGTACCGCTGAACTGGTTGCGTGCGCTGCTTTTCATGGCGAGTTTCCTTAACAGGGAAAGGCTATCGGTCAGGCCGCCGGCCTGCTGATTGAGCTGGCTGACGAAATCCTGGTGCAGGGCTTCAAGCGCGGTGAAATTATCAATCAGCGCGAGGCCGGCGGGCGTGACCCGGGTCGCCCCGCCGCCCTTGCCGCCGACGCTGCGCTCGACCAGCGGCTCGCCGGCCAGATTATTCATCTGGTCGATGGCGTCCCAGGCGGCCTTGTAGCTTATCTTCATCGCCCTTGCCGCGCCGGAAATCGAGCCCGCTTCGGCGATGCTGGCCAGCAGGCGCATGCGGCCGTGGCCGCCGAAGCGGCGCTCGCCGGCGTTGAACCATAGCTGGCCGTCGAGGGTGATGGGCGTGTCGGTGTCGGGCATGGGGATCTCCAGAAGAGGGGGCTCCAAAAAACAGCGGCCGGTTTAGAGCCTGCGCATATCAAAGGCGACGCTGCGGATCAGCGCGGTGACAGACTGGCCTTTCTCAAGCGCCATTTCATCCCGGGATTTTCGCGTTAGCCGCGCGCGCAGGCGCTGATCGCCCATGGCCAGCACGGCTTCCACCGCCGTGTTGTCATCGGGGAGCGGGGTGATGGACTGAATGGTCGCGGCCAGCCGGTTGCGGTAGCTGGTGTTGTTGGGCGCCGCCAGCGCCAGTGCCACGTCGCGCGCCGGTATCCGCAGGCGGAAGCGGGTGCCCACGGGTGTGTCCTGATAGGGCACGACCAGCGTGCGGGAATCGTCCAGCTGCAGGTGCGTCAGGCCATAGTCGTGGTCGTGGGCGGCAACGCTTACGTTGAGCGTTGAGGCCGCATCGAAACCGCCCAGCTGGCGGGTAAGATCGACGCGCAGCAGCACGTTTTCCAACGTATCGCTTGCCAGCACCTGGCCGTCTTCGATGACCACCAGATGATCGGCAATGGCGGTGAGTTCTTGGGGGTCGTGGCTGATATACACGATGGGAATGTTGACGTCGCGTACCAGCGAGAGAATAAAGCGCAAAAGCTCTTGTTTGCGCGCGCCGTCGAGCCCCGACAGCGGCTCGTCCATCAGCAGCAGCTCGGGGTCGGTCAGAAGCGCCCGGCCAATTGATACGCGCTGGGCTTCGCCGCCGGAGAGCGTGCCCGGCAGGCGCTCAAGTAGATGGCCGATGCCCAAAAGCTCAACGATGGCGTCAAAACGCGGGCGGGCGCTTGCCGGCATGCCGTAGGTCAGGTTGGCGCGCACGCGAAAATGCGGAAACAGCCGCGCTTCCTGAAATACTACGCCGATGCGGCGCTTATTAGGCGGCAGAAAAACGCCGCGTCGGGTATCGACTAGCGCCCGCTCGCCGAGGGTAATGTGGCCGGCATCGGGTTTATCCAGCCCGGCAATCAGGCGCAGCAGGCTGGTTTTGCCGCTGCCGGAGGCGCCGAACAGCGCGCTAACGCCACGGGCGGGAAGGGCAAGGTTGGCGTCGAGGGTAAAGCGGCCCTGACGCTTTTTAACGTCAAGCCTGAGGCTGGTATCCGGCATGGTTGTCCTCTCTAGCGCGTGTTCGTAAAAACCTAGCCGTCGCGTTCGCGCGTGCGCAGGCGGGCACTGCGCGCCAGCCACTCGGACGCCACCAGTGAAGCCATGGCGATGACGACAGATATAACGCACAGCCGGGCGGCAGCGGCTTCCTGACCGGGGGATTGAATCAAGGTGTAAAGCGCCAGCGGCAGCGTGCGCGTTTCGCCGGGAATGTTCGAGGCAAAGGTGATGGTGGCGCCAAACTCGGACAGCGCCCGAGCGAACGCCAGCATGGTGCCGGTCAAAAGCCCGGGGAGCGATAGCGGCAGGGTAATGGTGAAAAATATCCGCCACCTGCCCGCGCCCAGCGTATGGGCGGCGGCCTCAAGTTTGGGGTCGACCGCTTCAAGCGAAAGCCGCACGGCGCGGACAAACAGCGGAAACGCCATCACGCCGCTGGCCACCGCCGCTCCCTGCCAGGTAAACGGCAGCGAGATACCGGCAACCTCGTGCAGCCACTGGCCGATAAAACCGCGTCGCCCCAGGGACACCAGCAGCAGGTAGCCGATAACCACCGGCGGCAGCACCAACGGCAGGTGCACAATGCCGTCGAGCAGCGCCTTACCGCGAAACTCGCGGCGCGCCAACAGCCAGGCAATAGCGATTCCCGGGAGTAAAATCCAGCCCACCGCGCTTAGCGCAATGCGCATGCTGAGCTGGATGGCGTCCCATTCAGCCGGAGACAGCACAGCGGTGCTCCTTAGCTGTCATTGTCTTTAGAAACGTCGTTTTCAAGCGCTGAGGCGAAGCCGTGGTCGGCAAAAATCGCCATGGCCTCACTGCCTTCAAGCCAGGCGCGAAAGGCAGCGGCGTCGGGATTGTCTTGCGCGTCGCTATCTTCCGTGCTGATCAGCGCGGTCGGGTAGACGATGGGGGCGTGGGTATCGAGCGGGAAAAGCCCCAACGTGGTGACGCCGTCGCTGGCCTCGGCATCGGTTTGATATACCACGCCCGCGGGTGTTTCGCCGCGCGCCACCAGTACCAACGCGCTGCGCACGTCGTTGGCGCGAGCCAGACGCGGCTCGAGCGCTTCCCATTCGCCGAGCTGCTTCAGCGCCTGCTTGGCATAAATGCCCGCGGGCACGTGGTCGGGGTCGCCCACGGCCAGGCGCTCGCCGTCATCCAACAGGCTTTCAAGTTCGCCGGTTTCTCCGGGGGTGAAATCACCATCGGCTTCATCGGCAGGGGCGATGAGCGCCAGGCGATTTTGCAGCAGGTTGATGCGCTGCTGGACGGCCACGTCTTCGTCTTCCAGCCAGTCCATCCACTTTTGGTTGGCAGAGATGAAAAGCACTGTTGGCGCGCCGTTGGCGATCTGGCGGGAAAGGGTCGAGGACGAGGCGTAAACCGGCACGATATCCACGTCGTCGTGTTCGGCGGTGTAGGTTTTGATAGCGTCATTCATGGCGTCGGTCATCGAGGCCGCCGCGGCGATGTGTAGCGTGCCGGCGTGGGCCAGGCCAGCGGCGCCCAATGCGGCAAGTGTAATAGCCAGGCGCAGCGGCCAGGCAGTAGCAAAAGCCGAGGAGGTGTTGAGCATGGCGGCATCAAAATCGTTATATAGGAGTGTATATAACGAGGCTATAGCGCCGGTCAGCGGGTTGCAAGTGTTCTACATAGCGGCGGTCGCACTGCGCGGCGCAATGTCGTACTTTGGCTGCATGTTTCGCTTATTTTATCCCCTACGTGAGTTGGCGCTGGCAACCAATCGCCGCGGTCGCGTGCCTGCCTGGCAATGGTTTTTCCCGCTTGCAGCCCTTCACGCCGCGTTGTTTGTGCCGCTGTCGTTGGCGGCGATGTATGGCGCCTGGCCGCTAGCCACGCTTTTGGCAACGCCTGCTGGGCACGCCCGCGAGCTTTTATTCGGCTTTGGCCTGGCGGTCATGGCCGGCTACCTGCTCGGCCCGCTGGCCAGACGGCACTTGATCATACTGGTGGCGCTGTGGGGCCTGGGCCGGCTGGGTGTGCTGGGCGGAGGCTGGCTTAATGCAGCAACGCTTGCCGATGCGCTGTTTGCCGTGGGCGTTGCGTGGCTGGTGGTGCCGCGTTTTTTCGCGGCCAAAAAGTGGCGCAACCGCGTGTTGGCCCCACTTATTGGGCTGATTTGCTTGCTGGCCGTGGCCACTCTTGGCACGCGCTACGTGGGCGACTGGCCGGCGTTTACTCTATTGCAGCAGGGGGTGCTATGGCTGGTGCTGCTGATGACGTTTATGGGCGGGCGCCTGATCGCACCGGCGGTGAACAGCTACGTAAAACGCCACTTTAATAAAAGCGGCGCCGGGGTGCAGCCCAACGTGGAGGCGGCGTTGATTGTGCTGCTGGGCACGCTGCCCGCTGCGCTATGGCTGCCTTATGGCAACGTGGTTGCCGCACTGATGGCCGCGGCGGCAGGAGCGCTGGTGATGTACCGGCTGTGGTGCTTTACGCCTTGGCAGTGCCGTAAGCGGGCCGACCTGCTGGCGCTGATGGCGGGCTACATCTGGCTGGGGGCAGGGCTTTGGCTGTATGCGTGGGCCGAGTGGCGCGGGGTAGCAATAAGCACCGCGCTGCATGCGTTTACCGTGGGAGCGCTGGGCACGCTTTCAAGCACGGTGATGCTGCGCCAGGCGGTGTCGCGCGCCAAGGCACGCCCCGAGAGCGAGCGCGCCTTTATCCCGTTGGTATTATTGTTTGCCGCCGCCGCCGTGTTGCGGCTGACAGCGTGGCAGACCGGCGGTGTCGGCACGCTGTGGGCGGCGGCGCTTTGCTGGAGCGCGGCCTGGCTGTTGGTGGCCTGGCGATTAATACGCTGGACTAATATGACCAGATAATCGCCATCAAAAGCCCCCAGGCCAGCACGCCGGCTGCCATGATGGTGTAGGTGGCCGACATGGTTGTCATGTCCTGGCCACGGCGCTCACAGAGCGCCCCTAGCCCCTGATAAACCAGGCTGCAAGAAATTCCCAGCGCCACCAGTACGGCGAATACGTTGAGCAACAGGCTGGGAATCAACAGCACGATGGCCGACGACCAGAGCGGCAGCGGGGCGAGTGCGGCGAGTAAATAAGCGTCCTGATAATCCAGCGTCATGTCGTCGGCGATGTTGACGACGGTATGAATCAGCCAGCCCATGACAAAAAATGTCAGCAGTTCGGATAAAAACAAAATCGTGGTAATAAAGCGCCACTGCCGGTCCCCGAAGCCGGCCACAAAGGCATCGCCGTAGTGGGTGCCGGCGTAATACAGCAACACCGGTGGAATAAGCGACATGGGCAGCACCAGACCGAAGGCCAGTTTGGCAATGGAAGGCCGACGGCGCTGCAGATCTTTCCAGCCCGTGCGGCGGGTGAAGGGCAGCTTGATCACGGTAATGGGATTCATGGCGGTGTCCTCAAAGGTGGGAGGAAACAGGTCGGGTAAGCTCGTCAGGTAGATAAAAATATCATACTATGATGTTTTATGTTTAACCCTTAGGTCGTACTGGGTTGCTTGTCAATATAGCAGGCGGCCGGTGCGGTAACCGTGGACGATGTCATGTGTGATGCCTCTTTTACTCGGCAGGATTTTCAAGAGCTGTCCCTGTTTCGCTACGAGCTGCGCTGTTTTTTACGTCATAGTGAAGATATGTGCCGTCGTCATGGCGTTACGCCGCTGCAATATCAGCTGCTTTTGCATCTGTTGGGCGGCAAGGAACGCCAGTGGGCAACAATAGGCGAGCTCGCCGAGCGGCTTCAGGCCAAGCATCACGGCACGGTAATGCTGGTTGATCGCTGCGAGAAGTCTGGGCTTGTGCAGCGTGTTCAGGGGCGCGAAGACCGCCGCCGCAGCGAAGTACACCTGCTGCCACGCGGCGCTGAGCTTGCCCAATGCATTGCCGCGCTGCACCAGCCGGAGCTGCGCCAGTTCAAAGAGACGTTTTGTTTATCTGACTATCCCGCGCTGTCTTAGCGTGGGTTTATCTGGATATTGAGTCACCACGCTTCTGCGTTGTTGGGCTGCCGTCACTTCGTCGGATACGGCTTGCAGCTTGATCTGTATCAATACGCGCCGGCGGCGGGCTGTGCTTCCCTGAGTGTTGTCTCTATTGACTTGCTGAGGAGGCAATATGAGCGATACCTGCCAAACCGATTGGGATCCTCGCGCGCAAAGCGTGCAGGACGACCAGCTTCACGCCTACGATGAAATGCGCGGGCGTTGCCCAGTGGCGTTCAGCGACTATCTGCAATGGTCGCTTTTGCGCCACCAAGACGTGATGCGCGTACTCAACGACCACGCTACCTTCAGCAACGCGGCCAGCCGGCATTTATCAGTGCCCAACGCCATGGATCCGCCGGATCACACCCATTTTCGTCGGATTATCGAGCCGTACTTCAATGCCGCGGCCATGGCTGAGTTTGCCCCCCGCTGCCGTGCCATTGCCGCAGGGGTGGTCAACCGCCTGCCCCACGACGGCCCGGTTGAGGCCATGGCCGAGATGGGCCAGAACTTCGCGCTGGAAATCCAGTGCGCCTTTATGGGCTGGCCGGAAAGCCTGCACGAGCCGCTGCGCGACTGGGTCAAACGCCAGCAGGCGGCCACCCTTGCCGGTGACCGTAAGGCGCTGGGTGAGCTGGCGCTGGAGTTTGACGGCGTTATTCGCGAACGCCTGAACGTGCGCCGCGCGCTAGCCACGCCGCCCGACGACGTGACCACTCGCCTGATGAATGAAACCGTAGAGGGTAGGCCGCTGACCGATGAAGAGCTTGTCAGCCTGATGCGTAACTGGACGGTAGGCGAGCTTGGCACCATTTCAGCGAGCATCGGGATTCTGATGCATTTTCTCGCGGCCAACCCCGACTGGCAGCAGCGCCTGCGCGACGAACCTGAGATTTTGCCCGAGGTGATTGACGAAATACTGCGTCTGGATGCGCCGCTGATGTCCAACCGCCGTGTGGCAACCTGCCCGGTGGACGTCGGCGGGCGGCATATCGACGAAGGCGAGCGGCTGACGATTCTGTGGGGCGCTGCCAACCGTGACCCAGAGGTGTTTGTCGACCCTGATACAGTGCGCCTGGATCGCGACCCCGAGAGCAATCTGCTGTACGGCGCCGGTATTCACGTCTGCCCCGGTGCGCCGCTTGCGCGCATGGAGCTTTTAGACTTTATGCAAGCACTGATCAGCGCCACCCGCAGCATTCGCACGATTCCCGATGAACCTGCCACACGCGCCTGCTATCCCGCCGGCGGTTATGCTCGCGTACCGCTTCACGTATGCCGCTAGCGCGACGATTTTTCATGTTTTCTTGATCCCCATCAACGTTTTCGACGGGGAAGGTGCTTTATAATAAAGATGCATATTAAGTGCATCTTATAAAACCGCAGGCCGGCGTGCGCAGTTGTCGTCTGCCAGGCGAGCAAGGGGGGTAACTCATGGCCGAAGGTCTCACCAAGTCGGCGGCCCGCAATATTTTCTATGGCGGGTCGCTGTTCTTCTTTCTGCTGTTCGCGGCGCTAACGGCGCATAGCCACTGGTACATGGTGAATGTCTCTACCGACAATGCGGGGCTGACCGAATCGGTCAAGCACGGCAAAGAGGTGTGGGAAAAGAACATGTGCATCAACTGCCATAGCATCCTCGGCGAAGGCGCCTACTTTGCCCCGGAGCTGGGCAACGTCTGGGAGCGCTACGGCGGGCATGAAAACGCCGAGGCGGCGCGCAACGGCATTGCCGCGTGGATTCGTGCCCAGCCGCTGGGCGTGCCCGGACGGCGTCAGATGCCGGCCTACGACTTTAGCGAAGAGGAGATGCAATCGCTGATTGACTTTCTCGAATGGACCGATGGCATAGACACGCAAGACTGGCCGCCGTTTCCCGCCGGTTAACGCAAGGAGGACACACCAATGAAATACGAAACGCAAAAGGTGGCGCTGCCGTTTTTTATGGTCGCCATGGCGCTATTCGCCTTGCAGATTATCTTCGGGCTGCTGGCCGCTACGGTCTACGTCTGGCCTGAGTTCATGGCCAGCGCAATGCCGTTCAATATCATGCGCGCGAGTCATACCAATCTGCTGATCGTGTGGCTTTTGATCGGCTTTATGGGCTGCACTTACTACCTGATGCCCGAAGAGGCCGAGCGCGAGATTCACAGCCCGGGGCTTGCCTACCTGCAGCTGGCGATTTTTGCCTTTGCCGGGGCGGCCGCGCTGGTGGGCTATCAGTTCGGTATTCACGAAGGGCGCGAGTTTCTAGAACAGCCGTTCTGGGTCAAGGTATTGATCACGATTTCGTTTCTGATCTTTTTGTTCAATACCAGTATGACGCTTTCCAAAGGCCGCAAGACGGCGATCAACATGGTGTTGATGCTGGGGCTTTGGCTCGCGGCGGTATTCTGGCTGTTTGCCTTCTACAATCCGTCCAACCTTGCCGTCGACAAGCTCTACTGGTGGTGGGTCGTTCACCTGTGGGTCGAGGGCGTGTGGGAGTTGATCATGGCCGCGCTACTGGGCTATCTGGTGATCAAGATGACGGGTGTAGACCGCGAAGTGGTTGAAAAGTGGCTCTACGTGATCGTCGGGCTGGCGCTGTTTTCCGGCCTTCTGGGCACCGGCCACCATTACTACTGGATCGGCGCGCCGAGTTACTGGCAGCCCATTGGCAGCATTTTCTCAACGCTTGAAGTAGCACCGTTCTTCACCATGGTGATGTTCGCCTTCACCATGTTCTGGAAGGGGACTCGCAACCATCCTAATAAGGCTGCCATGCTGTGGACGCTCGGCTGCCCGGTTATCGCCTTCTTCGGCGCCGGTGTCTGGGGCTTTATGCACACGCTGTCATGGGTCAACTACTACAGCCACGGCACACAGGTTACCGCCGCGCACGGGCACCTGGCCTTCTACGGCGCCTACGTAATGATTGTCCTGGGCATTATCACCTTTGCCATGCCGTCGCTGCGTCGTAGTCAACCGTATAACCAGGTGATGAACATGTGGGGATTCTGGATATTGACCGGCGCCATGTGCTTCATGACCTTTACGCTGACCTTTGCCGGCGTGGTGCAAACCCACCTGCAGCGTGTGTTGGGGATGAACTACATGGAAGTGCAGGACCAGCTGGGACTGTTCTACGCCATGCGCCTGGGCACCGGGATTGCCGTTGCGATTGGCGTTGGGCTTTTGCTCTACTCCTTCTTTGGCCCCCGGCGGGTTCAGGTGCCGGCTGGCGGCACGCAGCTGACCGCAGGCTCTGATAGCGCCTAATGTTAAAGGGCCCCGCATCGCGGGGCCTTTTTGACTCGCTGTCTTTTTTCATGTTGCCGGGAGAGTGTTATGTCCTTATCAACCCTGACGCATGCCACACCAGAGGTGGCAGCGTCGACCCCTTATTATCAAAGCGTGGGCAACGAGTGTGAGATGTTCGAGCAGGCATTTGCTCAGCGTCTGCCACTGTTGCTGAAAGGCCCCACCGGCTGCGGTAAAACCCGCTTTATCAGTCATATGGCGGCCAAGTTGGGCAAGCCGCTGCATACGGTGTCCTGCCATGATGACCTGACCGCCGCGGACTTGACCGGCCGCTATCTGCTGAAAGGCGGTGAAACCCAGTGGGTAGACGGTCCATTGACCCGCGCGGTGCGCGAGGGCGGTATTTGCTACCTTGATGAAGTGGTTGAGGCGCGCAAGGACGTGACCGTGGTGCTGCACCCGCTGACCGATGACCGCCGCATGCTGCCCCTTGAGCGTACCGGCGAGCTGCTCGAAGCGCCGGACGACTTCATGCTGGTGGTGTCGTACAACCCGGGCTATCAGCATATTTTGAAATCGCTCAAGCCCAGCACGCGCCAGCGTTTTGTTGCCATGTCATTTGATTTTCCACCGCCCGCGGTGGAGCGTGAGATTGTTGCCCAGGAAAGCGGTCTGTCCGTCGAGCGCTGTGCAGCACTGGTTAACCTTGCCGCCAGCCTGCGCGCGATGAAGGGCCAGGATCTGGAGGAGGGGATTTCCACTCGCCTGCTGGTTTACTGCGCCACGCTGATCCGTGCCGGTATGCCGATTCTGGATGCCGCCCGGGCCACGCTGGTGGAGCCGCTTTCCGACGATGCCGATGTACAAGAAGGGCTGATGGAAGCCGTTCGTGCCACCTTTGGCTGAGGGGTTGCCA
>Ga0208412_1000680_pt1 | contig 16839 bp, 15 predicted proteins | sample AntDeeMetag02WF4_FD_184758 | JGI IMG/M metagenome (GOLD analysis project Ga0208412, IMG submission 184758) | Saline lake microbial communities from Deep Lake, Antarctica - Antarctic Deep Lake Metagenome 02WF4 (SPAdes) (version 2) | ecosystem: Environmental > Aquatic > Non-marine Saline and... | reverse complement strand
CCTGGGGGGTTACCGCTGGGGCGTGGAGCGCAAGCGGCGGTTGCTGGAGCAGGAGGGGGCGCTGCCGGAGGGGTAGAACGGGCTTCACCTCGACCTGTTGGGTTTCGCTGGCGCTCAACCCAACCTACGATCGCTGCCGCCTGCCGCCTGCCGCCTGCCGCCTGCCGCCTGCCGCCTGCCGCCTGTATCGTTGCGTTCAGATCGGCGAGTCGCCGGGTAGTTGTGGCAGCTGTGCCAGGGCGCGCGTGTAGCCGGCGCGGTCGAATTCCCGTTCGTCCTTCATGATGCCGAACATCTCGACCGCGAGGACGTGGCCGATCATCGTGATGGCCTCGTGGCGCGGGTGTCCCTCACCCAGGAGTCGGTCCAGCGTCTCGGCCGTTTCCGGTGGTTCGCCGTCCGATATCTGTTGCTCGACGGCGCGAAGCACCGCCTGGCGCAGTTCCGCCGCTTCGTTCTCGTCCATGGCTGCTCTCCGCGTCTGTCGATTGCGACCGTACATAAGTGGATGCGCTCGATCCAGTCGTGGTGAACGCCTGTGCGGGGCCCGCGCTGGTATGATGCGCCCCCTTTGGGTCGGCGGGTGGGGGCTCGATGCAGATCGGTCTTGTGATCGCGGCGGCGTTGCTTGCCGATGCGCTTTTGGGCGAGATGCGCCGGGGCCATCCGCTGGTCGGCTTCGGGGTATTGGCCGCGCGGCTCGAGCGCGTACTCAATCGCCGGGATTTCCCCGCCTGGTTGCGCCGGATCCTCGGCGTGATCGGGCTTGCGCTGGTGGTCGTCCCTTTCGTGGTGGCGGCAATCGTGCTGGCGGCGGCCGAGTACGGCTGGGCCTTCGAGATCCTGGCGCTGTATCTCGCCCTGGGGCTGCGCAGTCTCGGTGAGCATGCGCGGCGGGTGCAGCGCGCGCTGGCGGCGGACAATGTGGAGAGCGCGCGGGCCGCCGTGGGCATGATGGTGAGCCGGGACGTGCGGGCGCTGGATCGGCGCGGTGTCGCGGCCGCTACCGTCGAGTCGGTACTGGAGAACGGCAACGACGCCGTGTTCGGTACGCTGTTCTGGTTCGCGGTTGCCGGCGCGCCGGGGGCGGTCGCCTATCGACTGGTGAATACCCTGGATGCCATGTGGGGCTATCGCACGGAGCGGCTCGCGGCCTTCGGCTGGGCGGCCGCGCGGCTCGACGATGTGCTCAACTGGCCGGCTGCGCGCCTGGCGGCGTTGACCTATGGCCTGGTGGGGCTCGCGCCGCTGCGCGCGTTGCGCTGCGCCTGGGTCCAGGGCGGACGCACGGACAGCCCGAATGCCGGTGTCGTGATGGCGGCTGGCGCGGGCGCGCTCGGTGTGCGCATCGGTGGTCCGGGCGTATATCATGGCCGCCGGGTCTGGCGCCCGCGCTTCGGTGTCGGTCGGCGCCCGGATGGCGCGGCGATCGGGGCCGCGGTCGGATTGGTGATCAACGGCGCCCTCCTGTGGACCGCCATCGCCTGCATTGCGGGCTGGTGGTTTGCGTAAGCGGGTGGTTCCGCCCGGGGTTTTCGGGGCCTGCGGCGCGGGTTAGTAAGAGGTGGTGAGGCATGCGGCGCAGACATGGCGGTAATCTCGGCGAGATGGTCCGGGCGATGGGGCGGCCGGAGTCGGACTGGCTCGACCTGTCGACCGGAATCAATCCGCACCCGTGGGAGGCGCCTACACCGCCGCCGGCTACCTGGTATCAGCTCCCGGACCCGCACGATGGTCTGGTCGAAGCGGCCGCCGCGTACTACGGCAGCGAGGCCATCCTGCCGGTGCCCGGTTCGCAGTCGGCGCTGGCGATGCTGCCGTATCTGCGCGGGCGGTCCCGGGTGGCGGTCATCGATCCCGGCTATTCCGAACACGCCGCCGCCTGGTCGCGCGCGGGCCATGATGTGGTGCCGCTGTCGTCGGCGCAGCTCGCCGGCGGCGCGGGTACGGCCTTCGACGTGCTGGTGGTGATCAACCCGAACAATCCGGACGGGACCTACTTCGAGCCGGAAACGCTGCTCGACTGGCGAACCCGGATCGCCAGTCGTGGCGGCTGGATGATCGTCGACGAGGCCTTTGTCGATACGAACCCTGAATACAGCCTTGCCCCGCAGGCGCCGCTGCCGGGTCTGCTGATCCTGCGCTCGGTCGGCAAGTTCTTCGGCCTGGCCGGGATGCGGGTCGGGTTCGCGCTCGGTCCGGACGATATGCTGCACCGCCTGGACGAGGTGCTCGGTCCGTGGTCGGTCAATGGGCCCGCACGCTGGGTTGCCCGCAGTGCGCTGGGGGATCGTTGTTGGCAGGCGGCCATGCGCGATCGTCTGCAGGCCGAAGGCGAGCGGCTCGGGGAACTGCTGACACGTTACTTCTCCCGACGTGTGGTCGGGACGCCGCTGTTCCGGACGGTGCTGACCCCGCATGCCGCCACGATCCACGAGGCATTGGCGGAGCAGGGCATTCTCGTGCGCTTGCTCGATCGCCAGGACGGCTTGCGGTTCGGGCTGCCGCCGGACGAGGACGGCTGGCGCAGGCTCGAGGCCGGGCTTGCCGAGGTGATGGCCGGGGTCGTGAGCCGCGCATGATGCTGCGTACGATGTTGGCCGGTCTGCTATTCGTCGTGATGGCGCGCGTTGCGATCGCCGGTATCGTCGTGACCGACGACACCGGCCATGAAGTGCACCTGGATGCTCCGGCGGAGCGGATCGTGAGTCTCGCCCCGCATGTGACCGAGACGCTGTTCGCGGCGGGGGCCGGCGACCGGATCGTAGCGACCGTGAATTACAGCGATCATCCTCCCGCCGCCAAGGATATCCCACGGATCGGCGGCTACAATCGAGTCAACATCGAGCGGATTCTCGAACTCGATCCGGATCTCGTCATTGGCTGGGAAAGCGGCAATTCGCAGAGCCAACTCCGGCGTCTGCGCGAACTCGGGTTGACGCTGTACGTCAGCGAGCCGCGCGACCTGGCGACCATCGCCAGAAGCGTCGAACGGTTCGGCCGCCTGGCGGGTACCGCCGATATCGCCCGCGAAGCTGCGCGTGCGTATCGCGAGCGACTGGCCGCTCTGCGCGCTCGCTATGGCAAGCGGGAACGCATCGAGGTGTTCTACCAGATCTGGAACGATCCCCTGATGACGATCAACGGCGAGCACCTGATCAGCGATGTGATCCGCGGCTGTGGGGGTGCGAACGCGTTCGGCGATCTTGCGAATATCGCCCCGCGGATCAGCACGGAGTCGGTAGTGATGCGCGATCCAGAGGTCATCATTGCCAGCGGTATGGGCGAGGAGCGCCCCGAATGGCTCGACGACTGGAAGCAGTGGTCCGAGGTGCGCGCGGTGGCCAACGGCGACCTCTATTTCATCCCGCCGCAGTATCTGCAGCGGCACACCCCCCGAATCCTCATCGGTATGGAGCGCATGTGCGAACAGTTGGATCAGGCGCGCGGTTAGCCTTTTGCGGCTTTCTGGTCGCCATTGTCCTGGCTGCGGGTCCGGCGGCCGCGCAGGAGGAGGAGAAGGAACGGGACTCCGCGGAAGCGGATCTCGACCTCTCGACGATCACCTTCCCGCGGGGACTCTCGCTGTACCGCCCGAATTACGCGTTGCCGCTCACGTGGAGCGATGATGCCAGTCGCTCGGCGGATGTGGAATTCAAATATCAGTTGAGTCTCCAGTACCAGGTCGCCCGCACCCCGGTCTATGTGGCCTACACGCAGACGGCGTATCTCCGCTGGCTGGATGATGAGAACTCGCGCCCCTTCCGCGAGACCAACTACAACCCCGAGATCTGGTATCGGTTTCGGCCCGGGAGGTTGCCGCTGGACTGGCTCGGACTCGATATCGGGTACGAGCACGAGTCCAATGGCGAGGAACTGCCGCAATCGCGCAGCTGGGATCGAGGATATGCGCGGGCCTGGTTCGATCAGGGCCCTTGGTACGGCTCGCTCAAGTTGTGGGAACGCATACCGGAGGGCGAGCCCTCAACGCAGGAAGATCCGGACGGCGACGACAACCCGGATATCCTCGAGTACTACGGCCACCATCAATTGCAGTTCCAATACACCTTCGAGGACGGCGATCGTCTGTCGGCCACCAGCCGCTACGCGTTCTCGGATGGCCACGGCGCGCTGCGCCTCGACTATGCCACGCCAACCGGTACGGGTAGCGGTTACTGGTATGTGCAGCTGTTCACCGGGTACGGCGAGAGTCTGGAGACGTACAGTGAGAACCGGACCCGTATCGGGATCGGGTTTGCGTTGTTGAAGTGAGAAAGGGCCCTTGGCCCTTTCGCCTACTTCTCCACGAACGCCCGCTCGATCACGTAATCGCCCTGTTCGCCGCGGCGGGGGCTGATGGTCATGCCATGGGCGTCGAGCAGGCTGCAGGTGTCGCTGAGCATGGCGGGGTTGCCGCAGACCATCGCGCGGTCGGTGGCGGGATCGAGCGGTTCGATACCGAGGTCGTCGAATAATTGGCCACTGCGTACGAGGTCGGTTACACGGCCCCGATGCGCGAACGGCTCGCGGGTGACGGCCGGGTAATAGCGCAACTGGCCACGCACCATTTCCCCGAAGATCTCATCGTTCGGCAGCGTTTCGGTGATGTAGTCGCGGTAGGCGAGTTCGCTCACATGGCGCACACCGTGGAACAGGATCACCTCGTCATACTGTTCGTAGGTCTCGAAATCCTTGATCAGGCTGAGGAAGGGCGCGAGGCCGGTGCCGGTCGCGATCAGGAACAGGCGCCTGCCGGGGCGTAGGTCGTCGAGTACCAGCGTGCCCGTGGGCTTGCGGCTGACCAGCACTTCGTCGCCGGGCTGCACGTGCTGCAGGCGTGACGTGAGCTGGCCGTCGGGCACCTTGATGCTGAGGAATTCGAGTTCTTCCTCATAATTCGTGCTGGCGATGCTGTACGCGCGGACGACCGGTTTCTTCTCGCCTTCCAGGCCCAGCATGACGAATTCGCCGTTGCGAAACCGGAAACCCGGATCGCGGGTCGTGCGGAAGCTGAACAGCTTGTCGTTCCAGTGGTACACGCTGGTGACGGTTTCCGCCGCGTAATTCGCCATCGGTGGTCGAGGCCTCCGTGAGTCGGTCTGCCCGTTCCCGGGCTATGGGTTGTCGCACTGACGTGTGCCCGCGTGCGCAGTTGACCGCCGGCGCGGGGATATTTCGCGGGCCCGATTCTACAACAGATCGGGGCTCCGGCGTTGACGCGACTCACGCGCCCGCGTCGGGCCAACCATCCTCGCCGACCAGATCCTCGAGCGGAATCCGCCGTGCCCAGTCCTCGGTCTCGAGCATGGGCTTGTCGTAGAACGCATCGACATGCCCCAGACAAAGGATGGCGATCGGTTTCGCGCCCTCGGGCATGCCGAGCAGCCCGGCCACCGCGGTCGGATCGAACAGCGAAACCCAGCCCATGCCGAGGCCCTCGGCGCGCGCGGCCAACCAGAGGTTCTGGATCGCGCAGGCGGCCGAGGCCAGGTCCATCTCCGGCATCGTGCGCCGTCCGAATACATGCCGCTCCCGGCCGTCGCAGAGCGCGACGACGAGCAGTTCGCCGCAGTCGCGCATGCCCTCGACCTTGAGCTGCATGAATTCATTGCCCCGCTCGCCGAGCGCATCCGCGGTGCGCTTGCGTTCCTCCTCGACCAGCGCGTGCAGGCGGGTCCGCAGTTCTGTCGAGGCGATGCGGATGAATCGCCAGGGCTGCATGTAACCGACGCTCGGCCCCATGTGGGCCGCGCGCAGCAGTCTCGCCAGTGTCTCCGGGTCGACCGGGTCAGGCTGGAAGTGGCGCATATCGCGCCGCTCGGCGATCGCGCGGTAGAGCGCGTCGATCTCGGGCTGGCTGTAGCGGTGCTCGCTCATGGCGCGCGCCGATTCAGAATTCGACACCGGGCTGCGCCTTGATGCCCTGTTCGAAGGCGTGCTTCACCTTGCGGACCTCGCTGACCGTGTCCGCCAGCTCGACCAGTTCGTCCTGTGCGTTGCGGCCGGTGACGATCACCGTCTGGTGTCGCGGGCGGAACTCCAGCGCTTCGACCACGCGTTCGACCGGAATATGGCCGTATTTGATGACATAGGTGAGCTCGTCGAGCACGATCAGTTTGAGACTCTCGTTCTCCAGCAGCCGTTCGGCGTGCTCCCATGCGGCGATGGCCGCCCGCCGGTCTTGCTCGCGGTCGCGTGTCTCCCAGGTGAAGCCGGTGCCCATCACGTGGTACTCGACGTTCGGCTGCTCGGAGAAGAAGCGGTGATCACCGGAGTCCCAGGTCCCCTTGATGAACTGGACGACGCCGCCGCTGTAACCGTGGCCGAGCGCGCGGGCGAGGGTGCCGAAGGCCGACGAGGATTTGCCCTTGCCGTCGCCGGTCAGGACGATGAGGATGCCGCGGTTTTCTTTTGCCTGCGCGACCTTCTCGTCCACCGCGGCCTTTTTCTTTTCCATGCGGGCGCGGTATTCCGCGTCGGTTTCCTCGTGTTCGCTCATCGCTGTGCCTGTCCGATCGGTGTGATGGTTTCCCCGGATTCCGTTTCACTCCACTCGGGCTACGCTGCTGTCTTGTAGTCCGGATGGAGCGCAGCGGAATCCGGGGGCGATATGTTCGGTACGTTGCCGGGATGCGTTCAACCGGGTTGCAGACGGTACGTGACCGGGACCTCCAGTTCCAGCGGACCGGACTGCAGGCGTGCGCCCAGTTCCGGAATGCGCTGTATATGGATGAGCGTCTGGCGCGCGTCCTCGTCCAGAACCGCGCGGCCGGAGCTCTCGATCACCTCGACATCGCTGATCCGGCCATCGGCCTGGACGCGCAAACCGAGCACGACCCGGCCTTCCCAGCCGCGTTGCCGCGCGATGCGCGGATAACGGAAACGATCGCGGAAATGCACTTCGACCTCGCGTTGCGCCTCGCTCGCGAGTTGCGCCCGGTCTGCATCACCTTCGGATCCGGAGGCCGTGTCCGACTCGGAGGGCTCGCGTCCCGGGTCACGGCCTCCCGTTTCCGTCGATGCGGCCTTTACCGTCTCTTGAGTCTGCTCGACCTGTTCCGCCTTCGTGGTGCTGTCGGTGCGTTCGTCCGCGTTTCTGGTTGCAGTGTCCGTGTTCGCTTCAGTGAGGTCTTGCGCCGGTGTATCGCTATTCGTTTCGGGATCGCCCGGCTCGGACTGCTTCGGCGCGGAGGTGGTCGCATGATCGGGATCGATCGAAGCGACCCGCTCGGTATCCGGTTGGGGCTTGGATTGGTGTTCCTTAACCGCCTGTCTGGTCGGGGAATCCTGCGCGGTGGTCTCAACCGGTTCCGGATCGGCGGTTGTGGACCGTGCCGACTCCTCTGAATGCGGTTCCGCCCCGGCGCCGCCGGATGGCGTGGCCGGCTCGGGTGTGGGCGGCCCGGCCGGCGTCAGCCGGACTGACACCGCCCCCGCATTGCCGTCCGGCGTCACCGCAATATCCAGGCCCTGGGGGGCGTTCACGAGGACGGCGGCATGGACCACCGCCGAGATGACCGCGAATGGCAGGATACGGGTGACGCCGGTCGGCATGGCATCAATCCGTCGAGCCCGGGCGCCAGGCGACCTCGGCCAGGGCGGTGCGCCCGCGCGTGTTGTAGGTGTCGGCCAGGGTGTAGTCGGTATCCGCGAGGTTCTCGACCTTCAGCCGCGCCGTCCAGTCGCGGGCAAAGTCCCAGCTTGCCCGAAGATCGATCAGCGCATAGGCGTCGAGCGGCGTGGTGTTGGCCGTGTCATCGAAACGCTCGCCCTGGAGACTGACATCCGAGCCCACGGACCAGTCGCCGAAGTCACGGGTCAGACCGCCCTTGATCCCGATCTCCGAGCGCCGCGGCAGCTCGTTTCCAGTCTCGGTGTTTTCGGCATCCTTGAGGTCGAGCGTGACGTTGCCGTCCCAGTCATTGGTCGTCACGCCCACCGTGACCTCGAGACCCTGGATCCGCGCCTGCTCGATATTGTCCGGGAAGAACAGACCGCCGGATGACGTCGTCGCGATCAGTTCGTCGACTTCCGTGCGGTACACGGTGGTCTCCCAGCGCAGCGCCTCGTGGCGTCCACGCAGTCCCGCCTCGACCGTGCGGGACTTCTCCGGCTCCAGATCGGCGTTGCCGAATCCGGGGAAGTACAGCTCGTTGAAAGTCGGTGCGCGGAACGCGGTGCCGTACGACGCGAATGCCTGCAGACCTTCGCTCAGGCGATAGCCTGCGGCGATGCTGCCCGTCGTCGGATCCTCGAAATCGTCGTAGTCCTCGCCGCGCAGGCTGATCTCGGTGCTCCAGTCGCGACCGGTCCACTGATGCTGGATATAGGCCCCGACCGTATCCCGCTCATCCTCCGGGTAGGTGAGGTTGCTGTCGATTTCGGTGGATTCGGCGTCGAGGCCGAGGGAGACGATCTGCGTGGACCCCAGGGTGACAGTGTTCTGCCAGCTGAGTGCATCGCGGGTCGTATCGAAGGTGTTGGCCGGTTGCTGGTCAAGGAAATTGTCGCTGTCGTCTTCCGAGCGACTCACCTGCAGGCGAGCGTCCCAGTTGTCGGTTGGCCGTGCGTCGAGCTGCAGGGCGTAGACGCGTTGTTCGCCCTCGGTGCGATTCTGGAAGTTGCCGTCGTACTCGACTTCCGAGTCGGCGGCCAGGAGGCTGCCCGAGATCGTGACCGCATCGCTGATATCCTGGCTTGCGCGGACGTTGATGCTCTGGTTCTCGTAACCGTCGTCGTCCGGCTCGTCCGCGCAGAATGTGCAGTCGTTCTCGCGGGCGTCGATGCCGTCGGTCTCTTCCGCGGCTACGTTGACACTGAAACTCGTGCCGCCGCTGTTGATGCCGTAACCGACCGATCCCTTGCGACGGTCGTTGCTACCCGCGCCAACACTTGCATGGGCGCCTTCGCCTTCGCGGGTGAAGATCTGGATCACCCCGCCGATGGCGCCGGAGCCATACAGGCTCGACCGTGGACCACGGACGATCTCGATGCGCTCTACGTTGGCGAGCGGCAGATCCTCGAACGCCGTCGTCCCGCTCGTCGCGGAGCCTACTTCGACACCGTCGACGAGCACGAGCACGTGATCGCTTTCGGTACCGCGCATGTAAATGCTGGAATTCGTTCCAAGACCGCCGTTGCGCGTGAATTCAACACCGGGCTGACGGCCCAGCAGTTCCGCCATGCTGGCGCTCTGACTGCGCTCGATTTCTGCGCGGTCGATGACGGTCACGGAAGACAGCGATTCGTCGGCGGTCTGCGCCGTGCGAGTCGCGGTCACGGTGACGGGGGCGACACTCTCGGCCAGCGCGGTGGGCGTGGCCACAAGGGACAGGGTGGTGGCGGCGAGACCGCCGATCAGGCAATTCCGATACATGTTGTTCGTTCTCCAGGCGCTCACCCGCGCCTCTTGATATCGAGGTACGGACGGAGCGGGAGAACGGAATACGGTGCGACCGGAGCGGTGGCACGCGCATGGCGCCCCCCGCGCCATCCTGCGTACTGCTCCGGGCCGGTCTCCGGGCTCACGAGTCGGCCGTTGGCCCGCGGTTCGATGCCTTCCCGGGTCGGAACCCAGTGGCGCGTGATCGAACCGCAACTCGCCTACCGTTGCGGGGGCAGCGCCGGACTTGCGAACGTCGAAAACGTTCACGCACCGGCTTCCCGTTTCAGTCGCCGCGCGGTCACGCGGCGAAACACCTGAAGCAGAACGTTCACATTACGCGTTGTTTATCCGCGAGTCAACCGGGGGAGGCGACGGCGGTTGTTCCCTCTGCGGCATGGTGTGGAACGGACCCGGCGTCGCGGATCGTGTGCTTTCAGAATCGGTCCAGCGTATCGAGCCGGGTAGGCGCGTTTTCGCCGAAGGCGAACGCGCGCGGTCCGCGTGACCCACTAGCGCTTCGGGTGTGCCGCGAGCATTCGATCGGTGCGGTGGCGCCGATCGAAGACGCGCCTACGGGGGGTTTCCGCCGGTGGCGTCGATCAGGACCATCTCGCCCGTCTCGGGGTCGCGGTAGACCTGGCCGACGGCCTCGTAGCCGCTGCCCGCCTCGCCGACGCCATCGGGCACCTCCGGCAGTTCTCGACCCTCGGTGATCTCGCGACCGCCGCTGCGCGATTCGGACGCCTGCTGGGCCGCCAGGGCGGCAATCAGGCCACAGGCGAAGACGAGCATGATGTCGACGAGATTCGACAACGGACCCAGCGGCTCGTCGTCGGGATCGTCGAAACGAGAGCGCCGCCAGTTACGCCGGCGCATGGCCGTCTCCGTTCGTTGCTTCGATCTCACTCAGTACCCGGTCATACCAGCGCCGACGCAACCGCCCGATGATGAAGCCGACGATGCCGACGGCCAGCCCGATCACGGTCGTGTCGAAGGCGACGCTGACAGCCCGGGCGAGGATCTCGAATTCGCCTCGCGATAATGCCGCGATGCCGGGGCCGAGCGGGATCAACGTCCCCATCAGCCCGAGCATCGGCGCCACGCGGGCGAGCACGTCGGCCCGCTCGATACGGCGACGCCCGTATGCCTCGACGGCATCCAGGCTACCGCGCTCACGGAGCCGGCGCAGTCCCGCCAGGCGCTCGCCGATGACCTGACCCACCTCCCATAACGCCAGTGCGACGAGCGCCAGCAGGAGCCCGATGGTGGGCACGAGCAGCCAGCGCACGAATTCGTGCGCTGGCGGAATCAGTGCGGAGTCGAACATGAGCTTCTCCCGATCCAGTTGATCAATTTTCTTCTGTTCTTTTGGTTCAGCGCTTCGCCCCGCCTCTCAGACCGGCCGCGAGGCCTCCAGTGAGGAAGACAAGGCCCAGGAGGGCGGCGGTGAGGACGGTCCAGTCCCACGGCTGATCGGCCTCGGTGTCGCGTTGTTGCGACTGTTTTTCTTCGACTTTCTTCGCCTGCTTCTCCTGTTGCGCCTGCTGCTGCTCCCGCGCCTCGATCCGGCGTACGGAACTCGGGTCCTGTTCCCGTTCCGGCTTCGTCACCTTCGCGTCCGCGCGTATTTCCCGCATCGCCTCGCGCTGGCGTTCGGTGAGCTTCGGCTCGATCCAGTCGAGCATGGGATGGTCCGGTCGCGTGTGGCCGCTGCCGGGCAGACTGTTGTCGATGACGAGTTCGGCGAAGTCGCGGGCGATGCGTTCGGCCGTTTCGGCATCGGCATTCCAGAAGTCCTTCTGCATCGCGACAAGCATCACGGCGAGCATGTTCGCCTTGACGTGTGCGCTCTGGCCCTCCTCCAGGAAATCGTCCAGCCCGAGGTCGTGGCGGTCATCGATATAAACCGACTTGATCTCCCGCCACATGCCGTCGGTGATCATGTCAGGATTGGTGACCTGCCAGCCCCAGAAGTTTTCGAGGAATTTCGAGCCCATCGTCCGGGCGCCGGAGTACCCGTGACTCATCAGCGGCTTGATCCAGGCCGGGTTCAGGTAACGGCCCTGGAGTTCGGACAGGACCGCGCTTTCCAGCGCCTCGACGCTGGGGTTGTCCGGGTCGGAATGGTCGACAACGCGGTTGCGTGGCGCTTCGCCGCTGACGTCTTCGACGGCCAGGTTGAGGCCGCCGAGGTAATCGAAGGCGTCGTTATTGTCGAGCAGGCCATACACGTTGCTCGCTCTGCCGAGATAGGTCCGTTCGACACCGCCCAGCACCTCTTTGAAGGCGGCATGCGCGGACTGGCCGCTGACACCGTCGCCATAGGCATGACCCATACGCTGGACATACGCGTCGGCGATCTCCGAGCGCGCGCTCCAGGCCCCGGAGCGTTCGGTGAGGCGGTTGACGCCAGCGCCATAGCCGCCGGGTGCATCGCCGAATACGCGCAGCGCCGCCTCGCGCCCGGCGGCGGCTGGGTCGGTACCGTTATCGACGGCGCTGCGCGCCGCGGCGATCCAGTGTTCGGCGATCCGATTCGCCTCGATGGGTTCGCTTCCGGGATTGCGCAGTTCGCCGAGTGGTTCGAGCGCGTTCGCGAGCGCCGGGCGCAGGTCGGGATGGCGTTCGCGGATGGTCTCGCTCGACGCGTCGAGCGCGAGCAGGACCGCTCGGTCGAGCCAGACCAGCAGGTTCTGGTACAGATCGCGGAACAGGCCCGAGGTGGTGAACAGGACGTCGCGTCGCACGCGGTCGTCCGGCAGATTCATGCGCTCGATGCCCTGGAGGATGCCGCGGCTGTTCCAGACCGGTTTGATGCCGAGCATGTTCAGACCGAAGGCGACCATGGCGCCGTCATCGCGCACGGTGTCCGAGGCCCAGAGCACGACGGCCTCGCTGCCCTTGCGGGGCGTATCTTCCCGCGCGCGCCCGGCCATGTCCGAGCCGAGTTTCCAGGCGAGCCGGGTCGGGAGCAGGCTGCCGTTGAGGGCGTGGAAGTTGCGGCCGGTCGGCAGGACTTCCGGTGAACGCACGGGGTCGTTGCCCTTGCCCGGGGCGACGAAACGGCCGTCGAGACCCGCGAACAGGCCCTCCATTTCGCGCTCCGGCGAAATGGTGAGCTTCTCGCGCCTATCGTCCTGCGCCGAGTCGCCGATCGATTCCATCATCGTATCGATGGCGTCTTCCTTCCATGGGCGCCCGAAGATGTGCAGACCCTGGGGCATGAAGTCTTCCTGCATTTTGGTCAGGTAGTGACCGACTTCATGGACGAACAGATGCCCCTCGACGTCCTCGAAGGCGATGTCGCGCTTGTCGAGAATGTCCTGCATGCTCTTGACCAGCGCCTGCTTGAGGTCGAGTTCGTCGATCAGCCGGCGGATCTCCTTGAGCGCCCGCTTCTGGGCCGGCGTATCCTGGCCGCCGCCCTCCGCCGATTCGTAGCTCTCGACGAGCTGGCGGAGTTCGAGCAGGCGATCGTAGAGCGGCGTCGTCGCCAGTGGAGGCGTCAGGTGATCGACGATGACGGCGAGACCGCGGCGTTTCGCCTGGATGCCCTCGCCGACACCGTCGATGATGTACGGGTACACGCCGGGCAGGTTGCCGGCGGCGAGGCGCGAATAGTCCTCCGCGCGCATCCCGACCCGATTGCCGGGCAGGAACTCGTAGGTCGAGTGGCGCCCGAAGTGGACCAGCGCGTCGGCCTCGAAGTCGTTGCGCAGCCATTCGTAGAACGCGAGGTACTGGTGCGGCGGCGGGAAGGTCGTGTTCGCGTGCAGCAGTTCCTCGTCGAGTTCCCATCCGCGCGGGGGTTGCGGGCCGACGAAGACGTTGCCGAAGCGGATACCCGGCAGCAGCAGCTCGCCCTCGTGCGCCATGACGTAGCCGGGTGCCTCGCCCCAGCCGCCGAGCGCCTCGATGCCCGTGCGCTGCAGGGCCGCGGTCAGGCGTTCGATCCGCTCGAGCTGTTCCTCGCCATCGACGAACGCGCCATAGGCGTCGCGGAGTTGGTCCAGCAGATCGAGGGCACGCGCTTTCGCGTCGTGGTCGACGCCCTCGAGCATGTGCTCGGTGTCGCCGAGGGTGCGCTCGATCAGATCGCGCGCGATGTCGACGGCCTCGGTGTCGAGCGCGCTGCGGACTTCCGGGATCAGGCGGGCCAGCGGGCCGCCGGTCATCTCGCGCTGGACGGCTTCCGGCAGGGTGCGGAACCACTCGCGATAGTCCTCACCCGGGACGGTTCGCACACGGCCGCTCATCGCGGCCAGTTCCTTGCGGTTCTCGGGTAGGTTCACGGCGCGTTCCTGCAGCATGTCCAGCAGGGCCTCGGGCGATTCCGGCAGCTCGCCGACCGTGTACCCGCGGTCCTTCAGGTCATGCAGGAGGTCGTACAGCGAATCGACCACGTCAAGGTTGTCGGCACCGATGTTGTGACGCCCGGGCGGGTGGTTGTAGAAGATCACGCCGAGCTTCTTGTCGGCGTTGTCGGTCGTGCGCAGCGAACGCCAGTTGGCCAGGCGTTCGGCGACGGCGTCGATCTCGTCCCCGATCGGGTGGACCAGACGCATGCGTACGCCAGTGAGTTCGTCGATGCGTGGTGGCTCGGCCGCGGCGATCACGCTCGGCTGACTCTGACCCTGGACCTCCGGCATGGCGACGCGGTAGTGGACGCTCTCGAACGGCAGCCCCTCCGGTGACAGGCGCCACTGCGCCTCGGTCCGCTCCGTCAGCCGCACCGCCTTGAGTACGGGGATGTCGAGATCGCCGAAGGCCTCGATCGCCTGTTGGCGGCCCTCACCCCCGCCGACGACGAAGTCCTGGAGCGTCACGATGCCGGCCAGCGGGGCCGGATCGAGGCGCTCGCGCAGATCGTCGAGCGCCTCGACACTGGTCTCACCCCATTGGGCCAGTACGGAAACGCACTGGAGGCCGCGCTCGCGGATCGCCGCGCACAGCGTTTCGTGGATGGAGAGATGACCGACGCGGTCGCCGGTGTCGTAGTCGAGCACGGCGACGATGCCGCGGTCGGCCTCGAATCCGAGTGCGTCGGGGTCGACGATATCGCCGTCGCGCAGCCAGCGTACCGCGGCCCGATCGCCGGGCGGGGCCGGGTCGAGACCATCCGCGTGCGGCGCCAGTAGCCAGGCGATCAGCGCGCTCAGGTTGTCCCGTCCGCGTGCCTGCCAGTAATGGCGTCCGCGCAGCCACTCCGCCTGGTCCGGATGAGTGTCGACAAGGGCTGAGAAATGGTCCGACAGCGTGTCGTCTGCATCCGGCTGTGCGGTCAGTTCGTCGAGCGTCGAGGCATCCAGATCCGCCAGCGGGCGTTCGCCGTCGATGCGGCTGGCCGTGGTCAGGCGCCGATCGCTCGAGACCGCGAATACGGTCGCCGCGGCCGGCGGCGGATTCGACTCCAGCAGGCGTACGAAACGGGGCGCCGCCTCGCCGAAGACAGCGCCGAACAGGACGGCGTCGGCATCGGCCCAGAGGTCGGTCACGGCATCATCGGTGCGCTCGGCCAGTTGCTCCGGCGTGCGCAGGACCAGTTCGTGTCCGGGATGGGCTTCGTCGAATGCCTCCGCCGCGGCTGCCAGGGCTGGCGCGGAACGGTCGGACACGATCCCGACGAGTTTGGCCGCGCCTGCGGTCGGGGTGAACAGGACAGCGAGCGCGGCAATGGCCGCCAGGGGCAGAAAACGGGACATTCGATGGGCCTCCCCGGGGATGAAAGGCAGCGGGGGAGGCTGGCGGAGGGCAACAGGGGTACCGGCCGCCGGTGCCCCGCCCGCCGCGGGTTCCGTACGTGTTCCAGGCCGGTCTCCGGACTCACGGGTTGGCACGCGTCGCGTACCGGGGATCGCCGCCTTCCCGCGCCTTGCGCAGTGGCCTTATGGCAATTCCACCCGTTTACCGTTGCGGGGGCAGTGCCGGATTCTCACCGGCTTCCCGTTTCAACCCGATCGTCACGATCGGGTCACCTGGAACGAAGGGGCGGAAAGTACGGGCCGGGGACCGGCGGGTCAAGCATGGCCCACTAGCTCAGGTCGGCACGAACGCCCGTTGACCGGCCACGTCCACCGCCTCGATCGGGTGGTGGTAGAGGCAGCTCAGATGACCGGGCTGCAGCAGTTCGGCGGCCGCTCCGTGGCGCACCTGACCGTCGTGGAAGATCAGCAGGGCGTGATCGCAGAAGCGGGCGGCGAGGTTGACGTCGTGCAGGGCCATCACGAGCGTGCCGCCGCGGTCGCGCGCGCGCTCGCGCAGGTGGCCCAGCAGGCGGATCTGGTGATGCAGGTCGAGATGGTTGCTGGGCTCGTCCAGCAGATAGACGGCGGGGTCCTGGGTGAGCAGAGTCGCAAGCGCGAGGCGCCGCCGTTCGCCGCCGGAGAGGGTGTCGATCGGGCGGTCGGCCAGGGTGTCCATCTCCACCTCCGCCAGGGCCTCGCGCGCCATGCGGTAGTCCTCCGGGCCCTCCTGGCGCCATGGGCCGATATGGGGGTGGCGCCCGATCAGGGCGGTCTCCAGGACGGTGGCCGGGAACGGGTCTTCGCTCGCCTGCAGGAGGATGCCGAGGCGGTTGGCGATGGCGCGGCGCCGCATGCCGGCGAGCGGCTGCCCATCGAGCAGCACGCGCCCTTCGGTGGGCGGGCGCAGCCCCGCGAGCGTGTGCAGCAGGGTCGTCTTGCCGGCGCCGTTGGCGCCGAGTACCGCCCAGCTCTCACCGGCGTTGAAGCCGAGATCGAGTTCGCCGCCGATGCGCTTGCCGCCGATCTCGATGGCGAGGTCTTCGCTCGCGAGCAGGCTCATGGCAGCCCCCGGCGCGGACCGCGATGCAACAGGAACAGGAATACGGGGACCCCGATCATTGCCGTCAGTACGCCGACCGGCAGCTGCTGCGGGGCGATCACGATCCGCGCGAGCGCATCCGCGAAGACCAGCAGCGTACCCCCGGCCAGTACCGCCGCCGGCAACAGCGTGCGGTGATCCGCGCCAGCGACGAGGCGCACCGCGTGCGGGATGATGAGGCCCACGAAGCCGATGGTGCCGCCCACGGTGACGGCCGCCGCCGTCAGCAGTGAGCCGATGAAATAGATCCCCAGACGCAGCGGTCCCACGGAGACCCCGAGTGCCCGCGCCTGCAGATCGCCCCGGGCCATCAGGTTGAGCGGGCGGGCGAGGGCCATTGCCGCGGTCAGCCCGGCCGCCAGCGCCAGCGCACTCCAGATCGGCATTTCGGCGTGCGCGAGGTCACCCATCAGCCAGAACAGCATGCCGCGCAGATTGCGCTCGGGACTGACCGCGAGCATGAAGCTGATCAACGCGCCCCAGCCGGCGGCGAGGACCACGCCGGTCAGCAGCAACCGGGTCGGGGTCCAGCCACCGCGGCCGTGCGCAAGGGCGAATACCAGCAGCATCGAAACGAGTGCCCCCGCGAAGGCATCGACCGATACCCAGAA
>Ga0208412_1000666_pt1 | contig 17025 bp, 15 predicted proteins | sample AntDeeMetag02WF4_FD_184758 | JGI IMG/M metagenome (GOLD analysis project Ga0208412, IMG submission 184758) | Saline lake microbial communities from Deep Lake, Antarctica - Antarctic Deep Lake Metagenome 02WF4 (SPAdes) (version 2) | ecosystem: Environmental > Aquatic > Non-marine Saline and... | reverse complement strand
AAGGCGGTTGACGAGAAAGTTAAGAAGCTGGTCCTCGTGGATCTCACCGTCTGCTTGTTTGGTTTTAGACACACCTTCAGCAAGCAGACGTTCTAACTAAGCGGCTTTGTGAAGTACTGAGGATTGTTGGTATACGTCTGATGCCTGTGCTTGATGATCTCTCCGGATTCGAGTTTAAGGACGTGGTGGAGGATGTCTTCCGGAATCTCGGGTATGAGAACGTGCGGCAGGCCGAACGGACGGCTGACGAGGGGCGGGTCACCCGAACCCCGGTCAGAAATCGACTCGCTGAGTCGGATATTACTCTAGGGCAATTAACTGGGTCCCTTTTTAAGATCCAGACCATACGGTCGCTCACACGGCGAAAAAACGGAGTTTCAGACGTCGAGTAAGAACGAGGGCGGATCAATGCCTCTCAGGCAAAGGAAGCCCTCTCACGGCAATGATCTGGGTTCGAATCCCAGCCGGAGCATCCTTTTGTCGTCGCAGTCCTGCGATTTCGAGTCCGTGCTACAACCATCAATCCATGTGGCTTGAAATCAATGCGATTCAGCGTGTCGGGGGGACCCCGACGCAGTACAGCGATTAGAGTCATCGACAGGATGTGACAGGGGTGTTGGATCTGGCCCCGTCTACAAGATGCGAAATTCTTTCCTTAAAATACACCAGTGACTCCAGCGCGGTCTTCGCTGCCGCGTCGGTTACCCGCTCGTTTCGTTGCCTGTTTCTTCGTCTGTTTCGTTACCTGTTTCTTCGTCCGTTTCGTTACCTGTTTCCTCGTCCGTTTCGTTACCTGTTTCCTCGTCCGTTTCGTTACCTATTTCCTCGTCCGTTTCATTGCCCGCTTCGTCGTCCATTCCGTCGTCGGTGTCGGTTTCAGTTTCGTCGTCGGTGCCGGTTTCAGTTTCGTCGTCAGTGCCGGTTTCAGTTTCGTCGTCAGTGCCGGTTTCAGTTTCGTCGTCAGTGCTACCATCGGCGCCGTTTCCTGGGTCATCCGAAGGCTCTTCTGGCTGGTCTGAACAGCCGGCGATACCGATTATTCCGGCCGCACCGACGATACTAACGAACTTTCGGCGGTCACACTCTTTTCGTACCATGGTTGAACTCGACCGATATCTGTGCTCCTTGCTTATTGTTAGAAGCTAGGTACGAGAATAATTAGTTATTACTACGCAGTAGGACTGTATGAATTGCTGTAACTACGGGAAGAAACGGTTGATATGGTCGATCCTGCGCGAACGACCGGTGTGCGTTCTAGGGCAACAGCAGCTCCACCGACGCGTCGGGGACGGATCATCTGTTTCGGAGTGAATCCGACGAAACCGGATGCAAACCCCCCACTCGATACTGTGACGAACCGGTGCGCCCGGAACCAGAAATGGGGATCGGCGACGTGTTCACCGAGTCACTTCCGGGTGTCCAGGACATTGATTCCGACGCGGAACCGCTTGAACTGGACGGCGTGTTTCACGTCTTACTGCGCGATCGACGTCGACCCGTCGAGCCGACTCACTCGAGCCCAATTCGATCGACCACCTGCGGCAGACACCCTTCACCAGGTTCGACGTACGAGTAGTGGTCCGCGGCCAGATCGGTGACGTCGATGTCCACATAGCCTGCCGGCGCTGTCGTCGATGCTTCGAGCCCGCCGTGACCGACCGCGGTGGTCCGATCGGAGGCGCGGTACACCCAGCTAAGGACCCGGTCGTTCCGGCTGTGGAAGTTGAAGACGGGAGCGTCGCTCGCCTCGATAGCTGATCCGTATCGTCCGTTAACCCCGACACTATCGTTCGGGATCGCCCCGCCGAACAACGATACCGAGGTGAGGACGTCGGTCTGCCCGTGCTCCGCAAGTTCGCGGAGTGTCTCCCCTGTCACGCGGGCACCGAGTGAGTGGGCGAATAGGTGGATCGGCCGCCCGTCGTCGTCTGCCCACGCCGCCAGCCAGTCGGCAAGCGGAGCGGCGTTGGCGTCCGCGGTCTGCTTCGCCGGTCCCCAGTCGACGTCCGATGCCCACGAGTAGCCGACCACCGGCGGGGCGTCGGGTTCCGTGCTGGCTCCTGTCGCCGCTTTGAGCCCTAGTCGGGCGGTGTACGCCTGATCACGGGCCGATTGGGGATCGGCACCGAGGCCGTGGACGAACAGGACCACCGCGTCGGCCTCGTCGAAGTCCCACGAGCCCACTCGCTCTGTGGGGTTTGCCGCGTCGAGGCGTCCTCGGGTCGTCACCATCGGCTGTGTCTCCGGTGCGTCGTACCCGCCGGAGTCGCCGTCCAGCGACCGTGCGACGTAGAGACCGCCGCCCCCGAGGAGGCCGACGCCGCCCGCGACGCCGAAAAGGAGTCGCCGGCGGGTGACGAGCCCGTCAGCGGCGTCGTTTGCGTGGTCCGGGCCTGCTTCCGCCCGTGGGGTGTCCGGTCCATCCGAGTCGTCCGTAGAGGTGTCCGAGGTGATACCGGATTGTCGGCCCGAGCGATCAAATACCTAACGCGGCGGCGGGTGGGTATCGATCGCGGAGTTTGTTGGAACGCCCCTGTTATCGGGTCTCGTTACAACTGGAGTGACGCCACTCGCTCGGTGCTCCGTGAGTGGCTCTCAGTCTCCCGAGCAATCCGAACGCTTTGTTGCGGTCGAAGACCGTTCGATGGTCAGTATTCTCGTTTGAGCGATCCGCTCAGTTGAGGGGGATGTACCGCGAACGGGGATATCTTGAACTGAGCGATGTGACATTCATTGAGGTGGAAGCATTAGCTGCGACGCACGCGGTGAATCGCGTTGACCTGGGTTCGCTTCGGACAACGCTGATCGGGCAGTGATTGTCAGGTTCACCCGTGAAATCGGTACAGCGATGTGACGTATGGCAGCCGGTTGAGCATCCAGATCGCGATCGGGAGCCCCACGACCGTGATTGCGAGGGCCGACGCCACGTTCGCCCACAGCAGGCTCAGCCACCACCCGACGAAGACGAAGTAGACCGCTCGGACGGCGAGCGAGCGTTGCCCGCGCGCCGACCCGGGCTCTGAAAGCGACCGCGGCTCTGCGAGAGTGAGCACGGTCGGCACGAGGTTGATCAGCTTGATACCGATCGGGAGCAGGACGACCGTGACGTTGAGTAGCCACGCGGTGTTGACGACGATCGGTGTTACCCACCAGCCGACGAAGACGAACCACAGCGCGCGAACGAGGAGGGATCGTTGTGTCATCGCTCGGGTTAGATGCCCAAGCGGTAAATCCGTATCGTCGATCCCGGCGATCCTCGACGGGTTCGGATGTAGACGACTTCGAACCCGGGAATCCGCGGCCGTGAGCGCGAGGAAGGCAAGCGTCACCGCTGGGGCGACGACACCGAGATCAAGCGTAATTCTCGGCGACGACTACTCAGACCACCATGTCGGCTTTCCGTGCTCGGCCCGAATGAAGTGTATGACAACCCATTTCGAGTCGCGCTTTGCCGCGGAGTATGATGGGGAAATACCGTCCAGCGTTGACCAGGCAGCGCTCCACCGGATGGAAGCCGTTGCGCACGCGTTGGATGAGAGTATCCGGATCCCGGGGACGAACGCCACCGTCGGTATCGATCCGATTCTCGGTCTCATCCCGGTTGCCGGCGATCTGGTGAGCGCTGGTATCTCACTCTACATCGTCGTCGAGTCTGCCCGTCTGGGTGTCTCTTATACGACACTGCTGCGGATGATCGCCAACATTAGCATTGATGCGGTTGGTGGGTCGATCCCGTACGTCGGCACTTTCTTCGACTCGTTCTGGAAGGCGAACGTGCGCAACGTTGAGAGTGCGCTCGCGGACCTTGCCGAACCGCTTCCCGAGAACCCGGAGTAGTGACGCAGAGACAGCTGTCGGTATCGCGATTCAAGTATTTACGCGGCGGGGTTCGCGAGATGCGCCGTCAGGAATCGCGCCACTTGTGGCCGCACTCGACGCAGGTGAACAGCCGAACCTCGTAGGAGCCGCCCGGCTTCGGCATCATCTCGTAGTAGGCCCGGTCGCTGTCGCAGTCGTCCGCCGGACAGGGCTCCTGTGTCGTTTCAGTGGAGCCTTGGGTCGCGTCGGCCACGGCGGGTGCCCCGTCGTTCCGCTGTCCATCCTGGGTCGTCATCGCCGATTCTGCTTGCGAGTCCCGCGGTTCCTCGTTCTCACAGGAGCGACACACCCACGTGCCGCCCTCCGTGTGCATCATCGAACCACACTCGTCACAGAATTGCATATCGAGGAAGGAGACACGATTGCCGGATATATGTGTTAACTTCCGACCCGTTGTGGATTTCAGAATGCGTCAATTACGTGAGATTTTCAACAGGAGCAGACAGATGTAACGCGGGTCTACTTGCCTCCCGTTTCGGATATTGTGTTTATAACTATATTCACAAGAGAAGTACACGTAAATGAAATGGAAAGAGACCACGTAACTGATGACGACGAGGGCAAACCGGTAGTCGACTCTCACGGTGAAAAGATCGGTATGATCACGGAGGTCAAATCCGGTACCGCGTACGTGAACGCGGATGCGGGCCTCGCTGACACCATCCGCTCAAAACTCGGCTGGGCCGACGCCGGCGAGGACGACTATCCTCTTGAGAACGACCGTATACACACAGTAACCGACAACGAGGTACGACTCAAGGACGAATTTCAGTAGAGCGACTCTGTTGAAACCTTTCGTGTTTGACCCGTCTGCTTCCGGTTGCAATCCATACAGTGAACGGACCACTCAGTCGCTCTCAGCCGCCTTCGAGGTCTCCGTTGTGTTGTTAGTCTGATCATCTAATAGTTCGACGGTCCCGGTGTCCCCATTGACGCGAATCCGCTGCCCGTCGCTGATCATCTCTGTCGCATCGGCGACGGAGACGACAGCGGGAAGACCGTATTCACGGGCGACGAGTGCACCGTGGGTCAAACTTCCGCCGACCTCGGTGACCAGTCCGCCCGCGGTCGCGAACAGCGGCGTCCACGCGGGGTCGGACGACGGACACACGAGGATCTCGCCCGATCGGAGGGTCGTGGTCGCCGGATCGTCGACGATCCGAGCCACACCTTCGACGACGCCGGCAGAGACCCCGGTGCCGACCAGCGTGTGGTCGTCGACATCCATGTGTTCCACTCGGGGGATTTCGCCCTCGCTGGTGATGAGTGGCGGGACATCAATCCGGCCGTGCCGCTCGTGATCCCGTTCGCGTGCAGCGATGTCGGGAACCTCGCTGTCAGGGTCCTCCATGAGCGAACGGAGTTCTTCTCTGCGGAGAAACCACACGTCGTCCGGGTCGTCGAGGGCGTCCTCAAGAACGAGGTGCTCGCCCGCCCGCTGAATCGCCTCGTGCCACGCTGCGAACAGGTGTGCGATGGCGTGTTTCGGTTCGTCTCGGAGGTGAATGTGGCTTCGATACGTCCGGAGCAGGTGACTCACGAGCGGTCCGCGGACGGGCCCGAGCAGCCCTCGCTGCGCACTCGCTTGCAGCTCGTCGATCGCCGCTTGTGCCTCTCGTTTGCGCTCACGGAGCCGGGACCGGTGTGCGCCCGGTTTCTCGCCGGCGAGGTTCCCTCGGACGATGCCGAGCGGGGCTGAGGGGTCGTCACGCCACCGGGGACGACTCGGATCGAACTCGCCGACGGCGCGGTGACCGAACTCGTCGATAAACGCATCGAACGCCTGAACGAACGCCTCGCTCCCGTCGACGGCGCAGACCGCTTCGTACGGCCGTCCGTCGAGTATCGCCCGTTCGACCGCCGGCGTTTCTCGTGCAACGTCTGCGATATCGCCGAGCGCCAGCGTCATTCTGGTGCCGACTTCTGCCTCGTTGCCTCGTGCGGCCGCTTCGACGATTGCGGCATCCGCGTCGGGGACCACCCGTTCGAGGACCGTTCCCGCGAGCGGTCCGATGACGACGCGCATCGACTTTGGTGACACGTCGGAGACGAATTCGGTGGAAAACCCCTCGAAGACGTTCTCGACCAACTCGGCCGGCTCGTCGGCGGCGAGAATGTCGGCCGCCTGTTCTCTCGCCCACTCGTTGAGTTCGGTCACGAACTCGTCGATGCCTGCCGCCCCGCGAGCGAACGGGGCGACCCCTTGCCACAACAACCGAGTGAGAATCGGGAGCACGCTGGCGGTCGTCCGGAGCAGTGCCGGGAGCGTTGCGAGCGACACATCGATATCGAACTCCTCGCGCCGCTCCGCGAGCAACCGTTCAGTCCCCTCGGCGGCCGATCGGTTCACTGCGGCGATCGTCTCGACGATGCCCTCACGCGTCTGACGGAGCCCGAGAAACGGTGTGATGTCCATGTATGCCCGCCCCTCAGTCCTGGTGATCCAGTCGCGGTTGCTTCCCGTGAAGCCGTTCATCACTTCGCCGTACACCGTCTCCCACAGGTCGAGTGCCAGCGGGGGCATCGGGTCAGTCATCGCCTGTCCGTGGCCGAGGCTGAGGTAGACGTGCAGTCGGTCGTCGTCCGGGCGGGGGACCGGTAGCGAGACGAGTGACGTGATCGGCCGGGACTGCAGAATGACGAACGCACCGTCGACGAGCGCCCACTCGATATCCTGCGGCTCGCCGAACAGCGCCTCGATCCGTTCGCCGACACCGACGAGTGTCCGGAGCTGGTCGTCGGTGAGGACGCGCGTCTCACGCCTGCCCGTCTGTGTGTCTGTCGAGGTGGTGCCCTCTCGGGTGAGCTTGAGTTCGGTCGCTTTTTCGCCGACTTCGTACTCGATGACTGCACCCGTTTCCCGGGCGATTCGCGCGTGGTCGGCGTTCACCTCGCCGGCGACGACTGTGTCGCCTAAGCCGTACGTCGCGTCGACGGTCGCGACAGTTCGCTTGCCCGTCTCCGGGTCGGCGGTGAACAGCACGCCCGCCGCGTCGGCGTCGACCATCCGTTGCACGACGACCGCCATCTCGACGTCGGTGTGTGCGATACCGTTTCGCGCGCGATAGGCGACCGCCCGGTCGGTGAACAGGCTGGCCATGCAGTCGCGGACCCTGTCGATGATCGCGCCGGTAGTGACTCCGAGATGGGTGTCGTGCTGGCCGGCGAACGACGCCGTCGGGAGGTCCTCTGCCGTCGCCGACGAACGGACGGCATACGTCGTGTCGGCGCCGGCGTCGAGGGCGTCGGCGATCGCACGTTCGATCGATTCGTCGACCGGTCGCTCGCGGATGAGCGCCCGAATCTCGGCAGCCGTCGTCGCCAGCGCGCCGGAGTCGTGAGGGTCATGTGAACCGAGCCGCTCGACCGCCTTTCCGATCTCCGCGTCGTCCGTGACTGTCCGATACGCTGCAGTCGTCACAACGAACCCGGGAGGGACCGGAAGTCCCGCATCAACAAGGACGCCGAGGTTCACACCTTTGCCGCCGGCGACACCGAGGTCGTCGGCCCCGAGAGAGTCGAATCGGCGGACGTAGTGTGGTTTCGGGTTCTGCGTCATGCTCACTTCTGTTGTGGTTCTTGGAGAGTCACTGACGTAACGGTTATGCCGGCATCGCTGGCTAATTCCTCGGCGAGAGAGCGCGTGATGAGCGACATCCCGAGCTTCGACCACGCGTACGGCGCCTTCCCTGATGAGCGGTCGGTCACGATTGGCGGCGAGTTCGACAGCTGGATGGCGCTCGCGTTGTTGATGACGATGTCGGCCTCACTGAAGTGATCGATTGCCTCCTCAACGGCCGTCTCAACGCGGGTCTCATCGCGGAGATAGAGTTCGACCGCGAGTGCTTCAGCTTCGCGCACCTCGCGAGCCGTTTGTTCGATCGATCCTTCCAGATCGAAGTCGTCGTCAGCTGTCTTGTCCGTCGAAACGACGGCGTCGAATTTGGACCGGGAGAACACCGACGGAACATCACGACCCGCACGGTCGCGCTCAACCACCTCGTCGACGAGCAGTTTCAAATTGGTGAGGTCGTTTTAGAGGGACTTGGACTGTGTGAGCCGTGTGGGTATCCGCAGTCACTTGCCGACCAGCCTGACGCTGCGGAGGCGCTGACACACCGTGGCGGGCTCGACGCCAGTATCGTCGATTCAGGAACCATCAGCGCTGGGGACGACATCATCTGGGGAGTTAGGTGCTCCGTCGACTCAACAGGAGAACCCCTCCGAGCAACGAGACGATCCCGACGAGAACACCAAACCCGGGCGATTCGTCGTCCGTCTCGTCCGCTTCGGCCGGTTCCCCTTCGGTGTCGTCCGTCTCGTCCGTCTCGGCCGACTCCTCCGTTTCGGTGTCGTCCGCGTCGACTGGCTCTTCTTCGGTGTCGTCAGCCGACTCGTCGTCAGAACCGTCCTCAGCCGGTTCTTCAACGTCGTCGTGGTCTTGATCGCCGTCTTCCTCGCCAGTGGGTGACCCACCGCTGGAGCTACTGCCACCACTCGAACTACTGCCACCGCTTGAACTGCTGCTCTCGCTCTCGTCGGCCAGCACCGACAACGCGAACGTGTCGTCAACTGCGGCGAGTTCGGCAGAGACGGTCGTGCTGCCCTCGCCGTCGGCGCTCACCGTCCCAGTTGAATCGACGCGTGCCACGTCGGACGAGGAGCTCCGGTAATCGCTGGTCGTCGTCGCGCCGATCTCGCGGCCGTCGACGGTGGTCACGGTGACCGTGGCGGCGGTGGTCTCACCCTCGGTAAGTTCGTCGGCAGCGAGCGTCAGGTCCAACTCGGCAACCGACCACTGCAGCACTGGGTAGTCGTCGGTGGCCGTCCAGTTGGTCGCGAAGTCCAACGCGCCCATGGTGTCGGCGTCGGTGGCGTTCGCGCCGGTCATCTGGGCGGTCGACAGGCCGGTGCCGCCGTCGGAGTCCGACTGGTTCGTCGTCTCCGTGTCCCAGTAGGCGTCGACGACAGTACCGGAGTTGTCGCCGACGAGTCCGCCGATATAGTTTGTACCGTCGATCTCACCAGTGGCGTACGACGTGGCCACATCGCTACCGTCGTTGTTCCCAACGAGTCCGCCGACAACGTCTGTCCCATCGACCGTGCCAGTGGCGTATGAGTCAACCACCTTGCCCCCATCACTGTACCCGTCATGATTGGAGCCGACAAGTCCGCCAATGTAGTTTGTACCGTTGACCCCACCGGTGGCGTGTGACCCGGTCACATCACTACCGTCGTTGTCGCCGACAAGCCCGCCGACATTTTCTGTGCCCTTGACGCCGCCCGTAGCGTGCGAGTCGATGACGTTGCTCGAGCCGGAGAAGTAACCGACGAGTCCACCGACTCTACGTTCACCGTTGACAGCAACTGTCGCGTGTGAATCAATTATATTTGCGTCGCTACTGGACCTGCCCACGAGCCCGCCGACATCGTTTTCGCCGTCGACGGTACCGATGGCGTACGAATCGGTTACGTTGGCCCTAAGATTCCTACCGATAAGCCCGCCGACAGCGTCTCTGCCGGTGATCGTACCAGTAACATACGTTTCGGTCACGCCGCCGTCGTTGTTACTGCCGGCGAGTCCACCGACATAGTTATCGGCGGATATCTCGACGTTTTCGAGCCCAAATCGCTGTATCTCTGCATCATTAGTAGACCCAAACAGTCCGACGTAGTCCTCATCTCGATCGATGTACAGGTCCGAAATTCTGTGGTCGTCGCCGTCGAACGTCCCTGTGAACTCGTTATCGGACCCAGAATCAGTATACCCGACTGGATCGAATCCCGCTCCGTTGTTCCAGCCTTCTGTTTCGCTCGCGTTGATGTCTCGCGTGAGCGTATAGTTCGCCGAGAGATCGTTTTCCATTAGTTGGAGTTCGGAGACGTTGCTGATCTCGTAGGGAGCGTCTTCGGTCCCTTCACCCGCGTGTTCGTACGCAGTGTGTTCGGGGTAGTCAGGCGTGATGTACCACGGCCCGTCGAAATCCAAGGCCATGTTTTGGCTGGCGTTGACGCCCGTCATCTGATCGGTAGAGAGACCAGTTCCACCGTTGGAGTCGTCCTGGCCGGTCGACTCGATGTCCCAGTAAGAATCCTCAATGTCGCTCACGTCATCACGTCCGATGAGACCGCCAGAATAGCTCGCGGAGTCCTCTTCATCGACGATCCCAGTGGCGAACGACTGAACGACCACGGCGTCTTTTCCACTTAAATCGCCCTCAGTAAACCCGGCGAGACCACCGACATTCTCTGTTCCGTCGGCCGATCCGTGTGCAGAACTATTTTTGATCGATCCCTCTCTGTTGACTCCAACCAGGCCGCCGACATTCTTCGTACCGTTGACTGGACCGTGTGCGGAACTACTCGTGACCGATCCTTCGCTGATTTCCCCGACGAGACCACCAGTTTGCGCCTCTCCATTGACATCAACTGTCGACGATGACGCATGTAACTCACTTTCGTATAGTCCCCCTACGATTCCGCCGACCTGCTCGTTGCCGACAACCGTGCCGGTAGCCGACACATTTGTGATCGTCTCTCCGGAGGCGGTTCCAACAATCCCACCGACTTTGTCACCGGTCGAGGTAATCCGGACCACTGCGTTCGCATCTTCGAGATGGCTGTCTTCCAAAGACGCAATAAGTCCGCCAGCCTCCGAGCCTTTGGCGTGAACGGTTACGTTCCCCGAAATGTTCTCAAAGCGGTTTCCATTACTATATCCCGTAATGCCTGCAACTTTGCTGTTTCCACGGAAGGTTCCCGAAACCGAAACGTTCGAGACGGTGCTGCCGCTATTGAAGTACCCAGCGAGCCCAGCGGTATGAGAGAACCCGCCAGTGATGTTTGCATTCTCGATGGCGACATTGGTGATGACCGCACCGTTGACCCCCTCGAAGAGGCCCGTGGTTTGGGTGGATCGGTTGATATAGAGCGACGAAATCGCGTAACCGTCCCCATCGAGCGAACCAGTAAACTCCTCAATCGGCTTGAATCCCTTCCCGTCGTGCCAGCCTTCTGTTTCAATAGCGTCGACGTCTCGCGTGAGCGTGTAGTTCGCTGAGAGATCCTTCTGCATCTCCTGGAGGTCGAACACATCCTCGATTTCGTACGGTTCGGCCTCCGTACCCTCACCTTCAAAGGGAGGACCAAGCGACGGATACTCCACGGTAAGGTACCACGTATTCTCAAAGTCGAAGCCGTCCATGTTGCCGTCGGCCGAGGCGTTCGCACCAGTCATCTGGTCGGTCGTGAGCCCCTCACCGCCATCGGACGCTAACTGGTTTGTCGACTCGGTGTCCCAGTAGGCGTTGTTGACCTCGCCGCGGTCAGTAGTAACTCCAACGAGCCCGCCGACATTATTTGTGCCAGTAACTTCACCGATGGCATACGACTCGTTCACCACGCTGTCGTCGGTGACCTTGCCGACAAGTCCGCCGATGTAGTCACTGCCGTTGACTTCGCCCATAGCGTATGACTGTGTCACATGACTCAAAGAGTAGGTTCCGCCGACGAGTCCACCGACGTTCTGCCCGCCGTCGACTGTACCGGTGGCGTACGAGTCGGTTATGTCACCATTCGTTCCGCCGACGAGTCCACCGACGGAATTCCCGCCGTCGACTGTACCAGTGGCGTACGAGTCGATTGTGTCACCAATCGTTCCGCCGACGAGTCCACCGACGGCCTCCCCGCCGTTGACTGTGGCAGTGGCGTACGAGTCGATGACATCTCCCCCATAACCGAGGCCGACGAGCCCACCGACCCGGTTATCTCCGTCGACTGTACCGGTGGCGTACGAGTTGGTTATGTCTCCATTCTGTGCGCCGACGAGCCCACCGACACCGTCTGTGCCCTTGACTGTACCGTTGAAAGAGGAATCGATTATGTCATCCCCGCTTTGGCCGACGAGCCCACCGACATCGGTTGTGCCCTTGACTGTACCGTTGACAGAGGAATCGATTATCTCGACCGAGTTGAAGCCGACGAGCCCGCCAACTTGATCATTTCCAGTGATATCAGCGTTTTCGAGTCCAACGTGTTCGATCTTTCCACGATAAGCGAATCCAAACAGACCGACGTAATCCTCTCCTCGGTCGATATGTAGGTCCGAAATCGTGTGGTTATCACCGTCAAACGTCCCCGTGAACCTGACGTCTGGATCATCCTCGCCAACTGGCTCGAAGCCCTTGCCGTCGTACCAGCCTTTCGTCTCGCTGGCGTCGATATCCGCAGTAAGCACATAGCTCGCGCTCAGATCACCCCTCATTGCCTGTAGTTCGGAGGCGTTGCTGATCTCGTAGGGAGCGTCGACGGTTCCCTCACCAGTGAGATCCTCGTCGGGATCGAGCGGAACCGGATCGGCGGCCCCGACGCCCGCCGCGAGCGTCAGCGCCACCATCGCCACCGCGAGGATCGCGGCCAGCCGAAGGCCCCTCATCGACCCTCGTGGGCCGACACCGCAGCGACTCGGCGCGCGTGGTCGGTCGACGTCGACGGGAAGGGCGGTCGACGAACGGCCCGCCACCGATTCCGGGCGGGCTGAAATAACGGGCGTCCGACGAATTTCACCAGTGAACTCGATCGCATTGCTTGGTCGGTAGTACTGAGAGACCCGTAATAAGCAAGATACCAGCGAATAGTGGTATGTCGGCGGGTTGTACGTTTACTTGTCTCTCAATAAACATTTCTGGCACCGCCGTCCACGGCGGCGAGAACCGATAGAGTGGTACTGGTCGGTGTTTAAGTGAGCTACAGACGCATGTACGTGTTCGGGCTGGTCGCCTACTCGGGATCAGCACTCGTCGGTGGGCTGCTCGCGGTCGCGCTACTGGTCAAATACGACCGCCGACAGCCCGCGTTCTCCTTCGGGCTGTTCCTGCTCGTCATCGGCTTTTGGGCGGCCACCTACGTCGGCTATCTGGCGTCGTCGACCGAGGCGTGGCTGCTCGGCTTCATCCAGTTGTCGTACCTCTCTGTCGTCACTGCCCCACTCGTCTGGCTCGTGTTCGCCCTCCGGTACACCGACCGCGAGGCGTGGCTCTCACGGCGGCGTCTCGTCCTGCTATCAGTCGTTCCCGCCGGCGTTCTCGCGCTCGTCTGGACCGCCCAGCACCATCCGTACTTCTATGCGGAGCTGGCCGTCCGAACGGTTGACGGCGTCCAATTGCTCGAAACGCCGCCCGCGATCGGCCACCGGATCAATATCGTCTACTCCTACGGCCTGCTCCTGATCGGGACGGGCCTCATCGTCAGCGAGACCGTCACGAACAACCAACTGTACAGACGCCAGTCGCTGGTGCTGTTGGCCTGTCTGAGCGCGCCCTGGTTCGCTAACGGCCTGTTTCACCTCGGGTTTCGGCCGATTCCGACGGCGGACCTCACGCCCGTCGTCTTCGTCATCACCGGCATCCCGCTGGCGGTGATCGTCCAGCGCGCCGAACTGGCCGGCTTCGTTCCCGTCGCTCACGAGCGGGTCTTTCACACCCTCGACGACCCGGTGTTCGTCGTCACCACGTCGAACAGGGTCCTCGACGCGAACCGGGCCGCACACGAGTTGGTTGCCACCAGCGACCCCGTCGAGGAGGCCGATCTCACCGAGTTTCTTCCAGAGACGCTGCTCGAAGGCGACGATCTCCACTCCGATCTCGACACGGCGATGGAGTGCGTCCTCGAGGTCGACGGCGCCCCGCGGCAGTACCTCGTTCGGCTCCGGGGAACCGGTTCGACCGGCGGCACGGATCCTCGTGGTCGTATCCTGTCGCTGACCGATATCACGGTCCAAAAGCGCCAACAGGAGAGCCTCGAAGCCAAAAACGAACAGCTCGAACGACTCGCCGGCGTCGTCTCGCACGACCTGTCGACGCCGCTGGCGACCGCGGAGGGACTCGTCCATCTTATAAGAGCAGATCTGGACTCGTCGCAGTCGGAGGTCAATCAGTCATTGGCGGATCTCGACACCGTCCACGGTCGGCTCCGCGAGTTCGCCGAAGGGCTGCCCGCGCTCGCCCGCGAGAGCACGGACGTGAAAACGCCGACCGACTGCAATCTCGAAACGATGGCCCAGGACGCGTGGAACGTCGTCGAGACAGGCGATCTCCAGTTAGCCGTCGAGACGACTTGTACGCTCCAGGCGGATGCCAGCCGCTTCCAGCAAGCGTTCGAGAACCTCTTTCAGAACGCGGTCGACCACGCAGTCGACGGGTCAGCAGGGGCGACGACCGTTCGGATCGGTCAACTCCAGGCGGGATCGGGCTTTTATCTCGAAGACGACGGACCCGGCATTCCGGCCGCCCGGCGGGAGGATATGTTGGCCTTCGGCGTCTCTACCGGTAGCGGGTCGGGCTACGGGCTGGCGATCGTCCGGACCATCGTCGAAGCCCACGGCTGGTCGCTTTCGCTCACTGACGGCTCCGACGGCGGCGTGCGCTTCGAGATCGAAACCCAGCCGCGGGCGTCCTGAGGCGAGCGACGAGATGGAGATACCTCTATGTGGTGGTATCATTTTTAATACGGGAGGAGAACACGGGACAGCATGAATCAGCCACACACCCCTCCATCCGGCCGCGGTCGCAGGCAACACGCGAGTGAGGCGTGAGCGTGCTATCGTGAGCGGCTCGGATTCGGCACCGTCGACTCGGCCGATATCGGTGCTGTTGATCGACGACGAGAAGGCGTGGGTCCGGACCCAGCGCCGACTGCTCGAACGCTCGAACACTGGCCTCGATGTGTCGACAGCGACCAGTTTCGCGGCAGCCACGAACGCTCTCCGCAGGGAGACGCCCGACTGTATCGTCTGCGACTACCAACTCGGCGACGGCACGGGCCTCGACCTGCTGTCCGAGGTCCGCACCGAGAACCCCGAACTGCCGTTTATTCTAGTGACCGGCGAGGGCGACGAAGCGGTCGCCAGCGACGCGATCGGCGAGCGAGTCACCGACTACATCCCGAAGCTGCACCTCAGCCGGCAACCGACGCGGCTTGCCCAGCGGATCGTGTCAGTGGTGACGGCCGACCGGACTCGTCGGGCGTTGGCCCGCGAACGCCGGCACAAGGAGGCGCTGCTCGACATCGTGACTGCCTCGGCCACGCGGTCGGAACTCGGCGACAACATCTGCGAACGGCTCGTCGACGACGGCTACGCCTGTGCGTGGATCGCCCTTCTCGACGACGACCGGGGCGTCATCCCCCTGTCGACGGCTGGCGACACCGACTATCTCGAAGCCGCGATCACGCCCGGGACGCGGCCAACCGACTGCACCGAACCCGCCTTCCGCGCACTCGACGCAGCCGAGCCCGTCTTCGATTCGCTGCCATCCAGCGAGAGGACAGCAACCGAATCGACCGACTGGGAGCAGGCCGCCGTCGACCGTGGCGTTCGATCGATAGCCGCGATCCCGATCAGTCATCACGAGGTGTATTTCGGTGTGTTGACTGTCTATAGCCGGACGTCACAGATCGACGACCGCGAGCGAGCGTTGCTCACCGAGTACGCCGAGACGGTCGGATACGCCTTCCAGACGACCGCTTGGAAGCGAACGCTCCTCTCGTCTGCCACGGCAACCGTCGAATTCACGCTCAGCGGTGAGTGCCACCCACTGCTTGCGCTTACGGCAGCACTGCCCGGTGAGTCGACGCTCCGCGCAGCGACGGTCATCCCTCGAAACGACCGCGAAGCGCTCTACGTGACGACCGCCGAGGGAGTCACGGAAGCTGACCTCTCGGAGGCAGTCGGCGCGACCGAGTCTATCGTCTCGGTCGACTACTACCGAACTGACAACGTCATCCACTGCGGACTCATCGCCGAATCGCCGGTTCCCGAAACACGGCTCGTCGACGCCGGAGTCTCGCTCTCCGAGATCAGTGTCGGCGGCGGACACGCACGGATTTTGGCCGTTCTCGGTGGGGAAACCACCGTCCAGCAGTGTGTTGACGCCCTCTCGGAACTCTGTGGCGATGGTTCCGTGACGACGCTCTGGACCACAGACAAATCCACGACGTCGAGCACCGAGGTGGTCGACGACCTGACCGACCGACAGCGACAGGTGCTCGAACTCGCTGTCGAGGCGGGCTACTTCGAGCGGCCGCGGCACAACAACACCGGCGAACTCGCCGACACACTCGACATTTCGCGAGCGACGTTCACCCAGCACTTACGGGCCGCTCAGCGGAAGGTGTTCGCAGCGGAGGGCCACAGGTGACGGATCGGTTGGCTCGAGGCTCTGTTACAATCGAATTCTTCAAATACCGGATCGGCCGGGCTACAGTCCCCAAAAGAACGCAATGCCGGCCGTCGTGACGACGGTCAGGACAACCTGGAAGGGCGCGCCGACGCGCGTGAAGTCCGTGAACTTGTAGCCGCCCGGCCCGTAGACCATGAGGTTCGTCTGGTAGCCGACCGGGCTGAGGAGCGGCGTGCTGGCGGCAAACGTCACCGCGAGGGCGAATGCGAAGGCCGGGAGCCGAGGCTCCTGGCGAGGCCCGGCCGATCGCGCCGAAACGGATACCATGATTAAGTGTCCCGACCGCTTTGGGTTCGGAACGATGGCCCACGATGCGCGAGCCAGACTGACAGAGCTCCGACGGGCGTTCCATCGGCACCCGGAGCCGGGATGGCGCGAGTTTCGAACGACTGCCCGCGTCGTCGAGGAACTCGAGCGAATCGGCGTCGACGAGATCGCCGTCGGCCGCGAGGCGCTCGCAGCCGACGAGCGAATGGCCGTCCCCGACGACGACGAGATCCGACCGTGGCTCGACCGTGCCCGTCGTGCCGGAGTCACCGAGGACCTCCTCGAGCGTACTGCGGGCGGACATACAGGTGTCGTCGCGACGCTCTCGCAGGGCGAGGGGCCGTGCATCGGGATTCGCGTCGATCTCGACGCGATCTCTATCCGGGAGTCTGTGGAGAGCGATCACCAGCCGGCGTCAGAGGGGTTCCAGTCCGAACACGAGGGGTACATGCACGCGTGCGGCCACGACGCGCACCTCGCGATCGCGCTCGGGACGTTAGAGACGGTCACGGAGAGTGCGTTCGAGAGGACGATGCCATCAGTTTCGCCGTCATCGAGGCCGAACGTCGGTCGCGCGTCCGGGGTGTCGTCGCGCGCATATGGATCTTCGACCGTGTAGTGGCCACGGGCCGCGAGGACGTTA
>Ga0208412_1000662_pt1 | contig 17084 bp, 10 predicted proteins | sample AntDeeMetag02WF4_FD_184758 | JGI IMG/M metagenome (GOLD analysis project Ga0208412, IMG submission 184758) | Saline lake microbial communities from Deep Lake, Antarctica - Antarctic Deep Lake Metagenome 02WF4 (SPAdes) (version 2) | ecosystem: Environmental > Aquatic > Non-marine Saline and... | reverse complement strand
GTGCAGCAGCGCTTCTTCGCCTTCTACCTTGTCGCCGGCTTCCCACTGCTTGAGCACCATCGAGGCCAGGTACAGGTTGGAGAGCACGTCGCCCAGCCGCGCGGAGAGCATTTCGCGCTTTTTGAGTGCCGAGCCAAGGCTTGCCATGGCGGCGTCGGCGCACAGGCCAAAGCCGGCGGAAAGCCGCGCGATATCCTGGGCGTAAACGCTAGCCGGGGCGCTGAACGGCACAGCAGGTTTGCCGAGGCCAAACCCGAGAGTGAAGGTGCGAGCGGCGTTGCCGAAAATCAGCCCGATATGGCCGAAGAACGCTTTGTCGAACGCCTTGGCATCATTGGCATCTTTCGCTGCCAGCTCGTCGAGTACATAAGGATGGCAGCGGATCGCCCCCTGACCGAAGATCATCAGGTTACGGGTCATGATGTTGGCGCCTTCCACGGTGATGGCCACCGGGTTGGCGCTATAGCCGATGCCGAGGTAGTTGCGCGGGCCAAGCGTGACGGCCTTGCCGCCGTGGACGTCCATGGCGTCGCTAAGCAACACGCGCTGGAACTCGGTCAGCTGGCTTTTCAGAATCGCCGAGGGCACGGCGGGCTTCTCGCCGTGGTCGATCAGGTTCGCGGTTTGGTACACGGTGGCCTGGGCGATGTAGGCCATCGAAGCCATGCGCGCCAGCGGTTCCTGAACGCCTTCCATTTCGGCCACCGGCACGTTGAACTGACGGCGAATGCGGGTAAAGCCGCCGCTCCAGCCCAGCGCATAGCGCGCGGTGCCGGTAGCGCCCGAGGGCAGGGTGATGCAACGGCCGATGGACAAACATTCGACCAGCATGCGCCAGCCTTCGCCGATCATGGGCTCACCGCCGATGATGGTGGAAAGCGGTACGAACACGTCCTTGCCCTTGATCGGGCCGTTAAGGAACGGGCTGCCGATGGGCGCGTGGCGCCGGCCGATTTCCATGCCGTGGGTATCTCGGGGAATCAGCGCCAGCGTAATGCCGCGGTCTTCTTCTTCGCCGAGCAGGTTGTCCGGGTCAAACAGGCGAAAGGCCAGGCCGACGACCGTGGCGATGGGCGCCAGCGTAATCCAGCGCTTTTCAAAGTTCAGGCGCAGGCCCAGCACTTCTTTACCGTCGACCATTTGCTTGCAGACGATGCCGGTATCGGGAAGCGACGTGGCATCAGAGCCCGCGCGAGGGCCGGTCAGGCCAAAGCAGGGGATCTCGCGGCCATCGGACAGGCGCGGCAGATAGTGGTCTTTCTGCTCTTCGGTGCCGTATTTCAGCAGTAGCTCGCCCGGGCCCAACGAGTTGGGCACGCCAACCGTGACCATCAGCGTTTCGTTGACGGCAAGCTTTTGCAGCACCATCGATTGCCCCTTGGCGGAAAAGCCCAGCCCGCCGTATTCCTTGGGAATGATCATCCCGAAAAAGCCTTCTTTTTTCAGGTAGTCCCAAAGCTCCTGGGGCAGGTCGGCGCGCTCCCGGGCGATATCCCAGGCGTTGCACATGCCCGCCGCCTTGGCGCACTGGACGTCAAGAAAGACCTGTTCGTCATCGGTTAATCCGCTGTCGGCATAGTCGAGCAGCTTGCTCCACTGGGGTTTGCCGGAGAAAAGCTCGCCGTCCCAAGAAACGGTGCCGGCCTCAAGGGCGGTGCGCTCGGTGTCGGACACTTTGGGCGCGACTTTTTTGAACATGGCAAAAAGCCGCGGAGTCAGCCACATCCGGCGCAGCACCGGCAGGCCGGCAACGGCGGTCACCGCCGCACCGATCAACAACAACACGCCAATCACTGGCGCGCCCAGGCCAAGGCCTACAAGGCCCAGCACGCCAAGCACCAGCAGCGTGGCCGAGGCTCCGGCTTCGCGCCGCATCACCACCAGCAGGCCAATCACGGCCAGCACAATCAAAAATAAGGTGAGCATAGACTTTCTCCAGGTAACGTCAGAACGATAGCGTCAGACGGGTATTCGAACACTCGTTTGAATAGTGGCAGACTCCCGCCTTGCCGCGCAAGCATTCCGGGCGTCTTTTTATCAGGCTGTCTATCAAGCGTTCCATCAAGGTCTTTACACTTGTTCTATCAAGCTATCGCCTAACGCCGTAAAGCACAAAAAAGCGCCGCGGCATGGCCACGGCGCTTGATACTTGATCTGAGGTTCAAACAGAGTTAGTCAGGCAGGGTTAGTCAGGCAGAGTTAGTCAGGCGACATAGTAGGGCACATCGCGGCGCGGCAGCGGCGTGCGGCCACGAATCTTGTCGGCGATTTTTTCCGCCAGCATAATCGTTGGCGCGTTGAGGTTGCCGGCAGGAATCAGCGGAAACAGCGAGGCATCCACTACGCGCAGGTTCTCTACGCCATGAACCCGGCCCTGGCCGTCGGTGACCGCCATAGCGTCTTCGCCCATACGACAGGTGCCGCACGGATGATAGGCGGTTTCGGCCTTTTGCTGAATGAAGGCGTCCAGCTCGGCATCGGAATCGGCGGCGACACCCGGGGCAATTTCACGCCCGCGATAGTCGTCAAACGCCGGCTGGCGGATGATCTCGCGGGTCAGGCGGATGCCGTCGCGAAACTCCTGCCAGTCTTTCGGCGTGGCCATGTAGTTGAACAGAATGCTGGGGGCGGTACTCGGGTCTTTCGAGGTCAGGCGAACGCGGCCGCGACTTTCCGAGCGCATCGAGCCGACGTGCGCCTGAAAGCCGTGGGCCTGTACCGCACTTTTGCCGTTGTAGCTGATGGCGATGGGCAAAAAGTGATACTGCAGGTTCGGCCAGGCTTCGTTTTCATTGCTGCGGATAAAGGCACAGGCTTCAAACTGGTTGCTGGCGCCGATGCCGGTGCCGGCAAACAGCCACTGCGCGCCGATTTTAGGCTGGTTGTACCACTTGAGCGCGGGGTAGAGCGAAATTGGCTCTTTGCACTCGTACTGCAGGTACATTTCCAGATGGTCCTGCAGGTTTTCGCCCACGCCGGGCAGCGCATGCACCGGGGTAATATCCAGCGCATCAAGCAGCGAGACCGCGCCGATACCCGAGCGCTGGAGTATCTGCGGCGAGGCAATGGCGCCGGCGCACAGCAGCACCTCGCGGCGCGCATGGGCCCGCATCGGCTGGCCTTTGCGCGTATAGCGCACGCCCGTGGCGCGCTTGCCGTCAAACTCGATCACGTCGGTGAGCGCATGGGTTTCAATGGTCACGTTAGCACGTTGTTTGGCGGCATCCAGATAGCCGCGGGCGGTCGAGGCGCGGCGGCCTTTGGGCGTAACGAAGCGATCCATGGGGCCGAAGCCTTCCTGGCGGTAGCCGTTGACGTCGTCGGTTTCGGCGTAGCCGGCCTGCACGCCGGCGTCGATAAAGGTGCGGTACAGCGGGTTGTTACTCGCCGTCCGCGGAGTGGCCACGTCAATTGGCCCGTCGCCGCCGTGGTAGTCGTTGGCGCCGGTATCACGGCGCTCGGACTTTTTGAAGTAGGGCAGGCAGCTGAGGTAATCCCAGTCTTCAAGCCCCGGGTGTTTCGCCCAGCCGTCGTAGTCCAGCGCGTTGCCGCGGATGTAGCACATGCCGTTGATCAGCGAAGAGCCGCCCAGCCCCTTGCCGCGGCCGCACTCCATGCGCCGGCCGCCCATGTGTGGCTCGGGGTCGGTTTCAAATGCCCAGTTGTTACGCGTGCCCTGCAGCGGGTAGGCCAGCGCGGCGGGCATCTGGGTGCGAAAATCCAAGCGGTAGTCGGGGCCGCCGGCTTCCAGCAGCAACACGCTAGCGTCGCTGTCTTCGCTAAGGCGCGCGGCGAGCACGTTGCCCGCCGAGCCGGCGCCGATAATCACATAGTCAAATTCGCGGAGTTGGGACATGACGGTTTCCTGACATCGTTGACGGGGAGAAAAACAGTGCGCGTTAAAACGCCGACTCAAACGGGCCCATTTCCACCTGAACCGATTTGGTCTGGGTGTAGTGGCCAAGCGTCTCAACGCCGTTTTCCCGCCCAATACCCGACTGCTTATAGCCACCCACGGGCATTTCAGCGGGCGAGTCGCCCCAGGTGTTGATCCAGCAGATGCCCGCTTCCAGCTGATGAATGACGCGGTGCGCGCGGTTGATGTTTTCGCTGAACACGCCGGCGGCCAGGCCGTACTCGGTGTCGTTGGCGCGGCGGATGGCTTCATCTTCTTCATCAAAGGCGAGCAGCGCCATCACCGGGCCAAAGATTTCCTCACGCACGATGCGCATGTTGTCATGGCAGTCGGTAAAGATAGTGGGAGCCGCCCAGGCGCCGCGAGCGAACGCGCCTTGGGTAAACGCCGCCTCGTCGCAGGCCAGTACGCGCGCGCCTTCTTCCTTACCCAGTGCGATGTAGCCCAGCACTTTTTGCTGATGCTCAAAGCTCACCAGCGGGCCGAAGTTGACGCTGAGGTCGAGCGGGTCGCCGGGGTGAATGCGCGCTACGCGCTCAAGCAGCTTGGCTTCAAACGCGTCTTTCACCGAGCGCTCAATAAATACGCGGGTACCATTAGTGCAGACCTGCCCGCTGGAGTAGAAATTGGCCATCATCGCGGCGTCGGCGGCGCGGTCAAGGTCGGCATCGGCGAAGACCAGCAGCGGCGACTTGCCGCCCAGCTCCATGGTGGCGTCTTTCAGCGTGGAACCGGCAGCGGCGGCCATGACTTTCTTGCCGGTGCCCACTTCGCCGGTAAAAGAAATCTTGGCTATCCCTGAGTGGCGCGTCAGCATTTCGCCCACGCGGCCGTCGCCGTGAACCACGTTGAACACGCCGTCGGGCAGGCCGGCCTGGGTGAAAATGTCGGCCAGCTTCATGACGGTCAGCGGGGTGACTTCGCTGGGCTTGAACACCACCGCATTGCCTGCGGCGAGCGCCGGAGCGGCTTTCCAGCAGGCAATTTGCAGCGGGTAGTTCCACGCGCCAATAGCGCCAATCACGCCCAGCGGCTCGCGGCGGGTGTAGACAAAAGAGCTTTCGCGCAGCGGAATCTGGCTGCCTTCGAGCGCGGGCGCCAAGCCGGCATAATACTCAAGGGCATCGGCGCCGGTGTGAATATCCACCGCGGTGGTTTCGCTCAGCGGCTTGCCGGTATTGCGGGTTTCAAGCTCGGCCAGCGCGTCGTTTTGCTCACGCAGTAGCGCCACGGCGCGGTGAAGTACCCGGGCGCGCTCCATGCCGGTCATCGCCGCCCAGACTTTCTGGCCACGCACGGCACTGGCGACGGCGGCGTCCACGTCGGCCTCGCTTGCCTGACCGATGGTAGCTAACAGGCTGGCATCAAAGGGGTTGGTCACGCTGAAGGTGTCGCCCGAGGTCGCAGTAACCGGGTGGCCGTCAATATAGAGCGGTTGAATGTCGTGAGCCATGAGGGTCTCCTTCGGCGGCTGATTATGCTGCGGTGGTGCCACAGTGGTGGGCTAACAGCTGGTCAAGGTAGGCGAAGGCCAGGCGCCGCGCGCCGTCGGCGTTGAGCCCGCCGGGCGTGAGCGCGCCACGCAGCCAGAGGCCATCGATCATCGCGGCCAGGCCGCGTGCGGCATTGCGAGCCTCTACGCGAGGCATCACCCGGGAGAAGTGGTAGCACAGGTTGTCGTACAGGCGGCGGTCGTTGACGTTTTGCAGCCGTGCCAGCGCGGGTTTGTGCATGCTGCTCGTCCAGAAGGCAAGCCAGGTCTTGGCGGCGGGGCCGGTCACCTGGGTGTGGTCGAAGTTGCCTTCGATCACCGCGCCGATGAGGGCGCGGGGCGAGTCGTCGTCAAGCTCGCGCCGGCGCGAACCGACGGCGTTGCCAAGATCGGTGAGAATCTGGCGCATTGTCGCTTCAAGCAGGCCGTCCTTGCCGCCAAAATAATGGCTTATAATGCCCGCCGAAACGCCGGCATGGCGCGCAATGCGCACTATCGTCGCGTCAGCCAGCCCCACCTCGTTAATCGCGTTCATGGTGGCGTTGATTAACTGCTGACGGCGTATTGGCTCCATTCCCACCTTGGGCACAGCGTTCTCCTTTTGCGTAGCGGTTCACCCTTGAAACCAGCGTTAAAGCGTGATTACCTGTGCATCGTAATATTTTTTTATTGAACGTTCAATCAATAAAGGTCATGTGATTTTCGGCCTGTTATCTTCCAAGACGACGTTTCAAAATCACCAGAGGATTTCGCCATGAGCTTGTCGACCCCATCACATTCACGCTGGCTGGGTGCTTTAGTGCTCGCCGCCGGCGTGCCTGCCACCGCACTGGCTCAGCAGTGCGATACCGTGCGTTTTGCCGAAGTCGGCTGGACGGACATTACCGCCACTACCGCGCTCACCACCGAAGTGCTAGAAGGCCTGGGCTATGACACCCGGGTGGATACCGTCTCCGTGCCGATTGCCTACTCGGGCATGAAAAACAACGACTTCGATGTGTTTCTGGGCAACTGGATGCCGACCATGGCGTCCATCAGCGACAAGTACGTTGAAGGTGGCGGCGTAGACCGCCTGGATGCCAACCTCGAAGGCGCCAAGTACACCTTGGCCGTGCCGCAGTACGTCTACGACGCCGGCGTGACGTCGGTTACCGATCTGGCCGAGCATGCAGAAAAGTTCGATTCTGATATCCACGGCATCGAAGCCGGTAACGACGGCAACCAGATGATTCAGGGCATGATCGATGACGGCGCCTATGGCCTTGACGGCTGGAATCTGGTGGACTCCAGCGAGGCGGGCATGCTCTCCGAGCTGAAAGCACGCACGCCCAATGAGAAGTGGATGGTGTTTCTCGGCTGGGAACCGCACCCGATGAATAGCAACTTCGACATGGCCTATCTGGCCGATGCCGATGACTACTTCGGTCCGGATCTTGGCGGCGCCACGGTATATACCAATACGCGCGGCGGCTACGTTGAGGAATGCGCCAACGTGGGGCAGCTCCTGAACAACCTGACGTTTACCCTGGAAATGGAAAACGAGCTGATGGCCGACATCATGGATGACGGCCAGAAGCCCCGCGAAGCGGCCCGCGCCTACCTTCAGGAGAATGACGACATTCTGGATGAATGGCTTGACGGCGTGACGACGCGTGACGGCGAGCCGGGCGCGCCCGCTGTACGTGCCGCGCTGAACTAAACCAAACCGTGACAGCGTTTTAGGCAAAGGCAGGCCAAAGGCTTGTCTTTACCGCTAAACACAGGCATAATCTTGCCCCGCTGATGAGGAAAAGGCTACGTAGCTCAGTTGGTTAGAGCACATCACTCATAATGATGGGGTCCCCTGTTCGAATCAGGGCGTAGCCACCACGGCGTAGTATATGTAGAATTAGTATTTGTAAGCGTAGTATCCGCAAGCTTCGGCTTGCCGCGATGGTGGCCCCTTAGGTCCTCCCGCAACGCTAAACTGCAAACCCCGCCAGGCCCGGAAGGGAGCAACGGTAGTGGTGGATGCGTGTGCCGGGATGTGGCTTTTGGGGCCGCCTCCATTTTAGACCCTTCCGTTTTACCCCTTCGCTATTTCAGCCCTCCGTTTCGTACGTATACCTGCTCTGTATCCGGCATTTAGTGCCGTTTTTTCGTGTCAGAATTCTCGCGACAGAATCTTTAGCAACGGCTCGGTCACTTATTCGAGCGCGGCCGCTGCAACCGCGGCGAAGTCCGTCTCGAGCTCCTCGGCGGCGGTGGCTAGCGCCTCGCCACCTTCTTCCCTGTAGGGTTCATAGACGTAGGTGGGCAGTTTGTACGACAAGGTCGCGGTGCCATCGGGCGCTTCGGTGACGTACATGCGGATCGGCGCCTCGATCATCGCTGCCGTGGATACCTGCAGGATCCGAACGGCGTAGTCGTTGTTGAACAGGCCGATGACCCGGTTGCCGGGTATTTCGATACCACGATCAGCCGCCGCCTGGGTCGGGCCGGCTTCGGTGACGACCCCGAGCTCGCTGTTTTCGGCGGCCGCCTTCACGTCATCAACTAACTCCTGATATAGCTTGTCGCTGTCGTGAACGGCCCAACCATCCTGCGGGCCGACGGTGGGGATAGTGTCTTGCGCGGAGGCAGACGCTGTCGCGAGAAGCGCGCAGCCGAGAAGGCCAGCGGAAATCAACTTGTGCATTGCATGCTCCCGAAGTGGTGTTGGATCAACATAGTGAAAAAATAGGCACTCGAAAACCAGCGTGCTGTCTTTTGTTGGTTCTCAAGGAGACATTAGTGACCCTGTCGTGGCATGACTCGACTTTGCACGATGCGTATCTATATTCTTCACCCCCTTTCATACATACAGCCTTGGGCATGCCGTGACTGCTTCGTTTACCTATAATTCTGACCTCATTGGGGGCGCGCTGATGGTACGCGAAAGCCGCATCATTGCCGGTCTGATGCTTGACGGTACCGATGATGCCACTTGGCATCAGACCATCATGGTGGACAATTGCCTGCAGAAAAACCGTCCAGCCACTGCTAAGCGTATGGCGCAGGCGATTCGCAAACGTCTCGAGCGGTTAGAACCGCCGTTCTGGCAGGCACTTCAAGAGGGTGATGCCTTACTCGCGACGCAGGTTTCTTTTTGTGCGGCGATGGCGCGTAACCTGCTGTTGGTCGAGTTTTTAGAGACGGTGGTGGCCGATGCCTTCGCGACCCGAGCGGAACGGCTGGAGGCGTATTGGTGGGATGACTTTCTTGCCGAGCGTGCTTTCCGTGACCCGGCGATAGCGAATTGGGCAGCGTCTTCTCAACGAAAGATGGGCCAGGTTGTATTCCGGATGCTGACTGAAGTCGGCGTGCTGGAAAACACCCGCAGCCGCCGGCTGTGCTCACTTTTGTTGCAACCCGATGTAGAGAGGTTGCTGGAAAGCCATGGCATGGTGCGGCTACAAAATTGCCTGGGCGCCTTGCGGTTTCGTTAGCGCATCCAGGGCGTCGGCAAATCTATACGTTAAGCGGCGTAATGGCATAGATGACGCAGCGGCGAAGTATCGCAATGACGGTGGGTAGCACGTAAGATCATCATCATCTAAACAAGAATGACAGTCGCAAGGTGAGACCATATGTCACTAGCTCCACAGGGCCCAGCTCGCCGCGAAGACCCCCACCTGCAGGATCGCCTCAATCAGATCGCCGAGAAGATCACCAGCCCGACATTTCTCTCTGGGGAAGGACTGGGTAATGAGATCGGCTTCTGGATTTTTGAGTATCCCCCCGAGCACGAACTCCAGGTGCGTGAATACCTGACTTTTCTAGAAGGGGTGCTGGCGCGTCAGTACGGTGAGTTAACCGTGGATCGCGTCAATTTATTGCGCGTGCTGCGTGATTATCTTAGTGAACGCGGCTTTCTTGATAAAGCGATTGCCCTGCAGCAGCATAAGGGCGATGCGGCACTGAACAAAGCGCTGCGCGGCCCGCTACACATGGATAAGTTTGCGCCCTTCATGATCCGCCATGCGCTGTCGCACGACCCCGACATCATTTTGCTGTCCGGCGTCGGCAGCGTCTGGCCGGTCATGCGCGCGCATAGCTTGCTCAACGCACTACACGGGCTACTTGGCCATAAGCCGCTGGTGCTTTTTTATCCCGGCCGTTATGACGGTCAGACGCTAACTCTGTTCAACCAGATCGCCAGTAATAATTACTATCGCGCCTTTGCGCTGGTGCCCTGAAGGGCAATAATATCGCGGCCCGCCTCGTTGTAACTCATCATGGCTTATGGCCTTACCACCTCCGCTACAGCCTGAACTCAACCAGTAAGGCGCTGTCCGTTAAGGAATTCATTGAGCATGCGTATCCAGACTCTTTTCCAGAAACCCTTGCATCGCTCCATTAACGGCGTGGTCAAAGCCGATCAGCGCGATGACGCCACGATATATCAAGAGCTCGACGAGTACGTTGTGACCAACGAGCTGGAAAAGCACTTTAGTGCCTTTTTTGACTCCTACGCCACGCCGCTCAGCGATCCTTCCATCGCCAACCGCGTGGGAGTGTGGGTCTCGGGCTTCTTTGGCTCGGGTAAGTCGCACTTTCTTAAAGCGCTTTCCTACCTGCTGGCCAACATCGAAGCCCATGACGATGCCGGTAACGTTTACCAAGCAGCGGATTTCTTTGACGAGGGCAAGCTGCACGATGCCATGATCCGGGCCGACATCGCCAAAGCGATACAAGAGCCAGCGGACGTCATCCTGTTCAACATCGACAGCAAAGCCAGCTCTAACGATGACGGCAACCCGATCCTCAGCGTCTTCCTGCGGGTGTTTAACGAGTCGCAAGGCTTTAGCGGTGATCATCCGCATATTGCCCACATGGAGCGTCACCTGGCCCAGCGCGGCGTTTATGCCCGCTTTTGCGAGGCGTTCCAAACGGCCAGCGGCATGGTGTGGAAGGAGGAGCGCGACGGTTACCAGTTCTACCAGGATGACATTGAGCAGGCGGTCAGTCAGGCGCTGGACCTCTCGCCCGACGCTGCCCATAAGTGGTTTGAGGAGTCCGAAGAGGCCTTTAGCGTGTCGGTAGAAAACTTCTGCCATTGGGTCAAAGACTATTTGGATGAGCAATCACCCACGCAGCGCATTGTCTTCATGGTCGATGAAGTAGGCCAGTTCATCGGCAGCAATACCCGATTGATGCTAACGCTGCAAACGTTGACCGAAAACCTGGGTACCATCTGCGGCGGTCGGGCCTGGATTGTGGTCACCTCTCAGGCCGATATGGACGCCGTGCTGGGTGAGATGACGGCGACCAAAGCCAATGACTTCTCCAAGATTGCCGGGCGCTTTAAAACGCGCTTGTCGCTTTCTAGCTCTAACTCTGACGAGGTGATCCGCAAGCGGCTGTTGGCCAAGACGCCAGAGGCGCGTGATGAGCTCGGGGACGTATTCGACGCCAAGGGCGCGATTCTGCGCAACCAGCTTACCTTTGACAGTACCGGCCCTACGCTGCAAAACGTGGACGATGCAGAAAGCTTCATTGCCAACTATCCCTTCGTGCCTTACCACTTTCAGCTGGTGCAGAAGGTCTTCGAGGAAATTCGCAAGGTCGGGGCGACCGGCGCGCACCTGGCTTACGGCGAGCGTTCGATGCTCGATGCGTTCCAGATGGCGGCCAAAGCGGTAGGCGACGATGACGTCGGTGCGCTGGTGCCCATGTATCGTTTTTATAGCTCGGTGGAAGGTTTTCTGGATACCACCGTCAAGCGCACGATCGACCAGGCAGACGGGAATCCCGCGCTGAATGCCTTCGATGTAGAGATCTTGCGCACCCTGTTTATGATCCGCTACGTCGATCTGGTCAAGGGCACTCTCGACAACTTGGTGACGCTCTCCATCACCCGCATCGACGATGATCGGCTGGCCATTCGAGAGCGCCTGGAAGGCACCCTGGTACGGCTAGAAAAGGAAAGTCTGGTCATTCGCAACGGCGAGGAGTACCTGTTCCTCACCAACGAAGAGCGCGATATCACGCGCCAGATCAAGGCCACCGACATTACCGGTAGCGATGAAAACAAGGAGTTGGCGAGTCTGATCTTCAGAGACTTGCTGCGCGACCGCAACAAATATCGCTACCCGCTGAACAAGAGTGACTACAGCATCGGCCGCTATCTGGACGGCCATACCCTCGACGGCCGTTATCAGGCCCAGCTGCGCGTCGAGGTGGTGTCCCCGCTGGATATTGATTATCTCCAGCACTACGGATCTCAAGCCGGTGAGGCGGGGTGCATCTACAAAAGTAGCGAAAACCACGGCCAAGTGTTGCTCAAATTAACTGATGACAACGCCTTCTTTGCCGATTTGCGCACCTTCCTGAAGACGGAAAAGTTCATCCGCCTTAATGCCGCCTCCGGCGATAGCAGCGTTGAGCGTATTCTGGCCGACCGTGGCCGCGAGAATCAGGAGCGCAAAAAACGCCTGCGCGTGTGGCTGGAAGAGATGCTGCTCGACGCCGACGTTTATGCACTGGGGCATAAGCTCGATATTAACCGTCGCCAGCTGAATACCCGGCTGGATGAGGCCTGCCAATATTTGCTGGAAAATACCTACGGCAAGCTTGGCTATCTCAAAACGCTGACGTCTGACCCAATGCGCGAGCTGCTGGCGGTGCTAACCGCCGATGATATTGGCCAGCTGGGCATCGCGCTGGACGGCGAGGAAGGTAACCCTCAGGCAGTGCATGAGGTCGAGCAGTACATCAGCCTGCATGGCGGTGAACCGGTAGCGCTTAACCCGCTGCTTGAGCGCTTCAGCGGGCGTCCTTTTGGCTGGCCGCCCGAAGAGACACTGTTGATTTTGGGCCGCTTAGCCGCGGTAGGGCGACTGACCTTCCACACCGCCGGCCCCGCGCTGTCGGGCAAGGACGCTTTTGATCTGCTCAATAACGCCCGGCGTCGTAGCGAAGTTCGGTTGCAGAAAAAGCGCCAGACCGACGATGCGGTGCTGCGCCAGGTGCGTAACCTCACCAAAGAGCTATTTAGCCAGCTTGGCCCCAACGGGGAAAAGGAGCTTTACGACTTTTACGTCACTCAGTTCGGCCAGTGGCGAAATCACCTGGGAGCCTACAAAAGTAAAACCGATGTGGGGCACTTTCCTGGGCGCAAAACCATCGAAAACACGCTGAAAGAGGTCGATCGATTACTACGCATTGACGACAGCTTCGATTTCTTCAAGGAGGTCGTCGCCTGCAAAGAGGCGCTGTTGGACCTTGAAGAAGACTACCGCGACCTGCACGAGTTTTTTACCCGGCAGCTCACCACCTGGCAGCAGCTGGGTCATGCGCTGACGCGGTTTCAGCCTAACCGTTCTGCGCTAGAGAAATCACCGGAGGCGCACAAGGCGCTGGCCGAACTGGACAGTATCTATGCCGATGAGGCGCCCTACGCCAAGCTGCCCCGGGTTGCCGTGTTGATCGAAACGATTGATGGCGTCAACGGCCAGCTGCTCGAGCAAAAGCGCGAGCATGCTATGGGGTTAATCGACAAGCGTATCGCCAGCCTCAGCGCAGAAATCGTCAAGAGTGGCATCGGCACGCCAGAGCTGAGCAACCAGCTGCTGCGCCCGCTGCAGCTGCTCAAAGACGATATCGCCACGGTTATGGGCGTGGCGCAGATTTATTTGCTGCAGGGCGAAACCGCTGCCGAGCGCGAACAGGACAGCCTCGATCGGCTTTATCGGGCTCAGCAGGACGAAGCCGAACGCCAGCGCGCGGTCGCCAAAGCGGCTAACAGCGGTAGCGGACAAAAGGCCCCGGCCACAACGGACAACGCTAGCGGCGGTCATCAAGGCACTGATGCCACAGGGCCGAGCCCCACCAGCGTCGTCGATGAAGTGCGCGAGCCCCATCCGCCAGTGGCGCCGCCCAAGCCGGTCGTCAACGTCAGCGTCAGCCAGGTGCTCAGCCGCACGCACAGCGGTGTTTATCTGGAAAGCCAGCAAGAGGTGGATGCCTTTATCGACAAGCTAAAAGACGAGCTGGATGATGCCATCGCCGCCCATAAGCGCATTCGGGTACGTTAAGGAACGTCATGGCACCTAGCACAGTGAGTACAATGGAACACTTGCTTGCTCAGCCTGAAGGCAAGCAGTTGGAGTTCAAGCGCGATATTTCCTCGCTCAAGCCGTTGCTGAAAGCGCTGGTGGCCTTTGCCAACACCGCCGGTGGACAAATGCAGCCCCATCCGTATCGCCTTCTTCGATGACCGCATTGAGATTGAAAGCCCCGGCCTGCTGATGCCGGGCATGACCGTGGCCGACATGAAAAGCGGTGTCTCGATGATCCGCAATCCGGTTATTGCCCGCGTGTTTAGCGAGCTTCGGCTGGTGGAGCAGTGGGGCAGCGGGGTTAAGCGCCCCTCGGCAAGTCCGCCATTGCTAAACAGCTGGGCCACAAAGGCGTATCCGGTGAACTCAACAAGCAGATCAGCCGACTGCAGCAGTACCGCCTTACCGCTGATGGCGAAACGTATCTCAAGGATCAAACATGAACACAGGGAACATCAAGCAGTACGCCCCTAAAGCGCGGACTCGGTTTATCGAGACCATGACGCGCCAGGCCGCCCGCTATGGTATTACCCCGGGTGAGCAGGGCGAAGGCCACGCGGCGCCCATGGAGATCCGCGGCGACGTGATGCTGATCACCACGCAGGATGGCCAGACCCACAGCTTCCCCAAGGCGCTGCGCGGCCCCCGCGAGGCGCTGGCCAGGTGGGTCACCCAGTTGGGCTTTGATCAAGCCATTGAGCAAGCCGCCTACAGCTGGTTCAACCGCCTATGCGCGATCCGCTTTATGGAGCTCAAGGGCTATCTGGACCACGGCCGGCGGGTGCTCTCGCATCCGGATCACGAGAGCGGCTTACAGATTCTTGATGACTGCCTGGAAATCGAGCTGCCCGGCCTGGCGCCTGCCCGGGTGCGCGAGCTCAAGCTCGACGGCACTCAGGACGAAACGCTCTACCGCGAACTGCTGCTGGCCCAGTGCAACGCCCTGCATAGCGCCATGCCGTTCCTGTTCGAGCCGCTGGACGACGCCAGCGAGCTGCTGCTGCCGGATAACCTGACCAAGACCGACTCGCTGATCCGCGAGCTGGTCGAGGCGATCCCCGAGGAAGACTGGCAGGACGTCGAAGTTATCGGCTGGCTCTACCAGTTCTACATCAGCGAGAAGAAGGACGAGGTGATCGGCAAGGTGGTGAAGAGCGAGGACATCCCCGCCGCCACCCAGCTGTTCACTCCCAACTGGATCGTCCAGTACCTGGTGCAGAACTCCGTTGGCCGCCAATGGCTGCAGACCTACCCGGACTCGCCCCTCAAGAGCCAGATGCCGTACTACATCGAGCCCGCCGAGCAGGAACCCGAGGTGCAGGCCCAGCTGGACGCCATCACCCCGGAGTGCATCGACCCCGAGACCATCAAGGTGCTCGACCCCGCCTGCGGTTCCGGCCATATCCTGGTCGAGGCCTACAACGTGCTGAAGGCCATCTACGAAGAGCGCGGCTACCGCTCCCGCGATATCCCGAAGCTGATCCTGGAGAACAACCTGTTCGGCCTGGATATCGACGACCGCGCCGCCCAGCTCGCCGGCTTCACGCTGCTAATGAAGGCCCGCGAAGACGACCGCCGGATTTTCAGTCGGGTGGGTGGAAACAAAGTGCGTCTGAACGTGATGGCCCTGCAGAGCACCCAGCACCTCGATGCCAAGACCCTATGGCGTGACCTCAACTTCAGCGGCGACTGGCACCAGGGCCAATCCCAGAGCCTGTTCGAGAGCGAGCAGAAGGAACTCTCCAGCAACGACAATACTTACAAGGTCATCGCCGACCTGATCGAGCGCTTCCAGGACGCCAAGACCTTCGGCTCACTGATCGAAGTACCCAACAGCTTCGAGGCCCCGCTCAAGACCCTGCTGGACGAACTGCGCGAGTTGGAAAGCAGCGGAGACACCCTGCAAAAAACCGCCGCCAAGCAGCTGACGCCCATTGTGCAGCAAGCGTGGGTACTGTCGCAGCGCTATGACGCGGTGATTGCCAACCCGCCGTATATGGGCAGCAAGTACCAAACGCCAGCGGTGAAGAAATGGCTGAAGGACGCTTACAAAGGCTACGAGAAGGATCTTTTCTCTGCCTTTATTGTCCGCAACCTGGCTTTTGCCAAAGAACACGGCCAGCTCGGCTTTATGACGCCGTTTGTCTGGATGTTTATCTCCAGCTATGAGCAGCTGCGCAAGCGGCTGATCGAAGAAGACGTGATCACCAGCCTGATTCAGCTTGAGTACTCAGGCTTTGATGGCGCAACAGTGCCTATTTGTACGTTTACCCTAAGCAAAGGTCATCTTGCCAGCTATACTGGCAGCTATATTCGACTTTCTGATTTCCGCGGCGCTGTAAATCAGGGGCCGAAAACGGTGGAAGCCATTCAGGATCGAGACTGCGGTTGGTTTTATGAAGCCAAACCGGATGATTTCAAGAAGATTCCCGGGAGTCCGGTAGCGTATTGGATAAATACAGCAACTAAAGAGGCATTTTCCAGTGGCATACCTTTCAGGGATATTGGTTTTCCTAAAGTCGGTATGCAAACTTCTAACAATGCTAAATATTTGCGTCTCTGGCATGAAATTTCATATTACCAGTTTTTTGAATTCGATCCTGTTTCACCTCGTTGGATTAAATATGTAAAAGGGGGACAATTTCGTCGTTGGTATGGAAATCTAGATTATTTGCTTCATTACAACAGGTCATCAGAATATATTATGAGGCAGAGAAATGCGACAATGCTGCCTCTTGAAAATCTAAGTAAATGCAAAGGCACTTGGACCGATTTAACTTCCGGAAAATTTAACGCACGTTTTGCGCCGCCAGATAGTTTTCATGATATTTCTGGTCACTGTTTCTACCCTGAAAGCCAGGATTTAAATTGGCTTTTAGGGTATGCTAATTCTAAAGTATTTAATTATTTTATCTCAATAATTAATTCATCATTTCACTTTCAGGTGGGTGATGTTGGGAAGATGCCAATATCGGTATTTGATAAAAATGCTGTCGATTATCGAGTAAAGAGCCTTATATCAATGTCAAGGGCCGACTGGGATAGTTATGAATCCTCATGGGATTTTAATAAGTTATCGATATTGGATTTTGACTATAGCCGGCTAGCCCTTCAGGAAATTTATCAAAAGATTAGTTTCCAGTGGGGGACGATGACGCTGGAAATGCAGCACCTTGAAGAAGAAAACAACCGCCTCTTCATCGAGGCCTATGGCCTGCAGGATGAGCTAACATCAGATGTTCCGCTAGAAGAAATCACGCTTACCTGCAACCCGCATTATCGCTACGGCGGCAACCGCTCGGAAGAAGAGCTGGAAACCCTGCTGCAGTGCGACACTATAAAAGAGCTGGTGAGCTACGCCATCGGCTGCATGATGGGCCGCTATTCGCTGGACAAGCCTGGCCTGATTCTCGCCAGCCAAGGCGAAACCGTCCGCGACTACCTTGACCAGATCCCCGAGCCCAGCTTCGCGCCCGATCACAACGCCATCATCCCGCTAACCGACCAGGAATGGTTCCCCGACGACGCCACCAACCGCTTCCGCGATTTCGTGCGTACCGTTTGGGGTGAGGAGCGCTTGCAGGAAAACCTCGAC
>Ga0208412_1000659_pt1 | contig 17127 bp, 16 predicted proteins | sample AntDeeMetag02WF4_FD_184758 | JGI IMG/M metagenome (GOLD analysis project Ga0208412, IMG submission 184758) | Saline lake microbial communities from Deep Lake, Antarctica - Antarctic Deep Lake Metagenome 02WF4 (SPAdes) (version 2) | ecosystem: Environmental > Aquatic > Non-marine Saline and... | reverse complement strand
GCCGCCGACAGCGACAGCTCTCCGTCGATCCGTCCGTAATTCTCTCGTCGAGACCGTCAGTACAACCGCTTCGACACAGAACTCAGGCCGCAGAAACAGCTAGCCGAGGATGCTTTGTGAGGTACTGAGTATTGGGGGCATCTTGATCACAGAAGGTAGTTGGGGTTGCGATTGAACCGATAATTAGCCGTTCGAGGCTTTCACGGTAGATTTTCACCTTTCGCTCCAAGATTGGGTCTTGGCTATCTGATAAACCATCTAATGTTTCTTCAAGATCAACTGGAGGTGTTCCATCAACCTCACCTCTCAACGACATCAAGAAATCGGAGAGAAGAGGTGATGTTGACTCAAGCACGAGTTTACCGTTATTCTGAAGCCAATGTTCTAATTCGCCTTCGATCGTGCCGGGAGAATCAGCTGTGATACACAGAACGGTATGATCATCCGGGAGAGCAGAATCAAGAAATTCATCAGACTGTATATATGCTTCAAAGTCTCTATGGCTGATGAAAAAGTAAATTGTTCTATTTTGACGCGTGATTTTCCAAAGAGGTCGTCCATCTCCCTCGTACTCTTCTCGTATTTCTTTAACAAGATTATCTTTAACAACAGGATCGACAATCGGAAGCCGGAAAACCTCCCGAATTTCGCGTGTCGTGAACGGAAGCGCTTTCGTAGTTTCTTTGTATTCAAATAGTCGGCCTATGGTGGCATCAATTTCGTTACTATCTAGTTGGTTGTAGGCTTCGGTAACCTCTCGAATTCCTTCTTTGATTTCTGGATTGTTATGCTGATATTCCAGTAGGAAATCAATCACTAACGCAAACAGGCCATTTAGCTCATCCACATTACATAGATTGTCCCCGTCAGAGAGTGCGCCAGCAACAAGGAAAAAATATCGTGCCAGATAATCCGCAACTGAACGTTCAACATCAAAGATTTCAGCTGCGCGTTCAATAAATTCTGCTTCATCAGCCTCTCCAACATTAATCACGTACCGTCGTCGCTCTTCGGCTTCTTGTGGAGCGAGGTCTAACAGGTCATCCAGTTTTCCTCGATGTACTTCGTCGAGATTCGCCGCAGGGACAACTGAAGGTTCCTGTCCAATAGGATCAAGACCGTTCAGAAACTCTGAAATTTCATGGGCCGGAGAATCTCGAAGACCATCACGCCTATCCAAAGCATCGGCGTTACTGAGAATATGGCGTGGATTCCCACGGGAGAGCCACCAACATGCGTTCGCTAAACCTATCTCTTCTTCAAAAAATTCTTCTCGCAAATAACCAATATCGGCCGGTGGGATTACGATCCGTCCACACCGGGTACGATCTGCACCGCCCATCTCATACATCCCTGCCGGAGCTAATGATAAGAACTTGAGTTCATTACCACGCTCCAGCCAATCACGAAGGGGACTATTTTCGTCAGCTCGAACGTGTTCTTGTAACGACTCGTATTGTTGTTCCAACTCGTCTATAAGAATTGCCTTCTTGTCTATGCTCTCACCACCAAAGTTTTCCAGAATACTGTCGACTAACACTTCTTTATCAAGATCGTCCCCAGGATTCAGTAACTCATGTACCGTTTCAACATCATTTTCGGTTATCGCCTCCTCTATTTCGGCAGTTTTCCTCCGGATGATGTCTGTTATATCTCCTGGACCGGGACCGTCTAGTTCGAAAACAGGTTCGAATAACCGATCAGCTTCAAAATAAATCGGGAGAACATCTTTCTGGAGACACTGTTCGTGAATATGGTATAGTAACTGTGTTTTCCCGGAACCAAACACTCCCACGACAGTATACGAGTAATAGTCGAGTTCCCCGCCCTTGCGGTAATCTTCAACTATTCTCTTGATGTCTTCACGTGTCCGCTCGTGCTCCTCAGACAAATCGATCCACTCTTTATTATAGGTTGCAATCGCGGACATTCTTCTTTTAGGCGGAAGTAGGGGAATCGTATATAATCTGGGGGCAGTAAACAGCTTTTCTCGCTAAATCATCTCTCAAGCGCAATGCAACGTGAGGCACTGACTCCGACGGACAATTCCTTCGTAGTCAGATCCAATCAAGCGCCGTGTTATGCTGGGTCAAATACTCTGGGTTCAGGCGCTCATCAGGGACCGACACACGTTCACATGCCTGTTCAATAATCGTTCGCTGCAGTACCTCGCTCTGCGTCTCGAAAGACGGGTTCACTCGTAACCGGTAGTCCTGGTCGATCGTGAATAGCTCTCTGTCGAATGCTGCGTGATGTGTCTTACTCAACGGCAACGCATTCGCTAGATCAGCGCGATACTCTGGATACTCACTCCACGACAGTACGTGCGCAACATCCAGCAACCCAGGGTGATCCACGCCTGACACCGGACAGGTCCGATCATATCGCGCCAGTGCTACTTCCCGAAACTCTTGATCCACCGCGTGCCCCTGCACTCGTCTCATACACCCCTGCTGTCATCGCCTCGTCAGTCACTTCCGGTGTCCACACCGTATCTGCCCACTCGGTAACCGCCTCGTCAACGAATCGATGCCCAGCATCCGTCAACGCGTACTCACCGCTGTGTTTCTCGACGAACCCCATGCTCCGCAGCCAATTCACCCGCTGCTTCGCCATGTCTGTCTCTCCACGGCTCCACCCTAACTCTGGATGCGTATCGAGCTGCTGTTCACTCACCTCTCCGAGCGTCATCGGACCAGCAGCCAACGCATACATTAGGCTCCGTAACCCGACGTTCCGATCACACATTATTCGCAGCAGCGTCGCCACATCACCTTGCTTGACGTACTCCCGACCAACTTCACCGAGTCCCCAATGGTCGTTCGTCTGGCGAACGAACCCGACTTGCTGCAAATAACTCACTCGCCGCATAATCGAATCTCGACTAGAAACGTTCTGGAACGACCCGCGGTGCCACCCGGCGAGTTCCTCCGTCGTCGGTTGATGCGCTTCCACGAACTCAAGAATCGTATCCAGCGTATCAACGTACTGTGTCCCACCGCCAAACATCGGGACGATACTACGGAGCCGATCCGGAGGCATGAAGAAACAGTGACAGTCCTGGATGATGATCCTTTCCCCGGGAGAGATCAACTCTGAAGCTTGCCGAGAGTTGCCGGCGACTATGCTTGTGAGGAGTCGTCGATTGGTGGCCGCAAGTCACGCTACTGGAAATCGGCTGTCTCACCCGAAATTAAAACACTACCGAGCTATCCTGCCGCATAGACATTTTCATCGGGACCTGCGTACGACTCAGATACGTGCTGGTAGACCGCATTACACCTTTCCATGAACACCTTTTGATCGTAGGGATCTACTGGTAGTTCATTATCGAGAGTTCGTTCAATGGTGACTCGGACGTCCGCCCGTGTTTGTTGATGCTTCCTCCAGTCAATCTTCAGTTTTTCTTCTTTAAGTCTTGAAATCAGATTGCGCGAGGCCTGCTTCACTTGATCCCTCTCTTCTCGCGTTAACTCTACGTCGGGTTTCGTAAGCAGATCAAACACCGCAAGTTCTTCTTCGCTAAGGCCCTCTCTGATGTGACGTTCCTCCTCCATATCGAGTTCCTCGCTAAATTCCTGAAGCTTCCGTAAGAACTCTTCCTGGTTGAGACTCCCGGCATTATAGTCGTCAATCAGAGTCTCAAACCGCTCCAGATAATCCATTCGCGTTCGGTTCTTGGCGACAAGCGATTGGACTCGCCGCTGAATGATACTTCGGGCACGCTGTGCAGCAGCGGCCTTGTGTTTTCCAAAGGCTTCTTCGAGCTTTTCGAAGTCTATACCGCTGATATCTACAAACCGGTCGTCATCTTCGGGGCCTGTGGGGACATCGATAACATAACCTTCTGCTGCAATTGAATCATCCAAAATCTGTTCGATGTCGTCCATAACACCGTCAATGTCGGGTTCTGGATCTAGGGCTTTTATTTTCTCAGCGAGAACGCCAAATGTTGAAACCGCAACCGAATACTGAGACGCTTCTTTATCTGGTAAGATAGCTTTGAAAAGTCTGTTGACGTAACTGGCGTGGCTCAAGAACTCCGCTTTTATCTTATCATTCTTGACGAGTTTGTCTCTCGCTTCGTCTAATAGGGCAACTCTCTTGAAACCAGAGGCCTCCTGAATCGCCTCTACGTCTACCTCATGCTCATTACAGAAATCCTCTGCATCCTCAAGGCCGTCTTCAAGCTGTTCAAGCAGGGCCTCTTTGTCCTTAACCGGTTCATCGCCCCCTCGTCCTCGGCCAGACCCATAGATAGAAAGCGCCTTTTCGAGTTTTCGGAACACCCCCACGTAGTCCACGATAAGCCCGTTCTCCTTGTTAGGATAGACACGGTTCGCCCGTGCAATTGTCTGCATGAGGTTATGATTCCGCATCGGCTTGTCGATGTATATCGTAGAGCAACTCGGCACGTCGAATCCCGTCATCCACATCGCACACACAAATACCAGCCGTAAATCATCGTCTCGGTCCTTGAACTTGCTCTCAAGATCCTCCTCGTTCATCCGCTTACGGTGAGGACGGATGTCGAGTCCCTTCTCTTCCATCTCAGCTATTTCATTTTGGCCTTGAGAAACGACCACTGCCATGTCCACTGATTTCATCCATTCCAGCTGACTCCTGAGATCCTCCTTTTTCTCGGGAGGGGTCGAAGCAAGTTCCTGCTCTAACTCTCGGATTTTCCTGTCCCAATACTTACTGACTTTATTGTACATCCTGATGGCCGTCGCTTTGTCTATGCAAACGACCATTCCCTCTCCTTTGAACCCTCGACTGGGGAAGTGGTCGACAATATCTTTCGCTACTTTTTCAAGACGATCGTCACGCGTAATCAGGTGATAATCAGTACCGAGCTCCCGCTCCAGCTTCTTTTCAGAAGCCTCATCGAGGTCTGCGGTTTCTATGGCTGAATAAATATCCTCGTTCAAACTCTCATTGGTTAGCTGAACCTCTGGAATCCTATTCTCGTAGTATAATGGGACAGTAGCTTTGTCCTCAATAGACTGCTTGAAGTCGTAGACACTCACGTAATCCCCAAAGACCTCTTTCGTCTCTTCTTCCTCGCCTTCGATAAGAGGGGTACCGGTGAAAGCAAGATACAGTGCATTAGGAAGCGCGTTTCGCATATTCAGAGCTAATGTATCATACTGGCTCCGATGCGCCTCATCCGTAATCACAATTACATCGTCTCTCTCAGACAACACAGGGTGGGTATCACCCGGTTCTTCAGTACGGAACTTGTGAATCAGAGTGAATACAAAGCGGTGATCCTCCGATAAGAGCTGCCGGAGGTGATACGAGCTGTTTGCCTGAACATGGCCTTCTGTAACAACACCGCTGGATTGGAAAGTTCGGTAGATTTGGTCGTCAAGCTCTTGACGATCCGTCACGAGAACGAAAGTCCAGTTACCGGGGATTTTACGGAGGACTTTTTGAGCGAAGAAAACCATCGAGATACTCTTTCCACTCCCCTGAGTATGCCAGAACACGCCGAGTTGGCCTTTACCGTCCCTCTCTATATGCTGATCCGGGTTACGCGTTTGCTGAAGTGCCTCAATCGTATTGTTGACGCCGAGGCGCTGGTGGTACTTTGCTACAATTTTCGAGGTACCACCTTTGTCCTCCATGAATATTGTAAAATTCTCTACTATGTCGATCAAGCGGGATTTATTGCACGTACCACGTAGCGTAGTCTCAAGGCTAACACGAGGTGGTTCTTCTTCGCTCTCAACTCTTTTCCACTCGGCAAAGTGTTCCCAACCAGCGGTAACCGAACCAACTTTACTTTCACTCCCATTGGATAGAACTACAAAAGCATTGTACCAAAATAAATGGGGTATTGTATCTTTATAATCCCGTAGGTTGTCGTTGTAGGCATTCTCAAGGCGTCGATGGGTGGCCTTGAGCTCCATGAACACGAGAGGAAGCCCGTTAACAAATCCAAGAAGATCGGGTCGGCGTGTGTGTAGCTCACCAGTGATCCACATCTGAGAGCAGATGAGAAAATCGTTGTCCTCGGGATGTTCCCAATCAATCACGGAGACGGTTTCAACCCTGTCGCCTCCTCCATCTTCATCGGGCAGCGTAATCTTGACTCCATCTTTTAGAAGCTCATAGACATCCTGATTCGCACCAGCGGAACTTAACCGTGAACGGTCACGGCGTAACTCTTCAATAGCCTGGTCGATCCCTGTCGATGGCACTTCAGGATTGAATGCTTCAAGTTTCGGTCGGAGGCGATCCACCAGGAGGACATCAGCCTTACTCTCACGGCCTAAAATACTCTCACCACCCTGCCACTCTTCGTCATAACAATAGACGTGCTCCCAGCCCAGTTCTTCTAGCAGGGCTATAGCCGGCTGTTCTACAAGCTCGTCCTCAGTAAATCCCTCAGAGGTCATCAGGGGTTTACCTCTATTCCAATATCTTGTCTAGGAAGGTCTATCTCTCCAAAGACAAGCTGGGGAAGGAGGTGATCACGAATTTCTCGGATATTTTCGTTTCTTCGAAGTAGCTGGACTGCTAGCTCTCTAATTGGAGCAACGAACTCCCCAAACATCTCCATAACCGACTGTGGTGGTACTAGAACGTCCATAGTCGATAGTGCCTTTTTCGTTAGTTCGGTTTGTCCTGTCGAGCCCGTCCCTAAATGTTCAAATAAGGCTTGGTTTTGGAACATCTGGAGCCCATAGAAATGCTTATCGAACATATCTAACGGACGGATGATAGTTACGTGAGAATCGACCGTTGTCTGAGGCAATTCCTCAAGATTTTGAGTTACACGACCTAATGTTCCTACCCCTGTAGAATTGACAAGCACATCTCCTTTTTCTAAAAATAGAACCTCATTAAATTCATCTTCTCGACGTCGTGCATCATCGAAAGAAAGACGGTAATCTCGGATACACTTTTGATTAATCACCACAGTCGGACCATCTTCTGCGTATGTAGGTTGGGTCCCACGCCGATATATTTTAACAGTTTCTGGGAGCTTTTGTACTCCCCATTCTTTCGGTATTTCTCCTAAAGGAGAGTTTTTAAATTCACAACTCTCATGTCCTGGAAATCGGAATTTTTCAAACCATTCCTCGTAATATAGCTGTGCTGTTTGTTCTAGATTTTCAGCTCGAAGCTTGTTGTTTTCTATCAGGTCGTCGAAGGTGGATAGTATCCCCGCTATCTTTTTCTGCTCTTCTTTTGGAGGTAATTTTATAGGGAACGAAAGAAATCGGTCAGTTTGGATCCGCTTGGTCCCATGAGCGGCTTCGTCAGCAATTTGCATCATGGTTCCTTCTTGGGCTCGAAGCCAATATGCTAAATAATCTGTCCGAAGCGAATCGTCAGGGGTTACGGCTTTGACATCCTGGTTGAATGCCATCTGCCTTTGTGTGACGCAAACTGGGAAGTGATTTGCTAATCCCATTCCTCTTACCATAATCAAAATTGTTCCTGGCGGAACCAGTTGAGTACCATTCTCGGCACCCTCCTTTGTAATGTGATCTTCCGTATCATTCACTCGTGGCCCATTCATATCTTTTGGGCTAAGCCATGGGATTTCCCCATCCCAATATTCGGGCTCTTTTTTCGAGGGGGTCCCCCCAGATTGAAGAGACACGCAGTCGCCTAGAGTTTGTTCTTTCCAGTATTCCATTGTTATGACTCCAGGATCTGGTCAAGATTCATCGTGATTTCCTCCTCATATTCATGAGCTTGAGATGTTAAAGTCTCAAACTCCTCACGCAGTCTTTCTGCTTTTGCTCTAAATTCAACGTCATCGGTCGATTCGTCGGATTGAAGCCCAACGTACCTACTGGGATTCAAGCTCCATCCTTCGTCTTCGATCTCGGATCGACTGGCAACTTTGCATAGCCCGACTACGTCTTGATATTCTCCGTTCGGGAAGTGTTCGTTCATCAGTTCACCGGATTCCCTGAAATTCTCTGGATCTTCACCTCGATACAGACGAACAATATTACTCAAGAATTCTATCTGTTCAGGTTTAAAATCCCGAATCGTCTGTGTAACTTGGCGATATATGTTCCGTGCATCAACGAACAATACAGTATCTTCGCGTTCGGTACCTTGTTTACCTTTATCTAGGAACCAGAGCTGGCACGGTAGCGTCACAGTGTAGAAGAAGTGAGAACTAATTGATACTATGACGTCAACGGTGCCATCTTCGATCATTTCGCGCCGGATCTCTTTTTCGCTATGGGGTGCACCGCTGGCGCTATTTGCCATAACAAAGCCAGCACGACCGTTTTCACTTAGAGCATCCTGAAATATTTGCATCCAGATGTAGTTTGCATTATCCACACTAGGAAGTCCATACGGCAATCTCTCATCGTCAACCAATCTTTGTTTGTCAACACGATCTACGTTGAACGGTGGATTGGCCATCACATAGTCGAATTTCCGGCCGTCTGAGGCATCCTTATACAGGGACTCGTAATATGTATTCCCTTGTCGAATATCGCCAGCAAGACCGTGAACGGCTAAATTCATCTTACACAATCGTACAGTGTCACTCGTCTTCTCTTGTCCGTAGACACTTAATTCACCATTTCCATTAGATCGATGCTCGTCAACGAAGCGAGCGCTTTGGACGAACATACCACCGGAACCGCAAGCAGGATCTAGAATACGGCCTTCATAAGGCTCAATAATATTGACGATGAGTTTGACAATGCTCATCGGAGTATAGAATTCGCCGCCCGATTGGCCTTCTGCCATTGCGAACTGACCGAGGAAGTATTCATAAATACGTCCGAAGGTATCACCCTCAACATCCATCGGAATTGAATTCATGAGCTTCAGAAGTTCGACCAAAGATTCACTTTCCAGATGGTGATACGTCTTCGGTAATACATCTTTAAGATCTGGATTTTCGGCTTCGATAGCACGCATCGCCTCATTGAGCTCTTGACCGAGGTTCTTTCCTTCTGGGAGATCGATCAGAGCCTGGAAACGTGCTTCTTCAGGAAGGTAGAGCACACCTCGACTCTGATAGTCTGCCTTCCCAATCTGGCGACGACCCGATGATTTCCCCTCTAATTCTTCTTTTGCTTTAGTAAACCGGTAGTCTGCATACCTGAGAAAAATTAGACCTAAGACCGGCGTGGAGTATTCAGAGGCGCGGAGTTTGGAGTTAGCGCGTAGTTCATCTGCGGCACTCCATAATCGATCTTCAAGCTCAGCGATATCTGTACCGTTCATGACTAACAACCTCCGAGCCAACCCACATAAATTCTAATATTGTCGACTCTACCTGCGAGCCAATCGTTTCTCATCACCGATGTTGTCCCGTTTTTAGTCTCCGCTTCTGAAGCAAACGTGATTCGCTTAGTTTAGATGAAATCCTCTAAATCATATTTCAAATGAGTCAGAATATTTTCTGCCGAATTGGCACTTCTACAACCGGTGATCACGATTCGACCAGTAGCGAACAGTAATACTACCCCGTCTTGTCCATCAGGGCGGTAAATGAGACCCGGGAATTGCTCGGGTTCGTACTCCGTCCGTTCCAGTCCCAATCCGATAGAGAGTGCATTAAGATCCAGAGTCTGGCCGAGGTCTTCAGTACAGACGTAGTTTTGAACGGAGAACCACTCGTCAGTCGCGTTTTCAATGACGTCCATATCGGATAGGAACCTCAGAAACCGTTCCCGAAGATCGAACAGCTCTTCCTCTGAAGTCGGTCCAGTAATGATGTATTTGCCAGTTCTGTAGACGGTGATCAGCGGGGCTTCTTCCTCAAATCGAAGATACATGCCGGGATACTTGTCGGGGTTATATTGAGCCTGAGGTTGTCCGATTTCTTCGGCGAGCGTTTCAAGATCAAGCTCAACATTGAGCGAACCTGACCCGACCATATTCACGACGCTCACCATCGTTCAGCCCACCAAGAGACCAGAACAGAATCGAAGCTACCCATCTTCAGAAGAATCTAATTCCCAGAGCTTAGCGTTCCCAACCTTTCGAGAAGTAAGTTTTCCCTCTCCCTCCAATTCAGTTAGCTTTGCGTGAGCAGTTCGATAGGCACAACTAACTTCATCGGCAATTTCTTGGGTACCAGCTGAGCCCCCTAACGATTCGAGAGCCGACAGAAAGTTCTCCTGAGTATATCGCTCGGTGTATTTTCCCGTCTGCTCATCTCGATCCTTGGGCATTACTTTGTCCATTGCACCTACCTGTAGAAGGGGTTTAATCTCTTGCACCCAATGCATCCTACTGCAATGGCAACGCTTTTCCCAATGCAGGTTAATGCATTGGATAGGGGAGCTCAGCCCAACGGGAGATCCAGTGTAGAGGATACCCGCGTGCTGGAGCACGCGGGCGGGGCTTCCTGATAATCCGAGGTAACCCCAATGGAAGATTCAATTCCAGACCAACAAGAAGGCACGGATCGGAAGATAATTGAAGAAATATATCAACTAGAAAGAATTGCGCTCGGGGAAGGGGTCGCGGTTTGTGAAGCCTGCGGTGAGGAACTGCGGGAAGGCGCTCCGCTCGTCGTGTTCGCCTTCCGGCCGGCCAATCAACTGGCCTTCGAGACCGGGCACGTGAAATGCACTGAGTGTCGGCATGAGCCGACGGAGTACTTTACGCTCGGCGTGCGCGAGCTCGTATTAGAGGGTCGTGTTGGTACTTGTACTGACCCTGCAACTCAATCGTCGTGGCCGGTGTTACTGGCTCCGCAGCCGCGCGCTGTGAGCCCGGCGGACATGACCACGGTGCAACCACTACCGGGAATTGCGTGGTTCCGCCAACCTATCGCGCGTAGCGACAGGTACGTTGCTGCGGATTGTGAATCGACGCGTAAGCCATGGCAGCGTCCGGTGGCGCGGGCTAACAGGTCGAACCGCGATGGCGCGTCCGATCGGGAAACTGGTTCGATGAGTGATGACGCGACTGGGACTATTGCCCCACACGCTGGTGATGGCGGCCGTCCGGGAGGTGCTCGGTGACGATGCGCCGGAATCAAGATACGCAGGCCTTCGATGATTCACACCTCGACATCGACTTCGCTCTCCCGCGTCCTGTCGATGAGATGGCGTTCCCGGATCTGTACGTTGGTCTCGACATCGACCTACTGGCACCGGGTGATGGGATCGTCACGGATCGCCATCATGCCTCAGCTGACCGGTACGAAGCAGACGACCCGCAGAATCAGATTGCAGGTCAGATCTCGCCGTTCACGTTGTCGGGCTGGCTGCGCCATGCCTGTGAACGAGTGGTGCAGACGGCGGGCGCGACGGCGTGCCATCCGGGCTATGCCGACGCCGACTATATGCTCGACGACGTGTACGACCGCGACCTCGACAACGGCTATCACGAGAAAGGGTCCTGCGTCGATGATGACGGCGTTGACGACACCGGCTGTGTCATCCACGATCTCTTCGGTGGGTTCGGCGACCGCGCGGGCCGGGTAATCCGCCGGCCGATTCGCTTCTCACCCATCCGAAGGCAGGTGGATGTGACGAAGGGTGAGGCCGAAGCTCACTACAGACAGTTGAACACGCAGGTGCGTTCGCGGAACGCTGAGGATGAGGGGCAACCACTCAGGCAGGCGACGCGGGACGTCGTTGGGAATCTCGTGGGGACGTGGCGCTTGACGCTCCGGGAGTTGAAGCCTGAATACGTGGGGCTGCTCGTCGAGGCCATCGCGTACTTGGATGCTCATAGTGGCGATTTTGAGATACAACTCGGCGGCGCTCGCAACTTCGGGGCTGGGATCGTCGATGCCCACGTCGTCAACCCGTTGTACACGGAGGCTGAACTTCGCCGGGTCTACAACCGCGCGCAGGACCCGACGAGCGGGATGCAGACGAAGGACGACATCTGGCGTGACCAGTGTCGTGACGAGTTCGTCAGGGCACTGCAGGCTCGGACAGCCGCCGGTGATGGCGACCTTCCGATGCCGACGGGGGATGATGCAGCGTGACCCGAAACGCTGAGTGGAACCCCGACACCGCGTGTGCCCGAGAGTGGCAGCCAGTCGAAGCGCCCAAGCGCCGCCGAGACCCGAAACGTGAGGACGAGCCGGTGCAGCGGTCGTCGCCAGTAGCGGACGATGCGTCGGGCCCTGACCCGGCGGCGCGAGCACACGACACCCAAGACCGCGACGACGCCGAGCGTCCAGACCGTGGAGACGTAGAACTGGACTCTGAGGGCCAGGATGGTTGACTCGGCTGTCGAGGCTGACAGCCGTGACGACGCGTCTACGCGGGCTGAGCCGATGGTGGCTGTTTACCGACACGACGTTCACAAGCTGCGTGCCAGGCCGCACGCGTCGGCGGCCGACTCGTACGCCAGCGTGCCGGTCAACGAGACAGTTCCGCGTGACGCTGATCGGGATGCAGCACTGCTGAGCCGCCCGGCGGGTGAGCCCGAACAGACGGTCGCCAATCACGAGTCGCCGTACCGGCTGTCACTGTTGACGGGCGAGACGGCGGCGACGACCGAGCGGATCAAGGCGACGACGGGCGGTGGTTTTCGAGCGCTGGTCACGCCGGAGGATCCGGAGTGCCTGCACGCGCGGTGGCTGACGAGCGAGGTCCCGGCTGCATTCAACGAGTCGGTGTACTATCCGTACACGTCGCTGCAGTACCACGTGTTGCTCACGGCGGCGCTGTTGCACAACTACCGCGCCAGGCACGCGTTTGAGGACTTGTTTCTCGTGGCGACGACGCCAGACGTGACGCCGAATGCAGACGCGGTCTCGACCCGCGACCCGAAGACAGCGCTGGCGGCCGACGCCGTCGAACCCCACCGAACAGTGCTATGGACACCTGAGATGACCCTGCACGTGACGGCGACGCCTGGTGATCGACCGGCTGCGCGGCTCGGTGATGTGCCGGCGCGCTCGTTTGCGGATGTCTGGTCGCGTCTGCCTGCGCACCCGTTCGACACGGATGGCGAGCGGCGCTGGCGGCTCTTGGATGCCCAACTGCGTCGCATCCGGTCGTGGTCGGCGGCACTTGCGTACATCGATGAATTCATCGAATTGCACGGCTCGGCGGCCGGGGAACTGGAGGGTGATGGGGCGTGATTCCCATCACGACCTGGAGGCGAAACAAGGGGTCGTGTGAACGATGACCACGATCCAGCAGGTGCTGTTCGAACTGGAGACTGACTACATGGGCCACCCGTACTACCTGACCGGGCACGCGCTGTACACCGCGCTCGCCCGCCGTGTGGATGCGCAGGCGCGACGGTCGCTCAACGTCAGCACTGGTGTGTTCGTCCCTGGCGAGTACGGGGCATACCCGGAGTCACATTCGCACGACGGGTATGGAGGGAAGCTTGGCATGTCGCTCCCACCAGTGGAGTCGTACGAGGATGTGTTCGTGTGTCGGGATGCAGCGCAGCGGTGGTTGCTGGACTCACGGCCACGGGATGCGCACAACACGCACGACGTCCAGAGTCATGGCGGCCGACTGGCGTTTGCACCGAAGGCTCACTTCGGCCGGCCGCCCGAGCATCGGAACAGCAAGCGGACGATGCACTGGCACGTCCACTGCTACCTGCACGCCGATGGGGGAGACGAGGACGTCCTCCCGCTTTCCGTGGATGTACTGGATGGGCTGCGTGTCGGCGGGGGTCGAAACTACGGGTTCGGTGAACTATCGCTCGCGGAGACGCAGGTCATTGATCTGGATGACCTCGATTACTCGCGGGTTCGAGAAGCAGACAACGTCCAGTTGGAACTGTTGTCGCCGTACGTGTTGCAGAGCGATTCGCCGGGGGCTGACAGTCAGTCGGTGCCGTGGTGGTGGGAGTCTGACGGGGAGTTTCGTCGCCGGACGGGTCGGCTCGTGGCCGGTGATGAGTGTCATGAGCTGGCAATGATTGATCATGGGCAAGTCGTTGGGTACGCGGGCGATCGTCCGGTTGAGACGGCGATCAATGGTATTCAACGCGTCGGGACGCACGCGAAGTTCGGGTTCGGTGAGTTCCGGGTACGGCCGGTGAGTAAGGATCGGGTTCCGGGACGTGTGAGTATCGCGGGTCCTCGGGAGACCGTCGGTGGTGAGCGGTGATGGCGCTGGAGTTAGTGGCATTCGATATCGAAACCACCGGGTTCGAGGTTAGTGACGAGGTGACTGTAGTCGGATTTGCGGTGCCGATGGGGGTTCGGGCGTTCGTGCAGACAGACGGGCGCGCAGCGCCGGATGTTGAGGCGGCGGTTCGTGATCGTGTTGAGTCGCACGTCCAGGTGTCGACACACGAATCAGAGCGTGTATTGTTGGAGGCAGTCGGCGCGTTCGCTGCAGATCGGTTAGTGGGAAATGACGTGTTGCTGGTCGCGTTCAACGGTGAGTTATGGCGGTCCGGGTTCGACTTACCGTTCTTGCGGACGCGGCTCTCCCGGGTAGGTGTTGAGTGGCCGTTCCGGGAGATGCCGTACGCTGACCTGCTGCCGGTCGTGACGAATCGATTCAACACGACTGGCGATGACGGAGAATCACGGTCGGATCTCGCCGGGGTGTACGAGGTACTTTGTGACGGGCAGTATAGTGATCTCGACCCGTTCGCGGACAGTGCAGAAGCCGTGACTGCGTACGAGGATGGCCGGTTCGGTGACCTTGTGGTGCATAACGTCGCGGATGTCCTTCGTACCCGGGAGTTAGGACTGCTCTCGGAACGGTACTGCTCAAAGTCCGATTTCAAACTGAAATCGCTGACCCCGACACGTCATGAGTAACTGGAATCCGAGTCGCTGGACAGAGACGGTCGACGTGTTCGGTCGCTCTGGAAGTGTTCGGTGTCGATAGTGCCGCTGGTGCGGATTGAAGCGATACCCCAGCAGATTACGGCAGAGCGGCGCAGTAGCAGTCGAAAATGAACGGCAGCCTCAAGTGAGATACGACATGGTAGAAGCTGAATCACAACCTCGGAAAGATGAATTGAGCGGCGCAAGCACAGACGGTGACGAGTCCGACGTAACCAGTCCTCGTGAATGCAACGAGACGGTGAATCCAGAGACGCGTGATGACGTGTTGACCGAATACTGGCATCGCTGCCAGGTGTGCGGCCGTCGGGGCCCGGAGAAGGGTGGGTTAGCTACTCTGCACGTCCATCACATCGAACGCGACCCTGAGGGGATGGATGAGCACGACATGGCGAACCTGACGCTCCTGTGCCGGTCTTGTCACAGCTGGTTCCACCAGCAGAGCACACCAGATGACTCGCCAGTCGAGCTCACTGAGGAGGATCAGAGTGTGCTGCTTCCGCAGGACATCGAGATTCTACGGTACTTGTCGGAAAATGGCCCGACACGTACTGGTGACATCGTGTCCGGGCTGCCGAGCGATCACTCGGTATCAGCGGTTCGTGAGCGGTTGTGGGTGCTAACAGGGCTCGATAACCTCGTCGAAGGCCGTGACCGGCAGATCGTCGATAAGGACATCGAAACCGGGGAGTGGGGGCTCACCGACCAGATCGAAAGCTCCGCTCGTGGCCATATCCCGGACGACCCCCAACTGTTGTTGCAACGCATGGAAGACGAGCAAGTGAGGCAGGCGCTTGAACGCGGCTGTGATCGCAGCGATATCATCGATGTGCTGGGCATCTCGCGCCGAACCACGTTCAATAAGCAGAAGCGCGCCTGTGCGTACGGTTTCCCATTGTCTGCGTTCAATCGCGGTGGACGGCCGACTGATAGTGAGCGGTCAGAACGGAGTTCCGTTACGGCTGACACGGATACAGGAGAGGCTGATGGGCAGCAGCGGCTTGACGCAGTGCCTGACAAGGATCCTGACTCGCTAGGCAGGACGGAAACGTGGGGTGCGGCCGACTCGGAGTCTGAGGCGCAATCCACGGGTGTGGATGACCGTCGTGGTAGTCAAACCGCGAGTGACGACGTTGGGAGCGAGGAACTACAGGCACATCTCCAGGAAGCAATTGATGCGTTACGGGATGTGAACGAAGTACTGTAGTTGGAACGGACTCAAGTCACGCACAGCGTTAGAGAACTCTTTGGTGTAGTCGAATTCACCGAGAGTTTTGACTGCGTTCGATCGACGGTTCGAATTCGCCTTCGTGTTCGGGTAGTGAGAAGGGGGTGTGTCCGCAATTATGCTGACTTGTTTACGAAGGTTAATGAAATGGCGTAGGCATGGGTATATCCGGAAAAGACAGGCCCGTTAAGCCTGTTCAAAGGCAGTGCAACAGAGGTGTCCGCAAAGACGGGGCCGTCATGGTCCGAAGTCAGAATACGATGGTAGGTGATTTTGCCGAAGAATTCGAGCCGAATTCTTCTCATGCACTTCAACGTTTGTCTTTCTGACCGGGAGAGAGGGTACGCGACCGGCGTAGTAACTTTACGACTTATTAAGTGGGTTAGTACGCGATGGAACCTTGCAATGCAACGAAAAAATGAACTCAGAGAAGCGCTCACGGACGCTGACGCGGTAATTGTAGATCACGAAGACGTCGATGAGGTTCTGGAATACGTTGATGACGACACGGACGTTTTTGCTCCGGAGGGAGGTGGCGGCCTCGGATTTGACCTTCTTGAGAACGGTGAAATAGCTACGCAAGTCGGGGCAACCGGTTTGAGCTTCTATGAGAATGTTGTTTCGGTCTGGAAGGAACCTGGCCACGGGCTTGTATGTGAAGAGACGGAGCCAGGCCCTTCCACAGAATTAGAAAAGTGGGAACATCGCCAAAAAGAAAGTTCGGGCGACATGACGATTGATCCTGTCGAGAAGAACCTTGATCCTAAGACGTTACGAGCAGTGCGGACATTCATTCATGGATATCCAGAGACCCTGCCCGAGATCTCGACAGAGGAGTTGTCGGAAGCGCAAGAGGCCGGCTACGGCATACAAGCGCCTCTCATGGCAACCCTGTCTAAATGGCTGGATGAGATCGAGAACGCGAACGTCGAATCGAACAACGATGGTACCGGGACGATAGAGTAATTCTATCACAGTTTTCGCAACGTTGCGGTTGATCCAGCACCTAGACGATACCGTGTCTTCCTTCTTTGAGAGTATTGTGACGCCGGCTGTTGTCGAATCAAACCTTCAGTAGATGATCATAGATGCGCTCGGTTGTCTGGATGCTGCGGTGACGTAACCGATTGCGGACGTCGTAAAGCGTGTTGTCCTCTTCTTC
>Ga0208412_1000657_pt1 | contig 17171 bp, 17 predicted proteins | sample AntDeeMetag02WF4_FD_184758 | JGI IMG/M metagenome (GOLD analysis project Ga0208412, IMG submission 184758) | Saline lake microbial communities from Deep Lake, Antarctica - Antarctic Deep Lake Metagenome 02WF4 (SPAdes) (version 2) | ecosystem: Environmental > Aquatic > Non-marine Saline and... | reverse complement strand
CCACATGGTCTCGAACAAGCTGCACGCCCGCTCGCGCGGGCCCGTGCAGGTGCTGACCCGCCAGCCCACCGAGGGGCGCGCCCGCGAGGGCGGCCTGCGCGTGGGCGAGATGGAACGGGACGTGCTCATCGGCCACGGCGCGGCGATGGCGCTCAAGGAACGGCTCCTGGACGAGTCCGACCGCGAGTGGATCAACGTCTGTGGCCAGTGTGGCATGTCCGCCGTCGAGAACGTCGAGCAACGCCGTATCTACTGTCCGAACTGCGACGAGGAGACGGACGTTCACGAGGTGGAGATGTCCTACGCGTTCAAGCTCCTGCTCGACGAGATGAAGGCGCTTGGCATCGCCCCGCGCATCGAACTGGAGGACGCAGTCTAAGATGAGTTCACAACAGACACCCAAAACGATCGGGTCCCTCAACTTCGGCCTGATGGACCCCGAGGAGTATCGGGAGATGAGCGCGACGAAGGTCATCACGGCCGACACGTACGACGACGACGGCTTCCCCATCGACATGGGGCTGATGGACCCGCGCCTGGGCGTCATCGACCCGGGACTGGAGTGCAAGACGTGCGGCAAGCACTCCGGGTCGTGTAACGGCCACTTCGGCCACATCGAACTGGCCGCGCCGGTCATCCACGTCGGTTTCAATAAGCTCATCCGGCGCCTGCTCCGGGGCACCTGTCGGAACTGCTCGCGCCTGGTGCTCGACGAGCACGAGCGCGACGAGTTCCGCGATCGGCTCACCCGGACGCGCGAACTGCAGGAGGACCTCAACGACGTCACCAAAGCCGCCATCCGGCAGGCCCGCAAGAAGGACACCTGTCCGTTCTGCGGCGAGGTCCAGTACGACATTCAACACGAGAAGCCGACGACGTACTACGAGGTCCAGCAGGTGCTGTCCTCGGAGTTCTCCCAGCGCATCGTCGCCGCCATGGAGGGCGACGAGGAAGAGGAGGATTCCCAGCCCGTCTCGCCCCAGGAACTGTCGGACAAGACCGGCATCGCCGCCTCGCGCGTTCAGGAGATAATCTCCGGGGAGTTCCGTCCCCGCGAGGAGGACCGCAAGGCTATCGAGAAGGTCCTAGACGTGGACCTGACCGAGGAGGACATGAACAAGCTGATGCCCAGCGACATCCGGGACTGGTTCGAGGACATCCCGGACGAGGACATCGAAGTGCTCGGGATGGTCGCCGAGCGCTCCCGGCCCGAGTGGATGATCCTGACGGTGCTGCCGGTCCCGCCGGTCACCGCCCGCCCCTCCATCACGCTGGACAACGGCCAGCGCTCCGAGGACGACCTGACCCACAAGCTCGTGGACATCATCCGGATCAACCAGCGGTTCATGGAGAACCGCGAGGCCGGTGCCCCACAGCTGATCATCGAGGACCTCTGGGAACTGCTCCAGTACCACGTCACCACGTTCATGGACAACGAGATCTCGGGCACGCCGCCGGCGCGACACCGCTCCGGTCGCCCGCTCAAGACGCTCTCCCAGCGCCTCAAGGGCAAGGAGGGCCGCTTCCGTGGCTCGCTGTCCGGGAAGCGCGTCAACTTCTCGGCGCGAACCGTCATCTCGCCTGACCCGACGCTCTCGCTCAACGAAGTGGGGGTTCCGGACCGGGTCGCCAGCGAGATGACCCAGACGATGAACGTCAACGAGCGCAACTTAGAGGAGGCCCAGCGCTACGTCGCCAACGGCCCCGAGGCCCACCCCGGTGCCAACTACGTCAAGCGACCCGACGGCCGCCGGCTGAAGGTCACCGAGAAGAACTGCGAAGAGCTCTCCGAGAAGGTCGAACCCGGCTGGGAGGTCAGTCGGCACCTCATCGACGGGGACATCATCATCTTCAACCGTCAGCCGTCGCTCCACCGGATGTCCATCATGGCCCACGAAGTGGTCGTGATGCCGTACAAGACGTTCCGGCTCAACACCGTCGTCTGTCCGCCGTACAACGCCGACTTCGACGGCGACGAGATGAACATGCACGCGCTGCAAAACGAGGAGGCCCGCGCGGAGGCGCGCGTCCTCATGCGCGTCCAGGAGCAGATCCTCAGCCCGCGCTTCGGTGAGAACATCATCGGCGCCATCCAGGACCACATCAGCGGGACCTACCTGCTGACCCACACCAACCCGCACTTCAACGAGACGCAGGCACTGGACCTGCTGCGGGCGACGCGAATCGACGAACTGCCGGCCGAATCCGGCGTCGAGGACGGCAAACCCTACTGGACCGGCCGCGACCTGTTCTCGGAGCTGTTGCCGGACGACATGAACCTGGAGTTCACGAGCGAGGCCGGCGACGACGTCCTCATCGAGGACGGCCAGCTCCTCTCGGGCACTATCGACGACAGCGCCGTCGGTGGCTTCGGCGGCGAAATCGTCGACACCACGGCGAAGATGTACTCGAAGACCCGGGCCCGCATCCTCATCAACGAGGTCGCCTCGCTGGCGATGCGCTCGATCATGCACTTCGGGTTCTCGATCGGGATCGACGACGAGTCCATCCCGGAGGAGGCAGAAGAGCACATCCAGGAGGCCATCGACAACGCCTACGAGCGCGTCCAGGAACTCATCGAGACGTACGACCGGGGCGAACTCGAGTCGCTCCCGGGCCGTACCGTCGACGAGACCCTGGAGATGAAGATCATGCAGACGCTGGGGAAGGCACGTGACTCCGCCGGTGACATCGCGGAGGACCACTTCGAGGACGACAACCCGGCCGTCGTCATGGCCGAGTCCGGCGCACGTGGCTCGCTGCTGAACCTCACCCAGATGGCCGGCTGCGTCGGCCAGCAGGCGGTTCGGGGCGAGCGAATCAACCGCGGCTACGAGGATCGTACCCTGAGCCACTTCAAGCAGGACGACCTCTCGGCGGACGCCCACGGCTTCGTCGAGGCGTCCTACCGCAGCGGCCTCGGCCCCAAGGAGTTCTTCTTCCACGCGATGGGCGGCCGCGAGGGCCTGGTCGACACGGCAGTCCGGACCTCCAAGTCCGGCTACCTCCAGCGCCGACTCATCAACGCGCTCTCCGAACTGGAGACCCAGTACGATGGCACCGTCCGGGACACCTCGGACACCATCGTCCAGTTCGAGTTCGGCGAGGACGGCACCTCGCCGGTGCGGGTCTCCTCCGACGAGGAGAACAGCGTCGACGTCGACGGCATCGCCGACCGCGTCCTCGACGAGGAGTTCCAGTCGACCGAACAGAAACAGGAGTTCCTCGGCGAGCGCGCCGAGCCGACGAACCTGTCCGAACACGCGGACGACTGGTGGATGGCGGAGGGTGACGACTGATGACACGAGCAGACGTATCCGACGACGTCGAGGCCGTCGTGGAGGACACCGACCTCCCCCGACGCCTCAAGGACGAGGTGTACGACACCGTCGAGGACCGCGGCCTCGACGTGCAGGAGGCCGACGACGTGGCCAAGGCCGTCGAGTCCCGGTACCTCGACACCCGGGTCGACCCGCTCGACCCCGTGGGAACGGTCTCGGCCCAGTCCATCGGGGAGCCGGGAACGCAGATGACGATGAACACGTTCCACTACGCGGGCGTCGCCGAAATCGACGTCACGCAGGGACTGCCGCGGCTCATCGAGCTCGTCGACGCCCGGAAGACCCCGGACACCCCGATGATGACGGTCCACCTCGACGACGAGTACGCGACCGACCGGGAGAAGGCCCACGAGGTCGTCTGGAATATCGAGGCGACGCGCATCCTCGCGCTGGGTGACATCTCGACGAACGTCGCCGATCTGCTCGTCCAGATCGACCTCAACGAGGACACCCTCGAAGAGCGGTGGCCCACGGAGAGCCGCGTCGAGGACGTCGCCGACGAGATCGCCGAGACCATCGAGTCGAACCTGAGCGTCAAGACGCGGCGTTCGGGGTCGGTCATCGAATTCGGTCCCGAGGAACCGTCCTACCGGGACCTGCTCCAGCTGGTCGAGGAGCTCCGTGAGATCCTCTTCAAGGGGATCGAGGAGATCAACCGCGTCGTCATCCGGAAAGAGGAGATCGACGACGGCGAGGAGTTCGTCCTCTACACCGAGGGGTCGGCCTTCGGCGACGTGCTCGGCATCGAGGGCGTCGACGCGTCGCGGACGACGTGTAACAACATCCACGAGATCAAGAGCGAACTCGGGATCGAGGCGGCCCGCGAGACCCTGATCAACGAGACGATGCACACGCTCGAAGAGCAGGGGCTCGACGACGTGAACATCCGCCACCTGATGCTGGTCGCCGACATCATGACCAACCGCGGCACCATCGAGTCCATCGGTCGCCACGGCATCTCCGGCAACAAGCAGTCAGTGCTCGCGCGGGCGGCCTTCGAGGTGACGGTCAACCACCTGCTCGACGCCGCCATCCACGGCGAGATCGACGCCCTCGACGGCGTCACGGAGAACGTCATCGTCGGTAAGCCGATCAAGCTCGGCACCGGCGACGTCGACCTGCGGATGGGCGCCAAACAGGACTGATGGTCACCGAACGCTCGGACGAGGCCCGCCAGCACCTCGCGCTGTTCGAGGACGAGGCCGGCGTCGGCGTCCGGGACTGCGTCATCGTCGAGGACCACGGCCTGGTCGTCTTCCTCGTCGAAGCCGGCGAGATGGCCGACGCCATCGGCCCCGGCGGTCGCAACGTCGAACGCGTCGAGCGCGAACTCGACCGGGACGTCAAACTCGTCGAGGACGCCCCCTCGGCGGCGGGCTTCGTCGCCAACGCGCTGGCGCCCGCCACGGTGAACAACGTCACCATCTCGCAGAATCAGGACACCGTCGCCTACGTCGAGGTGGCCCAGGAGGACCGCGGCATCGCCATCGGCACCGGCGGGAAGAACATCGATGCCGCGCGTCGCCTGGCCGAACGCCACTGCGACGTCGACGGCATCGAACTCACGTAGGCGGTCGCTCTTTTCGGCAGTCGGCAACGCCCCCAGTGACGACTCGGTCGTGCGAACGGCGAAACGCGAGCGGCGGCGTTAGTCGTCGTCGGCCACGGATGCCGGGTCGTCGAACTCCGTGACGGCCCGGTCGTCCCCGTCGGTCGCCGGGTCAGATACCGACGCGGTGGTGGTCTCGTCCTCGATCTCGAACTGGTCGACGAGGTCGCGCAGGTCACTCGCCCGCCCGGAGAGCGACCGGATGTTCCGGGTCACCTCGGTGATGGACGCGGTCTGTTGTTCGGTCGCGGCGGCGGCGTTCTGGGCGCGCGCGAGCGTCTGTTCGCTGACGTCGCCGACCTGGTCGACCATGGCGACGACCTCCTCGGTAGAGGCGGCCTGGTCGTCCGTGGCGTCGGCGATGGACTGGACGCCGGCGTCGGCGTCCTCGACCTGGTCGACGATCGCCTCGAGCGTGTCGACGGTCTCCTCGACGGAGTCGACGCCGGACTCGACGCGGTTGCCCATCTCACTGACGTCGTCGACGGCCTCGCTCGTGGCGTCCTGGACCTCGTCGATCATCGCCGCGATCTCGTCGGTGGCCTCGGTGGTCTCCTGGGCCAGGGACTTGATCTCGTCGGCGACGACGGCGAACCCCTCGCCGGCCTCGCCCGCGCGGGCGGCCTCGATGGAGGCGTTGAGCGCGAGCATGTTCGTCTGGTCGGCGATCTGGTCGATGAAGGCGACGACTTCCTCGATGTCGGCCATCTCCTCGTCGAGCCGTTCCATCTGCTCGGCGGTCTCGGCGGCCGTCTCCTCGATGGCGTTCATCTCGACGACGGTCGCGGTGGCGGCCTCGCTGCCGTCCTCGCCGGCCGCAGCGGCCTGCTGGGACCTGTTGGCGACTTCGGTGGCCGAGGAAGCCACCTCCTCGATGGTCGCCGAGAGGTCGGTCATCTCCCCGGCGGCCTGGGAGACGTTGCGGTCCTGGCGCTCGGCGTCAGCGGCGATCTCCTGGACCGTGTCGCTGACTTGCGAGCTGGCCGACTCGACCTCGGCGGCGCTGGCCGAGATGGTCTCGCTGGAGGAATCGACCTCCGCGGCGAACTCGTCGATCTGGTCGACGGTGTGCTGGAGCTCGCTCAGCATATCGTTGAACGCCGTCGCGATGGCGGCCATGGCCTCGGTATCGAGGTCCGAGTCGAGGCGCTGGGTGAGGTCGCCGTCGGCGGCCCGTTCCATCGTCCGACTGAAGGATTCGGCCTGCGTTTCGAGTGTGGCGGCGAGCTGTTCGGCCTCCTCGCGGGCCCGCTCGGAGTCGGCGCGGGCCTGCTCGATGTCGGCGACGAACCCCTCCAGGTCACGGCGCATCCGGTCGAGCGAGTCGCCCAGGGCGCCGGGGACGTCCTGGTCCAGGACGGGAGCGTCGAACTCCTGGGAGGCCAGCGCCTCGGCCTGGGAGCCCACCGTCTGGAGGTAGAGCTGTATCTCGCGGAACGCGTCGCTGACGTCGCCGATCTCGTCGATCCGGTCGGTCTCGTCGATGGTCGCGGTCAGGTCCCCTTCAGCGAGCGACCTGGCCTGCGTCGAGAGTCGCGGCAGTGCGCCCGTGAGGTCGCGGCCGACGATGACGCCCAGGACGACGAACCCGCCCATGGCGACGCCGATGAGCGCGATCAGGTCGGTCTGGATCTGCTGGCGGAGGGCGTAGGCCGTGGACGTGGGCGCCTCCTTGACGACGACCCAGTCGGTGCCGGGGACGCCCGCAGCCGCGACGAGTGAGTCACCGACTCGCTGGACGGTGGCGTTCCCATCCTCGGCGCCCGTCGTCACGGCGTGGTCGCCGTAGGGCCCCGTCTCGTGGACCTGGCCGTCGTTTCGAGAGAAGGTGACAGTCCCGTCGCCATCGAGAACGCGCGTCTCCCCGCCCTCGATGGCGTTCTGGAACCCGGCAGCGGTCGCGCCCGTGTCGACCACGAGCATGATCGCGGTGTCCCGGCCGGGAACCGGGCTCGCGAAGGCCAGGCGATTCAGTGCGAAGTGGCGGTATCCCTTCGAGACGACGACGTCGTCCGGACCGTCGAAGGTCAGTTCGCCGCCCTCCCACGTGGCACCGGTGCTCTCTATCGACGCGCCCATCATCGAAGTGCCAGTGCTCCGCTCGATAGTTCCCTTCGAGGGGTCGACGTAGTGGATGTCGATGATGTCGCCCGGGAGGTGCTGGACTTCCGCGTCGAGTACGTCTCCGATGGCGGGCTCGTCGCCGGTCCGAACGACCTCGTGGTTCGACAGCATCCGGGCCGTGCTCTTCTGGCGCGTCATCCAGGAATCCATCGCGTCGGCCTCCTGGACCGTGGCAGTTCCGAGCTGGGCGTCGCGCTGCTCGGTCAGTTCTGCGGAGACGTTCTGCTGGGTGTACACCCCGAGGCTCGACACCGCGACGAGCACGACGAGTACGACGAGGGCGAACTTCCGCAGGTAGCTCTTCCTGATAGCGTCCGGGAGATGGGATTGTAATCTCATTCGTGAAAGTGAAGGCGATCGGCAACAGCCTGGCTAGTACGAAAGCCACTCTATTCGGCCAGTAAAAGCCCTCGCCCCCGATTATCAGGAAAGAAACTCTCCTGGACGGAACCGGGACGTGTGGTGGGCTGTGTCACCGCACCGTGGCGGGGTCGAAAGAGGAGTCTTAAGTACCTCGGCGGGTTACCGAAGCCTACTATGGCGAACGGCAAATATGCCGCACGCAAACTCAAGAAGGACCGCCAGAACCACCGGTGGTCCGACTCTGACTACGCGCGACGCGAGCGCGGTCTGGGCAAGGCCTCGGACCCGCTCGAAGGCGCTCCCCAGGGTCGAGGGATCGTGCTCGAGAAGGTCGGTATCGAAGCGAAACAGCCCAACTCCGCGATCCGGAAGTGCGTCCGGGTCCAGTTGATCAAGAACGGCAAGCAGGTCACCGCGTTCTGTCCCGGTGACGGCGCCATCTCCTTCATCGACGAACACGACGAAGTCACCATCGCCGGCATCGGTGGGGCGAAGGGTCGTGCGATGGGGGACCTCTCCGGTGTCAACTACAAGGTCGACAAGGTCAACGGCGTCGCCATGCTCGAACTCGTCCGCGGGAACGCGGAGAAGCCGGTGCGATAACAGATGAGCGAATCAGAATCCGAGCCGGCCGACGACGAGGCCGGCGCCGACGAAGCCCAAGAGCAGGAGACCGCCGTCGCCAAGCTGTTCGGCGAGTGGGAGGTCACCAACGTCGACTACCAGGACCCCTCGACCGAGCGCTACATCACGGTCACGCCGATCGCCCACACGATGGGCCGGCACGCCAACAAGCAGTTCCAGAAGTCCGAGATCTCCATCGTCGAGCGACTCATCAACCGCCTGATGCAGACCGACGAGAACACTGGCAAGAAGCAACTCGCGACCACCATCGTCGAGGACGCCTTCGAGATCATCCACAGCCAGACCGACGAGAACCCAGTCCATGTGCTCGTCACCGCCGTCGAGAACAGCGCACCGCGCGAGGAGACTGTCCGCCTGAAGTACGGTGGGATCAGTGTCCCGAAGGCCGTCGACGTCGCGCCCCAGCGCCGCGTCGACCAGGGCCTGAAGTTCCTCGCCGAGGGCGTCTACGGCGACTCGTTCAAGACGACGACCGACGCCGAGGACGCGCTCGCCCAGCAACTCATCGGCGCCGCCGACGGCAACGTCCAGACCTACGCCGTCAACCAGAAGGTGGAGAAGGAACGCGTCGCGGCCGCCGCGCGATAGCGCCTCTCTGCGTTTTCTCTCTGTTCTCCCGTTCGTGAGCGGCTGCGCCGTCGTTCGGGAACCCCCGACTTCGTAAACCGGCACCTATTTGTCGGTTTACGCCACAGTTCGGTCCATGTCACAGGAACACGAGTCGGTCGACCTCGTGGGCGACGCGACGGTCAGACACATCGCGCTGGCGTCGGTGCTCGCGGCGCTGACCGCCGCCTTCGCCTACGTCTCCATCCCGCTTCCGGGACTCCCGGCCCCGATTTCCTTCCAGGTCTTCGGCGTCTTCTTCGCGGGACTGTTGCTGGGCCCGCGCTGGGGCGCGTTCTCGATGGTGTTGTACGTGCTTGTTGGCGTCGCCGGCGCACCGGTGTTCTCCAACGGCGGCGCCGGCCTCGCCTACCTGCTCGGTCCGACCGGTGGCTACATCGTCTCGTGGGTGGTCGCAGCGGTCGTCATCGGGCTGCTCGTCCATCGCGGTCTCGACCCCAGACCGCTCTCGTCGGTCTCACTCGGCGTCCAGGCCGGCGCGCTGGTCGCCGGTGTCGCCGTCATCTACGCGATCGGCGTCTCCTGGCTGGCGGTGAGCGCGGGGTACGACTTCGTCCACGCCGCGACAGTCGGCGCTGCCATCTTCCTCCCCGGGGACCTGATCAAGATCGCTGCGACGCTCGGCCTCGTACGGGCGGGCGTCCTGGCCAGGGAGCAGGCCGGCCACACCGCATGATCGCCGTCGAGGAACTCACGCACCGGTTCGGTGACGAACTCGCGCTCGATTCGGTGTCGGTGACGGTCGAGGACGGCGAGTTCGTCCTGGTGGTCGGCCCCAACGGCAGCGGGAAGACCACGCTCGTCCGCCACTGCAACGCCCTCCTCGAACCCGACGAGGGACGGGTCACCGTCGACGGCGTGGACGTGACCGAGAACCCCGTCCCCGCCCGGACGAGCGTCGGGATGGTGTTCCAGCACCCACGCGACCAGTTCGTCGCGGCGACGGTCGGTGCGGATGTCGCCTTCGGCCCGGAGAACCTCGGCCTGGACCGGTCTGCGATCGACCGTCGCGTCGGTGAGGCGCTCGCGGCGGTGGAACTGGCGGGTCGGGAGGACGAACGGATAGACGCGCTCTCCGGCGGCGAACAGTCTCGCCTGGCCATCGCGGGCGCGCTCGCCATGGAACCGACGCACCTCGTCCTGGACGAACCGTTCGCCGGACTGGATCAGAGAGCCCGCCAGTCCGTGCTCGACCACCTCGACGCGCTCGGCGCCGACGGAACCAGCGTCGTCGTGGTCACCCACGACCTGCGCGAGCTGTTCGACCGGGCCGACCGGATAGCCGCGCTCGACGAGGGTCGGATCGTCGCCGACGGACCGCCCGAGGACGTTCGCGAGGCCGTCGCCGCGGTGGACGTCGACCTCCCCCGATGCTGACCTACGAGCCTGGCGAGACGGTCGCCCACCGCCTGGATCCCCGGTCGAAGATGGTCTTCCAGGTCGGGTTCGCCGTCGCCGCGTTCGCCCGCGTCGACGCGGCCTGGCTGGCGGCGCTCGCAGGCGTCGCGGCGGTAGCGCTGGTCGCTGCTCGCGTGTCCCCTGTCGCCGTCGTCCGGAGCTACTGGGTCGTCTTCCTGATTCTGGCCGGCGGGCCCGCGCTGGCGATGGTGAGGCTCAGCCCACCGTGGATAGAACCGGCGGCGGCCCTGGAACCGACGGTCGCGGTCGCGCGAGTCGCGCTGGTCTTCTTCGTGGGCGCAGCTTACGTCAGATCGACGCCGGTCCGCGAGACGCGGGCGGCCATTCAGCGCCACGTCCCGGGCCGGACCGGGCAGCTCCTGGGCGTCGGCGTCGCGCTGACGTTCCGCTTCGTCCCCGTCCTCCGCCGAGACCTCGTCGCCGTCCGGGAGGCGATGCAGGCCCGCGCCGGGTCGAACCGCTCGGTCGTCGACCGGGCGCGGCGGATCGGCATGCTCGGACTGACGCGAGCGTTCGAGCGAGCCGACCGCCTCGCCGTCGCCCTGCAGGCCCGCTGTTTCGCCTGGAACCCCACGCTGCCCGCGCTGGCGTTCGAGCGGGCGGACTATCCGGTACTCGCCGCTGGCGTCGCGCTGGGGCTAGCGCCGGCCGTTCGGCTGGTCCTCTAGTCGGCCGCCTGGTCGCCCCGCTGGGCCGTCGCGTAGTCCCTGGTGACGTCGACGAGCGCCTTGCGGTACGTGCTCACGTCGGTGTCGCGGGCCAGCGTGGCGAAGTGGCGCTTGAACGTCGCCAGGCCGACGTGGGGCGCGTCGTCGGCCGCGATGTGGGCGAGGTCGTACATCGGGTGGTCGTCCTCGACCAGGTCGTGGCGCTCGACCAGCGCCAGCGCGAAGGCGGCGTTGACGGCGGTGATGTCCGGGTCCGACGTGGGTGTCAACCGCTGGCCGGCCGGTGGGTCGTGGGGCACGTCGGCGATGGCGGTCGCCAGCTGTGACTCCAGGAAGGTGACCAGCTTGTCGGCCGGCGCGACGTCCAGCCAGACGTCGTCGGCGTAGATGTCCTTCATGTGGTTGGCGATCTGATAACAGTGCGAGAGCTTCCGGCGTTCGACGCTCTGACCGGCCAGCGCGAGGTAGATGGCCTCCTCCGTCGACTGCGTGTGAGAGGGGTGTTCTTGCTCGTAGCGGGCCATGTGTGCGAACTCGTGGAGGGCGAGTTCCCGGGCCATCGCGCTCGTCGCCGCCTGTCGGGAGATGGTGAGCAGGTGGCTCTCGGCGTCGTGGCTCACGCGGGTCCGCTCGTCGGGGTCTTCGCGGACGCGAACGGTCACCGGCCGGTCCAGCTCGTGTTCCGTCTCGAAGACGTCGCGGGCACCGAGAAAGGGTTCGGCCGGCCCACCCTGCACGTGGACGTCCATTCTGTTGACGAGAGGGTCTGTGTGCGTATCACTCTTGTGGAGGTGTACCACGGTCCGAAGGGCCGGCGGCCGTCGGATCCAGTGCCGGCCCAAACGTTCAGTTTCAGCAACACAATTAACCGGGTCTCGCCCGTAGCGTTCGTATGTCCCGATACCGCTCCAGCCGACGACACGACTCCGACGACCCGGAGGGGCCTCGATGACCCTGTTTCAGCGGCTCTCCTTTACCGTCCAGTCGTGGCTGAACGCTCTGCTGAACCGGGCAGCGGACCCGGCCGCGGAACTCGACTACTCCTACGAGCAGTTGCGCGACGAACTCCAGGGGATCAACCGCGGCATCGCCGACCTCACGACCCAGAAGAAGCGCCTGGAGATGCACCGCGAGCGCCTGCAAGCCGCCGTCGAGAAACACGACGAGCAGGTCCGCGAGGCGGTCCGGCAGGACCGGGACGACCTGGCCAGGCGCGCCCTCGAGAAGAAACACGCCTCCAGCGAACAGATCGCCGATCTCGGCGAACAGATCGAGCGCCTGCAGGCGACGCAAGACCAGCTAGTCGAGCGCCAGATCGCTCTCCGGGGTCGGATCGAGGGGTTCCGCACGCACAAGGAGACGCTAAAGGCCCGTCACGAGGCAGCCCAGGCGTCGGCGCGGGTCGCCGAGGCGTTCTCCGGCGTCGGGGGGCGAATGACCGACGTGAACCGCGCCGTCGAGCGCGCCGCCGAACGGACCGAGCAGATGGAGGCCCGCGCGGCCGCCCTGGAGGAACTCGAAGCGAGCGGCGCGCTCGACGACGTCCTCGCCGAGGGTGACGACATCGACCGCGAGCTGAACCGTCGCTCGTCCGAACAGCGGATCGACCGGGAGCTATCCGAGTTGAAGACGCGCCTGGGCCGAGAGACAGAGCAACCCAGCGCGCTCGAGTCCGAGGAGGCGACGGGCTGAGAGACACGCCGACGGCGGTGGCACGGTCGTCGGTGAGACTGCCCCGCACGCCCCCGTGAACCCTTTATCCGGCGTGCCCGTCGAGTCCCCATGACCATCGACGTCGGCGACTTCCGGGCGTACTGTGAGTTCGGCCCGGAACGGGTGTACCTCCTGCTCGCCATCGCCCGGTCCAAAGACAACGAGAGTCTCACCGCGAGTTCGGAGCCGGTGATCCGGGAAATCGTCGCTGAGGCCGAGGAACTCCCCGAGACGGTCGCGCGACTCGACCACGCGGTCTCACGGTTCGAGGAGCGCTACCGACTCTACCTCACCGTCAACGCGCGAGACACCACGTCGGCGCTCTTCCGGCTCCGCGAGCGGACCGACGACTGGCTGGAGATGCGCTTCCACGGCGACACGGACGTCCTCCGGAAGTTCAAGCGGGTCGACAGCGAGTTCGTATCGGTGCTCCAGTCGGACGCGTGCGCGGCCGAGACGAACTTCCTCTTCGACCTCGACGACATCTCGGCGGACGAAGCCGACGCGTTCGCCGACTCACTCACCGACTCCACGACGGTCCTGCTCCGCCGGGAGACGCCCAACGGATACCACGTCGTCACCGAGCCCTTCGACTACACCCGACTGTCCGCCGACGTCGACTACGAACTGAAGACCGACGACATGGTGTTCGTCGGGTTCGTCGGCGAGTGAGTCGGCCGTCCGCCCCCACCGACCTAATATAATTGGGAAACGAGTTACCACCATAGATAGCCACTGTCACCTACTGGTATAGCGATCGTGGCTGGAACTACTTCACGCGGAAATCGAGGCCCGTTCGACGTCCTGCTCGTCGAAAGCGATCCCGAAGCGGCCTCGCGGTTTGTCGATTCGTTCGAGGCGACCGACGCCACGGAGACCGTGGCGGTCATAAAGGACGGCGCCGACGCGCTCGATTTCCTCCACCAGCGCGATGGCTACGCGGACGCCCCGCGCCCCGACATCATCCTCCTCGACCTCCACGTTCCGGGAACGAGCGGGAACGAGATCCTCGCCGAACTCGATCGCCGGCCCGAGTTGCGCCGGATCCCCGTGCTCGTCCTCACCGCGTCAGACGAGGCGGCGGACGTCACGCGATCGTACGAACTCAACGCGAACGCCTATCTGGAAAAGCCCACGACGTCGGACGCGTTCGTGACGATGGCCCGGGCCATCGAGGACTTCTGGCTCGGCGTTGCGCATCTCCCGCCAAAGTAGTCCGGAACGCCACCGGCATCCAGGGCACCGACGGCACTGGAGACGACGCTATCGGTCCGCGCGAAGAGAGAAGTGCCAGCCGTGAACGGCGGGCTCGACGGCTGGACTCGTGTGGGGTGGGTGGAAGTGCCGGTGGTATCGCATGGTCAACCGGCAGTCGTACTCGGCGGCGGATCGGATTACGTAACGAACCAAACTGATGAGGGTCGGCGTCTACACGTCGTCTCCGCAGCGATCGCCGGTGGCGGCCGTCGGAGCGAGCGGTCAGCCGAAATCGCCGAGACCGGCCTGTTCGGACGGGTCCTCCTCGACGACGCCAGGGTGGTCGTTGGCCGGGTCGTTGACCGCGGTAGAGACCGGGTAGGTAGCGAGGTCGTCGTCCGGATACGGGCGGCACAACCCCCGCCGCTCGTCGGGCCCGGCCTCGAGCCAGGTTCGCTCGGCCTCCGGCGGCAGGATCACCGGCATCCGGTCGTGAATGGGCGCGACGACGTCGTTCGGTTCGGTCGTCAGTATCGTCACCGTCGCCAGCGTCTCGTCCGCGCCCGCCCAGCGCTCCCAGAGGCCGGCCATCGCGAACGCCGGATCCTCGCCGTCGCGGTAGATGCGGTAGGGTCGCTTTCCACCGACGTCGCGTTCGCGCCACTCGTAGAAGCCCGTTGAGGGGACGAGACACGGCCGTCGTTCCCAGGCCTCGCGGAACGAGCGCTTCGCCGCGGCCGTCTCCGAGCGGGCGTTGATCAGCCCCCGGGTCGGCTCCTCGGCCCACGACGGGACGAGCCCCCACTGGAACCGGTCGATGGTCGCGGGCGCCTCGTTCGTGACGACCTCGAGGTCGCTCCCGGGGGCGACGTTGTACCGCGGCCGGTAGTCCACCCCGCCGTCGGTGACGAGTTCGGCGTCGAAACGGTCCTCCAGCTCCGCCCGTTCGAGGAACAGCGAGGTGCGTCCGCACATACGGGCAGGTTCGCAGTCGGCGACACTAAGGGTACCGTCCGCAGCGGCCGGACTCGCAAAACGCGTCGGGATCCGGAAACCGGCACCGGCGGCGTACCCGCTGTGCGATTCCCCAACGGCCCGACAGCTCCCCGGCGGACAGGCCGAGACCGCAGGAACCACCGAACAGCGATAGGCTGACGGGTAACGGGAGTAACAGGCCGCAACGTCGAGATACCGGATAGGCGGTGTTTGACCGTACCCGCGGATGGGAGCGACGGGAGGCGGTGGGAGACATTTCGGCCACCTCACCTCGACGCGAGCGACGTCGACACGTCCGCGTTCCCGGGCGGTTCGTACGCGGTGACCGTCCCCGAACTGCTGACACCGACCTCGTAGGAATCGGTCCGGAACAGGTACCGCCACTGTGAGTCGTCCTGCTGGCGCAGGTCGGCGAGCAAGTCCGGGTCGACGTACGTGTACAGGGGGTCGAGTTCGACCCGGTCGACGCCCTCCAGGTCCGCGAGCAACTCGACGGTGGCCGCGACGACGGGCGTCGGCTCCGACCGGTTCGCCCAGGTCGTCTCCGCGAGGACGCGGTCCCGGCCCGCGCCCGTCTCCGGTGCCTGCCCGGCGATAGCCGACCGACCCGCGAGCACGCCGGCGCCGACGCCGCCGCTCACGACGGTGAGTACTTGGTCGGTCAACCCGATGACCGGCGCTCCGGTGTGCAGGTGGAGGACGACCCACCAGCCGCTGATACTGGCGGCGACCACCGCTCCGGCCCAGCCCTGCCGCGCGATCCGCCTGCGCTGGTCGTGTGCATACGACCCCCGACGGAGGCGGACCGCGAACACACCGAGTCCCGCGGCGATGGCCATCGGGAGGATGGCCTCGGACGTTTCGAGGTGGCGCGGGCCGGGCGTCGACGGGAGCAGGCCCAGACAGACCGCCACGACCATCACGCTGAAGCCCAGCAAGTAGTTCTCCCACGCGCGCGCATCGAGGCGTGATCGGTCGGGAGACATGGCCTGGAACTCGGTCGTCTTCGGCTAAAAAACACTGGCATCGTCCAGACGCAGGACGTGGTCGGAAGCCGAGGTCCGTATCGGCCAGGAGCGACGCCGAGCGGGCGCTCAGTCGGCAGTGACGCCGCCATCATGGCCCCCGACGTCGACGCCGTCGATCGCGTGGAGGTAGTCGTCGAGGTCCAGCGCGAACGCGGCGTCCGTCGGGAGGTCGACCCAGAAGAACTCGAAGCGATTCCCGCGCTCCGCGCCCGCTCCGGTGACAGTGTGGGTCCACGCGTCCTTCGCTCCCAGCACGGGGACGTGGAAGAAGTTGCGGACGTACCGCTTCGGCGGGAACGGCCGGCGGTTCCAGACGTCGGTGACCAGGTGCTGTATCCCCTCGAAGGTGGCGAGGCCGCTCTCCTCGATGACTTCGCGACACAGCGCTTCGCGCGGCCCCTCGCTGGGTTCGATCGTCCCCTTCGGTATCTGGAGCCCGTCGTGTTCCGGCCCCTCGAACACCAGCAACTCCGAGCCGTTCCTGGTGACGTAGGCGCAGGCCTTCTCGACGTAGGTGACGCCCTGTTCGGTCATATCAATAAAGTACGAGGACCGACGTATAACTGTGATCACTAATGCCCCTCTAGGTGTTAGAGGAGAATCAGGGGGATCGAATCGCCCCATGCCGGTGCCAGTGAGACCCGGAACCGGGGGCAGGTCGCGTTCCGCCACGTGCCGAACGAGTCCGGATTCCCGCGGACGGGCGTAAACCGGTGTTTTATCACGAGACTGTTCGAACCACCGGTATGAGTTCGAACGTCTTCGTGATCCGCTGCGACCCGGACGACTTCGACCGGACGGTCCGGTCCGCTGTTTCGCTCGCCGACTACCCCGACCACCCGGACGCCCTCCCAGAGGGAGACGAGGTGCGATTCTGGGGCGTCGAGGACGGCGACAGCAATCAGACCTACTTCGAGAAGATGGAGGCCGGCGACCTCGTGCTGTTCTACCAGGACGACACGTACGTCGGGACCGGCCGCATCGGAACCACTTTCACCGACGACGAGTCGTGGGCGAGCACCACCGTCTGGCACGACACCCCCGCCTCACGCATCTTCACCGACGACGAGTTCACGCCGGTCAGCGTCCCCAGGGCGGCCGTGAACCGCATCTTCGACTACGCGGACGGCTACAATCCGGGTGGCCTGATGCGCGTTGCCGACGACCGCGTCAGCACGCGTCCGGCAGCGATCGAACTCGCGCTGGAACAGTACAGCGAGAAGCACGGCTAGACGACGTCGCTCCGGCAGCGTTCGCGCCACTGGTGGCCGGTGTCTTAGCAGTCGCATCGCCCGGGGACCGCGAGCGTCGGCGCGGTCGGGTGCCAGGCGCCGAACGAGCCCATCTAGATATCAATTCTGATACTCTAGGCCCCAATTTTTATTACCACCCCTCTCCTTGAATTCGTTAATGGCGCCCCACCGGTGCCATTATCCACCTT
>Ga0208412_1000646_pt1 | contig 17350 bp, 10 predicted proteins | sample AntDeeMetag02WF4_FD_184758 | JGI IMG/M metagenome (GOLD analysis project Ga0208412, IMG submission 184758) | Saline lake microbial communities from Deep Lake, Antarctica - Antarctic Deep Lake Metagenome 02WF4 (SPAdes) (version 2) | ecosystem: Environmental > Aquatic > Non-marine Saline and... | reverse complement strand
TACTTCAGGTATACTGTCAATCAAAATTTTTGCTAAATCATTTATGAAATGAACCTTATTCTACACACCGCAAAAAAACTGCGAACAGGTAATTTTAAAACTGTTTTGGGCTTTAGCTTTTTGGTTTTATTTTTACTAGGCCATCACAGTAAAATCATTGCTCAAGTTAAAAAACCCGACCAAACACAGCTGTCAGACTCGAAGATCATAAACTGTATTTATGAAAACGGTTTCTTTATTTTTAATGAACAACGCATTGACTTGCAAGATGCCAAAAAGGATTATTATGAAATTAAGTCAGCTGAACTACTCAAGAAAAATGGGATTAAGGCCATTTCTATTCAGGGCCGAGGGCACGATGCCCCATTCGACGATAAAAATAAAAAGTTTTTGGATATCGAGGAAAATAATACCATTGCAATTTATACTAATACAGGAATAAACTCGACAGTATTGAGAAGCAAGGCAAGGGCAGAAAATTATTTTAAGTATAAAATCACCTCAAAAACGAGCGACCCTGAGCTTAAAACGTATAAGAAAGAGCTAAAAGATAAACACAATATTAATTTCGATTATAATAACATCACCCGCAATAGTGAGGGAAGGATAACAGGTCTAAAACTGTCATTTGAGGATAAAAATAATGAAACCCAAGGTCAAATTTTCAAACAAGGCACCCAAGCGATAGAACCTCTAAATTTTCTAAGGACACGCGGTAAAATTAGATTTGAAACCATGAACAATCTAGTCCTTCACAAGGTTCAAAAAGGGGGGGCTGATTTTCAAGAGAACCCTCCTACGGCACGTGATACCATATCACAAAATAAAAAGGGTTTACTTTCCAGTTCAAATGAAAACAAGACTTATAACACATCTTTCTCTTATTCGCTTTTGTTGAGGAAAACATCAACTGAAGAAGATTTGCAGAATTGTAAAAAGTTCTTCGAAAAAAAGAACGTCCGGTTTTCTTATACCGGTGTAAAAAGGAATGTTGATGGGGATATTATAAAAATCAATTTATCTTTAGCCAAAGGCAAAAACTCTCAATCTAACTCAGCTATAGAAAACAATTTAGGCATTCCTGATATTAAGATTGGGGTTAGAAATGATAATTCATTATTTATAGAGTCACAATAGTTTTTTGCAAGCCCTTTCCCTTGGTGAAAAACTAATCTTTTTACATCCTAAACACGTGATAAAGACCTGACCGTCCGACAGCCACTGAATATAGTCGAAGTGCAGGCGGGTTTACAACCGGCTCGAGTACGCGAGACTATAAGAAGTAGGTCTAAAATTTTAAGTATCTGAATATTAATGCTCTAAATTAAAAATGAACTATTTTTAAAAAAAACCAGGAATTTAAAACAAGGTATTATACCAATGATTTTTAAACAATTTTAGAGTTAAATTAGTATAAAAAGCATTTTTACAACATTATTACAAATCACATTTGTTATCCACACATCAACTGTGATGGTAAGGCTCATTTTTTAAAATGGTAAAGGCACGGTAAAGCTGTTCGGTAAAAAAAGCTCTGATCATTTGATGGGAAAATGTCATCGGTGACAGTGAGATTTTAAAGTCTGCCCTTTTATAAACCTCTTCCGAAAAGCCATAAGGGCCGCCGATAATAAAAATCAATTGTTTTTTACCACTGAGCATCCGTTTTTGAAGCCAGCGCGAGAAGTTTACCGAAGAATAAGGCTTTCCATTTTCGTCCAGTAATACCACTAAGTCTGAAGTTTTGAGCTGTTGCACTATTTTCTCGCCTTCCTTTTTCTTTTGCACCATTTCAGATTTTACTTTTGAAGCTTTCAGTGCAGGTAGCTCAATTTGTTCAAATTTGCAATAGTGTCCCAAGCGTTTTTCATACTCATGGCTCAGGTTTTGGATTTCGGGTTGGGTAGTTTTCCCAACGCTAATCAATTTTAGCTTCATCACTCTGTTTATTTTAGTAAATTAGCAAAAATAAAGAGAAACAATGATTAGTGAAGAACGCTTTAAAGAAGAATTAGAAACAATTATTGCGAACGCCATTAAGGAAGACATTGGAAGTGGCGACCACAGCGGGATGGCTTGCATCGAGCGGCATGTAAAAGGCAAAGCCAGATTACTGGTAAAAGAAGACGGGGTTTTGGCCGGCGTCAATGCTGCTGAGGCAATTTTCAATAAAATCGATGATGAATTGATCATCGAAAAACACATTCACGACGGCCAGCGGATCGTGCACGGCGATGTCGCCTTTTTTGTATCGGGAAAAAGCCATTCAATCCTGGAAGCTGAGCGCATCGTTTTAAACACCATGCAGCGAATGAGCGCCATTGCCACAAAAACCCGAAAATTTGTGAGCGCCCTGGAAGATACCCCTGCGCAAATTCTGGACACCAGAAAAACGACACCGGGCTTTCGGGCTATGGAAAAATGGGCCGTAAAAATTGGCGGTGGCGTTAATCACCGTTACGGGCTTTATGATATGATAATGTTGAAAGACAACCACATTGATTTCTGTGGGGGAATTGACAAGGCATTAGAAAAAACAATAGCTTATTTGACTAAAAACAAACTGGACCTTAACATTGTGGTCGAGGCACGAGACCTCAAAGAAATAGCTGAAATATTGGAATATCACAAGCATGTTGAACGTATTTTACTGGACAATTTCACTTATGAAAAAACAGAAGAAGCCGTGAAAATGATCGGTTCAAATTGCCAGACCGAATCCAGCGGCGGCATTACTTTAGAAACCGCGCCAAAATATGCCAACTGCGGTGTGGATTTTATTTCCAGTGGTGCGCTCACACATTCTGTTTGCAACCTTGATCTGAGCCTTAAAGCATTATAAAAATGCTTGAAAACATAAAGCATAAACTGAAACTGAAGCAACTGAACAATTGGCTTGAAAAAAAATCCAAACGCGTTGTTTTGCCTGGTTTGGAAGGATTGACGCTTTTTTCACTTTGGATAATTTTTGCTGAGGGGATTTTAAAAGGCACCTTCACGACCCGCGCCAGTTCCATTGCGTTCAGTTTTTTTATGGCTATTTTCCCGTTTTTATTATTTATTTTAAACTTGATCCCCTTTGTTTGGTTTATCGATGACTTTCAATTGAAACTACAGACGTTTATCGATGAATTGCTTCCCCCACAAACATCAAATTTTTTCGATTCCATTTTCACCGATATCGCCAACAACCCGCGCGGTGGCCTGCTTTCATTTGTTTTTGTCCTTTCCATTATTTTAATGGCCAATGGCATAAATGCCATCTTCACCGGTTTTGAAGATTCTTATCATACAACTGATAACCGCGGCATTGCGCGTCAATATTTTATTGCCGTTGCTACCGCCATCATCATTGCGTTTCTTTTGCTGCTCACAGTAATCACCACAATTTATTTAACTTATCTCATTGAAAGGCTCAGTGATTTGGGGATTTTTAAAAATATCATTTGGGCACAAATTGGGCGTTATGCTGTCTTCGTTTTTATGATTTACAACGCCATCGCTACACTTTATTATTTTGGTACGCGGGAAGGCCGCGACTCGCGCTATTTTTCAATCGGTGCGCTTTTTACCACTTTTCTCATTTTACTGATGACCTTTTTCTTCAAAATCTATATCACAAATTTCAGCCGGTATAACGAACTCTATGGTTCTATTGGTGCCTTGTTGATTTTAATGTTTTACATCTGGTTAAACTCAAATATTCTTCTTTTGGGCTATGAGCTCAATGCATCCATCAATAAACTCAAAAAGAGACGGAATAGATGATGTATTTTAAACCTAATGGCTATGAAAAAATTGATTCTACTAAGTTTTTTAATGATGTCTATTTCTCTATCAATAAATGCGCAAAAAACAGAATTTGGAATTAAGGCCGGTTATAATCTTGCCGATTTGCGGGGCTCAACCATTTTTAATGAATTCCAATCGGGCTTTTCAGCAGGTTTTTTCTTTGACTATCAGTTAAAGGAACAATGGTGGATTCAACCTGAATTGCTTTTATCCAATCAAGGTGGAAAATCTAACAGGAATGCTGATTTCGGCATCGATGTAACAAATGATGCTAAAATTGAAAGTCAAATTCAACTGAGTTATTTGAATTTACCTTTAATGCTAAAGTATTATCCATTTAAATCGTTTTACGCTGAATTTGGTCCTCAAATAGGGTTGTTGATCGACTCACAATATACAAGAATGTCATCAAACGAATTTGAGAAAGAGGATTTGACCCGAATTTTTGAAAGGACGAAAAACGATTTTGATCTTGGGCTTAATTTTGGTCTTGGTTATAAATTTGATTTTGGTTTAAGAATTACAGCCCGCTATAATTTTGGATTAACTAAAATCACAGATGATAGAGTGTTTTACATCCGAAATTTAAAAAACAGTGTTTTTTCCTTGATGCTTGGTTATTCTTTGTTTTGAGGTTACTTTATTTTTGATTATTTGTCGCAAAACCTAGTCGTTAACAAGTGAATAAAATAAAAATAAAAACTGGTTAAAATATGGCATAAAACTCTATCAAGATTAAACTACCATCGGCTAAAGCCGATGGGTTTGTATTCCGGCTGAAGCCGGCTAAAGATGACACTCATCTCAACCCCAGCTTCCCCCCAAGCCTGCTTGGAGGCAAAAGTCCTCTCGCCGCAGCGAGCGCCTGCCTGCCGGCGGGCAGGGATTTAGGATAGCCTGCCCCGCACTTTTGCGGGGGGATGATTGTGCTCTCAAAAACACTAAAGTCTTCCCCAATTGACATTGGGGAGGGATTTTCCCGCAGATTGAAACATTAAAAACACATCCTTTATTCTTATATTTTTAAGGTTCTATTTCTTAACCCAGCCTCCAACAATACTGCAATCGTCATCACAAGTGCACAGCCAAAAAGATTGAGCCAGAGATAGGGCATCCAGTCGCTGAAATAGCCAATAATCACGATAATCTGTGTAATAATACCGGCGATAAAAACAGAATGGCTGCGCACAAATTTGACAAAAAATGCCAACAGAAAAATCCCGAGGACATTTCCATAAAACACCGAACCTATAATATTGACCAGCTGAATCAAGTTGTCGAAAAGGTTAGCGGTCGAAGCGACCGTTACCGCCAGAACCCCCCACAACAAGGTGAAAAGCTTTGAAACCTTGACAAAATGCGCATCAGATTTTTCAGATTTGACATTCCGTTTATAAAGGTCAAGTGTGGTGGTTGACGCCAGGGAATTCAGCTCTGAAGCAGTGGAAGACATCGCTGCCGAAAGGATAACGGCAAGCAGCAAGCCCACCAATCCTGTGGGCAGGTTGTTCAGAATGAAATGAATGAACACATAATCGCGGTCATTGCTTTCGACTTCGTCGTCCGCTTTTTCAATCAGTTCTACACCACTTTTTCTAATTTCTTTTTGCTTTGAATCAAAACCGGCCAGACGTTCTTTAATTGCAGGAACCGATTGTTTATCGCTTTCGAGTGCTTCAGCCAATTTCAGGGACGTCTCAGCGCGTTGCTTCCGATTGCTTTCCAATTTATTTTGCAAATTCTCATAATCCCCGGCATATTCAGATTGCATCACGGCGTCTGTAGCGGCGGGGTTAAAATTGAGCGGTGAAGAATGAAACTGATAAAAGACAAACAACATAATGCCCACCAGGAGGATAAAAAACTGCATTGGCACTTTGAGAAGGCCGTTAAAAATCAAACCCATTTGGCTTTGTCTGACTGAACTTCCCGAAAGATAACGTTGCACCTGGCTTTGATCTGTTCCAAAATAGGACAATGCCAAAAATGTTCCGCCAATGAGCCCCGACCAAAACGTGTAGCGGCTGTTCCAATCAAATGAAAAATCCAGGATTTCCATCCTTCCGGTAGCGCCGGCAACTTCCAAGGCTTCTTTGAAATCTACCTGCTCTGGCAAGTAATTTAAAATAACGACAAAAGCCGCAATCATACCGACGAATATAACGGCCATTTGCTGCTTTTGTGTAACGCTGACAGCCTTGGTCCCACCAGAAAGCGTGTAAAGTGTCACCAGGCTTCCAATTAAAATATTGAGCGTTACTAAATCCCAGCCCAAAACGGCAGAAAGCACGATGGACGGCGCAAAAATGGTAATCCCCGCTGCCAGGCCGCGTTGAACGAGAAAAATAAAAGCCGTTAAAGTTCTGGTTTTTAGATCAAAGCGGTGTTCGAGGTATTCATAGGCCGTGTAAACTTTTAAGCGGTGATAAATGGGCACAAAGACCATACAAATGACAATCATCGCCAATGGAACCCCGATGTAAAATTGCACGAAACCCATCCCTTGATCAAAGGCCTGCCCAGGTGTGGATAAAAAAGTCACGGCGCTGGCCTGTGTTGCCATTACCGAAAGACCGATGGTCCACCATCGGGATTTGTTTCCACCTTTAAAAAATTCATCTACATTTTTGCTTCCACGGGATTGGTAATACCCAAAAATAATAATAAACGCCAGCGTAGAACAAAGCACGGCAACATCAATCCATTCCATTTATTAGTTATTTTTAAGGGTTGACGGATACATAGGAATTAGATACTGAATTTTTCTTTGGTAGTCGCCAGTCAAAATCATCCCACCCAACGCATTAGCAGGTAAAAAAGCACGAGATAAACCGCATTCAACGCAATCAACAGCGTGTAGCTTTTTTTCCAGTGGTATTTATTTTGTTTTTTGCCCATCCTTTAATTTCCCAGGGAAAGCAAGTTAGCAAACAAACGGTAAGCACCGGGCACACCGGCCGGGAATTCCCTGAAAAAACTCAATCCTGTATAAACGTAATGCCCTTTTCCATATTTTGCGATCAACAAGCTACCCTCTTTAGGTTTTTCACCGGGATCCTTTAAGGAAAGGATTGGTGTAAATTGTGGTCCCCATTCATCGGGAAAATAAAGCCCGCGTTCCTGCACCCAGCCTTCAAAGTCTTTTGTAGTGATTTTGTTTGGCGAATTCAAAGCAGGGTGATCTTTGTCCAGAAAAGTCACTGGCGAGTTTTCATCGGTCACGCGGTTGTGCGAAATATGCAGTTCAAAAGGCGACGGATTTTTTAATTTCAAACCACCGGTGGTGTTGTATTGCGTCACTAAAGTTCCGCCTGTCTTCACATAATCCAACAGCACAGAATTTTTATTCACCAAGGCTTGGGATTTATTGTAAGCCCGGACCCCCACGACTATAGCATCAAAATCATTCAGTTTTTCGGTGCTAATTTCCGACGCCTCAAAAACATCTACCTGATAGCCGAGGATCCTCAAATTTTCAGCCACAACATCGCCGGCACCTTTTATATAGCCGATTTTATCATCTTTTTTCTTAATATCCAGCCGGATCAATTTAGCCTCGGAAGGCAATACAATAGCTTGCTGCGGAATGTGATTATAGTTGATTATCTGCAATTTTTTCGAGTAAGTTTTACCTGATGAGGTCTCGAAAACCGGTTTCAAGTGAGCGACTTTTGAATTTTTCGGTGGATTGATTTCAAAATTCAGGGTTTTGCTTTGTTTTTCGTTTAAAGTTAAATCGATGGATTTTGGCGAAACCTTCCAGTTATCGGGGTGTTTCAATTTTAGTTTTCCATTGACATTTTTAGAATGCGAAGTCACTTCTACCTCAATGGTTTTTGGCAGACCATCAGAAAAAATAAGGTTTTCATTCTTTAAATTAACGGAAACCTTTGGAATGATATTAAAGGGTTTGAAGACTTCGCCCTGCACGCGGTCGTTGGTTTTATAGATTATGGAACGCTCAAAAGAAACCGGAACACCATTAAGACTCAAGTTAAACCTCACTTTTACGGGGTCTGGGGTTTGGGGCAAACCGATCAATTTTTTGCGCTTCACTTTATACATTCCTTTTCCCGCTTTTTGCATCAACCAATAAGGTGTGGAAAAATCAACATTAAGGGGAAGTTGAGCTTGAAAAGCCCGATAAAATGGACTGTTTTTTTGCAGTTCGTGTGCAGAAATTGATTGTCCTTCAAAATTTTCATAGCCCACACTTTTAAGGTCAACCTTAAAATCACTTCGGTTTGTGGCTTCAAGTTGAAGGTCAAAGCTTTTACCGGGAGTGGCGAATTCTTGAGTTGTCGCTGCCTGTAAATAAAGACCTGACATTGCAGCGATCAATTTTTCAGCCTCTTTCAATTTGATTTTTCGCCAATGCCCTGGTTTTAAGTCTTCGATCATTTGATAAACAGCCAGCATTTCTGAAAGGCTTTTAGATGGCGCCTTAAAATCGTAATTGGTTATTATCTTTTTGAGCTTTTTTCCTATTGTCCCGCCGTTTTTCAAACGGGCCCAAGAAGTATCGATTCCAGCAAAAATATCTTTTGGCTGCTGTTTGAAATCACCTTTTATGGGTTCTAAATACTCGATTTCATTTTTACGTTCTGCTGTGTTGCCGAAACCCTGGGATTTATGCTGACTTCTGCTCAAGGCTGCGATTTCTGTGTTTGAAATGCCCTGCAGGGGAAAGTAATTGCCCACATTAATTTCGGCAAAATCTTTTTTATCTGCTTGTTCGAAGGCTTCTCTGCTACCGTAAAACCAATATGATGTATTGAAATAAAGTTTTTCAGGCTGCCAAGCTCCTAGAAGATCGATTTGGTCTGGATATTTATTTTTGTTGTTGGCTTCGTTAAAGGCCTTAACACTCAACCTGGCAGAAGCAGTGTGATGGCCGTGGGTGTCGCCTTCTGTGCGGTGATTGAACCGGTCGATCACCACATCGGGCTTAAACTTCCTAAACACACGGACGACGTCTGATAGCACTTTTTCTTTATCCCAGATAGAAAAGGTTTCTTGAGGTGTTTTGGAATAGCCAAAATCATTGGCCCGTGTAAAGAACTGTTGTCCACCATCAATCTTTCTGGCCGCTAAAAGTTCTTGTGTCCTGATCACCCCAAGTGCCTCCCTGATTTCAGGGCCAATTAAATTTTGCCCACCATCACCGCGCGTCATCGAGAGGTATGCCGTCCTTGCGTGGGTTTTATTTGAAAAATAAGAGATTATTTGCGTGTTTTCATCATCGGGATGGGCCCCGACATATAAAACAGAGACCAAAACATTGAGCTTTTGAAGGCCTTGGTAAATTTCATCACTGCTCCATTCTTGCGGCTGCTGTGCAAAACCAGTGAAACATAAAAAAAAGCTGATAATCGCTAATAGTACTTTCCTCATCCAATTTTTTTTTGCCCGAAGATAATTTTTTTTTACGATCGCTATTTTGCTTTAAGATGCTTTTAGCAGAAAGTAAAAAGCCCATCTCCAAGAAGGTTTGGGATGGGCTTTTAAAAAGTGGTTTATAATTTAAATATATTAATTCAACGCTTCACAATTTTAAATTCTGATCGGCGATTGGTTTCATATTGTTTATCGCTACAATTTCCACCACACTTTACTTTTGGTTCAGCTTCTCCAATTCCTTCGCTTGACAATCGGCTCTCATCAATACCATGATCAATGATATACTGCATAGTGCTTTTTGCACGGCGTTCTGAAAGTTGTTGATTGTATTTTGCGGAACCGCGTTTGTCAGTATGGCTGCGGATGTTAATTTCCATTTCTGGATGTTGTTTTAGCACCTTCACCGCTTTGTCGAGCTCAAAGGCCGCTTTTTTGCGAATATTTGCTTTGTCAAAGTCAAACATAATCGGGTTCAGGACAATTTCATCATCTTGAATAATTTTTTCTTCCGGTGTAAGTTCAATGGTTTTCGAAACATCGCCAGACTCATCTTCAGCAATGGCCATTGAATTACTTTTAAAATTATCTGCATTGACCTGAATGGTATATTCCATTTCTGGTTTCAGCTCAAACACCGTTTTCCCGGAACCATCGGCAACCCCTTCAGCTACTTGATTTTCATTTTCATCATAAATAAGGACTTGAGCACCTTTTACCTCATCGCCCGTTTCTTGATTGACTACTTTAGTTTCCACATTGAGCTCTTTCAATGGTTTAATTTGAACAATTTTATAAATATCGTCATTGGCCAATTTTTCCTGATCTTCAGAAGCGCCGCCCCTGTTTGATGCTACATAACCTTCGCCAGCTTCCGGGTCAAGGGTAAATGAGAAATCGTCCCCTCTACTATTAATTGGCTGTGCGAAATTGCTTACTTCACCAAAACTATTTCCTTCCTTTTTGGCATAGAAAACATCCAGACCACCAAGTCCCATGTGACCATCGCTTGAAAAATATAAAGTGCCTTCATTATCTATAGAGGGAAAACTCTCACGGCCTTCAGTATTAATTGAAGAACCGAGGTTTTGAGGTTTGCTGTATTCCCCATTTCCTTTTATTTTTACCATATATAAATCTGACTGGCCTTCCCCGCCAGGCATGTCACTTGAAAAATAGAGTGTTTTATCATCGTTGGATAAAGCAGTGTGCCCAATAGAATAATCTGAGTTATTGAAAGGCAAGGGCTGCACATCCTCCCATGATCCATTAATCAATTTGGCCTTAAAAATTTTCAAGCGGTTTATACCTTTCGAGTCTTCACTATAATCACCATCGACATAATCATTTCTGGTGAAATACATGGTTTTTCCATCTTCTGTAATGGAAACAGTCCCTTCGTGGTATTTAGAATTCACATCGCCTTTTAATAATTTTGGATTTTCAAAACTCCCGCCCTTTGGGCTAGCAACATAAACATCTAGCGTGGGTTGATCATTCCATCCATAATCACGGCGCGATTCATTTCTGGACGATACAAAATAAAGTTTTTCACCCTTTTTATAGGCACCAAAATCCGAGAGGCCAGTATTCAGTGCATTCATGGGCTGAACCGTAAATTTTTCTTCACGGTTCATCAAGTCCTGCAAGTAATTTGGGTTTGAACTAAATTCCTGAGCACGTTTGTCGCCTGGAGCATTGTCGGCAAACTTTTTCATAAATTTATTGGACATTTGCCCCTTGCCGTTTGCTTTGAGGACTTGTGCATAACGGTAATAAATTTCAGGATTTACATCGCCATTTGGCCTGTCGAGATAAGTTTTATAATATCCCGCTGCTTTTTCTGTATTATAGAGGTTATAGTTAGCTTCCGCCAGTTGTTTAAAAACATAAGGCGTTGCATCACCATCATCGACTATATCTTGGTACTCCTCGATGGCCTCAATAAATTCAAGGCGGTTGAAATGCTCATCGGCATCCTCAGAATCGCTGTTTTGGGCGTGGACGGATCCAAGTGTTCCGCACAATACGATAAAAAATGAAAGTATATAATTTATTTTCATAATAAAATAAGTTTGTTTGGTTGTTTAGAAATAACGTGGGCTAACATAAGTTTTCTTGCTAAATCCAATATTAAAGAGGACAAAGGCTTCATAAGAGGGCTCATCAATATCTGAAATACTGTTGTCATAAGCTACACCAATTTGTAGCCAATCTGTTGCGCGAACGCTGGCAAGACCACTTACGGCATCTTCAAGCCTGTATGATACCCCGATTTCAAAACGGTCATAAAAAAGGGCATTTAAGTTGGCATCAAAAGAAATTGGTTCACCAAAAGAACTTTTTACCAATGTTGAAGGTTTTAGTTTTAAATTTTCATTGATTTGAAACACATATCCCGCAGTTCCAAAAAAGTGCTGTTCTTCAACACCAAATTCACGCCCGTCGATATCAATGTGCGTAGTGCTTAAAATATTTGGAACGGAAACCCCGAAGTAAAACTTATCGGTGTAGTAAAGAAATCCTGCTCCAAAATTCGGATAGGTATCATTTATATTTTGACTAAAGGCTATATCATCATCATCTTGCAATTCAAGAGAAGTCAATCCAACATCGTAAAATGTAGCCCCTGCTTTCACCCCAAATGCCAATTTACTTTCTCCCCCTAATTCCAGGGTATAGCTAACATCTGCGTAGGCATTGGTTTCCGTCACGGGGCCAGCCTTATCTGAGATTGCAGAGAGGCCCAAACCAACATTTCCCCCAACAGGCATATGTGCCGAGAATGTATAGGTCTCTGGTGCCCCATCAAAGCCGTTCCATTGATTGCGGTATAGCAAACCTATTGACAGACCATCTTTCGAACCCGAGTAAGCCGGGTTGACCACATTCATATTATACATATACTGTGTGTATTGCGGGTCTTGCTGAGCCTTTGCATCAAAGGTGATGATCAGTCCCGCTACAAAAAAGAAAATATAAAGTTTCTTCATGGTATTTCAATCATTTAATTAGTTAGTTAAGTTTTTTATCCTAGTCCAATCTGAGGAAATAAATAATTAAAATTAATTATTTATTTCCCGATTGATATAAATCCAGCCTTTTTTGACTGATCCAAATACAGGGTCATCCCCAGCAATATCGATCACATAATAATATGTGCCGGTGGAAACAATATTTTGGTTGCTATCCTGTCCACACCAGGAATCCGTATAATTTGACTCGCTGTAAATTTCACGTCCATACCGGTTATAAACCGTCAATTTGTTGATTCCTGTCCTGTCATTTAAAAAGGTGAGGTCCAGGCAATCGTTCTGCCCTGGAGTGGTGTTCGGCGATAATCCTTCCGTGATTATACATTCTGCATTATCATAAAGGTCTATTTCCACCTCAGCATCATCAAAGCAGTTCCCCAAAGAGATTTCAACGGCAAAGACATCGGTGCCGCTCATGGCTTCATCGGCGGTAACAGTTATTGACGTGCCTGTCTCGCCATCGATGACAGTATTGTTTTTAAACCAGGTAAATTCAACTTCGCCTTCACTCGCATTTTGAAGTATGGCAGAAAGTGTTACTTCCCCCCCGATGCACAATGTATTGTCGGAGTCATCAGATTCGATTTCGACTGTAATATCACCGCGTTCGGAAACTGTAATGCTTTGAGTGGAACTGCACTCTTGAGAGCTTCCAAAAGCATTGACTTGATACACCCCATAACCATAATCCTGCGCATTGACCACAGCGCCGGTTTCCGGAATGCCGCTTCCATTGAAGCTCCAGTTGAAGGTCACCTCATTTGTGTTAAAATTTGAAGGCGTGGCATCTAAGGTCACCGTCGTCAAATCACAAACTTCAATTTCTTCACCCAGGTCTATCACCGGCGATTCATTGAATACAACAGAAATTGTATCCATCTCGATACAGCCTTGGGCTTCTGCCGTTACAATATAAGTCCCGTTTTCGCCCACCGTCAGTTCTGGATCGGTTTCGCCATCGATGGCACCGTCCTGATCTTCCCAAGTGAAATTCAGGTTTGAGGCATCTTCACCTGTTACCGTTGACGTTATTGTGTAAGATCCTTGATCGCAGAGTTCTTGATCGGGGCCAAGGTCAACCACATAATCTGCGGTTGTTACTTCAACTGTGAGTGTCGTGTCACAAAACTCCCCAGAAGCTTCGCCCTCTAAACTCAGAAGCTCACCGCCGACATTCAACTGATAAGAGCCCGTTTCCCCAACGCTCACAAAAGAGGTGTCAGCGCCTTCAATTTCATTTCCATCTTTAAACCATTGGTAAACGATGGAGTCATAATCTGCTTCATTTAGAATATTTGATTCCAAAAGGACAGCATCTGTTTGACAAAGCGAAACTTGTTCGGGCAGTTCAACTTCCGGGGCATCACCGATAACAACATTGAAGACTTCAACATCGTTGCGCGTTGCATCTGGTGCAAAGGTTACTGAAGCATAGCTTCCGGATTCAGTAATGATTATTTCTTGCTGGTCTTCACCTGGGATTTCCGCTCCCAGGGTATCGTTTGCGCGGTCATATTCATACCACACAAAAGCAATTGCATCGTCATAAGGCGATGTCAAGGTGGTATCTTCAGAACAAGTGTAAATATCGGTTATATTGGTCAAAATATCGCAATTTGTGGTTCCGGCACCGTTAGCTTCAGTATTGGTTTGAACAATATTAATGTACCCAGGGTTTTGATCAAAGTTAGAAATAATGACAACATAAATTTCCCCACTTTCGGCGCTGTTTATCCCTAAAGTTTCAATGCTTGCCGGAGAATAATCGCATCCGTCATAAGGAACACTCCATTCTCCGGGAACGTGTGTTTCTTCGGTTAAATTCTCACAAACTTCTGAAATGCTTTCAAAAGGCCCCCATGTTGTAAAATCTACATCCAATGATTGCCCGATTGGTTCACCATCTCCGTTATAAGCCGTGTTTTGGATAATTTCAAAATCCAGATCACCAGGTTCTTCGACTTCTAAATAATACCAAGCGGGATTGGGCAATTCAACGGGCTGAATGCCTGGGGGGTTGTTTGTGCATTCATAATAAGGTCCTGTTTCGGCAAATTCCTGAGTGAGGTAATAATAACCACCTGCAAATAATATATTATTGACATTTGTTTCACTTGAAGCCGCACAGAAAGGCGCTAAATTCCCACAGTCTGAATTTTCAACATAATTTGGCGTCGTGACACAAATATTAAAATCATCTGTCGAGCCTGTCGGCGCAAAAGCCCTCACATAATAGGTGTCACCAACGGTGAGATCAGTAGCAGTTATATTTGGGCTTTCATCGACCACAAAACTAGTGGGGTCGGAAAATTCTAAATTGCAGTATAGTTCGGAAAGGCTTCCGCATTCCCCTTCATAGATAGCTGAATTAATACCGATAAAATCTTCAGTGGGGGTTTGATCGTCATTGGTCAGTGCAAGCATATGAGTCGTTGAGGTCGCAGTAAACTGAAACCACACATCTTGAATTTCACCCACATCCTCACAACTCAGGGGAACTGAATTAGAAGCTGTTGCGGCTTCCAAAGTCCCTGTTTGTGTTTCAGCGCAAAGTTGAGCGCTGTTCACGGGGATTTCAATAGCATCTGCACACGAATTATTTTCAGGCGGACAGGCATCTTGAGTGAGCACTGGACCCGTCAATACACAATTTCCATCTTGCTCATTTTCAACAGTTATTGTGACATCAGTATTGTTTGGATAAGGCCCGAATTGTATCGTTCCTGTGGCTGATGTTGTTTCAGAATTGCCTTGATCATCCTGAATGGAAAGGGAATTTGCACTTCCTAAATCGGTTATTTGCACATCAATCAAAAATTGATCGTTTCCGTCTTCGCAATCCCCAACTACAGTATAATTGGCCTCTGGATTTACACAGGTCGCACAGGACACTGTAAGATCAATTGGGGTATAAGGCCCACTGAATGGAGTATCAACACAACTATTAGTAAAATCACCCACTACCTGGACAGTTATGGCATCGCCCGTGGATTGAAATGTGAGTCCTGAAAGATCACCAGCATCCCCATAACCGTTGTAAAGTTCTGAACCATCAGTATCAAGGACAATAAATTCATCAAAATTATTTTCAACCTCACCTTCATTTACGGTCAAATTGAGATTTGTGCCATCATTTGAAGTATAGGTAATTTCGATGGTCTCATCATTAGCGTAACAAACATTGGAATTTACCGGACCTTCACTGCAATCAACAGTTAACGCAGAACAGTATTCTTCGGTGATTTCACCACTATTAATAGAGCAATTATCATCTTGATTATCATCCACTGTTATTAAAACCGGGGTTCCATTGGGATAAGGGCCAAATGTAAAAGTTCCTGCAGCAGAAACTGTCTGCACAGGATTCCCTTGATTATCGGTAATATCCACATCAGTTGCGCTCCCGAGATCAGAAAGGTCAACTTCCACTAAAAATTGAGGGCCATTATCACAATCAGGCACTGTGGTAAAGTCGGCTTGTGGATTTTCACAAGTTGCACAAGCAACGATTATATCGAGTGCTGTATAATCATCTTCGCCACAAGCATAAAAGCCGGCCTCATATTCAATACTTATTTGATCTCCCGTGGATTGAACAGAAACACCACTCAAATCACCATCATCACCCTGACCTTGATATAATACTGTCGTGCCATCTGAATCATAAACTATAAAATCACCGCCAAATGTATAAATAGTGCCTGAATTGACATTTAAGTTCAAAACTGAATTTTCATCGGAAGCGATATAGGTCACTTCAAGCAATTCATTCGAGTCATAGCAATAAACGCTATTTGTTGGGCCGGCATCACAATCGACTGCCACCTCCCCACAAAAGTTTTGTCCCAATGGATCACTGAATGTTGAACAATTGGAATCCTCCGCGTTTTCCACCGTAACCACAACGCCGGCCCCATTATCATAAGGCCCAATGGTTATCGTGCCGGTTTCGGAAACCGTTTCATTGGCAACCCCTTGATCATCTGTTATAACCACATCACCATCGCCACCTAAATCTGTAACATTCACATCGATTAAAAATTGCTGGCCATTGGCACAATCTGAAACCACTTCATAATTGACCTCAGGATTCACACAATCTGGAGTGGCAATTAATTTAAAGTTGTCAATAAAAAGTTCATGGGCAAAATCACCGGTATATCGAAAAGCTATATAAACATCATCACCGGCATAAGAAGACAAATCTTCATTAAATTCAGTCCATACATCTTCGGAATAGCCAAAATCTTCATTGAATTCCTGTAGTAATGTGAAATCATCGGGATTGGCTATTGGGTCGGCAGAAGCTGTCGAAATATAAACACCGCTAAAATCATAAGCGAATCCAGTGAAATTTTGACGGTAATAGAATTGCATAAACTCATTCGTACCGACGGTAACAGTTTGTTGATCAGTAATTAACCATGCTGTAGAAAGCCCAATCCCCGAAACATCTTCATGCCGAATGGAATTTTCACCTTCATAAACTTCGTTTTGAGTGATTACAAAACCGGGATCTTCATCACCGGTTTGCAATTGTGTCCAGCCATCGGGAATACCATTTTCAAAACCGGTGTTGATCTGGCTGTAACCGCATAAAGAAATTAACAAGAAGAAAGAGAGGAGTATATTTTTTTTCATGAATCCGACATTTAAAACTTTAAGTGATAAATGTAAGAAAAAAAACCTTAACTTTTATTAATAAAAATTAAGGTTTTATTAAGTATAGGAATAGAAGGTGACAACTAACACCGAATGTGACTTGTAATGTCGCATAAAATCTGCCTCGCCATAAGGCCTTTGCGCAAATTCCAGTCTGTAGTTTAATATAACGGTGTTTTAAGTATTCCCACAAGCAAGCTTTATGGAAATCTGAATGCCAGCGGAAAGGGATTTAAGTGAGGGATTAAAATAAACCACCATCGGTTAAGGCCCATTGGTCAATACACCGGCTGAAGATGAGATTCATCCCTGCCCCCAAGCAGGCTTGGGGGGCAAATAATCCTTTATTACAAACGTAATTCTAAACTAGTGTTATGTTAAGCCTATTTTAGCCACCCGAAATCTTGTTCTTTTTCGCCAGTTCTGCGTTAAAAAATGATTCCGTAGCTAAGGCTATGCAATAA
>Ga0208412_1000641_pt1 | contig 17430 bp, 15 predicted proteins | sample AntDeeMetag02WF4_FD_184758 | JGI IMG/M metagenome (GOLD analysis project Ga0208412, IMG submission 184758) | Saline lake microbial communities from Deep Lake, Antarctica - Antarctic Deep Lake Metagenome 02WF4 (SPAdes) (version 2) | ecosystem: Environmental > Aquatic > Non-marine Saline and... | reverse complement strand
GCCGACCCCGAGTACTACCAAGCGTTCCTCGACGAACTGCTCCAACGTTCGACCAAAACAGCAATCAACTGTGACCTCTCAATTGAGAGTACCAGCGGCAAAGTCTAGACCGCTTTGCAACACGACCTAGATATTTCTGCAGTATTCGTAAAAGTGATTGACGCCGTGAAGAATCACTCAAACCCATTGGGTTAAATCTCTGCGAGAACTTCTCGTTCAAAGAGCTGTAAAATATACTCCCTACCATCCTCCCAATCTGTTTTAATTTGGAGGTCTCCTTGTTGATAGCGAACGACAATTTGGTGATCCTCAACAACAAAACCTACTTCTGCACGCTCAATTGCATAATTTCCGATGACATCGGTCGGCTGGATCTCGTTTAGTTCTTGATAGGGCACTTCCTGGCCATCGTCTAATACTTGGATCTCGATGATACTGTCTGCCTGTTCAAAGAATTCCCAGAGTAAGTCTTCTGATGCGTGAAGGTTTCGATAGATAGTAAACTGTCGTGGGAATACATCCACAATTGTGTTTATGATCCGATCTATAGAACTCACGTCAGTATTCAGTTCCAAAATAAATAGGTTTGAGCCATCACGGTACTCAAACTCTAACCTCATATTTCTACCAGGAGTGTACTCTGATGGTTCTGTATATTCAATAGTACCTCTGTGTGATACCTGTGTATATGGATAATTATCACAAAGAGCATCTACCGGCGTTGAGGTAATAGACTCAAATGAAATGCCGTCAACCGATATTTCGGACAAATGCTCCGCTAAAGAAAAATCAACCGGGTCTGTTCGACGGAGATTAGACACGGCCATTGTAATCTACTCTAGGATATCCGTGGCCATATCTTATAGTATGTCGGCCAGTTCTGCGAGTTAAACATCAAATTCACCTAACCCAGATTGGTACTCATCGTAATCCTCTGAGCTTCCTTTCTGTCTATACTCTTCAATAACATCATCAATAGAAAATGTAACTTCTATCCCTTGACGTTCACACTCTTCGTAGACGTCAATGAAGAATTCAAGAGGTGGATAACGGTATTGTCCATCAAGATTCCTCCAGTGTTCATACAATTTTGTAAATTGCTTGAGGAATGCTAATGAAATTGCCATTCGTTCGATGTCTGATGAACCTTGAATAGCGTGATCCGCTTTGATATGTACTCGTCCCCCTGTATCAACACGAGCCCGCACAAATCGACCAGCCATCCCGAATACACCTTCAAGAGCTACAAGACCCTTCTGCTGCAGAACGCCGATCAATACAGGAGGTGATTTAGTGATATCAGTTGAATCGTCGACCTTACTATGTTGTCCGAACAGATCGGGTTCCTTCCCACTGATTTCAGCATCAGTTAACATATTCACGGTGATATTGCCGGGAAGTGTCTCGTTATTCTTTTCTTTAGAGAATAGCCATAATAGAAAGTCGGGGCTGAATTCAACATCCCTTAGCGAAAGGTAGTCCTCAAGTGTGTCGGAAAGCAGTTTTTCTGCAGTTTCAGCTTTTGATTTGTCTGCTTTGATGAATAGATACTCCGGGTGGGCCCAGTAGCCATCAAACGTTGAGTATTCACTGAGTGTTGGCCGATTGTTGTTCTCTCCATCGACCTCTGTTTGACGCATTTCCCATTTTTCCTCAATATATCGGAAGGATTGAATCTGACCGAGTAAATCATTTATTCGACGGTCAACTTCAGGTTCGTCAGCAAGGTACTGTGCAAATGGAAGTATACGGTATCCTCGTCCCGGTCGATCCATAGAGCCGCTAGTAAAATCAATTAATTCATGATCTATGACAGAATCAAAATCAAAATCTGCATTGAGAACCTTAGTCATATGAAGACCATTAAAAACAAGTTGACCTTCATAAGAGAAATCTTCTAGCTGCTCAGTACTCATTTATATTAGGACATTACCACAATTCAATAAGAAACTTGTGTGTCTCACTTGACCACCTGCCTGTGGAATTCATAAAAACAACTGGTTCAAAAACAGTCACTCTAACATTGTGGTCGACAGCGTTCAGACCGATGCTACCTATGGTGATCAATACTAAATTGGTGGATAACTCAAGCACCATCCAGAACACAATCAGTACTTACTGAATCGAATCACGTCCTCCGATTCTCGACTAACCGGAACCGACCGGAACACCCTGCGGGAACTATGACTGATAGAACTGACTATCGGTGGGTATGTCGACGAACCATCGACAGATCCACGGAAGTAGCGCGCAAGTAATCGAGTTCACTGTCATCCTCGTGGCCAACGGCCTCAATCGGCCCGACGCTCCCCCGATCTCATCACGGTCGACCTGAACACCAACGTTAACAACACTTTCTCGATAGCCGTCAACCTTGGCACCGAGTTCTCACTGTAGAATCCTGACGCCGCATCATTACAGCTATGATTAAAATAGGGCATGACAACAATGAGATCGAAACTGAATAAACGAATCTATTACTGATCGACTACACAGTGAGTTTCCGCCCATTAATTCTCAGCCACTGTCGACGGTCTTCGTAATCCGGAATAAGAGCACCAACCGCATTCCAGAATGCACCTGAGTGCTCCTTGTGAGTCGTGTGTGCGAGTTCGTGGACAATTACATAGTCTACAATTCGAACTGGGGCTAAAATCAATCGCCAATTGAGCCAGACGCCACCGTCGTTGTATTCACCCCACCGTCCAGAGATATCACGAACGGTGATCGGCACATCCTGGAGCCCAAATTTTGGCTCGAACTCTCTACAGCGTTGTTCAAACTCGCTTTTTGCACGTTGGATATACCAGTCGATGACTGCTTGACGCTTCCGTCGAATACTCACATCATCTGCAGGCGCATCAAAACGGTGTACCTCCATTGTGAACTCTTGGCCATCAAATGAGACCGTTGGTTCAGAGACATCTGCCTCAATGACGTTGAGACGGTACTGACGGCCGCGGTATTGGAGCTTCTCACCGGAGAGGAACTCTCTATCATATGGTGGTCCTTTCTGCTCATCAAGGTGATAGAGCTTCTCTAAGAGCCACTCATGGCGATCACTAAGCACCTCTTCGACATCGTCCGTCGTGGCTTCCATTGGGGCACGAACAGTGAGCTGAAGCGATTCATCGAGCGAGAGGCCGATTGTTTCACGATCTGCCGACCAGTCGATCTCGTACGGGACGACTGTCTGGCCGATATGATGCTCCCTCATCGGTGGTGGTGTCGAGCAAGTTTGATAATTCGATTCGTCACCTCGTCGCGCTGATCGTCACTGAATGGGAAGTCGCATTTGTAGAGTTCGATTTTAATGCTCTTCCGCAGCTGCTGTTGGACGTTGATCTTCTGCTTCCAGTCGACTTTGTCGACGTGTTCCTCAACCCGTTTAGCGACGGCAGCAGTGAGTTCAAGCAACTCCTCTTCGGTACTTTCGTCGACCTCATCATCCAACACGTGTTCGATGGCATGATAGAACGAGAGCTGTGTCTCACCGTCGAGCCCCATTGCCTCGGCCTCGCGGTCCCGAGAACGCATTTCGTCCATTAGTCCCTGCAGCTCCTCGATGATTTCGCGCTCCGAGAGCCGTCCCTGTCGGTACTGTTCGATGAGATCCTCGACACGCTCCTGGAGCGAGCCATACTGCACCGGGTCCTCGTCGTATCGAACACTGATTTCGTGTTTGATGGCTTGTTGCATTTCACTGGCACGGGCTTCGTCGCTTTCTAGTTCATCAATCTTCGCTCCGAACTCACCTTCATTCATCACCGAGACCGGCTCCTCGTTGAGTAGCTCGATACCGGACGAGCGGATATGTTTCTGAATGAGTTCGCGCACCTTCTTGCCACAGCCCTCAAGATTCATCGAGTCGTCTCGGTATCGCTCTTTTGCTCTGCCGTAGATGGTGCTGAGACGAGCCAGATCGCGTTTGTATGGGTTGGCCATCGGATCGGGAAGCACGATGTCCATAAGCTTCGAGAACCGCTTGAATGCGTTGTTGAAATTGATCCGAATGTCTTCGGGCTCCAGTGTCTGAAGACACGATTCCACTTCGTCCAGATCATCGAAAAACGAGATTGCCTTTCGGTGTGCTGCTTCGAGGTCCTGTTGCTTGTCTTCGAGGGGGACCATGGCACGTTCAACGTCTTCCTCGCTAAACATCGCCAGTGCCTCTTTGAGGTCATTCGAGACACCGTAGTAGTCGACGATCAGCCCGTGATTTTTGTCCTCAAACGGACGGTTGACCCGTGCGATTGCCTGCAAGAGGTTGTGTTCCTTCAGTGGCTTGTCGAGATACATCACCTGTGCAACCGGGGCATCGAAGCCCGTCAGTAGCATATCACAGACGATGAGGAGGTCGACTTCACCGTCCGGGTCAACAAACGACTTTTTGTAATCCCGAAGGTCCGAGTCGGTCGGAGCCCACTGTTTGACATCCTCCGGATCGTTGTGGTCTTTCGAAATCACTACCCGCGATTCTGGGCCGTTGAGTTCGTCCAGTTTCTGCTTGTAGGTGATCGCCGCCCGTTTGCTGGTCGTCACGACCATTCCCTTGAACGGGCGGGCGATGTCGTTCTCGAAGTGTTCGATGATATCGAGGACAACGCGGTCTATTCGAGTCTCGGCTTCGGCCAGATCCTGCGTTTTGGCGTACCGTTTCTGGATCTCGGCCTTTTCCTCGTCGGTGTACTCTGCGAACACACGGTCGAAGACGCGGTCGAGTGTCTCACCTTCGAGGTGGATATCTGCGAGTCGACCTTGGTACAGAATTTCGACAGTGGTGTCGTCTTCCAGCGATTGGTCGATAGTGTAGGTATCGATGTAGTTGCCGAACGTCTGGCGGGTATCGCGGGTCTCTTTCTCGATAGGTGTGCCAGTGAAGCCGACGTAGAAGGCATTCGGTAGCGCAGTTCGCATATTGTTCGCCAGCTGTTTGTACTGCGTACGGTGGGCCTCGTCGACCATCACGTAGATGTCGTTGTCCCGAGAGAGTACGGGGAAGTCATCGTGGTCGTCCTTCTCCTCGTCTGTGAGTTGGAACTTCTGGATAAGCGTCGTGATCGTCTCCCCCGCATTATTGCTCAGCTTTTCGCGGAGGTCATCGATCCCGTCAGCCCGTTTCGGGTTTGGAAACCCACAGCGTTCGAAGGTGCCGTGGATCTGTTTGTCGAGGGCCTGGCGGTCAGTCACGAGGACGAGTTTCGGATCGGGCATCTTTCGGCGGAGTTTCAGGCCCAAGAAGAGCATCGTGAGCGACTTTCCCGAGCCTTGGGTGTGCCACACGACGCCGCCCGGTACTTCGCGCTGGTGGCGTTTCTCGATCCGTTCGAGAGCTTTCTCGACAGCCCGGTACTGCTGATACCGGGAGACAAGTTTCTTCGTGCCGTCCTGATCCTGGTCGAAGACGGTGAAGTGGCGGAGTTGATCGAGTAGTCGACTGGGCTCAAACAACGCATAGAGCATTCGATACTGCGTAGGGACGTAGCCATCGAGGTCGAACAGATCCGCGAGAGCGTCGTCATCCAGTGGGTAGGCATCACGCCATGGTTTGTACTGGTTCGGTGGGGTGCCGTAGGTGGCCATCACTGCATCTTCGTACCACGTGCCTACCGAGAACTGATTGTAGCGGAAAAGCTCTTCAGCCCCCTCACGTTCTCCGCCACGACGGTTCTGGTAGCGGGTCAGTTGATCAATAGCCTCGGAGCGGGGTTCGGTGATATCTGGGGCTTTGCATTCGATGACTCCCAGCGGGAGGCCGTTGACGAACAACACGATGTCGGGTTTGATTGCTTCACGTGGCCCTTCGACGCGGAACTGATTAAGTGCGAAGAAGTCGTTGTTCTCAGGTTCGTCGAAATCCAGGAACTTGACCGTCTGATGTTTCTTCCCGTGACCTCGGTCCTGTTCGACAGTGGTGTGACGGATCAGCAGCTCGTGGATCGCCTCGTTTTCGGCCATCGTGTTCGTACCTGCGACCTGCTGAATTTCGTTGACCGCCTGTGTGAGATTGTTGTCGGTCAGCCACGGATTGAGGTCTTTGACGGCTGCCCGGAGTCTGTTTTCGAGTACTGCCGTCGACAGGCGTTCGCGTGGGTCGGTCCAGTCGGTCTGGGTCTGGTCGACGACCTCCCAACCCAGTTTATCGAGCGTCTCAAGGGCGGGGCGTTCGCTGTCGGCGTACTCGTCTGCCATCTATCTGAGAACTCGTATGGAGGTCTATCAATGTACCTACCCATCAGTATTTGATCTAATTTGCTCTTCAAAATATAAGTAGAATACAACCCGAGGCAGAGTCCGAAAAACCGTGACCATTAGGATAGCGACGAACCAACTACTTTGGAAGACTTTTGATTATCTTCCTCATATCCTTGTCTTTAGGATTATAGTACTGAGGCGAATTCGCTCGAATAGTCTTTTCTGTGAGTTGGACGTTCCGCATTCGGTCTAATCTATCCATCCGCCAGAATGGCATTTCGCTTGGGTAACCGGATTCGCTGTAGCCTGCGATTTGGTATGCCCGCAGAACCTTGTTTCCGGTGTCCTTGTGAACTCCATAGCACCAAGGTTCTACTTCACGAGTATGGTACCCGACTTCATCTTCGCCGCTGTAGTCGAAGGTAAGCACCTTTCTCTCATTCATCGCTTTCAGAATGATATCCTCATCCACCATACAACTACATTCTGACAAGAAACAATAAGTCTACCGTGCATTAGGAAGATAATCTGAAGCGGGTCGTCGTTAATGAATTGAGCATCTATATCAAACACCAAGATCGGCAGATCTGTTTCCCGATCACGCCAACCACTGGTTGGCCGTTACTCCGAACGGTTGGACAGTTCAGGCTCTGCGGCCAGACGCTCCACCAATCTCTCCGCCCGTTCAATCCGCTTCACCAACCCGTCTACCCTATCGTGACCTTGGACCATCGTCCGATTCGCATGCATCACCTTGTTCCGGAGCTCAACTAGACCGCTCATTTGTTTCTCGAACTGATTACGTGACGGGAACCTACACGCCTCAAGCAACGCATCAGACGTAGCAATTACATTCTTCATTTCAGCTAATGTCATGTATTCTGTAATGTGGACCTCGACATCGTCTAATTTCGCCTTCTGCCACCGTCCAATAGTTGACGCCCGTGTGTCCCGAAACAAATCTGTTGAGTCAGTGTATTCTTGCTCTACCCGATCCGTTAAGAGACGTTCGATCTCTGCAATAATATGGTACAGCATTCCCCGTGCACCACGCTTGTTCAAGTCGGCGTACGTGATGATTTGGAAATGGCCAGCCTCCTGCTCTCGCTCCAAGACTTCTTCTTTGTATTCTGGATGCTGGTCAATAAACTCCTCCACGCCGTACATCCCTTCATCTGGATTTGTCGACAGTTCCCACGACGTATGTCGCTGTAGACCGTCACCTGTCACTTCGTACAGCGGTGACGCGATCCCGTATCCAGTAAAGAAGAGGAACGGGTCTGACCGTAGCCGGGTGATGGCATCCTTGAGCGGTTGGTCCTCATCTATGACCTGCGACGCCGTGAACTCTTCAAGCGACTCGTTCTCGACATCGTAATATTGCTGGTCGAACGGCATCGGGATGTAGCTATAGTTTTTCTCCCGGTATTCGTCGATGACATCCTCGTAGGTACCAACCGTTTCGCACTTAGCATCCGAAGCGATCTCATTGGCGATGTGTATCTGGTGATTTATGCTCATGAAGGTAGTGCTCGTTGATAAATAGAAATGAATGACACAGTGATAAACACCGGCATAACCGGTCAACTACTCAGGTCCCTGTGAATCCAGCTGTCGTATCTTGTATGCAGCTGTAATAATATCAGTAGTTGATCTTTTGTTTCATCAGATCCACTCTGGTAGCCCTGAGATCTTTTTGCGTACCCGATACAGTGATGAGTTGACTCACCCTCAGAATGTCATGACACGGATGGCTCGTCACAACAACTATATCTGTTCAGAACAAATGGAACAACAAGATGTCGACGAACAACGACAAGATCCAGTTCCGCGGGCGAGCTGAAAAGGAGGCCACGCAGATCGTCGACCAGCTACGACTTGGTGGAATCAACATCAGTGAGCTTGCTCGGCAGGGGTTAGCTGAGAAGCTCCGAGAAACGCTGTCGGACGAAGAGCGAATTACCCTTCACCAGCAGTACAAAGATGGAGAGCTGTCCGATGAGGCTGCGGAGATCTTGCTCGGTGATGCTATCGAAGAGATCGACCGCGAGCGGGAGGCCTTCGAGGAGGCCACAGAGCTTGACACGACTGATGTGTTCCAAGAGTGACGATGGTCGACGATGACGTAAGACATCCAGTAATCGTCGACACTGACGCTTTGATTGCGGTTGCAAATACGAGCCTCTGGCCCCGCATTGTCGGGACGCTCCAACTGACGACGACGAACGTCTGTTATCACGAACTCACACGCCACAAACGGGAGACATCCGAACACGCACCAGACGGGACCCGCGAGAAGTGGCTTCACGACGGATGTACCAATGCACTCGACGCATTTGACGACGAGACGGATTCATTTACTGTCGTCTCGTGTGTCCCACGGCCACATGGAGAGGATGCTGGCGAGCAGTCGCTCCGAAACGAGATCGAACAGCATCCCGAAACCTATCGCTTTGCGATTCTAATGGACAAGCACGGTCGACGGTCGCTTAATCGAGTGTTCGAACAGGCCGAGGGGACGACAGGCAAGGCAGTCGCGCCGACGTTTCTATTGTATCTATTGCTCGATGCGGGCGAGTGTACCGTTGAGGAGTTTTGCCACGCCTGTGGGGACTTGCTTCGCGGCGAGGGCTGGGTCGGTTATCAAGCGATTCAGGCCGCATGGGAAGCGATTCCTGTCGACTGTGCGCAATATCTCTCTGCTGATCTGCTTCCGTAGTGGCCTTGTGGATTACAACGAATAGGCAGTAGTCGGGACTGCTGGCGAACGTTAGGCCTGTTCGGGGTCGACGCGCTTGTTGCCAGTGAGGAGGTCCTGTTTCAGGCCACGTTTGAGTTCTTCAAGTTCTTGTTTCCGGTCGTGTTCGTTATGATATTTTTCATCTATCTGATCTAAGACAGCCACGATCTTCTTTTGTTCACTGATAGGTGGAACTGGTATTTTGATATTTTGTTTAAATATATCTGTAGGAACCCGTTGTCGTCCTGTTGAACCCTCCATGAGAGAAATTGTCACAGCTCTAAATGCAGGATGGTTAGCGAGATAATAAACAAACTTTGGAACCATATTATCTTCTTGCGCCCGAAAGACAAGAAACTCAGTTGAGCCAAATGCAATATCTCCTTCAATATCGTTTATATAGGCTAATTTTCCGTTTTCAGTACAGGGAGTTATCTTTGCATAAATTGTGTCACCCTGTCGAAATCGGACACTTGTACAATTCTTCGGCTTGCGCTCGTTCCAATATTGAATCTGACGGAGGGATTCGTCAACTGCATCCATTGGAAGATATTCAAATGAATCTTCCTCGGGAATGTCGTCTCGGGGATTCAATTCAATAACTTCGTCAAAGAATGAATGGTTCCAGTGTGTTGGAATCTCCACCTCAAGTGGGCCTATTTTTACAGTTTTTGTATCTGTGTCGTCTGTGATCCCTTTTGTAAGCAATTCCTGAATAAGTGTATATTTTAATTCCTTTGTCTCTGCAATTGCTTCTTTTGTCTGTTGAATTTGCTCGTCGACTGTCGATAGAATTTTGGCAATCTGCCGCTGTTCGGGGAGTGGGGGCCGTGGAATAGTGATTTTCGCCATGTTTGATCGACTGATTCGCTGGCGGGTCGACCCTGTTGCTAACGAATTACCAGCGTCAGCCAACGGCTTGGAATTGAGTAATTGCCAGATATACTCTTTTGACCAACTCTCTTCATCCACCTTTGCAACCACAATGTCAACGGCAGTAATCGACTTCTTTTCAAATTCAGGTACAATTATCGTTCGGAGTACAGGATCTGCAAGTCGTGAAATAAGCAAATCTCCTTGTTCGACTAGCGTACAGTTCTTTTCATTGAAGAACTTCTCAGAGACAAATTTATCACATTCGCTCTTAAAATGGCCTTCACCGATATTTCCCAACTGTATGAGTTGATATTCACCATCGGGAACCATATCACTACTCTCTACCCAGTCGCCGTCAATGAACGTCTTATTGCCGTCAAGAGCGATTTCGCTGAGCTTGGCGGTGTCCCAATCGTTCGGTATAGTGACCTTCTTTGGACCAACAAATATCTCTCTGTACTGGTCTTTGTCGATTGTTGTTGTTTCACTAACCTCGCTCATCGGTACTCTAACTCCTCCATATATTCCTCCAATTTCGCCGCGGTCTCCTCTCGTTTGGCCTCCAGTTCATCGATCTCTCGTAGTTTCTCGCTCACGTCAATCGGCTCCTCCGGCTCGGTGGTGTCAACGTACCGCGGCACGTTCAAATTCCAGTCGTTCTCCTTGATCTCCTCGATGTCAACCAGTCTGCTGTGATGGGCCTCGTCCCGCGCAGTATGATAGGTCTCGGCCAGATAGTCGACGCCTTCGTGGGTCAACTGATTCTGATTCGATAGCTCCTCGAAAATCTGGACGCCTGACTCCCGAAGCTCCTGATCCTCGGCATAAATGAACATGACCTTGTCCTTGCGTTCCTCCGGTTTGTCCTTATTCAGAATCAGAATACAGCCCGGTGACGACGTATTATAAAAGAGGTTCTCCGGCAGCGCGATGACGGCCTCTACGAGATCCTCCTCTAAGATTGGCTTCCGAATCTTCTTTTCCGACCGCGAGCGGAACAGAATCCCGTTGTCCATCACGATGCCCGCCTTTCCGGTCTCGTTGAGCGACGCCAGCATGAGCTGAATCCATGCCCAGTCACCGCGGTTTTTCGGCGGCAGGCCATATTTGAATCGGTTATAGGGCTCGTTCTCTTCGACCCAGGGCTTGTTCCAGTCTTTCTGGTTCCACATCGGGTTGGCGATCACCCGGTCGAACACATCCAACTCGTCGTGGGCGGTGGTAAACTGCGGGTCGCGGATCGTGTCACCCTTGGCAACCTCGGCATCTTGCAGTTCGTGAAGCAGCATATTCATCTGGCCAATCGCCCATGTGTTGAGATTCCGTTCTTGGCCACGGATGGTGATGTCGTCGACGCTCCCGCCTTTCGAACGAATGTGATCCGCCGAGTAGATCAACATCCCACCAGAGCCACAGCAAGGGTCGTAGACGCGATGGCCCGGTTCTGGGTCGACGCACTCAACGATCAATTGAACGACCTCACGGGGTGTGTAGAACTCCCCGCCCTTCTTGCCTGCGTCGTCGGCGAACTGCCGAATCAGGTACTCGTAGGCTCGGCCAAAGATGTCCGGATCGTCAAGATCTGCGTTGCGATAGCGGTGCTTCGAGAAATGCGTCACCAGCTTGTCGAGGACGTTGTCGGGCAACCGCTCTTTGTTGTTGAAATCGATAGAGGTGAGAACCCGATTACTGATTGCGTCATTTTCGTCCTCGACGGCAGCCAGTGCTTTGTTCAATGCTGCACCGATGTCTGAATCCTGAGCCGCGATGTGATCCCACCGGGCACGTTCCGGCACCCAAAATTCCTCGTGGAGATCAGGATCGTCACGCGCGAGATCCACCTCGATCCCATGTTCTGCGGCGACCTCCTCGGTTTCCTCCTCGAATCGGTCGTTGATTCGCTTCAGAAAGAGAAGCCCGAAGATGTAGGTCTTGTACTCCGAAGAGTCGATATTGCCGCGGAGAATATCTGCTGCTTGCCAGAGATGGCTTTGCAGTGTGTCCAGTTCGAGTGTCTCTCCCGCTCCGAGTTGCGAGAGGGTCTCTTGATCAGTACCCATTCTACTATTCGGGTGTCACTGATGGGGTTTATCACTTTCTTAGAGAGGACGTTATACGGCGCGATCTACTCGGTAGATCAAGAAACTCAATTCGAACTAGAGTCTGAATTCTCCGTTTTCGTGTATCCTGGATACCACCAAACACTACTCCTCGCGCCGGTTTTCTTGGATTTCAATATCCCATCTTCCTCCAGACTCTGTAGCCTGTTGTACACCGCTCGTCGACCAATCGGTAGCGGCTCAGCTACCTCTGTAGCCATCAACACAGGGTCATTTGCATTTTCAAACACAGCCAAGATCTCTTCATCAGATACCGTCGGCTTACGACCGGGGCCATCGCTACCCATTCGTCTCGAAAACTGCAATGTATGTGTCTAAATGTATTCATTCCACCAACGGCAGTTATAATGCTTCCCACAAAGGAAATGGTATGCGGTATGAACCACTCAATTCGGTCGGAAGCGTTCCTCATTCGAAGAATAACCGCCCGAAAGCAGATGACGTGGTCAAACAAATTGGACCCGACCATTTTCAAAACTGGAGACAAGCCTCGCAAGCTCGTGAGAATATTGAGAGCGGCAAAGCACACTACAACGATCCATACCCTGTTCCCCCAGCGAAAAAACATACCCCGAGTAACCTATTGCAGTGCCATCGAAAGCTATTCTATCGGAAGGAGAATGCCCCCGCTGAAAAGGGTCTCCCAGAGGGTATCCTTTGGCAAGGCACACGTTTTGAAGAAGATATTGCCCTCCCATATCTACGAGATACCGTCTCAACTGAGGAGCTATTTGTAACGAACTCATTGTACGTCGATTTTGAAGTGACTGGTGACGACGAGACTCTACAACTAACTGGATCAACAGACCCCGTCGTTGTCGATAGAGAGGGAGATCCAATTCTTCCCACTGAAATTAAGACCAAGAAATCGGTCGAGCACGTTACTGAACCGAACGAACATCACAAGGCTCAGCTTCACGCGTATCTTGTCGGGCTCTCGAAAAAGTACGATACCAATCTCTCTCGTGGAGTGCTAATCTACGGAAGTCGTGAATCGTTCGACATCAAGGTTTTTGATGTCGAGTTTGATCAGGCGTTTTGGGAACAGACCGTTGTCGAATGGGCAGCAGAGCATACAGAGTATCGGTTGAATTCGCAACTGCCTCCTGCTGAGCCTCGCTTCGGTTGGGAATGTAATTTCTGTGCATACCAAAATCGGTGTGGCAAAAGCGAGAAACCGTTCTCAGATCTGGGTGTCCATGGGTTCGTCCCTCAGACGGAATATCCCAAAGAGCAGGTGGTCGACTACTTGGAAGCTCACTCTGATGCAAAACTAACTCCAACCCTCGCGGCAACGTACCTCATTCTTGCAAAGGCGTATGGAACGACTGATTGGAAGTGTACGGCATGTGGTGAGCAGTATCCATTTGATAAAGTCGACTGGGAGGGTCATCTCGACGAACCACCATTCTGTAGCAAATGTGGCCAACAAAATGGTATTCGAGTTCCACTGACGGGGAGTGTACAGAGCCTGGAATCAGCGAACAAGGCTGAAGAGAGTGATTAACATGCCACGAAAATCAAATCAAGGTACACAACCTACTGATGTCCCTGAATCCGAAGATATCATTGGAAACGGGACTCCGATCAGTGCAGACTCTCCCGTCGGTCTAAACGCTGCCATTTATGCAAGAACTTCATCTGGTTCCCAACGCTTCGGTTACTCTATTGATGAACAAATTGAGCGATGTTGGAATCAATGCGAATCCTCTGAATGGGATGTCCAGTATGTATTCACTGATGAGGCAAAATCCGGTCGAAATACTGACCGACCACAGTTCCAAGAACTATTAGATCGGGCTAAAGAAGGGCACATTGATGTTGTCGTCTTCTGGAAGCTTGATCGGTTTTGCCGTTCTCTCTCAGATTTAGTACGAATTGAGGAACAGCTCAGTAAGTTTGATGTCGCACTACAGAGTGTTACTGAATACATCGATACGACCTCACCTGTCGGACGTTTCAATTTTCGAAACTTGGCCTCTGCTGCAGAACTGGAGAGTGATCTCACCAGCCAGCGTGTCAAGATGGGGATGCATGGCTTAGCAAAAGACCACAAATGGCCGAATGAGTACCCACCTTTCGGTTATCGCAAACTCGACAGTGACCGTCTACAGGCAATCTCCGTAGAAGCCAGTTGGGTAAACCGTATTTTTCGAATGTATCTTGAAGAACGCTCGATGCCGCAAGTTGCTTTCCTGTTAAATGAGGCTGACCTCTCTACAAAGAAAGGCAACGACTGGACCCGACAGGCAGTAAATACCGTTCTCAGCAATGACCTCTACATTGGTGATTATCACTTAGCTGGGTTCGATGATCATGTTCCGGAGTATCGTATCCTGAGTGATGAACTGTTCAATCTTGTTGAGGATGTTCGGTATCGGTTCCAGTCAAATACGGATATGCAAAAGTCTCGAAAGCAGTCCAAAGCAGAGCGTCTACTAAGTGAATACAAGCAAGCTATCGAAGGTAACAGTGACAATTGATTCTTGCCCTGCGTGTAATGGTGAGTTGATCACTGTCGCAGAGAATCGTGATGCCGTCGTCTGTGCTGAGTGTGGGAGCGTAGATCCCCAGCCAACGGAGTCTGAGGCATGCGACACTCAACTTGCAGAACACACGGGTGACAGCGGCAATGATGGCGTCAATACACACAATATAAAACAAGGATGGAAGAGCAAGGTGGGTGTCTCAGATTCTTCTGATGAAAATATTGTTGAGATTCTTTCACTTGTCGACGCGTACATTGAGGGGACAAAGCTTCCGCAAGAGGTTCGTTTCCGGGCGGCTGAAGTGTTGTTGTCGGCTTGGGAAGATGGTTTATTCGAAGGGCGTCAGAAAGAACCGTTGACTGCTGGCGGCGTCTATGCTGCTGCACGGGAACTTGGTTATCCCCGTCCATTGACGAAGGTTAGTAATACGGCTGAAGTAAGTGAATCCACTGTAAACGATGCCTATCGGCTTGTTGTCTCCGTATTGGAACTTGAGATCCCGATTGCTGGTCCCGAAGACTACGCTTCATATGTCGGTCGTGAATTGTCTCTACCACAGCCATTGATACACGAGGCAGCGACAAAGATTGAAAAAGAAATTGACTGCAGTGGAAATCCTGCAGGTATCGCAGCAAGTGTTCTTTATTTATTCGCAGCCGACGAACACGATATTACTCTCAGACAGGCCGGAGAGGCAGCTGGCGTTTCAAAAGAAACTGTCTGGCGACACACCCGAACAATCCGCAACTCAGGCCACGAAATCGTCTAATTTCAAGTTATCCGTTGAGTCACTCTCATTGAATACATCTGAATCTTCTTTTGATGTTGTCCCATCAGTACCCTGAACTCCGCGTATGTCATCGAACCAGTCGAACTGCAGTTCTGGGTGATCTTTGGCCCGTTCTTCGATATCCTCTACTTCATTGCTTCCGAACGATTGACCGCAGTTTTCACACTCGTATGTGTATTCCCACTCGAATTCAGGTTCATGTGTGACGTTGAACCGTTCTGTTGCAGGACAGTATGGGCACTTGAGCGGCAGTGTTTCGTGTAGCTTTCCAAGTTCTTTCTTAGTGATCAATGGGTTTTGATACCCGCAATCTTCGTCTTCATACTCGTCTTTACACTTGTAATTCTGAACTTTCCTACCCCCTCGTTCTTTTGTCCCGTTTTTCCTTAGGTCGCTCCCGCATTTTCGACACTGTATCGTGAGACTATCGATCATATCAATCACATACTTTGGATTGAAGTCTGTTGCTGCCCGATCAACCGGTTCGGGTATCTCACGGGCATCACCTGAGGTCGGACGCTGGTCTTGTCGGATCTCTCTAATCTCTTCGAAGGTTTCCCTATCTATGACTGCCAATTCAGGTTCCCGTCGGATGACCCGGTTTTTGTACACGAGGTCGCCTACGCAGAGACGATTATCAAGTATTGTTCCAATCTGTGACTCGGAAGGTAGATCTTCAATATCGAATCGTTCTTCGATATTGTCTTGAACCGTTGGCTTGCTTTTTTCCTGTTTGTACTCCTCAAAGACAGCAGCTAACACTGATTCTTTTTCATTTTCGAGGTAGATCTTACTGTCATCGTCTTTGGCGTAGCCATAACCCGGAGTTCCGAATGGCCACTTGCCTTTCTCTAACTTTGATATCTGGCCATTTTTTGCGTTCTCCCGAATCCGTTCGAACCACTTTCTGGAGAAGAGAACCTGTTGCACAAGAATCCTGAAATCAAACATATCGTCGTAATCAAAATATCCGTGAGTCCCAACATAGAGAGTAACATCGGCCTGTTTGAGCTGCTTGAGATATTCCATTCCCTCCCACGGATCTGCGCGCATCAATCTATCAAACTTGGAAACACCCAAGATGTCGATCTCGTCGTTTTCACCTTTGGTTACGATTTCCTCCAGAGATTTCCGGTGGATTGATGCACCAGATTCGGCTAACTCGTACTCATGTTCGGTAGTTCCATTTGCTTTTTCACATTCCTCGGTCACTTCTTCTATTTGGGTCTCAGTTGAGGTGTTATTGAACTGGGAGTTACTGCTGACGCGGCCGAGTACTGCCCAATTTTGCCCTTTTATATCCTCTCGGGATAGGAAACCGAACAATAGCGGGAGAGGAATATCTCCCACCGGCAAGATGAGATGGAGTAGACAGGTGGCGACCATCATCAACAGGATGGACGAGAGAGGTGTGCGTGTGTATGCACTTCTTATTCTTTGGATGGACAGGTCAGCTATGGCTGAGAGGTAGCAATTAAAATGTCTGTATTTGTCGACCAAAGAGGAAACACGAGAGAATTCCACACCAAGGAGTGCATCAAAGTCACGGACTCTTTTGACTCAATGGCCCCGAGAGAGTCGAAAGCAGCCATCGAAAAGTCAGATATATCTGAATGTGAGCTCTGCAAGCTGAGCGTTACAGAACACCCAGACAGATACGATGGAGTGGCGTTAGACCTCTTCGAGCGGTATCTGGAAAAACTGGAGAATGGGAATACCATCTCAGCGTATAATAATCGAGACGAAATGATCGGGAAGAGTTTCCGTCACTTGATCTCACAAACGCAATCAGAGATCCAAGAAAACGGCTACTTAGACGAATATGTAGGTGTCTCGGTGAATAATCTGTCCCACTGGAAATCCCAACGTCCAACAGTCAATCTCCGCAAATACGATAACCTCATTTTCGATGCAATTGTGGTGAACTTGTTATTCGACATCTTCCTCTACGATAGATCCAACTACGATTCGCTCTCCAGCTACCTTGCAGAGTATGCAACCAAAAGCCAAGCAGGTTCAAAAACGTGTCACAACGTGGCCAAGACTATGAATTGGTTAGTCGAAGACACGACAGTTGAAACACCAGACCGACTTGACGATCTCATCGCTGAATTCACGCCAAGCCTCATCAAAAACACCCTCTCCGACACAGAAACAGAGCAACCTTCTACTGCCGATGAACAGGAAGATCCAGAGTCAGCATCTGAAACAAAGCCTACT
>Ga0208412_1000632_pt1 | contig 17606 bp, 16 predicted proteins | sample AntDeeMetag02WF4_FD_184758 | JGI IMG/M metagenome (GOLD analysis project Ga0208412, IMG submission 184758) | Saline lake microbial communities from Deep Lake, Antarctica - Antarctic Deep Lake Metagenome 02WF4 (SPAdes) (version 2) | ecosystem: Environmental > Aquatic > Non-marine Saline and... | reverse complement strand
CCACGGGAGTACTTCGAAGAGGAGGTTGCGCCGTATCTGGAGAACGCGTGGATCAACGAGAGTAAGAAGTATCACGACGACGAGGATGGGGAGCTTGGGGTTGTGGGATACGAGATAAACTTTGACTGCCCCGAGTCGGTCCTGGCCGGGTGGATGGCTTTCCGATCGTACTTATCCGTGGTCAGATATCGACCGACTCACCGGTCCGACGTCCGGATACGCTCCGGTTGGAAAGGGATTATGCATGGCGGGGCAGTCACGTTACCTATGACATCGTACGACGTTGCGTTCATCGGAACCGGTGCTGACCCCGACGATCCAGATTTCTCAGGGTTCGCGATGGCCTATCACCACGCTGAGGCGTACACGCGGCTCGGCAACTGCGATCTCGTCGCGTGTGCGGATATCGTTCCCGAAAACGCGGCCGCGTTTGCCGACACGTTCGGCATCGACGAGGACCGGACGTACGAGGATTACGAGGAGATGCTGACGGAGGTCGACCCGGACGTCCTCTCCGTCTGCGTTCCGCCGGCCATCCACGCGAAGGTTGTCGTCGACAGCATCCAGACCGGCGACCTCAACGCGATCCACTGCGAGAAGCCCATGGACCTCACCTGGGGCGGTGCACAGCGGATGGCCCAGGCTGCCTGGCGCCACGACGTCCAGCTCACGTTCAACCACCAGCGGCGGTTCAAGCCGAGCTGGGTCGAAGCCCGGGACGCCATCGAGTCGGGCGCGATCGGGGAGCTCGAACGGGTCGAGATGGCACCGCCGAACCTCTACGACTGGGGGACGCATGCCCTCGACTTCGCAGGGGACGTCGTCGGAGACCGGCCCGCCGAGTGGGCGATCGGACAGATCGACTACCGCGACGAGCAGTACTGGTTCGGCGCGCACAACGAGAATCAGGCCTTCGGCACGTGGGAGTACGACAACGGCGTCACCGGTGTCATCTCGACCGGGAAAGGCGGCTCGCTCGTTGAGGGAACCTTCCGGTTTGTCGGGTCCGACGGGGTCCTCGACCTCGACCCTGACGACGAGGAGGACGTCGACGTCCGCTGGCGCCAGACGGGCGAACCGGAGTGGGAGCGACGCTCCGTCGAGGACGGCGAGTGGACGGAACCGATCATGGACGCCATTGAGCACGTTGTCGAGTGCATCGGTACCGACGAAGAGCCGACGCTCGGCGCCCGGAACGCGCTCAACTCCACGGAGATTATCTTCGGCATCTGGGAGTCGGCGCGCCGGCGCGGCCGCGTCGACTTTCCGCTGGACATCGACGACAACCCGCTCCACGCGATGGTCGAGTCGGGAGAGCTCACTCCGGAACCAGCAGACGACTAACCGGAAAATACTGCGTCGGTGTCGTCTCTTGGAACAATGAACGCGGCAGTCCGATATGGGATCGTCGGGTGAGCCGGCATCGGAGAGACGCACGTGACGGCCGTCCGAGCGACGGAAGGCGCAGAACTGGTCGCGTGTTCGGACCTCGACGGTGAGATGGCGCGGGACTTCGCCGACGAACACGACGAGGAGTCCGTCTATACCGACACGAGCGAGATGATCCCCGACGCCGACGCGTTACTCGAGGCATGGCTAGCGGCCTCTGGGTGGCTCACTGGCCACGTCAGGTCTCGCCGGCTGTCGATGTATTGCCCCCGCCACCGCATTTTATCGCCCCCCGGAGGGGTGCGGGGCGTCTCGAAACGGCGTCTCGATTCGAACAATGAGCGTCGATCAACCCTACGTAGACGGCTTCGATGAAGAGACTCAGAAAACACTCACTGCGACGTGTCCAGAGTGTTCCGGGCGGATTACCAGCGACGGCGGCGAGAAAGCGTGCCAGGACTGTGGGCTCATCGTCGACGAGTATTACCTCGCACACGACGTACCGCGGTCGTTCGAGGACGGACCGGACAGGCGACGAACCGGGGCAGCGTTGACGCCGGCACGCCACGTCGCGCCCATAGGTTTGGTCCATGACGGCGACGGCATCTCGGTAGACAGCACACGCGAGTACCGCTTTTTCTGCATTGCTGAGACTGTCGTTGAGGGCAGGGATGTTAACGTGTTTATTTTCGCGGAACACCGGCGGGATCTTGAGAATTCACTGACCAGTCGTTTACAATTATTAATGCATTCGATTTTGACCGGTCAATGACTCATACTTCAGCCATTTTCCCAGATCAATTGCTGATATCGAGCCGAAATGAATTTATGACCCAATAGTAAACCACCCTTATGAAACGTCGCGACGTGCTCGGCGGGATCGCCAGCAGTACGGCGCTCGCAGGGTGCTCATCTGTCCTTGAGCAGGAAAAGAAACCTGGCGAGATGGGTACTGAGCCCCCAAGAGAAGGTGACACCGTCATGGGGCTCTCAGTTGAGCCGATAGATACCGTCCAAGTTGGCATAATTGGTCTCGGAGGCCGAGGCTACCCAATGACCCAACTGATCCACTCGATGTACCCGGATAAGGGGGTTATTAAAGCGATCTGTGATATCCGAGAGCACCGTGTCGAGAAAACTTATAATTATTTGTCAGAGAGGGGGCAGAGACCCGATCGGTATTCCGGGTCGAAAGACGAGTGGAAGAACTTGGTCAAGCGAGATGATCTAGACCTCGTATTCGTATTTACCCACTGGGAACCTCATGCTCCCATGGCTGTCTATGCGATGGAACAGGGGAAACACGTTGCAATGGAGGTCCCGGCTGCGATAACTGTCAACGCCGCATGGGACCTTGTTAACACCGCAGAGCGGACTCAGCGTCACTGCACGATGCTGGAAAACGTGTGTTACGGGGAAGTGGAGTTGTGGATTCTCAATATGGTCAAAAACGGTGTTTTTGGACGGTTGACCTACGGAGAGGCTGGCTATATTCATGACTTGCTAGACCCAATGTTTAGCGAACGTCACTACAACCGCTACCGCTTGCGGAACCATCTGAAAAGACAGGGAAATCTGTATCCGACCCATGCCATCGGCCCACTCGCTCAATACATGGACATCCTCCGAGGTGATCGGTTTGAGTACCTGATAAGCATGAGTAGTCCGGAGGAATCACTCACACAGAAGGCACAGCAAGTCCCCAGCACTCACGAGTTCCATGGTCGTGACGACTTCGCTCACGGGGACATGAATGTCACTCTCATAAAGACCCAGAAGGGACGACTGATCACGCTCAAACACGATGTCGTCACGCACCGACCCTACGATCGGATTAACGCCCTCGCGGGAACTGACGGGTACCACCAGGGCCACGAGTTTCCAACTAACTTGTCCATAAAAGGCGAGGGCGACCACGGCTGGTTGGACGACAAACGGTATCGAGTATATCGATCGAGATACGAACATCCGATCTGGGACGATATGAAGGAAGCAGCGAGAGAACAGGGCGGACACGGGGGAAAGGACTTCCTCGAGCTGTATCGGTTGTTCGATGCACTAAACGAGGGCCGTCCGCTCGACATGGACGTCTACGACGCTGCTACTTGGAGTGTCATCGCACCATTATCGGCCGTTTCGATCGAGAATAACGGGAAACCAATCACGTTCCCCGATTTCACACGGGGTGGCTGGGAACGTGAACGCGAATTGCAAATTTTGGAAAATCCGTGATGCGAGTCGCGTCGATCCTTGGTGCCCTTTGTCACCAGGGTATCCCAAGCGAAGACTCAATCCAGTGTCCGATTCCCTCACATCCGAGCAATTGGGGGCCGTCCCGGAACCGATCGAGACGAGGATGACAGTGTGGGACCTAGATTATCTACGTAATCTCTTTGCCCACTCATTTCAATTCGGTGTGTATCTAGAGCGTCTCCTGTAACTTCCCGCGGTAGTCGTCCAGAAGCTCCCGTTCGCTTTCGGTAGGGAGTCTGGAGCGGACGTAGACGGCGAGGAAGGCGGCCATCGAAACCACGTATACTGTGATTGGGAAGATAATCCCGTCGAGGATCGAATATAGTGCTAGATACGATACCAGCAGCGCCGCGACGTACAGTAGGTATGTACCCAGGTTGTTGAGCGTGATCGGTGAGATGCGGTATCGAGTGTATAAGCGGAGACTCACAAGCGAGTTCCCGGCGGTATAAGAGACGGCAGTCGCGACGGCAGCACCCACAATTCCGATCCGGGGGATGAGCCAGAGGTTCAGGGCGATGTTGAGGACTGCGTTCACCACCGATGACAAGAGGAAGTAGTTCGATTCACCGAGCATTTTCAACGTCCCGCCATTGATCCCCATGACGATGTGAACGAAGAATCCGAGCGAGAGTATCGTCAATGCCGTTGCACCCGAGACGTACTCGCTTCCGAAAACGAACTCGAGATAGAGGTCGGGGTGTAACGCCAGCGTAGCGACGCCGGGTAATGTCAGAATGACTATCCACTTCGTTACAATAGCGTAGACGTCACGAATTTTCGCTAACTGTCCACTAGAATGAAGTTCAGATATCACCGGAGTGAAGATAACGCCGAGGAGACCCGGTGCAAGGAATGAAAGTCTGGCCAGCGGATAGGCTGCCCCGTAGATCCCGACCGCCTGGGACGAGAGGAAGGCCCCAATCAAAATAGTGTCGAGAGTGCTGCTGATAAAAGACATGCCGTTGGCAAACAAGAGGGGTAAAGAGAAACGAAGTAATCGAGAGCCCTCGAAATCAGGACCAAATGATGCTCCGAAGACAGTATACAGGTAGCCGGCTCCAAGCAATGCCATGACGGCATAGCCACCGACGTATGCCCCTGCGATACCCGCCGTTTCCAAACTGATGAGGAGGACGACGCCGATGAGAGAGACTCTCGTTATTGGAAAACAGATATTTTCTATGAGGTTTTTTGAGCGAGCGTCTTTCATCCCCCGAGCAACTGACGCACTGAGTTGACCGAATACGGCCAAAGGGATGCCGAACGCGATGACCTGGAGAAGCCCCGTTAACGACGGGTCGTTGAACACTATCGTAGATACCCACTCGGCCAGGAGGAACACCAAAACGGATAGCACGATGCTGGCGACTCCTGCCAGTTTCAGTGAGGTACTGACAATTCCTCCCTGGTTGTGTTTAGACTCGTACCGTGGGAGGTATCGAACGATACCCGTTCGGAGCCCGAGCGAAGCGAGCATCGTCGCGAGACTCAACAGGGAGACGACGAGAACGACTTGTCCGTATCTACTGGGATCGAAAAACCGGGCGATCAGGACCTTCTCTCCTAGTCCGGCACCCCGCATAATAGCAAAACCGAGGAACGAGACCACTGCACCCGTCAGAATATTCTTCAGTGACGTGTTGATGGGCTCGCTTGACGAATTTGGGTCCTCTCCCATGGAGGTTTGCTGTGTTTACCCAGAACGATTGCTTACTGTTTTCGCTTCGAAACTACAAACCGCAGTTCTGGAACGGTGACTGAGAGTAATACGAGGGGAAGGACGAAGAGAACGATGTATTTGATCTGGTTAGTGGGACTGAGGAATCCCTGGATGAGACTCCGTCCAAGCAGTCCAGACGTGATCGCGAACAGGACTACTGTCAGTGGGGTCTTCCGTATCCGAACGAATACGACAAAAATTGTCTGGAGAATACCCCCCCAGGTGAAAAGACCCACGTAGCCGATCAGTCCGAAGTCAGCGTACATCTCCCCAATGAAAGTTGGTGGCATATACCCGCCTTCACCGGCAAACACCGCATCAAAAAGCGTCGAGCCGAACGAGACATCGTGGCCAAACCCGGGGAGGATAGAAATCGCCTGGTCCACAAAGAGCGCGCCGCCGAAAAAGTCGTGCTCTTGTGGGAAAGTCGCGAAGATATAGTTCACGCCGGTCGCCTCCGACAACAATATCCGGTTTCTCATGTACCGCCCAGCCGCGATGAGGACGTTTTCTATGGCTCCGGGTTCAGGATGTCGCACTAATTGAACGCCCACGAAAAACGGAACAGCAAGCGCGGCCCCGTAGACGAGAATTCTGGCCATATCTACGTACTCCTTGAATCTGAGATACGTATACAGGCAGACGGCCCAGATGCCAAAATCCAATACCGGATACCGGCGCGACGTGAGAAGCATAAACAACAGTGAAAGGCCGAGTGCGATTATGCCACATCTCCAGAATAGTGTATTCTGTTTCGCATAACCGTAACTCAACAGCAACAGGCTCGAAAATGGAAGAAGGAGCGTGATAGCAACCATTCCCCAAGACATCGATGCAGCCCAGGACCGATAGGAGATGTCCGACAGCAATGGCGACCCGTTCTGCGCATACACCAGCGTAACCCAGAAGGCTAAGACCATACTTGCGATGACCACGAAAAGGTAGACGTTGGTCCCGATGTCAGACTTCACGGACCGATTGGCATAGGTATACGTTTCTTCAAACGAATCGAAGTCTAAGATCGTCTTCGTTGTGTAGGCTCCGAGCGCGAAGACAAAGATCGCAATACCGAGAAGAAGCGGATACGTAGGGACAGACTCTGCATAAGAGAGAGTAATTCCGATTTTCAAAAGTATTGTGCCGACGTAAATAAATAGGACAAATAGAAGGTAAAATATGCCGACGGGTGAGGCGAAGCCAAAATACCCCGACGAATCGTATACAAGCGCTCCAGCAATGAGAACGAATGAGATGCCGAGAAAGAGTCCGAGAGATAGAACCATTCATTGATAGACACACGTTATCAGAAAGATAAGAGTGTCGTTACCCCTTCGGCACTGCCTCCGACAGGAAAGTCTGAAATAGTAACCCCAAATACGGTACGGTATGACTAAAACCGCGTTGATCGGTCTCGATGGCGCAACGTGGGACCTTCTCGACAACTGGCTCGACGCAGGCCGACTACCTACTTTAGCCCATGTTCGCGAGGAAGGTTTCTCCGGGACTCTCAAAAGTACGATTCCAGCGAATACGAGTCCGGCCGTTCAGAGCCTCTACACTGGTTCTGACCCGGCGACGTTGGGATTGTTCGGATTTCAAAAACCCGACGGGAGGACTATTTCGCTCCGCGACGTGACGGTCCCGAAAATCTGGACTGTCCTCGACGCCCACGATCGGTCTTCATGTATCGTGAACGTCCGGACGACTTTTCCACCAGATGCTATCAACGGTGTGATGTTGAGCGGTGATCCGATGCCCGGGGAGGAGTCCGAGTACGCTCACCCACCGGAACTGAAAGACGAAGTCACTGGATTCCGCTGTCAAGAGAAGGACGACCGGATGCACAAGGAACTCGTACCGCCGTACGAACACAACGACGAGGTGCTCCAACATGCGGTCGACATTTTCGAACACCGGTTCAGGACCTTTCGCGAATTGGCTACGGAAGAAGACCATGACTTCCTGATGTACTGGGTCGGGGAGACCGATTTTCTCCAACATAGACTCTGGAACAACGAGAAAGACATTTTGGCATTTTACGAAGTGTTAGACGAGCGGATAGGTGAGTTCCTCGAGGGATTTGACGGTAACGTGATCTTTTTGAGCGATCACGGATTTGAGGGGCCGCCGTCGACTATTTTCTACGCAAACGAGTGGATTCGGCAGCAGGGATACCTCAGCGTTCCCGGTGGGCGCGCCGGTGCTCGAATACTCGGCGTCGGACAAGAACTGGCCCAACGGTACGTGAACAAGGATCTCCTGATGAAGATCCGGTACAGGCTGCAACAGGGGGAGTCGGGGAGTGAAGCGGACACCGAAGAAAACGGGAGTAGCGTCGGGATAAACAAGCCCCACCTACAAATCCCGGGAATCAGCGCAAGCTCTACGGCACAACTGGCGACCAATTGTAGTATCGAAATTCGTGCGGAACGCGGCAAGCGCCAGATTGCCAACGAGTTACAGTCGACACTAGAGTCGTTGATGGACGACGATGGACGCCCAGTCATGAAGGCGGTCCACCACAAGGAGGACCTCTACGACGACGGTCCATACTTCGACGACGTCCCGGACCTCCTGTTTGAGGCGTCGGAACACGTCACCATCGCGCCGGGGTTTTCGAATACCGTCTTCGAGCGGATACCGCCAAACCAGCGATCCGGTCGCGGCCGTCACGTGTATGCCCGCGACGGTGTGATATTCGGAACGGGACCCGACCTCGAATCGGCTGAAGGTCTCGAAGCAGATATCACGGACGTCGCACCGACAATTCTCCACCTCCTCGGGCTTCCCATCGCCGACACAATGACCGGTTCCGTGGTTTCCGCGATCTGCAAGGACGGCGAGGCGGACGTGGAGGTACAGAACTACGCTGGCGGGTCGCAATCCGAACTTCTGGACGAAGGTGAACAGGAGGAGATGGAGGCGTGGCTCGAAGACATGGGATACATCTGAATCGGGCTTCAGATGACCGAAACACTGCGTGTCGGAATTTTTAACACGAACACGTTGTACTGGGAGGACCGAAAGTACACAACCGACGGGTCGGTCGTAAATTTGTACCAGGGCTGGGCCGAGCACTTCGCAGGGATAGATCTGTGTTCACCCACCGTCCACGACGGTCAACAGGGCAAGGTCGACGTGCCGGCCGATCTGAACGTCGTCGAGTTACGACAGTGGTGGAATCCATGGACGCTCCGCTCGGTAGAACTTCCCGTACTCCTGTTCGACGTGTGGTCCACGTTTCGCGACTACCATCGAACCTGGGACTTCGTCGTCGTGCCGACCACGAATGTCTTCGGTCAAACGGTGTACGCGGTCGCATCTGCGTTCGACGTTCCGGTTCTTGTTTATCTCAGAGGGCGCGTCGAGAACGAGACGGTCAGTGGGCACGCGGGGATTCAACGGTTGGTCGCAGACGTCTGGGTCCGCTATCTCGACTGGGCCGTCGACGCTGTCGTACGCGACAACGCGATCCTGACCGCGGGAGACGAACTGAAGCGGGAGTACGAGGAATTAGCAGGGAGCATCGAGTCGATCGTCCCATCCTTGATCGACGCCGAGGAAATCGTCGATCCCGGTTCCCGAACGTATCCTGGGCCGAACGAGGCACTTCGGCTGTTGTATCTCGGTCGACTCGTCGAGTACAAGCGAGTCGACGACCTGCTGGACGCACTCACCGAGCTTGAGTGCTGTTCGCGACGGTACGAGCTAGAAGTCGTCGGCGAGGGACCGTACCGCGAGTCACTGGAACGGAGAGCCCAGTCACTGGGTGTCGAAGACCGGGTTACGTTTGTAGGTCACGTGGACCACGACGAGGTCTACGACGCCTACGACAGGGCCGACGTCTACGTCCTCCCCTCGCGTACCGAGGGCTCGCCGAAGACCATTCCCGAAGCGATGGCTCGCGGTTGCCCCATCCTCGCCACGGCCGTCGGTAACGTCCCGACGCTTCTGGACGGCGACGCCGGTCTCGTCTACGAACCCGGCGACGTGGCGTGCCTGACCGCGGCGTTGCGCCGCCTCGGGACCGACGAGGAGCGATGGCTGACGCTATCAAACGCCGGGATCGAACGTGCAAGGACGTTTACTACAGAATCGCAGGTTGCAGCGATCCGCCGTCTCCTCGCCGAAATGTACCCCGGACTGGGATAGCTATACCGTACGCCGGTTCACGGCTCGGGCAACTTGTCAACGAAAAGTGCAACGGTGGGGATCACGGCGGCTTGAGGGTGTAAACGGGACGTGGCAAAGGATACTTATCGACAGGTCAGGTATGAGCGGTGGAATGGAACCGATCGATGTCGCACTCACGTTCGACGTGGAGCGCGACGAGACGATTCGTGAGGTGATGCCCCGGATCGCTACGACGTTCGAACGCCATGACGCCGTTGGGACCTGGTTTCTGAAACACGACTACACAAACCGCTTTACCGACTACACCGGTCGAGTAGTCGAGGACTTTCCCAACGTTGTCGAGCAACTCGTGTCGGTAGGCGAAATTGCCACGCACATTCACTTCAGAGACGTTGACGGAACGTTCACCATGGATCCCGAAATCCAGCGGGACCTGCTGACGGCCGCAACCGAATCGCTCCGCGATCATGGGTACACCGCTACGTCTTTTCGTGGAGGGAACCTCTGTGCGGACGCGACGACGCTACAGATCCTCGAAGATCTCGAGTACGACGCCGACAGCTCTGTCCTTTCTGGGCACTACCGGGAGCTCCCGGACGACGTCGTCGTCGACCATCGAGGTGACGCTGGAAACAGACCCTATGTCCCGTCGCGTAATTCCCACGTGACCGCCGGCAATCTCGACCTGACTGAGGTCCCGGTTTCTGGGCTTATCCCGCTGGAGACGCTTTCGCTCGGTCGGTCGTTGACGGGAATATACAATCGCGTTGCTCCAATGAAACCACTGAACCGACTGTTGTTGCTGCTCTTTACCCTCTGGGGGTTGACGTCGGGTGCTCCGATTGTGCTACTATTCCACGACCACGAGTTCGCCCTCGACGATGGGAGTCTAGCGGCCTTGGAGACATTCGTCGGCGCCGTTGCTGAATCACCTCGGTTTCGGTTTGCGACGATCAGACAGATCGGAAAGGCGTAAAAATAGGGGCTAGGAAACCGATGAGGGCGCAAACCTCTCGAGAGTCGAGCACGGATCGATTCAGGCGATCGCGATGACTTTGAAACTCCGGCCCTGGAGGAACGCTTTTGAATCGATGCAGGTCTCCGCTCGAACCGTCTCGGTCACTTCCGCATCGTCCTCCCAGATGAATAGGTCACTATGTTCTGTCGGGAGCGTCATCTCGGCGTCGTACTTAACGAGGTGGTTGCTCCTGTCCGAGAGATACACGTGCACCTCGTCGAACTCGGCCGCGAACGTCTCGAAGATGGTTTCGTAATCTTCTGGTCCGAACAGACCGAGGTCCGAGGGGTCCCAGTCACGGAGATGAGCCCAAGGACGAGGCGCGCCACCGTCGAAGGCCGGATGGGCGCAGCTCGGGGTGTTGTATCCGTAGAGCGACGACTCGTTTCTGAAGTTGACATTAACGTATCCGCCGGGGGCGACGGTACGCGCGATCTCTTGTATTATATCACAATAATTATCTATAAGATGGAATGTCCCGTTCGAGCAGAACACGTCGAAGGAATCGTCGTCGTAGGGGAACGTCTCACCGCCGTACGTATCGGGCCGTACGTACCGTTGATCTAATTCCTCGTACGCGAACCAATCCAAATAGCGGTAGTAGATATTATTGCTGAGGTACCGGAAGGCACCTCGTGCCAGACCAGTCTGTTTTAACTGCCGCGTGAGCGGGTCGTTGTAGAAGACGTCGATTATGTCAAGTCCCCGGACATCGGCAGTTCGATTGGCGAGTAGCGATACGGTCGGGTAGTGGTATCCACAACCGAAGTCCAGGACGCGACACTCCGATAGGTCAGTCGCATGTATCGCTTCGTGTTCAGCAATGAACTTCTGGTAGACGGAGAAGTAATCGTGATAAGCGATGTAACTCTGTCGACCGAGATTGTGTAATGCTGTCTTCGTGGTTTGAATAAGGTCCTTCATGGATATGCTTGCGTTCGTACCTGCCAGAGACGATTAGTGCTCTCGGGTGACGAGTTGAGTGTTACCTACATTTCCGCCTGATTAAGCGGACTGACTTTGTGCGAACAAATCGTCCATAGACGGACCACTACTTGGGCTTTATTTTTTGGATCTTAGAATCCTTTCTGGCGAGAGTGTCAGCTACTTAATGAGAATCAGAAATTAGCCGTCTACGGTAAGCTGCTCGTACGGACATCGCCCGACACCACTGGGAAGAATCCGAAAGAAACGAGAAATGGGCAATACCGGGACGGACTTAAACCCCGACACGGGGCCTTCAATACGAGGAATCAAACCGAACCGATGGACACAGTTTCCGTGGTACTCCCTATCTACGGTGGAGATGATCCGTCCGAGATGGCCCGGGCCATCGAGAGCATCGGCGACCAGACTCAGCCACCGGATGAACTCATCTTCGTACGGGACGTTCCGATCTCGGATGCCAACACTGCGATAATTGATGAGTGCACCAAAAGTTATGTGATCATCAAGATTGAATCGCTGGAGGAGAAGCGGGGTCCGTCCGTGGCTCGTCACGTTAACGTTTTACGTACTGACCAGACTGTATCTCCAAGGGAATGTCCAAATCGAGATATTCGGACGGCATGACGGTGTCCAGCGGTTGTTTGGACTGAATTGGATGGTATATTTTGACTGAGAGATTAATCCCATTCATGTCGGGAGCGCGGTCCTTACCGCGGGGGACGACCTGAAGGAGGAATCTGAAGGACGAGCGACGAACACTGAGTCATTCGTTCCCTTATTGCTCCGTGATGACGATATTGAAGATCACGGCATCCAGTCATATCTCAGATCTGACGAGCCATTTCAACTGTTGTACCTCGGTCGTCTTATAGAGTACAAGCAGTTTGATGACCTGCTTGCTCCGCTGGTCGAACTTGAGCCCAACTTGCGCCAATCCAGGCTAGAAGTCGTTGGCGACGGACCGTACTTCGAGGCGTTGGAACAGCGAGCTGACGAACTGGCCGTCAGCGAGCGGGTCGTATTTACTGGTTACGTGAACCACGACGAGGTGTACGATGTTTACGACCCTGCCGAGTCTATTTCTTTCTTCAAGTATCAAGGCTCTCCGAAAAACATACCGGAACATTTGGTGGGCGGATATCCGCTCGTTGCGACAAACTTCGGAAATGTCTCGACACTGCTTGACCTCAAGGGACGGTCCTGTCTACGAACCCGGTAATATCGGGGTCTGATTATGCACTGTGTCAACTTGGATCCGATGAGGAGCAATAATAAACCCTGTCGAGCAGTACGAAAGTATGGTCACGTTCATTCACGAACGAATCCCAGGTCGCGACGATTCGACGCCTCATGGCGGAGGCGAATCCAGACATAAGCTAGCTGACCGGCCTACCGCTTCAGCAAACCATAGCGTCCATCGCCAATAGGTTTGAAATCGGCGAGCCCGCCTGCTTGAGGGCGCAAATGGATGTGGGCATGGGTTTCTTATCTACGGACGGTATCGACGATGGGTTAGAGTTAATCGACATTATATTCACGTTTGACACGGAACGCAACGATACGATTCGTGGGGTGATTCCCCGGATAGCATCTTTGTTGTGGCTTCATGGTCAACAAAAAGAACGACGGAAAATTTTGCGACTTCCTCAGAGAACCAGTCGGTTACTACATCTAGTACTGAACGGCCGTACTATCCACTATGATTTAATTCTGCACATCGATCCGTAATTAATTCCCTGCCAACACGTTTAACGTACATTGTGCAACCACCGACATTCGTTACATTGTCCACATAAACCACTCTGCCATTAGGCTGTCCTGGGGCCCGCTCACGAACTAGAACATCACTATAAACTAAAACTCGGCCATGGTCATGCGCATAGTTGTCGGAAGTGTGATCTCGAAATTCTTCACCTATGAATGCAATAGACAGTGACTCAGATTGATACCGCGAAACCCGTTCTCCAGCGCCAAATGATTCGTACTCATGTAAGCCATTCATGAATGCACGCGGAGGCGTATCTCGGTCTAAGGAACCGTATTCGTTGGCCATCACCTGTGTCCCTGTCAGGCCTGCTGATATGAGAACAATAAATAAAGTCATCTCCTGTGCATTGAAGGGTAGGGAAACCGGGATTGCCCTAGACGTTCGGCCGATACAGATGGCGATCGATAGTGAAAGTGGTGCAACTGTGGCCCATAGATAGTATTCGTGAGCAGGAAAACCACCGGGGAACAGAAACGGAATTGTCATCGCAGAAGCGTGCCAACTGAATAAGAGCCCAGCGGTCGTGTCATATGTTCGAATGAACTTGACACCCCATACCAGGGAGGCAATGAATGTAACGGGCAGTAACGCCGTGACAATTACATGAAATGTTGTCAATGGTTTGTCAGGATGTGGGAGGTGAGCGAACCACCAATCTATCTGGAAAAACAATGGGTCTTGGTTGTGGATCGCGTACCCCATCAACTGGCTCGGGTTCGATGGTTGCAAATTTACAATCAGACCAACAATGCCGACCATCACGATGGCAACAGTAGCCGTGATAACCGCCCGTTGATAGTCTCGGGCTTTGAGATACAACACTATAACGGGGGCAATTATCAAAGCTTCCCACCGATGGGTAGCAATCGCCAGAATGAGTAGGAGTAGCGACGCGGGCCATGCCCAAGTTGGTTCATCCCTCACCTGTCGATATGACGCATAGACGACACCTGTGGTGAGTGCAATACTCAATGTTTCTGGCTGAAACGTGTATGCAAATCGTTGCATGAATGGGATGGACCACAGTGTACCGCCCGCGACGATCCCCACGAATTGGCTGTTCGTTAAATCATGCGCCAGCAAATAGAGGATGATGGCGGTTGCAACTACCGCGATAAGGCTGATGAACCGACCGCCTTCGTGATATCCAACCGCAATCAGCGGGGCCGAAAGAATGCTATGGAAGTGGAGCGATGCATAGCTTTCTGCTGGTGTTAGATAGAAGAACGATTGTATCGGTTCCCGAACAAAAGCTAATGAGGCAAAATAGCCTGCAATCTCTCGAGGTCGGTGAAAATAAATCGGAATGAGTGAGTCAAGTAGCGGGATAAACCATATAGCTGGAGTACTTATAAGGAGGGAATCACGAATTTTGCTTCGCATATTTCCCCGTTGTTATTCGTCCAGATAACCATATTGGTCAGTGTATCCAGATACGATTACAGGAAAACGCCTTGTTAAAGCTCCCCCCGATAGTTGGATGTTGCGCACCAGCCGGTGATTTTGAATGTCGCTTGATAGGGATCTACTGAATGGTTGGGGAACGTAACGCCGGTGAAGGTACACACTCACCGCAAGATATTGTAATATCGGGGTTGTTTGCGAGGTTGATTTCGCAATGAATTGCTCCGGTCGGGGTCGCTAAGCCATTAATCCTCTGAGTAACAGAGTTAACTCGTGATCGGAGGTGCATCCTCTCAATATGGGCTGCGGTGTCCAAGAAGTACGAAGGTCCGTCTGGAACCCACGATCTCCGGAAGGCAGTGTTTGCCATAGTGCCATCAATTCGGGTGCCGATGATTACATCCGGCTGGATAGTAACATGATCGGGGAGCACAATGCCGCTCTCTGTGTAGACTCCCGGCAACGTGAACAGGATAACATCCCTGCCCGCGAGAATTCTGTATTTCGCTCCTACATCATCTCCCGAGTTCACCACCGTAGCACTATCTAATCCCTCTTTTTCGACTAGACAGGGTAAATGGTCGCAGGAATTCCCGAATTTAATCATCACAGCGACATTCAGTCGGCCGAATTGGTTTAATATCTCCAAAGTGGGACTACGCCGGAAGCTTGGCTAATCGACAATACCGAGAAGGACTTATACCTAGACACGTAGCAGTCCATATGGAGACATAGACCGGACTGATGAGTACTGTTTCTGTGGTTCTTCCTACCTACGGAGGAGACGACCCGTCGGATCTGTCCCAGGCAATCAAAAGCGTCGTCGAGCAGCGACGGCCACCCGACGAATTCCTCGTGATCCGTGACGGGCCGGTACCGGATACCAACGCCACGGTGATCGAGGAGTACGTAGACGAATACTCGTTCGTCACCATCGAACCGCTGGCTGAGAACCGCGGTCGGTCCATGGCCCGTCGCCATGGAGTCAAGCGAAGCGACGGAGAGTACGTCGCTATGATGGATGCCGACGATATTTGTCTTCCCACCCGGCTTGAGCGGCAGGTCGAGTTCCTAGAAGTCAACGACGAGATTGACGTGGTCGGGACCTTCTTGCTCGAGTTCGACCCGGACACCGGCGAAGAGATCGGGATCCGATCGTTGCCAACCGACCATGAAGCGCTCGAATCGCTTGCGACGCGGCGGTCGCCACTTTCCCAAAGTACGGTGATGGCGAGGCGTAAAGCCATCCTATCTGCCGGGAATTACCGCGAGGTCGATCGGATGGAGGACTACGACCTTTGGGCGCGGATGATCGTCGACGGGGCGCGGATTGCTAACATCCCCGAGGTGCTTGTGAAGGCCCGGACTGGGCCAGAGATGTACGAGAGACGGGGTGGCTGGGAGTACGCCCGTGAGGAGCTGCGCCAACAGTGGGACTTCTGGCGAATGGGATTCGTCTCGGCACCCCGGGCTTGTGTGAATCTTGCCACCCGATTCCCGGTCCGCCTTCTGCCGAACGCCGTCCGAAGACACGTCTACGAGTTTGCGTTCAGAGCCAATGCCCAATCAAACGAGTGAAACGAGTGATGCATCAATACCAAACGAGGTGGCGTCGTGGGAACTGTCTGTCTTCTAAATAAATCATGAATCCGGAGGAATCACTTGGAACACTTGACGTCGCCCTGTTCGTTAACCAGCCCATCTACTATGACGAGGTGAGGGGCGAGTATAGTTCCGACTACATGAACTTCATCGACTTCCTGTTCGAAGCCAGCAGACTCTTCCGAACAGTATCGGTGTGTCTCCCTGTCGACGACGGATCGGGGGAAACAGTTCTCGATCTCCCGGACAACGTCGAAATCGTCCACTTGCCCCACTACCACGGGCCGATGGACCTGCTCACGTCGATCCATAACGTACTGCCAGGTCTCGTTCGTGCCATCCGGTCGCCTGAGTTTGTGGAGGCCGATCTAGTCGGGACTGTCGTGCCCAGTACGTTGGGAGCCGTCACGGTGCTACAAACGTATTACGCCGGGTCAGCGCCGCACTTTTTCGTCATGCGAGGGGACAAGCGACAGACGCTCGCACGCATCACAGACGGAAGTCCTTTGAAGAAGGTGCTACTGGGCGGACCGATCCGGACATACGACTGGCTGTTCAGCCGCCTAGCGACAAACGACGACGTGGCACTACTGACGATAGGTGACCTTCGGGAAACCATCGCCGACTACGGGTACGACCCGCAAGATGTCACCCCTTTCCGACCACTGATCCCAGGAGACATCGTGCTCGAGCAGCCGGACGTGGCAGAGTCGCTGACCGACATCCTCTATGTAGGGCGACTCTCGGACGAGAAGGGAGTCAACGATTTAGTCCGGGCGTTCGAACGGTTACGTGAGACTGACGAATCGTTGCGACTTCATATCGTCGGGTCGGGGCCTGCGGAGCAGTACCTGCAGGATTTGGTGACCGAACTCGGACTCGTGGACTCGGTCCAGTTCCATGGATTCGTGCCGAAAGGACCGGAGCTGTGGCACCACTTTGATTCGGCGGACGCGTTTGTCCTTACGTCACACACTGAGGGGCTTCCTAGAGTCGTCGGTGAAGCGATGGCAAGAGGTCTCCCCGTCGTCACGACCGCTGTCGGTGGGCTTCCGGACCTGATAAAACACGGCGAGAACGGCCTGCTCGTCGAACCACGGACAGTTGAGAACGTGGTCGAGCAGGTCGAGCGACTCAGCCAGGACCCGGGTCTGCGATCACGCCTCGCGGAGGCCGGCATCGAGACGGCCGCGGAACTAACGTTCAGTGCAGCGGCAGAGCAGTTCGGAACAATCCTCGTGGAGGAACTGTTCGAGTGACTTCAGAATCGGTGGTCCACAGGCCGCGGCTTTACGGGTTTGGACGTGCCGAGAACGGCCACCTCGGTCGCCAGTGTCTTCTGCCGAGTAGCTATTTTCACAAGGAGA
>Ga0208412_1000621_pt1 | contig 18117 bp, 16 predicted proteins | sample AntDeeMetag02WF4_FD_184758 | JGI IMG/M metagenome (GOLD analysis project Ga0208412, IMG submission 184758) | Saline lake microbial communities from Deep Lake, Antarctica - Antarctic Deep Lake Metagenome 02WF4 (SPAdes) (version 2) | ecosystem: Environmental > Aquatic > Non-marine Saline and... | reverse complement strand
CACACCACCGCCTCGGCAGATTTGGCGCAAGAGCTCGCCGGAGCCTGCAAACTACACGGCATCGGCTTTCTCGACGCTCCTGTCTCCGGCGGGCAACAAGGCGCTATCAACGGCGCGCTGACGATTATGTGCGGTGGGAATGACGCCCTCTTTGCTCACCTTGAGCCGGTACTCAACCACTATGCCAAAGCGCTTACGCTGATGGGCCCGGTGGGCAGCGGTCAGCTAACCAAAATGGTCAACCAGATCTGCGTGGCCGGGCTGGTACAAAGCTTGTCCGAAGGGCTGCACTTTGCCGAGCAGGCCGGGCTTGACGCCCACCGGGTGATCGACGTGCTGTCCAAGGGCGCAGCCGGCTCCTGGCAAATGGAAAACCGTCATCAGACCATGCTCGCCGGCGATTATGACCACGGCTTTGCCGTGGACTGGATGCGCAAGGATCTCGACATCTGCCTGAGCCAGGCACGCCAATTAAATGCGGCGCTTCCGGTCACCGCGCTGGTGGATCAGTTTTATGCCGAGGTGCAACGCCAAGGCGGTGGACGCTTTGACACATCGGCGCTTTTAAAGCGTCTGCAGAGCACCGAATAGCCCTTGACTTTTGCTTGAAACGGCCATGAAAAGGGTTTTCCACACTTACTGTGGATAACCCTGTTTACAACCGTTAGAAAACGTTCCGCAGTCGGCATGCACAGCGGCCTCTCCTTAAATTGTTCAATTTTTGATCTACTGTAAGATATTGTTTTAAAACAAAATAAAGATATCAAGCGTTTTTTTGGGCAATAACAGACAGTTGTGCACAGCAGCATTGCGGAGAACCGGAGAAGTGGACAAGTCAAGGGTGAAATGGCCCGAAAGCGCGCTTTTTTGACGCGAGACAGGCTGTTTTCACGGCCACGGCACAGCCCCCGTCAAGCGGGCAAAAAGCGGGCACACAAAGGCGACGGAATGACCGTCAGAGGCAGGCAAAGAGTCATCAGTACGGCACGAAAAACCGTATGCAGGTACGTCTTACCAAGACGCATTACACAGACACAGCAGCACAAGATTGGCGTCCCATAGGGGGTTCGAACCCCTGTTACCGCCGTGAAAGGGCGGTGTCCTGGACCACTAGACGAATGGGACGTATACGGCGTCAGAAATGACGACGGCAAGCAAGATAAAGCAGAAAAATGGTGGAGCCTAGCGGGATCGAACCGCTGACCTCAACACTGCCAGTGTTGCGCTCTCCCAGCTGAGCTAAGGCCCCACGTGTCGTTAAGACGGAGCGTATGTTACCTAGCCACGTAGCCGGCGTCAAGAAGAAAGCACCGCTTTTTGCGGCGCTCATCAATACGCTGATTCAGTCTCTTAAGAAAGCTCGCGGAACTCCTTTTCAAGACGCTTGGCCTGCTTTTTGGATACACCACCGAGCACACTGATAGCATGGCGAAGGCGAGCGCGCGTTACATCCGAGCCGAGGATCGCCATCGCGTCCATCACCGACGTGCTGGCGCTGGAGCCAGTCACTGCGATAAAGACCGGTGCCAGAAACGCTTTCATTTTCAGCTCGAAATAAGCGGCAAGCGCTTTCACTTCTTCAAGTAGCGCTTCCTTATGCCAAGCGGGCACTGCTTCAAGCCGCCATACTAGAAACTGCAGCAGTTTGACCAGCGTGTCCTTTTCCAGCTTGACCGTCTCAAACGAGGCTTCGTCAATCGCGGGCAGTCCGGAGAAGAAATGCCCGGCCAGCGGTGCCACCTGAGAGAGCGTTTCTACCCGCGGGCGCACCTGCGGCAATATCTGCTTCACATAGTCTTCATTGAACGCCCATTCGCGCAGCGCTTGTAAAAATGCCGCATCGTCCAGATCTTCACGGATATATACGCCGTTGAGCCAGGTCAGCTTTTCCAGATCGAAGACCGGCCCGCCCAGCGATACCCGTTGAATATCAAACGCGTCGGTCATTTCCGCCAGACTGAACTTCTCACGCTCGTCGGGCATTGACCAGCCCATGCGCCCCAGATAGTTGGTCACCGCCTGGGGCAAAAAGCCCATGCGACGATAATAGTTGATCGACGTGGGGTTTTTGCGCTTGGAGAGCTTGGACTTGTCGGGATTGCGCAGCAGCGGCATATGGCAAAGCGTGGGCATTTCCCAACCCAGATACGCGTACAGCAGCTGGTGCTTGGGCGCCGAGTTGATCCACTCTTCGCCGCGCAGCACGTGGGTAATGCCCATCAGGTGGTCATCCACCACGTTGGCCAGATGATAGGTCGGCATACCGTCGGATTTCAGCAGAATCTGCGCATCAACCTGAGCCCAGTCGACGTCGATGCGCCCGCGCAGCATATCCTCCAGCACGCACACGCCTTCTGTGGGCACGTCCATGCGCACCACATACGGCCAGCTCTCGCTTTCACGGCGGGCCTGCTCATCGGCATCCAGCGCCAGATCAGCGGGCTTCAGGGCCAGCTGCATGCCCGCCGCCTTGCGCGCTTCGCGCAGCTCATCGAGTTCTTCTGCCGTGCGGTAGCACTTGAAGGCATGCCCGGCGTCCACCAGCTGTTGCGCGTAGTTGGCATAGATGTCGCCACGCTCGCTTTGCCGATAAGGACCGTGTGGCCCGCCCACGTCCGGCCCCTCGTCCCATTCGATCCCCAGCCAGCGCAGCGAGTCGAGAATCATCTGCTCCGACTCCGGCGTTGAACGCGCGCGGTCGGTATCCTCGATGCGCAGCACGAACTCACCGCCGTGCTGACGCGCAAAGCAAAGGTTAAACAGCGCAATATAGGCGGTGCCAACGTGGGGATCGCCCGTAGGAGACGGGGCAATACGAGTACGTACAGTCATGGTGAAATCCTTACTGTAACCAAGAGATAGGCGTCACAAAAATATGAGCGTCATAAAGAAAAACGTCGCGTCATTATACGCACCCTTGTTGCAACCAACGAGCGACGGTGTCACCTGGTACAAAAAATTGACATAAAAGGTAACGTAAGATGAGCTTTATCAGGATGCGCGTTATGGCACAATCACCTACCATAGCGTTTCCTGGCTAACCTCACAGCAGAGCGCCGACACTCAACAAGGAGTCTGCCGCCAGGCTCACCAACAGGACAACGTATGGAATCGCTAGGCGCACGCATCAAGCACTTCAGGCTCAAGGCCGGGCTCAGCAAAGCCGCCCTCGCCCGCCACGTTGGCGTCTCGGACGTAACGGTTTCTTACTGGGAATCCGGCGCGATCAAACAGGTCGGCCACGAACGCCTGGTGGCGCTGGCCGACGCGCTAAGCTGCCCGCTAAACGCCCTGCTTGAAGGTGAAGGCAGCACCCCGCTGGCCGTGCTATTACATACCGGCTCGCTGCCTTGGGAGCAACGTCAGGCTATGCCTACGGACCCCGGCAAGCTACCGCTCGACGTGCCTTGGGAAGGTGAAGCGTTTCTGGCCACGCCGGCACCTAATACTCGCTTTGCTCCGCTGAAGACCGGTGATTTAGCCCTGTTGGGCCCCACCACCAGGTTCCATCACGCCGGCCACTACCTGATACAGCGTGATGAAATGACCGAAATCACCCACTTGCTACAGGCGCCATCAACGACAACGCCGCTCTGTGGGGTGCTGCTGGCGCACTGGCGAAAGCAGTAGTTTGGCTTTATTACTCGCTTTTTTGACTGGCTCTAGTGGCTAGCAACTTGGCTGACGTTATCACTAACCTTGCGGATAATGAATCTCGTTACCTTGTTCATTCATGCGTCTGGCTTCGCTACCCACCGAGAACTCGCGGGTATACACCGCGATACGCCCCAAGCCGTGCGGCGCTTGGGCCACCAGCTCGCCTTCAAGCCCTTCGCCTTTAGCGCCAATGCGCTTACGCACTGCAGATGGCTGCACGCTTGCCTCTGCAAGCTGCACGCGTATGCGGTAGTCGCCCTCGGGCACGCCGCTGCCAAACCCCATGGGTCCCGCCTGGAATTGTCCGCTTTTCACCTGAGTACGCGCGTGCCAGCGCGCACCGCTAGTTTCACGCTCGACTACCACTAAAAGCTGAGCGCTATCCGGCAGGTTGGTGCGCCCTGTGATGTTCAACCGCCGGTCATCGCGCATGGCAGCGCCGGCGCTAATGGAAACCACCAGCGGTTCCACATCTTGCACCGGAGCCACCGGCTGCTCGGCCCGCGCTTCAGCCGCAGCACCGGACGGCGGCGTACGCGCATCTTCCTCGTTGCCACTACAGCCTGACACCAATCCGGCTGATATCAGCATCAGCGGCAAAAACCAGCCCTGTCTTCGCGTTTGCAGCTTGTACATAGTCGGCCTCCGTTCAAGAGCCTTCGCGTTCTGGCGTCACGCGTGACGTTTCCAGTGACTGCTGCCAGCTACGAAACGCGTCGTACCAGCGAAGCGGCTCCGGTTCAATCGTGATCACCGCTTCCGGCAGCGGCGCAAGCGCTATAGGCTGCCAGCCACTGGCCTTGAGCGTTTCGCCCAGCCGCGTGTAATCCAGCGGTATGCCGCCGGCTTCCGGCGTTTTCTGCAGCGCACTCAGCAGATCATTCATGCCGACTTCCTGCCCGTCCAGCGGAAACGACTGGACATACAGCCGTTCGCCATCACCGCCAATCTTCACCGGCATATCAATGATGTTCACCCGCTCGCCCACGCCAATGCGGGTAAACAGCGCCCTGATCGTTTCCGGCCGCATGCGGATACAGCCGTGGCTGACGCGCATGCCGACACCGTCCGGTCGATTGGTACCATGAATCAGGTACCCTGGAAGATCGAGCAGAATGGCACGGTCCCCCAGCGGATTCTCCGGGCCGGCCGGCACCACGGACGGCAGCGGATCACCATTTTCAGCCGCCTCCTGACGAATCGAATCGGGGGGATACCAGGCCGGGTTTTTCAGCTTCATGGTGGTTTTCGTCACGCCCAGCGGCGTGTCGTAACCGTCCCGACCAATACCGATGGGGTACGTTTCCACCGTCGGCGTTTCTCCCTCCGCCGTTTTCGGATAATAGTAAAGACGCAGCTCGGCCATGTTGATCACCAGGCCGTCACGGCGTTCCGGTGGCAGCACATAGCGCGCCGGAATCGTCACTTCGGTACCGGCGTCAGGCGCCCAGATGCTGACTTCAGGGTTAGCATGGCGGATTTCTTCATAGCCCACGCCGTGCGCTGCGGCAAGATCCAGCAGCGTCTCGCCCTCTTCTATCCGGACGCTATAGACCTCGCCCACTATATTGCCGGTTTCCGGCAGCGCGTAGTGGCCCACGGGCAGGTCCTCTGCGGCAAGCGCGGGAAGACTCCATAGCGCCCCGCACAGCACCAGCACGCGATGACGCCGGATAACAGCGAAAAAAGAAATCGAAAGCATAGTTTTCATGATCTTGCCGTGATGTTGGAACATGGCGGACAGGTCGTTAAGGCCCGGTTGTGTGGCAAGGCGCCGGCCGATAAAAGCGCAGCGCCACCGCCTAAGCAGACCAGTGTATCAGCGTCGCGGCTTTTTTATCACTCGGCCGGCAGGTCAAAGCGTTTGAGCGCACGGCGTAACGTGGCCCGAGAGAGCTCACCGAGGTGGCTGTCCACCAGCTTGCCGCTGGCGTCGTAAAACAGCGTGGTGGGCAGCGCGGCAGAGCCCGCCTGCTGGCCAATTTCCCCCTGACGATCCAGCAGCACGTGCTCAAGATCCAACTGCATGTGGTTAAGAAAATCATGAATCGTGGGGCGGGTTTCACCCTGGTTGACCAGCACAAAAAGCACATCGGTATGCTTTTTCTGCATCTCCTCCAATAGCGGCATTTCCTTACGGCACGGCGGGCACCATGTGGCCCAGAGATTGACCACCATCGGCCGATTGCCGGTCTCTTGCTGCAGGCGAGCCAGATCGGTGGCCTCGTCGTTTAGCGTATAAAGTGTCGCCTGTGGCGGCCGGCTTGCCTGATTTTCGATCAGACTCAAGGCGCCGCCGGAAAGCCCCCAGGTGAGAAGGCCTGCAAACGTTGCCACAAAAAGTGGCCGGCGCAGTGCCGCACTCCGCCAAGCGAGGTAGCCACCGTACACGCCCATGGCCAGCAGGCCGGCGATGATCTCAAACCCGCCGTCACGAATATCCAGCCACGCCAGTGGATCCAGTCCATAGCTTGAAAAGTAGTGCCCGACAAAGGCAATACGCGCCGTAACGACCCCCACCAACGCGAGGTTGATGAGGGCATCGCCAATCGCTACCTCACGGCGTCGTGCCGTTAGCTTGCCCACCACCAGGGCAACGAGAAAGGCCAACGCGATTAACGCCTGCCCCACGGAAATCGCCAGCGGCCCCAACGTCAATGACAGCACTCCAAGCTCCTTTAGACAAAATCATTATACCCAAGCACGCAATGCGCCGAGGCACGCTATAGTAGTGCCAGACGATTAAGCTCGAATTAGCCCTGCATTATCTGATCATCCCGCCGCCTAGCCTTGGGATAGCTGATCACCTGATCGGCAATGCAATAACGCCGCCCAATGGGCGGCGTTATTGCAGCGATAGCCATGCAAGCGGGAATAATAGAGGCTCCAGCTGCTTGGGCGCATAATCACATTATTTCACCTCTACCACCGAGCGGCCCAGCAGCTCGCGTTCAGTCACATCCAGAAACCTGACTTCATAGAAGCCGGCTTCATCCGGCATTGTCAGGTCCATGGTTTTTTCCTCGCCGACAGGCTGGGCGTCAATCCAGCTGAAATCCGGCTGGTCCTTGCGGGCAAGCGAAATGCGCTGATCGGCGCTGTCGCTTTCCCCACTCCAGGAGATGCTGATGGTCTCGCCCGGGGCGGCAGTTTTCGGGACAGACAGCCCGGCGCCATCGTCCAGCGGGGCGTCGGCACCTACTACTTCCAGCGGTGCACTGGCCAGGGTTTTCATGCCTTCACGCAGTACGTAGCGCACTTCGTACAGGCCCGGTTCGGCTGGCGCTGTGAGCGAGCCTTCGCCCTTGTCTTGTACCAAGTCCCGGTCGCCCGTCTTGCCCTCGTCGGCACCCGCCGGAACGATGGTGTAGTAGTCGTTGGTGGCGACGGTATCGCTCCAGCTGATTTTGATCGGTGTGCCGGCACGCACTATGTCAGGCGCGCTGATGTTGACCTCGGCCTCAACCACTTCAAGCGGTGCACTGGCTAGGGTTTTCATACCCTCGCGCAGTACGTAGCGCACTTCGTACAGGCCCGGTTCGGCTGGCGCTTTGAGGGAGCCTTCGCTCTTGTCTCGTACCAGCCCCCGGTTGCCGGTCTTGCCCTCGTCGGTACCCGCCGGAACGATGGTGAAGTAGTCGTTGGTGGCGACGGTATCGCTCCAGCTGACAGTGAACGGGGCGCCGGTGGTGACCTGTTCGGGTGCGCTGATGCCCACCTCGGCCTCAACCACTTCCAGCGGTGCACTGGCCAGGGTTTTCATGCCTTCACGCAGTACGTAGCGCACTTCATACAGGCCCGGCTCGGCTGGCGCTGTGAGTGAGCCTTCGCTCTTGTCCCGCACCAGCCCCCGGTTGCCGGTCTTGCCCTCGTCGGTACCCGCCGGAACGATAGTAAAGTAGTCGTTGGTGGCGACGATATCGCTCCAGCTGACCTTGAACGTGGCGCCGGTGGTGACCTGTTCGGGTGCGCTGATGCCCACCTCAGCCTCAACCACTTCCACCGGAGCACTGGCCAGGGTTTTCATGCCTTCACGCAGTACGTAGCGCACTTCGTACAGGCCCGGCTCGGCGGGCGCTGTGAGTGAGCCTTCGCTCTTGTCCCGCACCAGCCCCCGGTTGCCGGTTTTGCCCTCGTCGGCACCCGCTGGAACGATGGTGAAGTAGTCGTTGGTGGCGACGATATCGCTCCAGCTGACAGTGAACGGGGCGCCGGTGGTTGCCTGCGCGGGGCCAGAAATTTCCACCTCAGGCGGTGCGAATTCTTCAGGCGCCGGTTCTGGCTCGGACGGGGCCGGCGGCTGATCCATGGCGCTTTGCACCTGATCCAGCGCATCGTGCAGTTCGGCGGCGCTGTTGGCGGGAACAAAGATGCCGCCGGTGTTATCGGCGATGCAGGCCAAGCTGGCGTGAGCATCATCCTCAAGATCAAACCCCACCACGTGAGCGGTGAATTTCACGCCCTCTTGGGCAAGCTGTTGTGAGAGCGCGCAGGGGTCGGCATTACAGGTTTCCAAACCGTCCGAAATCAACACGATGGTTGCCTGGCGATCGCGATAGGACAACAGGTCGGCGGCATGCTGCACCGAAGCGGATATCGGCGTCTTGCCCTTTGGCTTTATCGCATTGACGGTGTTGATAAAGCTTGCCTTGTCCAGTGGGCCAGGCTCGATCAGCGTTGCGATATCGCCGCAGTCGCCCTGACGACGGTGGCCATAGGCAACGAGGCCCAAATTGGTCGCCTCGTCCCACTCGTTCACCAGATCGGCCATCACGTCCTGGGCAATTTCCATCTTGCTGGTGCCGTCGATCTGCCCCCACATTGAGCCGGACGCATCGTAGACAATCACCACGTCATCCGCGGCGTTAGCCGGCGCGGCCAAGGCGATACCGCCTGCGATCATCATTGCTGCCAGTGTCGGTACGATCCGCTTCATATCCCACTCCTCCACGCGACTCAAGTAAGTTACCGCACGTTATGCCGGACGCGAGTCTGTCGGCGCATCTTCGGCGTCCCCAAAGGCACGGTCTTTCAGTTTGCGGAATTTGCCTGACATCTGCTCCAGCTTAGCCTCCCATTCGGGATTAGGCTCTTGACCTTCGATGGTCTTGAAATAAACCTGCATCATGCAGGTGATGGCAAAAGGCTCCAGCAGCGCTGCCTTGACGCTCCAGGCAAACAGCAAGGCAAAAACAACGCCCCCCGCCGACCATGCACCGGGTATCAGGTAGACCACCAGCGCCGCCGGGGCAAGCATGATCAAAAACACCAAAAAGCTGAGGACGTAGATGATGACTGCCAGCCAGGCCGCGTTTTTCAGCATCACCTTGTAGTTCTGCCCATAAAGCACCAGCGCCTCTTTTGCCGACATCCATGCGTTGTCAGACTGAGTGCGAATCGCATAGGCAAGAATCACTTCGTCGACAAAACCCACCGCGACACGCAGAAAAGCCGACAGAATTCCGGCCAACTGCTGTACCCCGGGGATAGGCAAAACGGTCAGGATACCGCGCATCATGCCAGTGATTGTACGCACCACCCCTTTGATCAATTGATCCACGCCGAACAGCACGCTGGCCTGGGGAAAGCGCTGTTTTATCACGGCCGTTGCATGCGCAACCTGGCTGCGACCCTGCGGCATCGGGTTGCCGTCAATAAGCTCAATTAACACGGCGATGTGGCCGGCTTTGACGAGGTACAGGATGTACTCACGCACCCAGTACATGATGGCACCGAACAGAACGAACCCTGCGACTCCGCCCCACGTCGTGGTAGCAGCCCGAAACTCTTCGTCGCCAAATCCGCCAATGCCATAGCCGATCCCAGCACCAGCCCCGGTAATCAGGATGTAGCCCAGCGTGATCCCGAAATAGACAGCCAAGCGCAAAAGAAGGAAAGGCAGTGTGCGAACCATCATTCCCAACGCACTTCCAATGCTGAAATCCCACATGGTTATCTCCCGTTTAGTAAATTATTGTTGTATTTCGCGACGGGCTATCGTTTATTCCGATAATGTCCAGGCTCGAGAAATAGGTGGCCAAAAACATCATGGTTTGCAGTCCCGGTTACCATATTTTTTCGTACACACGCGCGCGGCACAGGAGACAATTTGCGGATTACGCTGCGCCTTTTTGATATCCACCCTCTCCACCGTAAGATAGGGGACAGAAACAGTTTCCTTGATTTTCTTGCAGCGGGTGACCGAGCCGCTCGTTTTACATATCGACTCACCTGTCGGACGCTCTTCATTTTTATATTGGGTGACCATTTCCTGCCGGTATACCGGTGGAATTTTGAGCATCCATTCCGCTTCACAATGCTGCTTTTCGGCCCGGTACTGGGGCGTTCCACAGCCGGTCAGGGCGATAACCCCAACCGTGCAAAGGCACAGGACAGTGTTCGGGATGCCCGACATACGCTGACTCCGATGTATGGCTGTGTTCGCTTGTTTTGCAGGCGTTGGCCATGATGATGGCAGGACTAAGGTCGATCGCGCCCCCTTCGTTCAGACGGGGCGGCTTGATTAATTGCCCAAGAACGCTAAAAGGAGTGATCTATGCTGATAAAAGCAGGCGTTTTACTCACAGGGCTGATGCTGATAAGCATAGCGGCTCTGCCAGGGCATGCAGACGTAAAACACGGCCGGACAACGCCAAAGGAGCCGATAGACAAGAGTACGCTACTGCAGATCACAGGCCAGATCGCCGGCAGCACGGTTAATCTGGATCGTGAGGCTCTTTACGCGCTGCCACCCACTACGCTTGTGACATCAACGGTCGTAACCGACGGCCAGCACACCTTTACCGGCTTTTTAATGCGCGACCTGCTGGAGCAGCTGGCGGCGGAGGGCGACCATGTTACCGCCGTTGCGTTAAACGACTACGCGGTAGATATTCCCATGGCGGATTTTTACGATTTTGATGTGATCGTTGCCTACCGCATGGATGACCAAACCTTGAGTCGTGATGATAAAGGCCCGCTGTGGATCGTCTACCCCCGCGATGATCATGAAGCGCTGCAAGACATTCGCTATGACTACCGCTGGGTTTGGCAGCTTTACCAGCTCGACGTGCAATGAGACGGGTTGGCAATACGATCTTCGGCGTCATCCTTCCGCTGGTCGCCGTGCTCGTTTTTGCAGTGCTGCTGACGTTTTCGCTGATGCGCATGTTCGAGGTCGAAAGCGCCATGCGCGTCGAGGCGGAAAAGAACATGCTCTGGGTGCTGCACCAAAGCGAGGTGGCGGCGCTGAGGTTGTCTGCAACGGCAATGCTGGCCGAGCTAGGTAAGGCGGGAGCAGACGATGTTTCCCTGCGTTTTGACATTCTCGCCAGCCGAGTTGCGCTGCTCAACGACGGACCACAGCGCCGCTTTATCGAAAAAATCGGCTTTGACGACGATCTCGATCGGCTAAGCGATGCGATGGTCGAAATGGCGCCGACGGCTGCCCACTTCTCGCCCGGCGATGCCCCGCGCCTACGTGCTGCGTTGGCCCCGTTCTCGCGTTTTTTCGGACGGGCGGCCAATGCGGCCATGATCGCCGAGTGGGATGACCTAGGCGGACGACTGGAAACCTACCGCGCACAGCTGCGCCAGATTATTGCCTTCTTGATCGGCATTATGGTCGCAGGCGGCATTCTGGCGCTTACGCTCGTGCTGGCACTGCGCCAGACGCGCCAGCGCAATCACATGCTGCGGCGCGAACGGGACTTTTCGGCGCTGCTGATTTCATCGAGCGGTGAAGGCATCCTGGCGGTAGACCATGCGGGGCGCTGCACACTCTGGAATGGCGCCATGGCCGAGATGGTGGGCAAACCGGCCAAACAAGCGGTAGGCCGTGCGCTTACCGAAGTAGCGGGCTTTTTCGACATCTCCACAGTGCGCCGGGGCGTGGCGCAGGCGCTTGACGGCGAAACCTCGCAGCAAACCTTGCAGCCACTGTTTCAGCAAGGTCGCGACGCCCCTCTGCACGTAGACCTGCGGTTTTTTCCGCTGCGCGATGATGGCGTCATCCTGGGCGCTATTGTGTTTATTTACGATGCCTCTGACCGACATACCGCACAACAGCAAGATGCCGCCGACCGCGATCGCCTGGAAGAGTTGGTGGTGGAGCGCACGCGTGATTTGGACAGCGCCCTGCAGCGGGAAAAGTCGGCGGCTGATCTCTACCGTAACTTTGCGGCCATGGTCTCGCACCAGTTCCGCACGCCGTTGGCCGTCGCCGACTCAGCCCTGCAGCGACTCATTCGACGAGGAACGCGCGCCGCACCGGACGAAGTCGCCGAACGCGCAGGCCGTGCGCGAAGCGCCATTGCTGGACTAACGCGGCTGGTAGAAAGCACGCTAGATGCGGCAAGACTGGATGCCGGCCAGCTGGGGGCGCGCCGCGTAAAGTGTGATTTAGGCGACATCGCCGAGGTAGTTAGCGCGCGCCAGCGTGAGGCCACGCCGGAACGCAAAATCATGATTCAATACGCAATAACAGAGCACTATTCCGTGCTCTGCGACCCAACCCATGCTGAACAGGTGCTGGAAAACCTGCTGTCCAACGCCGTCAAATACGCACCCCCCGATACGCCGGTATCAGTGATCCTGCACGGCAACGCTCAGCATGCGTCTTGCGACGTGCACAATGCGGGTGCCCCCATTGCCGAGGAAGACCGCGAGCATCTATTCGAACGCAACTATCGCGGCGCGAGCAGCGTCGGCATCGCCGGCACCGGCATTGGGCTATTCATGGCGCGCACGCTGGCGCGGATGCAGGGTGGCGAGGTGACCTTGCAGCCCTTCAGTGAAGGGGTAACCTTTCGCATGACGCTGCCTCGTTTTGGGAGAGAGTAAGACATGAAGGGAGCCGATAGCGTATTGATTTTTGTGGTCGAGGACGAACAGGCGCTACGCAACGATATCGTCGAAGAACTGCAGGAAGCCGGATACCACGTATTGGCGGCGGCCGATGGTCAGCAGGCGCTTGATCTGCTGGCAGATAGCACGCCCGACCTGCTGCTCTGCGACATTACAATGCCTGGTCTCGATGGCTATGAACTGCTCAACATCCTGCGTCAGCAGCGCCCCGAGCTGGCAGCAACTCCCTTCGTCTTTTTGACGGCCCTGTCCGAGCCGCGCGAGGTTATCGACGGCAAGCTGTCGGGTGCCGATGACTACTTGATCAAGCCCGTTGACTACGACCTGATGCTGGCCACGATTGAAGCCCATTTGCGCCAAGTAAAGCGCATATGCCGCCGGCATGACGACGAAATGACGACGCTGCGGGGTGCGATCAGTGGCTTATCGGGTGGCGGTGCCGAGCATGCGCTAGACCTGATTTCGCTAGGCATCGTGCTGTTGGATGAACAGGGAAAGCAGGTACATATCAACCGTGCGGCCCAAGAGATGGCCGCCGATGCCGATTTTATTCATGTCAGCACGAAGGGTGTTTGGGCGGTGGATCCACTCTCGAACCGAGCCTTGCAGCACGCGATTGCCGAAACCCTGGACTCGGCAAGGGCCGGTGTAGAAAAGGTCGCCGGCGTCATGCTGCAGCACGCCCATGAGACGAGCGGCACCTCGATACTCGCCTGCGCGATTCCACGCGCTGACCCGCCCTCTTCCAGCCACCCCTGTGTTGCCTTGTTTCTCTCAGCGTCGGGGCGCCTGAAACGCGTTCCCGAAGCGCTATTAATGGAGCTCTTCGGCCTGACGCCAACTGAAGCGAAAGTCGCAGGTGCGCTGGCCAGCAGTGCCCGCGCCACCGATGTTGCCGCCGAGCTCGGCGTGTCGCAAACGACTATCTCCTTCCACATGCGCAATTTGTTTCAGAAAACCGGCACGAACCGCCAAGCCGACCTTATCGCGCTGATCCTCGCCGGCCCGATGATGTGCCGGGTACCCGATGAGTAACGTGGCGGCTAGTGTCAGGATGCCTTTCAGGCCAACGACGAGACCTACAACCACATTGCTGACCCGGCCAAGCTGGCGGTTAACGTGCCGGAGATTCAGCGGCTGGCCAGCCAGCACGGCATTCAGCTGCCGCCCGCATCGCACTTCGCCGGGGCTTCAGGATGAACGAGACACCCGCGCTTTTGACCTATACCGCCGTACACAGCCGCCTGCTCGGACGCTCGCTCAAGTGCTGGGTATTTGCGCTGGAAGACTGAGGATTTCTTCTCTCCACCTGCTTCGAAGCTCTCGACTAAGCAAGTACAAAAAAAGCTTTTGGCATGGCGCCAGCCCCTTTTGCATATGGCGATATGGCGCAATTTGATGTAGTGTTAGCCGTACAACGTGCAGTCAGCTCGGATGGGGCGCCATTTTTTGCCTCATCAACGACGATCAGCGACACGCCCCACAGAGAGAGGGAAAAAAATGATTGCAAATATAACTTATTATGCAACCAAGCGAGTCATGGATGAGAACGATGGTTACTAAAAACTGGTAACGATTATGCCCACGATTGACCAACCCCCTCAAACACAGAAAAGGCGCTTCCGGCGCCTTTTCTGCATTCAGACAAAAGGTTCACGCCAATGACAGAGCCTGCGCAGGTGGTTTGGACAATGCCAGAACTCGTTCGCACCGCGGTGATGGCCCTAGCTGTTCTTGTTGCCGTGGTTTCCGTGGTTAGCGCGAGAAACACCGCTAAAAAGAAACAAACAGCCGATCTGTTGTTTGCTGTCCGATCCGACGACCGCCTCATCGAAGCGTCAAGGGCACTGAAGGAGCTCCATCACTCGGATAACAACATCCGTCTATGGGCGGATCCCGAGCATGATTGCAAAATCCACAATCAGGAAGCACAAATACAGAATATTCGGTACATCCTGAACCATTACGAAAGGCTCAGCGTGGGGCTTCAGGCGGGCATATACCACGAAGGCATGCTAAAAAAGTCACAATTTACAATTATCACAAGAACTTATGAGTGGGCAAAGCCATTCATGGAGGGCGTCAGGGAGAAGACGAACAGCCCCACCGCCTTCCAGGAGTTCGAATGGCTGGCAAAACGATGGAGCAAGCGACGCTTGAGTGCGAGAAAGACGCCTTAACACCATTCTCGGGCCGTAGCGCTTACCGCGCGGGGTCAAGTGTTTTTGGCTGCTACACCCGGCACGGCATATTTGCCATAAAGCCGCCGCCCTTACGTCGCTGGCCAACTATTCAGGCCTACCCAAGGCCTGGGCGATGCGGATTTTCCCCAGATATGAGAAACTACCGCCCTTTTCGGCGCCTGCGAATCGTTGCCAGCATTGCCCCTCAGATGCACCCCATCAAGAGCGGCTCACGTACCCCATAGGTACCAACGACTCATGTAAAACGCCGCTCAACCACTGTAAATACGAACAGCCATGAATGATAACGCAACTCAGCCAATCCGCATGACATCTAGCCCCGCACGCCCGGTGTTGGACAGAACCTTCTCCGTCGCGCCGATGATGGATTGGACGACACGCGATTACCGCGCGTTCGCACGGACGCTAACCAAACGGGCGCTGTTATATACCGAGATGGTGACTACGGGAGCGATTTTGTACGGCTCGCCCCGGGAGCGTTTTCTGGGCTACGACGCGGTGGAGCATCCGCTGGCGCTACAGCTGGGGGGGAGCGACGCCGGTGAGCTGGCCGAGTGCGCGGCGATTGCCGAGGCGTGGGGCTATGACGAGGTCAACCTGAACGTGGGCTGCCCCAGCGACCGGGTGCAGAACAACCTGATTGGCGCCTGCCTGATGGCCTACCCGCAGAAGGTGGCCGAGGCGGTAAAAGCAATGCAGGCGGCGGTGTCGATCCCCGTCACGGTGAAGTGTCGTATCGGCATTGACGATCAGGACGAAGACGCCGATCTAGAGCGTTTTATTACCACCGTGGCCGACGCCGGCTGCGAGATATTCACGGTACACGCGCGCAAAGCCTGGCTGGCCGGGCTTTCGCCAAAACAGAACCGTGACGTGCCGCCGCTCAACTACGCCCGGGTGCAGCGGCTAAAAGCGCGCCATCCGGCGCTGCATATCGGCATCAACGGCGGGCTGAAAACCCTCGACGACTGCGCCGCCGAGCTTGAACGGGTCGACAGCGTGATGGTCGGGCGCGAAGCCTACCAGAACCCCTGGCTACTGGCCGACGTGGACCGCCGGCTTTACGGCGTGGCCAATCCGGTAGCCGAGCGCATGCAGGCGGCGCTGGCATTGCGCCCGTATATTGAGCAGCGCCTAGCCGAGGGCGCCAGGCTTAACCACGTTACGCGGCACACCCTGGGGCTTTTTCAGGGCTGCCCGGGCGGGCGTCAGTTCCGCCGCCACCTGTCTGAAAACAGCCACCGAGAAGGCGCCGGGCTGAGCATATTCGACGACGCCCTGGGGCGCGTTAAAACACCGACGGCGGCGTAAGCATCGACTGAAACGACTCCACCGCCGTTTCGGCCTCTTCAATCGCGTCAAAGCGGGCAATGTGAAACAGCGCCTCGCCTTCATTGGCCAGGGGCAGGCGGCTCATGCCAATCACGATGCCGTCCGCCACCGCGCGCACTTCGCCTTCATTATTGCCGAACGGGTCGGCCACTTTGCCCAGCAGCTCGCCTTTGGCTACCCGCGCCCCAAGGCTAACCAGCGGACGCAGAATGCCGTCAATCGGCGCACGGGCCCAGCCTGAGCCGTTGGCAAGCTCCGCCGGCGCAGGGCGGCGGCGGCGGTGCTCGCCGGTGAGCATGCCCAGCCGGCGCATCACCCGCAAAACGCCGCTAACGCCCGGCGCAATGGCCCATTCATCAAAGCGCAACGCTTCTCCCGCTTCGTAGGTCAGCACCGGAATACCGCGATTTTGGGCATAGTGGCGCAGGCTGCCTTCACGCAGCTCGGCGTTAAGCACCACCGGCGCGCCAAAGGCATCAGCCATGCGCTCGGTTTCACTGCCCGGTGTTAGCTGAGCACGAATTTGCGGCAAATTGGTGCGATGAAGGGCGCCGGTGTGCAGGTCAATAATATGCGTGGCGTGATCCACAATCTGCTCGCGGAATAGCGCGGCGATACGACCGCCAAGCGACCCTACCTCGCTACCGGGAAAGCAGCGATTAAGATCACGCCGGTCAGGTAAGTAACGTGTTTGCTGCAAAAAACCGAACACGTTGACCACCGGCACCGCAATCAGCGTACCGCGCAGACCCACAATCGACTTGGCACGTAGCAGCCGGCGCACAATATCCACGCCGTTGATTTCATCCCCGTGAATGCCACCGCATACCAGCAGCACCGGGCCCTCCTTGCGCCCATGAACGACCTCCACCGGAATATGCAGCGGCGTGTGAGTATAGAGCCGCGCGACCGGTACATCGATCTGCAGGCGCGAGCCGGGCGCCACGCTTTCCTGTGCCAACACGAACGGCGCGCGCGCCGCGGAAACTTTTTTTGTCATCGCCTGACGTTATCCATACACTTTTGAATGTAAAAAAAACCGCGGTGAGGTAAAATACCCAAGCTGTTTTATTGCTTAGGTTGCTTGATGATGGCCAGAAAAACGAAAGCCGAAGCTGCCGCCACGCGAGAAGCGCTGCTGGACGCGGCAGAAAACATGTTCATCGAACACGGTGTCGCCCGTACCTCACTTGACCAAATTGCTCGCCACGCCGGGATGACGCGCGGCGCCGTTTACTGGCACTTCAAAAACAAGGCAGATCTGTTCCATGCCATGCTGCAGCGCGTACGCCTGCCGTTCGAAGATCTGGTGGAAGAGCTCGACGACCCGACGCTTGACCAAAAGCCGCTTGAGGCGATACGGCTGGCTTGCATGAGCGGATTTTTGCGCCTGGAGCAGCCGCGCTATCGCCGGGTTCACTCAATACTCCTCCACCACTGCGAAACCTTTGGCGATATTGATCCGCTCAGTATGCAAAATGAGATGGCAGAAGATACCTGCAGCGCACTGCTGAAGTATTTCAACATGGCTGCCAAACTCGACCAGCTGCGTCCTTGCCTGGCACCGGACATTGCCGCACAAATCATGCAGGCCATGCTCGGCGGGCTGTTCCACGATTGGCTACGCAATCACGAGCATTATTCCATCTACCGTGAAGGAGCACGCCTGGTCGAGACTCAGCTCGCCCTCATGCAGCATGCCCCTTAACGATCACTTGAAAAGAACCCAACGCCTTTCTTTTCCTCTCTAGAGCAATGCTTTTACACCCGATGGGATGATGCACCGCGCTGGAGTGTTAAGCGCTTGGCGTGTGCCCGCGCATCGCAGTAGGCATTTTTTTCCACGCTGCGATAAGCGTTTTCCCGGGCAATAAATTTGACCAATACGCGATGTTCGCCCACGTTCGGCATGCTGCCGCTTTGCGGCTTGCCGTGCAGGCGCACGCGGCAGTTACGGTCATTTAACAGCACGGCATCAGCCCAGCCGTCGGCATCCGGCGTGCCGATCACCTCAACGGCCTCCCCCAGCAGCGTACGGCGCTGGCCGTAAAACCAGCGG